>OFDC01000122.1_pt1 | contig 82551 bp, 82 predicted proteins | sample 1520941 | NCBI WGS metagenome assembly OFDC01 (sample SAMEA94258168, study PRJEB24077) | hot springs metagenome | biome: Aquatic biome; feature: Water | place: India | collected 2012-12-06 | depth 5 m
CGGATCGCGCTGCTTCTCGCCTTGCGCTGCGGCGCTTTGCGCCGGATCGCGCTGCTTCTCGCCTTGCGCTGCGGCGCTTTGCGCCGGATCGCGCTGCGGGGGGCGCTCGACCTTTTCCCCGTCAAGCCAGATCTCATGGTAGGCGCCTGTCCTCGGCAGCAGGTGCTCGGACAGCGACTTCGCCAGATCGTAGGCGGCGCGGTGCGCCTTCGATAGATATGGGTTCGCCGTCGACATCACGTTGCGATTGACGTCGCCGCACGCGGCCATCGTATCGAGGCAAGCGCCGTTGATCGCCTGCATGGTGCGGCGGAGGTTCGATTTGATGACACCGTGATACTGGAACGTCTCGCGCGTGGTCATTCGGAGCGTACCGTTGGCGTAGGTGCCGGCAATGTCGTCGAGCTTCAGCCACTGGTCGGCCGTGACCAGACCGCCTGGAATTCGCAGGCGGATCATGAAGCTGTACGCCTTCTCGAGCTTCTTCTTCGAGCGCTCGGCGCGCACGTCACGGTCGTCCTGCATGTAGGATCCGTGAAACTTCAGGAGAACCGTATCGTCCTCCGCGATCGCCCCCGTCTCGGGCTTCGACAGGCCGTCAGCAATGCCGCCCCGGAGCTGGCGGCTGTCTTCCTTGATGATCTCGTTCTTCGCGCGATTGTCGGACATGTGATCGACTATTTCTGTGATTGCTGTCGCCCGCGCCGCCGCTGCGGCGCAGATTCCGTTCAGTACACGTCGCGCTGGTAGCGACCGGCCTTGCGCAGTCCAGACAGCGCGCCGACGCCCTTCTCACCGCCGCCCAAGATCTCGACGAGCGCGGCTTCGACGTCTTTCGCCATGCCCTTTTCGTCGCCGCAGACGTAAAGGTGCGCACCGTCGTCGAGCCAGCCCTTCACCTCGTCCCTGCGCTCGAGCAAGCGGTGCTGGACATAGATCTTCTCAGGCTGATCACGTGAGAATGCCACATCGATGCGGGACAGGGCGCCGCTTGCCAGGTGATCCTGCCATTCGAGCTGGTAGAGGAAGTCGAATGTATAGTTGCGCTCGCCGAAGAACAGCCAGCTTTTGCCGGTCGCGCCGTCGGCAGCGCGCTCCTCCACGAATGCGCGATAGGGCGCGAGGCCGGTGCCAGCTCCGATCATGATGATCGGGCGGTTTGCGTCGGACGGCAGCCGGAAGTGCCGGTTCGGCTTGACGTAGATGCGCGCATTGCTGCCGACCTTGCGGCGATCGGCAAACCAGGTGGAGGCGACGCCCTTGCGATGGCGTCCGTGTGAGGTCCACCGCACCGCGCCGACCAGCAGATGGGCCTCACCCTTGTGCGCCTTCAGGCTCGAAGCGACGGAATAGAGCCGCCCTGGAAGGGGTCGGAGCAGGCCCGTCAACTGGTCGGCAGTGAGCTTCTCGGGATGGTCCGCAAACAGGTCGACAAGCTGCCGGTCCGCCGCGTAGGCGCCAAATGCTTCCGGCTCGGCAAGAGCGGAAACGTCGGCGCGCCCGGTGAGCTTGGCGTAGGCCTGGATGGAGGGCCGCGACAGAGTGGTGATGTCGTAGCGCTGGATCAGCGACTTCAGAAGCGGGCCATCGTTCGACAGGCCAACCGCATCGAGCACTGCTGCTGCTAGCTCCGGGTCATTCTCCGGAACCACGCCGATCGCGTCGCCGGGTGTATAGTCGAAGCGGGGATCGGCGACGGCGAGTTCGACGTGCCATGTCTCCCGCGTCGAGCCGCTGCCATTCAGGTCGATCAGAGCGGAGATCTCGGCCTCGGCCGGATTCTCAGACGTGAACGCCGGCTCGGCGAGATCATTTTCGGCAGTTATGGCCGCGGGAGTCTTGAAGTCGACGCGGACGACGCGATGATCGTCGGCAGGCTGATAGGCGACAAGCGCCCTATCCGTCCATTCGGACGCGGACCTGGCGAAGTCGAGGTCGAGGTCGACGCGATCGATGACGCGCGTCGCGCCGAGCGCTTCGAGGCGCGCATCAATCGCCTTTCCGGTGGCGCAGAAATCTGCATAGGCCGTGTCGCCCAGCGCAAGCACCGAGTACCGCAAGCCGTCGAGACGGGGAGCGCTGTCCGCCAACAGACTCTTGAAGAAGTCGACCGCCCGCTGCGGGGGATCGCCCTCGCCCCAGGTTGAAATATATACGATGACATTCTGCATTTTTGCCAATGCAGCGACCTCGATATCGCCCATGTCGACGACCTTGGCGTCGTAGCCAAGTTTGGCGGCGGCCTTCTTGGCCTTGAGCGCCAAGCCCTCGGCGTTACCCGATTCACTGCCGTAGAGGAGCGTCAAGGGGGTCCGCGCCCGCGGCACCGAAGCCGTCTGAGGCTGGGTGCCCGCGGGATTGTGCGCGGCTTCGAAACCGGCGAGAAAGCCGGCGAGCCACGCTCGCTGCTCGCCACTTGCGCGACCGACGATCGCATTTAGTGCCGCGATATCCTCGGCGGGGAATGGTGCTGTCTTGGGTAGTTGGGGGGCCATCGCTCGCTCGCAATTCAACGGGGGGCCTCGGCACGCACACAGACCGACGCCGTAGCGTGAGCCTCATTACCCACTCGTAGAAGATTTTTCTATAAGAAATGCATCCACAGCGCAAAAAAGCAAAAATTTGCTAGCGATCGCCCTTCAAAGGCCGTCTCTCGACTTCCGAACACCTGTTTCACACGCCATTGTGAGGCATGATTGAGTTGCCGCACCCCTGAACCTCGTGGTTATTCAACGTCGCCGGGGCGTTCTTGACAATTCGACTCCAATCACTTGACTGGCTCGGCACCTCAACAAGGTGCGCGCCGGCGGGGAGCCGAAGCAGGCCACTCTCCGGTAAGCTAACTCAACTTTTTCGGAGGATATCATGAAGATCTGGAACAAGCCGCAGGTCCGCGAGCAGGCCGTCGGCATGGAAGTCACCGCTTATCTGCCGGCTGACATCGACCTCATCTAAGGTCGAGGCCGCGCCCTCTCTCCTGACCGGCACGCATCAAAGCTTGCATGCGGGTTGGAGGGCGGACTTCTGCGGCGGTCGGCAAACCCGGCCGCCGTTTGTTTTAGATCATGGCGCTCCAAATCATCCCCGAACAAACCAATTCAAAAAAACGGCGGATGCGTCTTGAGGGGGATCGTTCAGATGGTGGCAATCGCATGCTGATCAAAGTTCTCGGCTCGGCGGCCGGCGGCGGGTTTCCGCAATGGAACTGCAATTGCCGTAACTGCGCCGCGGTTCGATCTCGCGCCCCCGGATTTAGGCCCCGCACTCAGTCCTCACTCGCGGTGAGCGCAGACGGTGACAGCTGGGTTTTGCTCAATGCCTCGCCCGACCTGCGTGAGCAGATCGCCGCCACGCGTGAGTTGCATGCCCGCGTCAGCCGCGGCCTGCGCGACAGTCCGATCAAAGCCGTGGTCGTGACGAACGGCGATGTCGACCATATTACCGGGCTCATCCATTTGCGCGAGGCACAGCCGTTCGCGATCTATGGATCGGATCGGGTGCTGGCGACCTTGGCGGCGAACTCCGTTTTCAATGTCGTGTCTCCCGCCAACGCTCCGCGCGTGACATTGCCTCTCGGGGCGACGACCGACATTCATGGCGCCGACATCGATACTGGATTGTCGGTCGAAGCATTCGCCGTGCCCGGCAAGATCGCACTCTACCTCGAAACGGAAGGCGCCAATTTCGGCAGCCGCGACGGCGACACCATCGGCTTGCGGGTTCGTGACCGCCGGACGGGGGCCGAATTCTTCTATATTCCAGGCTGCGCGGAAGTCGACGCGGAACTCGCCACGCGCATCCGTGGCGCCGGCCTCATCTTCTTCGACGGCACTCTCTTCACCGATGACGAAATGCTGAGCCAAGGGCTGTCGCAGAAGACCGGCCAGCGGATGGGACACATTTCCATGTCCGGCCCGGATGGATCGATGGCAGTCATTGAGCCGCTTCGGATCGCTCGCCGTATCTACGTCCACATCAACAATTCGAACCCGGCGCTCGACGAAACCTCCGCCGCACGGCGCGAGGTGGAAGGGGCGGGATGGGAAATCGCATATGACGGCATGGAGGTGCGCCTATGAATGACATGACTGCCCCCCGCTCCGCCGGCGCAGAGCCGGCACCCTGGTCACGAGCCGATTTCGAGGCGGCAATCCGAGCCGTCGGCGCCGAGCGCTATCATGACAAGCATCCCTTCCACCAGATGCTGCACGGCGGCAAGCTCAACAAGGGTCAGGTGCAGGCCTGGGCCTTGAACCGCTACTGCTACCAAACCGCCGTTCCGCGCAAGGATGCCGCATTCATGGGCCGCGTCCTGGACCGCGAACTGCGCCGTGAGTGGGTCCACCGCCTTCTCGACCACGACGGATACGGCGAGGAAGAGGGCGGCATCGAGCGATGGCTCGTTCTGACCGACGGGCTAGGGCTTTCGCGCGACCTCGTAATTTCCATGCGAGAGGCGCTGCCGGCCACCCGTTTCGCCGTCGAGAGCTATGTGACATTCGTGCGCGAACAGCCGCTGACGGTCGCGGTTGCTTCCTCGCTCACCGAGCTGTTCGCACCCAAGATCCATACCGAACGCATCTCGGGGATGCTCGCGAACTACGACTTCATCGAAGATCGCGTGATGGCCTACTTCAAGCGCCGCCTTACCCAGGCGCCACGCGACAGCGACTTCGCGCTCGCTTACGTGCTCGATCACGCCCGGACCCGGGAAGAGCAGGAAGCCTGCGTCGACGCGGTGCGCTTCAAGTGCAACGTGCTGTGGGTCCAGCTAGACGCACTATATCATGCTTACGTCAACGGCCACCTCCCGCCGGGCGCCTTCCTGCCTGCACCGGAGACGCTGTCGATCTATGGGCGCAAGGCCAGCGCCTGATCGCCGGTGCATTTGATTTGCGCTGAGATCGGCGCAACATTCGCAGTCGTATAAGCAGGTGGCGGCGCGCCCATTCGTCGGCGCTCCGCCACCGTTCCATGCAATTCGTGTTAAACAAACTCGTCCGCCCGGAGACCGTCGATCATGGCCGATAGCGCCCCACGTACGCGTGCCATCGCCGCGCCAGAGTCGAAACCGGCTCTGCCCAAGCACATCAAGTTGCGCCACGATCCGGGCCGCGGCCGTTGGATATTGCTCGCGCCGGAACGCGTGTTCGAACCGGACGAGACCGCTGTCGAGGTTTTGAAACTTTGTGATGGCGATCGGACGGTCCGAGCCATCGCGGAAGAGCTGGCGAGTATCTATAATGCGCCAGCGGCCGAGATCGAGGCCGACATCGTCGCGATGGTCCAGGACCTCACCGACAAAGGAGCGCTCCGTCTATGAACGAGATCCTGCCGACCGCAGCCGTGACAGCCGACAGTAGCGCTGCCTGCGCGCGCGCGCCGATGGGCCTGCTCGCTGAATTGACCCATCGCTGTCCGCTGCAGTGTCCTTACTGCTCGAATCCGCTCGAGATGGACAAACCCAATCAGGAGCTTTCGACGGAGGAGTGGCAGCGCGTTTTCCGGGAGGCCGGAGAGCTTGGCATTCTGCAGCTCCATCTCTCGGGCGGCGAGCCGACCGCACGCCGCGATCTCGAGGAACTGGTTCGCGCCGCTTCACAGGCAGGCCTCTACACGAATCTTATCACCGCCGGGGTGCTGCTGACGCGCGAGCGGCTCGTTGCCCTGCACGAGGCGGGGCTCGACCATGTGCAGCTATCCATCCAGGACGTCGACGAAGCGAACGCCGAGCGCATCTCCGCTTACAAAGGCGGAATGGCGAAGAAGATCGAGTTGACGAAGTGGGTGCGGGAACTCGGGATGCCGTTGACGATCAACGCGCCCATCCACCGCGCCAATATCGAGAACCTGCCTGCGATCATCGAGTGGTCCGCGTCGGTGGGGGCCTCGCGCCTCGAGGTCGCGCACGTGCAGTATTATGCGTGGGCACTCAAGAACCGTGCTGCGCTGATGCCAACCAAGGCCCAGACACTGAAGACCGTAGAAATCGTGGAAGCCGCCCGCGAGAAATACAAAGGCGTCATGGTGTTCGATTTCGTCGTGCCCGACTACTACGCCCGCTTCCCCAAACCCTGCATGGGTGGCTGGGGCCGCGGCAGCATGAACGTCACGCCCTCTGGCAAGGTCCTGCCCTGTCACGCGGCGGAGAGCATTCCTGGGCTAGACTTCGACAACGTGCGCGAGAAGTCGCTTTCGGAAATCTGGCTCAATGGCCAGGCGTTTCAGAAGTATCGGGGTACGTCGTGGATGAAGGAGCCATGCCGCTCTTGCGATCGCCGCGAGATCGACTGGGGCGGTTGCCGGTGCCAGGCCATGATGATGACCGGTGACCCGACCAACGTCGATCCGGCCTGCGAACGTTCGCCAATACACGAACAGTTCAAGGCACTCGCCGACGTCGAGGCCGACGCGGCGGCTCCGGCTTTCGTCTACCGCAAGCTGGCGGGTATTTCCACCTGAACACATCGGCGTACAGCACTAGTTCAGGCTTTCTCCCGTACTCATGAGCAGCACAACCGCGGAGTAGCCATTTCGCGTGTGTGCAGGTTTGTCGCAGCAATCGTGCCGCGGCTGGCATGGTAACACCTTGCGCCGTCACGAACTGCGAAATTCACGACAATCGCCGACGCGGGAATCGCAGGCACGGATTCAAAGGGAGAAACAGCATGAAGAAGACACTTCTGGCGCTGGCGTTCGTCGCCGTGATGCCTGCCGCTGCCGCAAACGCTCAGGACGCAGATGCCGGCAAGGCGGTTTTCAACCAGTGCCGCGCCTGCCACGCCGTCGGCGAAGGCGCGAAGAACCAGGTTGGCCCCGTGCTCAACGGTCTGATCGGTCGCAAGGCCGGTTCGGTCGACGGCTTTGCTTACTCGGAAGCCATGAAAGGCTCGGGCAAGACGTGGGATGAAGCGACCTTTGCCGAGTATATCGCGAACCCCAAGGGCTACATCCCGGGCAACAAGATGGTCTACGTCGGCCTCAAGGACGAGCAGAAGGTCAAGGACCTGGTGGCGTTCTTGAAGCAGTACGACAAGGACGGCAAGGTCGCTGCTAAGTAAGCCGCGCCGACGCTTGGAATTATTGGAAAGCCGCCGGTGCCCCCGGCGGCTTTCTGCATTCACAGCGGCACGACATCGTCATGGGGAAGCAATGCCAGCCATTCGCGAACCGTGCGCCCTTTCACGACGAGATCGGGGGCGATATCGGCGATCGGACGGAGCACGAACGCGCGTTCGGTCATGAACGGATGGGGCAATACGAGATCGGGCGTGGACATCGTGACCTCGCGGTAGACGATAACGTCGAGATCGATGACGCGGGGGCCCCACTTCTCGGAGCGGACACGACCGAGTTGCTGCTCCACGTCAAGGCAACGTGCAAGCAGGGCCTCGGGAGACAGCGTGGTATCGACCGAGATCGCCGCGTTCACGAACCAGTCTTGGTCGGTATTGCCCCAGGGGGCGGTGCGGTAGTTCGCGGAGGTTGCAACCAGGCTGATGTCGCCTCGCGCCGTCAGTGCGGCAATTGCGCGGGCAATGTTGCCCGCCTTATCGCCCAGGTTCGAGCCTAGCGCGACGATGGCGTCGAAGGTGGCGTGCGCGGAGTTAGCCAGGGCATCCGTCATCTCGATGCTCTCAGCCCGGCCAGCGCGTCACAATGTCGGCGAGGGCCGGGCGCTCGCGCTCGGGCGATTTCTCGACTGGCGTGCCGATATAGATGAAGCCTGCGATCCGCTCGTTGTCGGCGAGCCCCATGCCCGTCCTGACGTGAGCGCTGTAGGACACCCAGTCCGTGATCCAGTTGGTGCCGTAGCCCAGCGCATTTGCGGCGATGCTGAGATTGAAGCAGGCCGCGCCACAGGAGAGTATCTGCTCCCATTCCGGCGCAATCGGATTCGGGACGACGCGGGAGATCACGGCGACGACGACGGGGGCCCGCGCGAGCCGATTCCGCTCGATCTCCAGGCGCGACGGCGAGGGCGGGTTGCGATCCTCGAGGAGACAGGCCTCGGCAAAAATCTCGCCCGCCTTCAGCCGCGCGTCGCCTTCGAACACAATGAAACGCCACGGGGCGAGCTTCTTGTGGTCGGGAACACGGGCGGCAATCGTCAGGATCTGCTCGAGTTCCACCGGCGTCGGGCCGGGCGATGTCAGCCGGTCAGGCTTCACGGAACGGCGGGTCGATAGAAACTCGAGGATCGTGTTCGTCATCTCAAATCCAGTGCGTAAGGCAGAATGTGTGTTTCCGGCAGCCGGGAAGGGAACGGGGCCCCCATGATCACAGACCCCTCGCTAATGCAGTTCGGCCTCTGGTACAACGACGCGGAATTATATCAATCGGATCGCAGATGACCTTCGCGCGCTTCAGACTCGCCTTCATCTCAGCCCGCATCCTGGCGCTCGCCGCGGGGGCACTGCCTGCCCCCGGCGCGATGGCGGCCGAAGCTCCACCGACGCTCATCATCTTCGACGGCTCGGGGTCCATGTGGGGCAAGGCCGAGGGCGACAAGCGATCGAAGTTCGACGTTGCGCGAGAGGCCCTGAGGGCAAGTCTTGCCAAGGTACCGGCGTCGGTGCCTTACGGACTAATGTCGTTCGGTCACCGCCGAGGCGGCGATTGCAGCGACATCCAGTTGCTTGCCCCCGTCGCAACGGGCGACATCACCCGCGTTTCTGGTCCGCTCGACAAGCTCAATCCGCGCGGCAAGGGACCGATAGCCGGGGCAATCCGCGAGGGCGCCAAGGCCTTTTCTGCCGCGTCGGACGGCAGCATCGTCCTCATACACGACAACGCCGACAACTGCCGGCAAGACGCTTGCGAGGCTGCGAAGGACGTTCATGCCTCGCACCCCAAACTCAAGGTCCATCTGGTCGGGATCGGCCTTGAGGCCGAGGATCGCAATCGGATGTCGTGCGTCGCCAAGGTGACAGGGGGAACGGCGTTCGATGCGCCCGACGCCGCGCGGCTCCAACAGGCGGTGGGGGACGCGATACGGCTGGCGATGTCCGACCCATCCATGTCCAATGCGCTGTCGGGCACAGCGAGCCCCGCGGCGGCCGCAGCCGCGCAGCCTCCAACGCCGCCGGCCGTTCCGGGCCTGCTGCTGTCGGCCAAGTTGTCCAGGGACGCGGGCGTGCTCGACGCGCCGGTACGCTGGCTCGTGCGGAAGGGCGAGGCCACTGTCTTCGAGGGCAGCGGCGCCACTGTCCTCGCGAAGCTTGATCCGGGATCGTATGCCGTCGCCGCAGAGATCGGTCTCGTCTCGGCAAAGGCAACGGCCGAGGTTAACGGCTCGCAGGCTGTGCCGGTTGCGATTTCGTTCGAGGCCGCCGCGCTTCGGCTCGCGGTCAGGGATCTGAAGGACGGCCCCATATCGTCGTCGGCGCTGGTGACTATTCACCGGGCCGAGGATGCGGCAGCCGAGCGGCGTCCCGTCTGGATCGGCCGCGCGGCGGAGGCGGATCTGGTGCTGCCGGCCGGCACCTACAAACTCAACATCGCCGATGGCCTCATATCGCGGGATGAAACGTTCACGGCAGCGGCCGGCGCCGTGATCGCGAAGGACCTCGTGACGGGGGCCGGCAGGCTCGAAGTCTCCGCCTCCGAGAAGCCCGATGGCGCGCCACTCGACGGCGTGACCATCCTGCTCGCGCGCGACGACCCCGAGGCTCCCGACGGGCGGCGCGAGATCGCCAGAGCGACGGCGCAGCGGCCAACATTCATCGTGCCCGCAGGGACCTATTACGTCACGGTTCGCAGCGGCCCCGCCAGCGTCAGGGAACGGATCGCCGTGGGGGCCGGCGATACCGTAAAGCGGACTATCGCCCTCAGCCGGGCCAAGCTCGCAATCGCGCCAGTCGGCGTTTACTCGAAGGCCAGCGACGGCGCGGCGCGGCTACCGGTCAAGACGCGCATCTTGTCGCTTGAGGGGCCACAGCCTCGCGAGGTTGCCCGTTCGATTTCGGCGACGCCCGAGTTTTCCCTCGCGCCGGGTCGCTATCGGATCGAGGCGACGGCAGGCCAACACAACGCCAGGGCAATCCAGGACATCGACCTCGAGCCGCTCGCAAATCGCAAGGTCGCGCTCAAGCTCGAGGCCCAGATCGTAAACTTGAAGCTCGCCGGGGGCGGGGCGGACATCACCTGGGACGTGCGCGACGCGGCGGGCAAGGTTGTGGCCCGGTCGCTCGATCCGTCGCCGTCCCTTGTGCTCGTGCCTGGGCGCTATCAGGTCCGGGCGGAGGTCCGCGAGAAATCCGTTTCTGGATTGTTCGATGTCGCGTCGGGTGGCGAGGCCGCGCAGACGGTCGAGTTGACGTTGAAATGACAGCGGCACCGCAGCGCGAAGCGCCCCGGCCGCGCAAGGATAGACATCATACTGCCGTGCATCCCTGTTAGCTGCCAATCAACACACTTTCTCATGGTATTCCACTTCGGCCCGATGCCATTCCCAAACCATTACCTCCGCCATTTCAGATGGGTCGGCTCAGGCGGGCTGATTGCTGTCGCCATGGCGCTTCTGCTCACCTTCCAGGCGGCCGCCCAGCCGGCAGGGGCGCCGGTGGCAACTCAGGGCACCGTACAGCTCGAGGCCGTTCTCACAGATGAGGGCCAGCGGATCGACCAAGGTCTCGTCTGGCGGGTCTTTGCCAAACGTGCGGAGGGCGAAAACCGGCCCAAACTGCTCGCGACGCACCGCGAGGCTCAGCCCACGCTCAAGCTGACGCCCGGGGACTACATGATCAACGTCGCATTCGGCCGGGCCCACCTGACCCGCACGATCTCCGTAAAGCCCGGCGAGAACTCGGCCGAGAAATTCGTGCTGAACGCCGGAGGGTTCCGTCTCCTGGCGGATGTCGGGGGGGCCGCGCCGCCGCCCAATTCCGTTACGTACTCCATTCAGGCGGACGACCAGTCAGGCAAGCGCGCCACCGTCATTACTGGGGTGAAGCCCGGCCTCGTCATCAGGCTCAACGCGGGCATCTATCAGGTCGTTTCGACCTACGGGGACGCGAACTCGATCGTTCGGGCCGACGTGACGGTTGAGGCCGGCAAGCTCACCGAAGCGGCCGTGTCTCATACGGCCGCCAAGGTCGCGTTCAAGCTCGTCACCCAGCCCGGTGGTGATGCGGTCGCGGATACGCACTGGACCGTTCAGACGCTCACGGGCGAAATTGTAAAGGAAAGCGTCGGCGCTCTCCCGACCCACGTTCTGGCGCCTGGCACATACGCTGCTGTCGCGCGGAAAGGCGGCAAGGCTTACCGTCGCGACTTCCTGGTCCGGCACGGGGAGACGGTACAGGTCGAAGTGATCATGCAATAGTGCCGGTGCAGCCTCCGCCTTCCCCATGCGCAAAGACAATTACCGCCGATGAGCCAATCAAACGACGACGAAGCCGGCCAGCCTTCCACCCGGCGAGAGGCTACGCGTATCATCCACGATCATCGCGATCCCACCCAGGCAAACGGCTTCGTCAACGCCCCCGCATACCGGGGATCGACCGTTCTATTCCCGACGCTTGAAGCCCTCACGACGCGCAAGCAGGCCTTCACATATGGCCGGCGGGGAAACCCCAATACGGTCGAGCTCGAGCAGCAAATATCGGCACTCGAAGGCGGGGAACGGACGATCCTCACGGCCAGCGGACTTCAGGCGGTGACGACGGCGATCCTCGCGCTCGTGTCGGCGGGCGACGAGATCCTCGTGACCGACAGCGTCTATCAGCCGACGCGCCACTTCTGCGACACGGCGCTGGCGCGTATGGGCGTTTCGACGACCTACTATGACCCGGCAATCGGCGGGCAGATCTCCGCCCTGCTCACACCCAAGACGCGACTGGTTGTGACCGAGAGCCCGGGATCGCAGACTTTCGAGATGCAGGATATTCCGGCGATTTCGACCGCCATCAAGGCCCATGGCGCCTTTCTCGTGATGGACAACACCTGGGCGAGCCCGCTCTACTTCAAGCCGTTCGAGCAAGGAGTCGACGTTTCCATCCAATCGCTGACCAAGTATGTCGTTGGGCACTCGGACGCGCTGCTCGGCGCCGTCACCGCCAACGCACGAACCGAGCATCTGGTCGTGGCCGCCAAGGAAGCCCTCGGCGTCTGCCCGGGGTCGGAAGAGACCTGGCTGGCGCTGCGCGGCCTGCGGACGCTGAACGTGCGGCTCGCTCATCACCATAAGGCGGCGCTCGATGTCGCGCAGTGGCTATCGCAACGGCCCGAAGTCGCCGAGGTTCTGCATCCGGCGCTACCAACGCATCCCGGCCATGCGATATGGAAGCGGGATTATCTTGGTGCGTCGGGGCTATTTACGGCAGTTCTCCATCCTGTTTCGCGCCAACAGCTCGCCGCGATGGTGGACGGGCTCTCTTATTTCGGGATGGGATACTCCTGGGGCGGCTTCGAGAGCCTGATCGTGCCGTTTGATCCGCGTCCCTACCGCACGGCTACGAAGTGGAATCGTCAGGGGCCTGCGTTGCGGCTCCACATCGGCCTCGAGGACGTCGCCGATCTCAAGGCGGATCTTGCCCGCGGGTTCGACCGCATGCGGGCGGCGGCGGGGTAGGGCTGATCGATCAGGGGATGGCGCGGGGGACGGGAAAGCGGGCCCTCAGCCGCTCGAAGGCCGTGCGCGCCTTGTCGGCCTCTTCGGTGCGGCGAACACGCGACTCGGCGGACATTCGGGCGAATTCATCATCGATGCGCCGCTCCCGGGCCTGCATCTCACGATACGCCAACGGCATTTCAAAACCGGGGTCGCGGCGGCTCTCCCCGACCAGCGTCGCCGCCTCGTCCATGGACAGCCGTTCCTGATAGATTTCGCCCTCGACGATGGCCGTGTCGGCCAAATGCACCATCCGCGCCCTTGCGATGCCGATTATCTGTCCGGCGACCACGAGCCGTTCGGCAATCAGCGTGCCCTCCACGAAGCCGTCGGGGCCAACCTCGATGCTCGTGCAGACGAGGACACCCCGGAACCGCCCGTCAATGCGAGCGCTGCCGAGCAGGGTGATCTGTCCCTCCACGACCATGTCGGCGTCAACCACAAGCATTTACTATCGTATCCATCGGCGACGAGCGCCATACACGGGAAAAGTACACCCGCGCCACTTGCGGCGCGCAGATATGATTTTTCGAAAGTCGCAATTATCGGGGGCTTTTGCAAGGTCCGGTCAAGCCCCGATTGCCGGGCGCTTCAAAATGGAACCAAAGGTAGGGTTTCACAGTTGATTTACGGCTTCGTGGTTTTCTCGTGGCAACGCGCAGGGAGAGCGCGTTGCCTGATCATCCCGGGCAGGGGGCGGATTGGCCGGTGACGGCCTCAAAGCTGGGGGTGCTCGCAGTGCGGGCTCACATCAAATCGTGGCGTCCTTCGCCCGGCCGATGGCCGATGTTGCGCGCGCGGCGCGCAACCGGCGCCTCGGCAACGATTCTTGCCGCATACGCGGCAGCGCTTTCCATGCCGCCGGCCGAGGCGAAGACGCCCGGTGAGGTGCACTGTTACAACGACATCTGCCATCGGGTGAAATCGCTCGAGGAAATGCGACTGCTCGTCGGGCAGGAATTCGAGGCGACAGCCTCATTCTACGACATCCCCGAACGCGACAGGTTCAATACCGGTACGCTGACGTCCTCGGGCGAGGCGTTCGACGCGTGGAGCGACAGTCACGCGGCGAGCTCTGTCTACCCTGACGGGACGGAGCTGTTGCTCTGGAACCCCAAGAATGGGCGTGCCTCGCATGTCCGCGTCAACGATTTCGGGCCGTTCTACAAACGCCGCACGATCGACGTGACGCGCGGCGTCGCGGAAAAGCTCGATTTTGCCCGGTTTGGCGTCACCACGCTCAAGGTAATCGTCATCTGGGCACCCGACTCGGCGCATGCCCGATACCGGCGGGAGCGGATTTATCCCTCGGTCGGGGGCTTTCTGGGGCGGTTCGACGAGGATCAGCTGACGCCGCTCAGAAACCGGCTGATCGCACAGGCGCCAGAGAGGAACGGCCAACAGCCGGCGGGTTCCGGGATGCTCGCGGCGGTCAAGCCGCGTATGGAGCCCGCCCTCGCGGAGATCGAGCCCGCTCACAGCCTCGACCAACTGCCAGCCTACGCTCACCCACAGGCAGACAGCGCCGCCTCGGCGATGGCGGTGGCCCACGTGCGCAATACGCCACAATACCACCTCTCGGTGCGCACACCCGACGCGTTGATGCACGCGAAGGGGCCAATCGCATTCGCCCCCAATACGTCTCCCAAGGTGCTCATCGCCGCTGCCTCGCCAATGGCTATCGCGGCCTCCAGCACACCTGCCTCCGTCCTGCCGGCCGGGCACCAGACGGCGGCAGCAGCCATCGCGAGCCACGACAATGGCGTGACGACCGCTGCTAATCATCTCGCGGAGCCGGCGCCGACCTTGCTTACCGCGAGTTTCCTCGATGCCTGGAAATCCTCCTCCCATGGGCCCAGCAATCAACTCTGGCAGCAGTTGCTCGTTGCGCTCGGCGTATTTTCCGCGGCGGCCGCCAGCTGGCGGATGCGCAAGGCGAATGGCGAAATAGGCGGAACGCAAGTCGCGGCCTTCAGCGCAACCAGGGCGCGCGAGGCTGATGCCATCCCGACCGCCATGTCCGGTTTTGGCCTCGTCGCCCCCACGATGGAAGAAGTCGGGGTGACTTCCGCCAAGCCCACGGCGACGCTGACCTACGGTACCGTCGTGCCACTGCCGTTGCTGCCGCAGCGGCCGGTCGTCAAAACGGACGAGGCGCTTCGTGAGGAGGTCGCGGCGGCCTTGGAGCGTTTCGATTTGGTCACGGCGGAACTGACACTGCGTCAGTTGCTTGCCCAGCGAGAGCGCGTGCATGGCCTCGATCATCCGCTCACGGCAATTGCCGAGCGGCAGCTCGCTGATTGCCTGCGCGAGCAGGGCCGGTTCGCATCGGCGGAACCCTACTATCGCCGCGCTCTCGCGGGCATGACGTTGGCAGCCGGCGACGTCCATCCTGCGGTTGCAGACGTGTTGGACGAATATGCCGTCTGCCTCCTCCGGCAAGGGCGGGCGGGAGATGCGAGAGGGCTCGCGCGGCAGGCACTTGCGATACGCCGTATCGCGGGAAGCTACTGTCGCGAATACGCCGTAACACTGACGATCGTCGCGGAGGCCAACCGCGCCCAGGGGAACCTGTCGGAGGCCGAGACCGAGCATCGGAATGCCTGGAGCCAGTTCATCGCCGTCAGCGGGCAGGACAGCCTTGACGCGGCCGCCAGCATGATGAGCCTGGGCACTGTCCTATCGGAAATAGGGAGGTTCCAGGCAGCGGAAGATTTGCTCAACGCCGGTGTCCGGGTGGTTACAGAAGCCTGCGGCGGGGACCATCCGGCCAGCGCCAGCGCGTACGCGCTGCTGGGCGATCTCTATCATCGGGCGGGGCATCGCGATGCCGCCCATACCATGCATAGCTATGCGCACACGATCCGCGCGCGCGTCCTGGGTCCGCGCCACCTCGACACGATCGAGAGCCTGCTGACGCTTTCCACCATCCTGACGGAGCAGTTCCGGATGGATGAGGCTCGCGACATGCTCGATCGTGCACTCGACGGACTGGCGCGCGGTGACCGGCAGTCGCTCGGCCCGCAGAGCCGAATCCGCCGCCTGCTCGTTACGCTCGGCAGTGCTCACGATACGCGCGGACGGCCAGCCATGGCGGCGGAATGAGCGTCGGCGCTCAGGAACCAGTCTTTTCCTGATGGCGGGCACCGGGGCCGAGTTTCACGCCCTTTTCCTTCAGCGACTTCGCGACCTCGGGGGGCATGTAGTTCTCGTCGTGCTTCGCGAGCACCGTATCGGCAACGAACAGGCCATCGGCCGACAGGATGCCTTCCGCAACGACGCCCTGCCCCTCTCGGAACAGATCGGGGAGCACGCCTTCGTACTTCACACGCTGAACCTTTAAGGTGTCCGTCACGGCGAACTCGACCTGCGTGCCGTCGCCGCGCTTGACGGAGCCTTCCGCGACGAGCCCACCGAGGCGAAACCGCTCGCCGGGCTTGACCTTGTTCTCGGCCACGTCGGTCGGCGTACGGAAGTATGTGATCTTGTCGGAGAGGGCGAAAAGGACGAGCGCCGTCGCCACGGACACGGTCGCGACGCAGGCTCCGATCAGCAGAGATCGGCGTTGCTTCCTCGTCATGGCTTCGGGGTCCTCCAGGTCGATTTCGATGCGGCGGGCTAGAGCGCGTTCAGTTCGAGCGGAAACATGAACGCGCTCCAGGTCTTTGATTTTGAGCATGTTCTTACGGAAAACTGGCGTCCACTTTTCCTGAACATGCTCTAGGATGCCAGACCCAGGCTCGATGCCAAAGCATCGAGTTCGGTCTTCGCGGACTGGTCGCCGGCGAGCGCGTCGCGCGCCTGCTTCAGCGCCGACGCGGCATCGGACGCCCTGCCGAGGGCGCGGTATCCAGTGACGAGGCGTGTCCAGGCGGAGATGTCTTGCGGCGACGCTTTTACGGCTTCGGCTGCCCGGGTGATCATGCGGCCAATCATCTGCTCGCGTATCTCGGCTGGCAACCGCTCGGCAGCCGTAACGAACTCGGCCGGCGTTGGGCCCGCGCCCGGCGCCTTGGCGCCGGCGGCCGAGGAGAGAACGGGTGCCGATACGCTTGGCGGCGGCGATGCCGTCGTAGTAGGGGCGCCGGCGAGTGCCGCAAGGCGGGCTTCGACCGCTGGCCGCCAGGGTGCGTCGGCGGGCGCGTCGGTCAGCAACTGGCGATAGGCCGTCTCGGCCTCCGCGGTGTGGCCGCTCTGCTCATCGCTGATCGCGAGCCAGAACCGGGCTTCGGGGCGACCGGGATCGAGCACCAGCAGACGCTCATAGGCCTTTCGGGCTGGCTCGACGACGACGCCATTGTTGGCGAGCACCAGGGTTTTGGCGAGGCCCGACAACCGGTCTGGTGTCTCGCCGAGAAGCGCGATGGCACGCTCGAAAGCCCGGCCCGCATCGACGAGGCGCCCCTGAGACAGATAGACCGGCGCCAATACCGACCAGCCCATGCCGTCGTCTGGCTTTTCACGCAGTCGTGCTTCGACCTTGGCGATGAGATCGTCGGTCGTCGCATTCTGGGGGGCGACGGCCAACCGCTCGGCAAGCGGGCGGCCCGGCAACGATGGGGAGCCGACGGCGAGATAGAGACCCATGCAGGCGACGGGAATGGCGATCGCCGAGGCCAAGAGCACCAGTTCGGGTTTCTGGCGCGAAACAGGGGCGGCCGGTGCCGACTGGCCGGGGCTGCCGGACGTGGGGCTCGCAAGCTTCAAGAGGCGGCGGGCGATCTCAGCGCGAGCGGAGGCGGCTTCGGCCCCCGTGACGACGCCGCGCTCAACGTCGGCATCCAATTCGGCCAGTTGATCCCGGTAGACTGCCATGTCCGGGTTCAGATCGACGTCGCGATCATTTACCCAAGGCGAACGCATCAGGAGCGTGGCCACCGCGGCGGCAAGCAGAGCAAATGTCAACCAGAGCAACATGGGCCATCCCGGCGCAATCCGTGAATTCGGATTGGACCGTTGGAATAGGGTCCAGGCGTGTCAACCGCAAGCCGCCGCGCTGATTGACCGCCGCGCGCCGGTGTCACGGAGCGGAGATCAACCGACGTTGCGCCACGTGCCATCCGGGTTGCGGCAGGCCGTGCCGCGAACGGTCTGCGGGCGGCCGTCAATATAGATCGTGTGTGTGTAGTCGCGGCAGTCGTCGGCACCGCGGCGGTACGGCTTGCTCGGTACGACCTCGCCATAGCGGCCGTTGTCCGGGTTACGCCAGGGCACCGATGCGCCGGTCTGCCCGCGCTCGAGCGCCTGGAGTTCGGCCTGTTGGGCGAGGATCTTGTCCTGCTTGTCCATCGACCGGCCAATCTCACTGCCGACGATGCCGCCGACAACGGCGCCGGCAACCGTCGCAAGCACCTTGCCGGACCCCCTGCCGACCTGATTACCGATGATACCGCCGGCGAGCGCACCGACCGCGAGGCCCGTGTCGGCTTTGTTGGGTCCTTCACCGGCGCAGCCGGCAAGCATTAGCGATGCCGCCAAGGTTACGGTCAGGGCCGGGCGCAGTTTGCGCATTTTTTTGTCCCCTCAAATGCGGTCGAACTCAGGGTGCGCTTATACTTTGACACCGATGAGAGACCGCAAGACTTGGATATGTCGAAACACGAACTGCCCACAGATTCGGGCGGAACTTCGACTGTAGGCCCGGCAGATCGCATAAGATTCCCTATGGTTCAAATTCCGGGCAGTTCCAGCCGCACCAGTAAGCCCCCGCGGGGTGAGGTTTCGAGCGCCATGGAGCCGCGATAGGATGTCGCAATATCCGAGACGATCGAGAGGCCAAGTCCTGTACCGGGTTTGCTTTCGTCGAGCCTCTGGCCGCGCTTGCCGATCCTCTCGCACTGCTCCGGTGTCAGCCCCGGGCCGTCGTCCTCAACCGTGATCATCAGGCGACGGTTGAGCGATCTCGAGCCGGCATGGGGCTGGGTCACAGTCAGATAAACGCTCGACCGGCACCACTTGCAGGCATTGTCCAGCAGGTTCCCGAGCATTTCCTCGAGGTCCTGCTTTTCGCCCTGAAACCGGAGGGACTCGGGGCAGGCAACCCAGATCGAGACACCTTTGTCGCGATTGATCCGCTCGAGGGTGCGCCCCAGCGCCTCGGCAATCGGCGCGACAGGCGTGGCGCGGCCTATGACGTTGGCCCGGGCCGCCATCTGGGCCCGCTCGAGGTAGTGGTTGACCTGAGTGCGCATAATCTGCGCCTGCTCGACCACCTTGGCTGCGAATTCGCTCTTATCGTCGCGGGCCTCGTTCGTGATGACGGCGAGGGGCGTCTTCAGGGCATGGGCGAGATTGCCTACCTGGGTGCGTGCGCGATCGATGATGTCCTGGTTGGAACGGATCAGGGCGTTCAGCTCGTTTTGCAGAGGCTCGATCTCCGCCGGGAGCCCGCCACCGAGTTCCTTTGCCTCGCCAGACCTCACCGCTGCCAGACCTCGCTCGACGCGGCGCAATGGCGCGAGGCCGAACTGGATCTGGACGAGCGTGACCGCCAGCAGGCCAAGTCCAACGAGTGACAGCGCAATCGCAAGCCGGGACCGGAACTGTGTGATCAGCGCCTCGATCCAGTCGTAGGGACCGGCGACGATGATCGAGTAGCGCGGGCGGTCGGCCTGATAGCCCAGCGAATTGACGACCTCGACGATGCGGATCGCGCGACCGTCGGGGCCCGTCGTGTTGATCCAGCGCTTGCCGGTCTTGTCGGCGGGAAACTTGAGCGCGAAGGGGGACGTCAGAGTGCCGGTCGCAAGGGAGGCGGAGACGAGCGAGCCCGCGGAGGGAATGTCGATCGGGCGGATCTGCCAGTACCATCCCGAATTGGGAACCTCGAAAAGAGGCTCGTACCGGTTCGGAGGCAGTTCCGGCTGATTGTCAATCGTCGCCATGCTGTCGATCGTGATGGCGTCGACGAGCTTAATCAGCGTGTTGTCGAATCCGACCTTCACGTCTTCGCGATAGAGGGACAGGATTAGCCAGGCCGCCAGCGGGAGGACGACGAGCGTCCAGGCGATGGAGGTTGCGAACAGGCGGAATGCAACTGAGTTAAGCTTCATCCGGTAACGCGCTCAACCGGTAGCCGAGGCCGCGAACGGTCTGAATGATGTCGACTGGAAGCTTCTTGCGCAGGCGGCCGATGAACACCTCGATGGTGTTGCTGTCGCGGTCGAAGTCCTGGTCGTAGAGATGCTCCACCAGTTCGGTGCGGGATACCACGCGCCCGTTGTGGTGCATCATGTAGGCGAGCAGGCGGTATTCATGCGACGTCAGCTTCACGGGCTGGCCGTCGCAGGTGACGCGCGCGGATTTGGTGTCGAGGCGGACGGGGCCGCATTCGAGCTCCGACTTGGCGTGGCCGGAGGCGCGGCGGAGCTGAGCTCGAACGCGGGCCAGCAACTCCTCCATGTGGAATGGCTTTGCAAGGTAATCGTCAGCACCGGCGTCCATGCCGGCCACCTTGTCGCTCCATCGGTCGCGAGCGGTCAGAATGATGACGGGCATTTTCTTGTCAGAGCGGCGCCATTGCTCGAGAATGGAGATGCCGTCCATCTTCGGCAGGCCAATATCGAGGATGATCAGATCGTAGGGCTCGGTATCGCCCAAGTAATAGCCTTCCTCACCGTCGAAGGCCACGTCGACGGCGTAGCCTGACTCGGACAACGCCGTATTGAGCTGGCGATTAAGGTCTTTGTCGTCCTCTACGATCAGTACACGCAACGGGGCAGTCCTCTTGTGTGGCGCGGCTCGAAGGAGCGCAAGAATACGCCGGAACTATGCCCGTGTCATCGGCGGCACTGCCCCCGCCGATCGGGTTCAGGCGCGAATGTTCGGGCGCGAATGGGTTCAGGGGTCGAATGGTTTCAGGGCATCGACGATAAACTGCCGGAGCGCCCCGGTCGGCTCACGGACGGTCAGGCGGTAGGTGTAGGTTTCGCCATCGTGACACAGCGCGAGCCTCACGACATCACCGCCGAGCTTGGCTGGCGCCTGCGCCATGAGCTGATCGACCGTGGTCAGACCTTCGCGCTTCACGATGGCGCGCGCGGCCGACCAGTCGTTCAGACAGCGAGGTGCGTCCGCGCCCGCCGCCGGAACGGCGGCGAGCACGGTGGCGGCTATCAGGGGCAAGACGGTTCGGCGTCGCATTGGCACATCATTCCCGACAATATTCGTCAACGCTAGTGTGGTGATTCCGAAGTCCGCTTCATACTTTTCAGCGCGGTAGACAGGCGGACTTCTGAATCAGAACCACACTAGTTTCATAGACTTGACTAGTGTCGTTCAGACCACGAACTTCGTTCGACACTTACTGGAGAATGAGACGAATTTCGCGGTCACGACACTAGTCCCGTGGCCTGAACTTCGCATGAATGCGAATGTACTCACACGCGGATCGTGAATTCCCGTCGCGAGATCGGCTGGGCGGCGCGGATCCGCCCGAGGACCGTCATGAGGGTTCCAGCAAGGCCGGTTGCCGCCTGGACAATGGCGCCGATCTGCTCGGCGCCCTGGGTCACGGCTTCCTTGGGTATCTCGACACCAAGGGCCGGACCGATCGAGGGAAGCACGGCGGCAAGTCCGGTGACGACAGCGCCCCAGATGGTCATGGAACTGCCCCACCACTTTCGCTCGGTGGTTGCGATGTCACTGGCGGCATGGTTGTCGGTCATTTGATCTGGCCCTTGAGTTGCTGAGGGGGGTGGGAAAGGTCGGCTTGCGCGGGCAAGCGTCCGGTCGACGCGCGCAAGCCAGCCGCGGCCGAAGCGGGGGAAGGCCGGCAGGGACCGGTAGCGATTGCGGCGCAAGCGGGCGTATTCGTCGAGGACTTCGGCGGCACCGGCGATCGCGGCGGCCGCGACGGTCTCCCGGCCGATCTCGCCGTCGACCGTGACGCCCAGCGCCGTCTGCAACATGCGGGCGGCGGTGCCGACACCCATGTTGACCGCAGTGTCGAAGTGGAAAAGCGCGATCGGAGCAGGTAGCGCATCGCATCGGGCGGGGAGCCAGTAAAGCGTTCGGTACATGGCATCGACTTCAGCCCGATCGATGCGGCGGAGTTCCTCGACAAACTCGTCACGGTTTTCAGCGGTCATTGCCAGGCCGCGGAAGCGGGACAAGTCGGCAAGCGTCAGCCCCATGTTGGTCGGACCGCCCGGATCGAAGAGATCGTCGCCGAAGCCGCCCTCCATCTCGACGACATGTGCGAGCGCGGCGGCGAACGTGTCCCGCATTTGAGGCGTGCGGTGATGGCTGGCTTGTATGCCGGCGGCGGTCGGCCAGCGCAGCCCGAGCAGCCGGCTTCGAGGCAGGGCCGTGACCGTGACGCCATTGGACTGGTTGCCACCGAGTACGATCAATTCTTGCGACGTCTCACCGACGACAAAGGCAACGTGCCCCGCGCCCGGATCGGAGCCGCGCGAGAAAATGGCGATCGCGCCGAGGCGGGTCTCAATCAGCTCCTCGCCCCAGCGGAGATAGGATCGGGCGCGGAGGGAGCCCGATGGTGTGAAGCCTGTTCGCGCAAGTACGGCACCGACATAGGCGGCGCACCAGGCAACGTCGTCGTCCTTGATGCCCGAATGGCCAGCGTCGCGGAACAGCGCCATGATGCGGGCATTCCCAGCACCGCCAGCGACTTCGTGCTGGCCAAGCTCGCGCCACGCGGCATCGAGCCAGACGGGCTGGTAGCCCGACGGCCAATTGGAGGCCGACGGAATTTTAGACTGTGGCATGGGAATTTCAGACTTTCGTTTCGCGGCGTGTCAGACCGAGGCGGTGGCGGTCTGGCCGCGTCCGTAGACGGCGGACAACTGGGCGATGCGCACTGAGACCTCTGTTGCGGGAGCGCCGAAGTCGGCCGTCTGGTCCACCGCCCGGTAGACTGCCGATTGCTGACTGACGGACAGCGTTCGAACGATGGTCGCACCCGACAGGATTTCGACCTCGAAGCGTTCCGTGTCCTCGGCCAGCGGCACTTCGGCGGCCTCCCAGTCGTCCCCGCCGACGCGAGTCTGGCGGATCCAGGTCAGCTCGATGTCTCCCGCCGCCATTCGCCGTCCGCGAATGTGAACCGGGGCAAGCGGGCGCAGCCCTTGGGCCTTGAACTGATGGGTCGTGGTCGCAAACGTGGCATCCCCGATCGCTCGGCTCGACGGTCCATAGCGCCAGTAGAGTGGCAGGCGGGATTCGGCCGGCGACAGGTCGATCCTGGTCAATGCTCCGTCGAGCAGGACCACCGTCGCGTTCGCCGGAATGGCAGACGAATTGTCGGCCCAGGTTCCGGCTTGGCCACGCAGAAGGTTCGACAGCCGGTAGGTCGATGGGGCGACGAGATCGGCCCGCTCGAACTGGAGGATTTCCCAACCTCCATGGGGCGCGCGAACCGCAAGCGCGTTGGCGCCAGCGAGTAGCTGTGCCTCGGAGACAGACCGGAGCTGACCCGAGGCAAGGACTACCGTTACGCTGCCAGCGCGATCGATCCGCCAGGCGGGGCCTGAGGGGAGCTCCGTCAACGTGGTGCCTGCCGTCGCGGGCAACTCTGCCAGTGCGCCAAGCCTGTAGCCGGTGGTCTCGGGCGAGAAATAGACGGCAACCCCGCCGGACCAAGGCACCTGAACGGCCGCCACGTAACCAGCGTGAGGCGGTTCGTTGCCGGTCATCAGGGGAAGATCGAGGAACAATAGTGCTGGATGCCCTGAAAAGGGCTGCGCGGGCGGAGCCTGCGGACGCTCGGGCTGGGTAACAGCGCCGTACAGCTCCGGATCGAATGCGAGCGCCTGGCACTCGCGCACCCCCCGGTCGCCTATCCCCGTGATGCGGTAGAGAGAGGTTCCAGACTGCGTCCCGATGGCGATTGCGTCGCCGGGCTCGAGGGCGAGCATGGATGGAGGGATGGCAAAGGTCGCACGCTCTCTCGACGACCATGCCTCGAACAGCAAGGTATCGGCGATCTGCGCCGCCTGCCCCTCGTCGAGGACGATAGAGACGTCGGCCTGCGACAGACGGCCGGAAGCTCCGGCCAGGCGGCGGCTCTCGGCGACGGCCTGGCGATAGTCATTGGCAGCGGTAAGGTACTTGAGCTTGGCGACGGCAGGAAGGTCTGTCTCCTGTCCGCGCGTCAGGATCACCAGTGGCGCTTCGGGCTTTTCCTCGACGAGTTCGGATTGCTGTAGCGAAAGGACGACGGGTTCAGCACCACGCTGGCGGAACGTGATGGTGCCATCGCGCTCGATGGTATCGACGGAATATGCAAGCTCGAACGGCTGGAGGGCCTCGCGTGCTGACATCGGCCGGTCGATGACGTAGCCGGCAACCGTGCCGGCGAGCTCGGTCGTATCGTAGCGGTAGAAGCCGAAATCGCGCAGGATCGCTGAAATCATCTCGCCGACGGGCGCACCGGCGAAGCGGCCGTTCAGCCAATGACCGAGACGCCAGTTCGGAGCATCACCCCACAAGCCTTCATTCCTGGGAAAGGCGGGGAATGGCCTCGCGTCCCATGCGTAGACGTGGATGCGCGACAGGTCGACCATGCGCTGGCCGGTCAGGACCGATACCGGGTTGTGACCGGCATAGCCGGAGGACGCCGGGTCGAACGTTTCAATGATGGCGCGCAGGTATCGTCTCTGAACGAGGTCGTCGCGCGTGCCTCGGGAGAAGTACGGCAGGCCGTTTTCACTACTTTTCGGATCGATAAATATGTTGGGCTGATTGGAGGCCTTGTCAACCGCGCCGCAGCCGAGCTCCACGAACCAGAACGGTTTCGACTGCGGGACCCATGCCGTTCGCTCCAGGCTTTCGGCACCGGCCACGCGGTTGTGATGCGGGCTCTCCCACCAGGAGCGAATGTCCTTGAAGCGGAACACCCAGGCCTTGCCCAAGCCGTCGGTCACAGGCGTGCGGAGCTGGGCTTCACGGTCGGCGCTGTTCGCGTAATACCAGTCGTAGCCCTCGCCTCCGGTTACGTTCGATTTCAGATAGTCGAGATCGTAGATCTGATGCGTGCCTGCGAGGTAATCGGTGTGATTGCGACCGTCGCGCCAATCGGAAAGCGGCCAGTAGACGTCGAGGCCTATCGCGTCGATGGCAGACGACGCCCATAGCGGATCGAGGTGGAAGAAGACGTCGCCGGAGCCGTCAGGCGGATGGTGGCCGAAATATTCCGACCAGTCGGCCGCGTAGGTAACTTTCGTGCCCTCGCCGAGGATCGATTTCACGTCGGCAGCGAGGGCAATGAGGGCATCGACGAAGGGGAAATCCACGCCCGCGCTCCGGGCCGTCGTGAGCCCCTTCATTTCAGTGCCGATGACGAACGTCTCGACGCCGCCCGCCGCCTTGGCGAGCATGGCATAGTGGAGCACCATACGGCGGAAGGACCACTCGAGAGGGCCCGAGTAGAGGACTGTATCGCCGCTCGTCGAGAAGTCGGACGCTGATGCCGTGCCGATGAAGGCCGCCATCTGCGCGCGAGCAGCGGGGGATTTGTCGGCGGTGCCGGGTCTGCCGGGTGCCGGATCGACCGTCACGCGACCGCGCCAGGGATAGGGCGCCTGGGCGGCTCCTCCATAAGGATCGGGCAGCGCATTCTCCGCCGGTATGTCCATCAGGACGAAAGGCGTGAGCGTCACGGCGTATCCGCGCGACTTCAAATCTCGGATGGCGGCGACGACCGATGCATCCGAGGGTGTGCCGCCGTAAGCGGGGCGGCCGTCACGCTGCGAGACCCGGTAAGCCGTATCGCGGGTTTCACCGGAGACGCTCCATTCCATCGGCGCCGTCGTCTTGTTGCCTCGCTCGACGCCGGGCATGAGCCGGCAGTGCATGGCGCGAAGATCGGTGCCAAACCAGGAGACGACAAGCGAAACAGACGAAACGTTGGGGAGCGTCGCGGCGAGTTGATCGAGGGACACCGACCAGTCCGTGCCGCCTTGGCGCGTGTGAACGTTCTCGGCCATTGACGATCCGGGCTGCGATAAAACGTACACCGGTTCCGGGGCGTAAACAAACTCGCCCGTGCCGGGGATGAGGACCACGCCGCGGATCGCATCCGCGAATGGCTCGGCAGCCCGGAAGACCTCGAATGAAAGCTGAGGAATCCGGTTGCCATAGGCGGCGAGGGGCAGCCGATCGAAGACAACGTAGGCCGTGTCGCGGTAGGCCGGCGCAAGATCGGTGCCGGCGTGGGCGGCGATGAGGCTGTCGGGCTGCTGATCGCGCGAGCCAGAGTATAAGCGATACGTGACCTGTGAGAGGTCGATCTCGGCGCCATTGGCCCAGACGCGGCCGAGCCCACTGATTTCGCCTTCGGCTAGTGCAACCGCGAAACTCGCGAAGTAACTGTACGTGGTGGAAACCCTGGCACTCGCCGAGCTGGTGGCGCCCTTTCCGCCCCCCTGGGCCTGGCGTGTCGTGGTCGCCTGCTCTTCGATGTCTGCCGCCCAGATGATCTGCCCGCCGACACGGGTACGGCCGTAGACGCGCGGGATTGGTGCGCCTTCCGTCGAGGCGACGACGTGAAGCTCGGAAAGACGCGGACCTTCGACACGGCGTGTCTGGCCCGAAGCTCCAAACAGCGCATTGTCGACGTATGAGCCAGCCAGCGCGCCAATCTGGCCGCCGATGGATGCGCCCGACAACGTGGCGCCGAGCATGCCGATACCGGACGGCAGCAGTGCACCGCCGATGGCGGAGCCGACAGCGGCGAGGGCAAGAGTAGCCATTTTTCAATCCGGCGGACTTTGTGAGGAGAACTGGCGGACGGATGGTCCGAATGCGAATACGGCGGCGACGCGGCGACGCCACCAGGGTGAGAACGAAACCTCCGCGACCGGGGCGTTCTCAATGGCGTGGATCATTGTCGAAGGCGTCGCGAGGATCGCCACATGCTTTGCGACGCATCCGGGCTTCAGGCGGAAGACCACCACACGGCCCGGCACGAGGTCGTCGAGTGGGCATGGCAGGAGATGGCGGGCCGCTGCTGCGAGCATCGTCTCGCGGCCGTCACTCTCGGCCCAATCTGATGCATAGGGCGGCGGTTCTTCCGCGGGGTAACCGTGGCGGGCAGCAAAGACGCCGCGGACGAGACCCAGGCAATCGCAGCCGACACCAAGAAGCGACGCCTGGTGATGATACGGCGTGCCGATCCATTGCCGCGCGAGCGCAACGACACGATCGTCTTGGGTTGCGATCATCGGGGGCCTCGCACCACGAAGTCGTTACCCGGCATGTGGGGGAAGCCGCGAAAGTTGGGAGCATTCGAAAACTTTGCGTGGCAGGTTGCGATGTACTTGTCGCAACCGGCCGTTATCTTGAATGACTGACCCGGTTCCAGCGGCAGACGGGCTGCGGACCAGAGTTCGATCGAGGCCTTTGCTCCGACGCTTGCGTGGTCCTTGACCTCGACCGACTGTCCTGATGCCGCGCCCGACGTGAACGTGACGAGCCCGCGCGTGAACCATCCCGACGTGAAAATCTCGAGGCCCGTCGCCAAGAAGCGGCGCGCGCTGATCGCCTCGGCGACAGTGCCTCTTCCGCTATAAGCCTCGGACGTCAGATCGACGCCGCAGCGTTCGTCGCCAGCATCTGCATCGCAGCCGTACTGGTATAGCCGCCCCTTGGTCTGTTGCAGGTGGTGAGCGAGGCCACGCACCTCGACCGCGAAGGCGGTACCGGCGCGCCTCACCTCTCCAAGGCTGCCGACCCTGACGAGGGCGCGCTGGTCCGGATTCTCCCAATTGACACGGAAGATGTCGACCTCGGCGTCGTCGTAAGCGCCGCCAGCCAGCTCCGATTCCGTGAGACGGTCAGAGGAGATCGCGCCTTGAACTTCGAGATTGTCCACGGAGAGGCCGAGGCTCTCGGTTATCTCGGTGGCCTCCAGGCCGCTCGACGCCTCAAAGACAGTGCCGTCGAAGGCGATCGGCCGGTCGTGGTCGGTGAAACCGAGACGGACGCCGTCCTGGCGGGTGATGCGCCAGCACCAGCACAACGTCGTCGTTCCAGACGCCAGATGGGCTGCAAACGATGGATCGAACCGTCTCACAATCTGATCTCCACGATGGGGATGTGCGGGATCGCGCCGTGATTGAGGCCGCGAAGCGAGACCTCAAGGCGGTCGGTGTCGAAACGCACCGGGACGTCGAACTCGAAGCCTGCCGTGACTGCAGCTCCATCTGCCGGGGTGTGACCCGGCAAGAAGGCGATCCGCCCCGTCGAGATATCGACCGTGACGCTGGTGCCGATGGGCTGGGGGACGCCGCCAACCGCGACCAGAACCGTGCCAGCGACGGGCTTCGAAATTGTGCGCGCGTAGGGGGCGTAGGCCGCGCCGTAGATCTTGACGAGCTGGAACGAGGAATTCGAGCCATCACCGGTGCCGATGAACTGGTCGGTGGCCGACGGCGTCAGCGAGACGGCGCAGGATTTGTGGTCGGCGGGGTCTCGCCAGCGGAAGCCGACGAGGCGGCCGCGCCGCTCCTCGAAGAACTCGATAACGCGGTGCAGGTCGTCGATGGAGCGGAGGCCGTAGCCCGCGTTGTAGGAGCGGCGGCTGTCGGCCCAGCGCGCGTTGCGCTCCTCGAACCCGGAGCCGAGCGTAACGACATCGGTCCGGCGCTCGGGACCGCCCTCGGAGGCGCGGGAAATGTCGGTCGGAAAGCGGACCTCGTGGAACTGCATTTCGAGTGATCCCGGCTACAGGTTGCGCTGGCCGCGCGAGACTGCGCGGGAGAGCATGGCTGCGACCTGAGTTTCGCTGCGCACGAAACTCGCCGCATCGGTCGCGGTGACCGCGAAGTTGATCGTGAGACCGGACCCGACACCGTTCGCGGCGACGCCGAGACGTCCGTCGGGTCCGCGCGCAAGGGGCATGATGGCTTCCGAGCCGCGCTCTCCTGCGATACCCGTCGCGCCCGAGCCGAGCGGAAATGCGATGGGACTCTGTATGACGCCGCCGGAGGCGAACGGCACCGGCACGCCCTGGCTGAAAGCGCCGCCGTTGGCGAAGCCGAACGAAGCACCGGCGCCGCCCCCAAGTCCGCCTGAGAGCGCACCGGTAACGAGCTGGCCGAGCCCCTGCTCGAGCGGCTTCAGCGCCGCCTGCAAGGCCATCTTCGACATCGATTGGGCAAGACCGGAGAGCACATCTCCGAAACTCTTACCCTTGAAGACAAGGCCATCGAAGGCGCTGACGAGAGCGGACGAAAACTGCCGGCCTGCTCCGGAGGCCAATTTCAACTGGCTTTCGATGCCCGAAATGTCGGCGTCGATCGCCACGGTCCAGGTTTCAATAGGGGAGCCTTCTGCTGTCATCGATCGACCTTTTGTAGAGGGCTCATGTCCGGAAATAGGAACATCATGGCCTTCATGTCGCTGCGAAGCGGGCGATCATGAGAGACCGGCGGCCGACCGACGACTGCGCGAGCCGCGGCGGCAAACTCAGGCAGCGTCATCGACCAGAAGGCGCGCGGATCGAGCCTGAGCGTGCCGAGGCCCAGGGACATCACGTCGTCCCAAGGGAATGCTGTTCCTGGAAAGGGCGATCGGGCGTGCCGACCTCCCTCTCGTCATCCGTCGCCCGGGCCGCACCTGGCCTACGGGGCAGATGCGGGCGCGTGGTGGGAGAAGCACCTTCCGGGCCGGGCGGTGGGGCGAAGGTCGATTGGAGCAGGCGGGCGACGATGTCTACGTAGCCGGCGATGCCACCCTCAGCCTGCATGCGCGCGACGGCAACCTCCGAGACGTCCTGGCCGCTACCGCGAAGCCCCGCCGCGATTATGCGAATGCAGTCGCGCGCTGACAACTGGCCACTCTCGAAGCGCCTCGCCAGGGCCAGCATGCTCTCATCTCCGAACGCCACTTCAAGCTCCGCGAGCGCGCCGAGGGTGAGGCACAGGATGTGTGGCCGGCCATCGAGCAGGGCCTCGATCTCGCCGCGTCGGTGGTTCGGCATCGCTTATTCCTTACGGACGGGCGTAAATCAGATGGCTAGGAAGGTGAGCTCGCCCGCGCTGTCGAGCGACAACTCAAATGCGACCTCTCCATCGTGGCGGCCGGAGAGGTCGAAGGAGTTGATCTGGAACGGTCCGGAGACGATACCGAAGTCGGGGACCACGACCTGCCACTGGCGGATCGTTCCATTGACGACGTGCTCGCGCACGATGGCGTCCGACTGGGCGTCCTTGAAGATGCCCGAACCCGAAACGCGGGCAGAGCGAATGCCGCCGCCGGCGAGCAGCTCGCGCCACTGGCCTGCCGACTCGGAGGATGTGATGTCGACCGTTTCGGTATTGAACGACAGCGTGCGAGACCGGAGCCCGGCTACGGTGACGAAGATGCCGTTGGCATCGGGATCGACCTTGAGAAGTAGGTCGCGACCTCTCTGTGCGGACATGAGGAGCTCTCTCGTTTGACTGTTCCGGATCGTTTCAGGCGGGTTCCGTGACGGCTCGGAGACGCATGAGCGCCCGGTAAGTCACGCCGTCCGCATCACGGCGGGTCTCGGTGTATTCATGGCGCAGATTGACGAGGCGGTGGCCGGCTGGCGCCAGCGGCCGATCATGTAGCACCGCCCGAATTGCACCGGCGATCTCCACGGCCTGGCGGCGGCCGTGAGCATCCGACCACACCTGAAGCGTGACCGTATGCTCATGCCCCGGCTCACTTCCCGTCGACCAGTCCCGCGCGATGGTCTGGCCGATCGTGATGTATGGCAGAGGGGTGCGGGGCGGGACATCGTCGAAGATCCTCGGCGCACCCCCGGTGAGGGCGAGGAGCGACGCGTCACCAGCAAGCGCGGTGACGATTGCGGACTGGAGCGCGATCGCAGGATCGGCGGCGGACATCACCGACCTCCGCGGATTAGCACCAGCGGCGGTGCCGAGGGCGCTGCGTATGTCTCGGCCTGGGGTGCTGGCTCGGCTTCGTGATTCACGGAGACCATTGCGGCACGTCTGTCCCGCGAGGTGATGGCGGCGGCGGTAGCCACGCGCTCGAGCCTGGCAGCGCTCAACCCCATGCGGTCGATGCGGAGGACTGGTCTCAATCTCATGTGACGATCTCCTCACAGCGGCATTCGAGATGGCGGCGACGACCATCGCGGTCGAGCACGGAGCGGATTGCCAGCATGCGGGGCCCTATGCGGAGACGCTGGTCCGGCGAGACGCCGTCTCGATGGCGGATCGAGACGACGTGCGTGATGCGGCCGGAGAGGCGGCCATCTTCAAACGTCTCGTCGCCCGACACGTTCCGGACCTCGCCCCACACCTCGGCGACCAGCGCGTAAGCGAGGGATGCTCCGCCGCCATCGTCGGGCGTGCGGATCGGCGCCTCGAGCTGGATGCGGTGGACGTAGCTCGAAAAGCCGCCGCGGGCGGTGCGATGCAGACCAGCGGTCACAGGCGGGGGCTCCGATAGGGGAGTAGCAGGTCGGAGACCGCGGATGGAATGCCGGCGCTCGTCTCCGCCGTCTCGTAGGGGTCGCGGCGCTCATACCAATGGGCGACGAGCAGGAGGAGCGCCTGGCGGATGGGGGACGGCACCGAAGTGGCCGTCGCGCCATAACCGGCTGTGAAGTCGATTGCGATCGACCGGAAAGGACCCGCCGGGACCGGCCAACCGGCCGGGGGGCGGACGATAGCGGGAGGCGGCCCTGCGTCCAGACTGGCGGCGGAGAGCGGCAACGGCTCGAGCGTGCCGTCCTCCCTCACGGCATGGAGCGCCGTTATCGCCGTCACGGGGCGCATGGGAAGCGGGTACGTCTCTATGCCCGGCCAGCGACGGATGGTCAGGCGCCAGGACTGCGTCATGAGCGCGAGGCCAAGGGCGGCCTCGATCTGGAGCCGTGACGTCAGGATCAAGCCGCCGAGATAAAGGTCCTCAGCCGAATGGTCGATGCGCAGGTGGGTTTTGACCTCGGCCAGCGAAATAGGTTCGCCGGCGGGACTGCCCGTCATGACGAGCGCCATGGGATCACCAGTAATTGGATTGAGCGAAGCGGGACGTTGCGGGTGTGGGACCACCGGCCCGACAGGAGCGTCGGCGGCCGGGGAGGCAGCGGCGGCGGATGCAATCGAAACCGTCGCGACCGGTGGTCCCGCGACCTGCGGGGAGGAGGCGAGGCCCGCAGGTCAACTTGTCGAAGCCGTGGCTGGATCAGACCGCGAACTTCAGGAGCTTGATCGCATCGAAGTCGGCGACACCTCCGCCAACGCGCTTGGTCGTGTAGAAGAGCACGTAGGGCTTGGCGCTGTAGGGATCGCGCAGGACGCGGATACCGACGCGATCGACGATCAGATAGCCGCGGGCAAAATCACCGAAGGCAATCGACAGGGAGTTGGCGCCGACGTCGGGCATCTCCTCGCTCTCGGCGAGCGGGTAGCCGAGCAGCGTCGGCAACTGGGCGGCATGGAGAGCCGGCAGCCACAAGTAATTGCCGTCGGCGTCCTTTAGCTTGCGGACGAGGCTCTGGGTCGAGCGGTTCATGACGAATGTGCCGTTGGCGCGGTATCCGGCTTTGACCGCGTAGGCGAGGTCGATCAGCTTGTCGGCCGGGCTGGTCGCAGGGAAGGCGCCGGCGACGCCGGTCGAGATCGTGCCGATGCTGCCCCAGGCCCAGGTGGCGTTCGCAACCGTTGGATATGCGAGGAAGCCCTTCGGCTTGTTGATGCCGTCGCCCGTCACGAAGGCGGCGACTTCCTGCTCGGCGAAGGCGAGGCGCACCTCATCTGCAAGCCAACTGTCGATGTCGATGGCACTGTCGTCGAGCAGCGCCGTCGTCGCCGCCGGCATGGCGTAGAGCTCCATCGTCGGGAACGAAACGCTCGCAAGTGTCGGCGTATTCGTCTGCGGCCGGGATGCCGCCTCGCCGGCCCATCCCGTCTGGAGGCCGGAGGTGACGTAGGGGCGCTTGTAGACCGAGCCCGAAACCTGACGGACACCGGCGATGGCGCGGATCGGCGAAATCGCACGGAGCGCGCGGTTGATCTCGGTCTCCGTTTCCTGCGGAACGAGGTAGCCGCCATCGGGATCGGAGGCGACGGACAGGGCCTTCTGCTCCATGGCGCGAAGGGCTGCGTCGGAACCTTGACGAACATAGCCGTGAAAAGCCTGCTTGTGTGCGAGCTCGGCCGAGGCGCGCGGGGCGGGGCCACCCAAGGCGGGCCGGGAAGCCTTCAGGGACAGGTCATCGAGCGCGCGCTCGATGCGGGCAAGCTTGTCGGTGGTCACGACGTCCGCGGTCAGGCGGGTTTCGATCTCGCTGAGGCGCGCGTCGTTGGTGGACTTGAACTCGGCGAACGCGATGTGGAGCTCGTCGACGACGGACGAGCCAGTCGCGGTCGTGGCCTTGAATTCGATGGGGGACGTCTCGATCATGGTCCGGGTTCATCCATGTTTGCGGTTGTAGCGGCTGGGCGTCAGCGATTGGCGGCTGCGGAGCGGATCACCGCGGCGAGGCTTTCGAGTGTTTCGACCGCAGAGTGCCGTGCGATCGATCGAGGTGGATTATGGGGGAGCTGCGGAGAGCGGGGATAAGTGAATTTTCCGCGTCTTATTATTTTCGCACCCGGCAGCATCGGGAACGTAACGATCGATATCTCCCACAGGTCGATGCGGTTCAGGCGGCGCAGTCCGGTGCGCCGATTCCGGTCTCCGGCGATCGCCTTGAAACCAATCGACAAGCCATCCAGGGCGCCGGCGCCGATGAGGGCCTGTAGTTCGCGGGCACGGGAGCTCGCGGTCGTCAACCGGCCCTCGACGTACAGGCCCCGGGTGTCCTCCCGGATCTGGGTCCAGACACCGACCGGCTCCTTCGGGTCGTGCTGAAACAACATGCGGACGTCAGGGGCGGTGCGGCGGGCGAGGCTTTCGCTGAAGGCGCCAATGGCTACGACATCGCCGGACAAGTCGGGGACATCGAACAGGCTCGCGTAGCCGGCGAAAGTACCGTCTTCCGGACATACGATCAGATCGGTTCCATTGGAACCAGGTGCAGCGCGGGCGGGCATATGTGGAAAGTCTCCTAGAACTGGCCTTCGAGCGGCCTCATGCCGAGGGAAGCGGGCCGTAGCCGACGGCCGCACGCTTTTCATCGGCGGTGAGGAAGCTCGCGCTTTCGAGCTGGCGCCACAGGGCCTCACGCTCGCTGGAGAGGGCCGGGACCTGGTCGAGGTCGGGGACCAGCCGCAGCGGGTTGCCATTCGGGGCCGTATTCGCAACAGGGACGAATGCGCCACAGAGCCAGGAGACGATCGCGGCGGCGGTCCGGTCAACGAGCGGAATGACGGCCTGACGCCAGAAGGCGCGCGTCGCTTCCTGATAGTTCGAGTATGTATTGTCTCCAGGGATGCCGAGCAGCATCGGCGGTACGCCCAGTGCGAGGGCGATCTCGCGGGCGGCGGCGTGCTTCGATTCGATGAAGTCCATGTCCCTGGGCGAGAGCGACAGCGGCTTCCAGTCGAGTCCCCCTTCAAGCAAAAGCGGCCGGCCGGCATTCTTGGCGCCCTGAAACCCCTCCTGCAGCTCAGACTTCAGGCGTTCGAACTGTTCGGGACTGAGGCGACCCTCCCTTGCCGCATAGACGAGTGCACCGGAGGGGCGGGCGGCATTGTCGAGAAGCGCCTTGTTCCAGCGCGCAGCCTGATTGTGAATATCGATCGCGGTGGCGGCCGCCTCGATCGGGGAGTGACCGAAGTGGTCGTCGAGCGGGTGGAACAGCTTCAGATGAAGTATCGGTGAGATGGCCTCGTCGCCTGGATCGGCTGAGAACCGGACGCTGCCGCCGGCTGCCGAATATTCGAACGCCGACGGCCAGCCAGAAGGTCCAGGAACGATGCGCATCCGATCCGGCCGGAGGGCGTGCAGCTCGCGCGGGACGCCGCCAACCGATACGGCCTCGAGATAGGCATTTCCCGAGACGAGCAGGTAGCTGTAGATGGCGGACAGGAGATCGGCGCGGGTGACGTGTGGGGATGGACTCGACAGCAGGGCGAGGAGGGGATGGTCCGATCTTTCATGATCCCCTTCGTAGAGAATAAGCGGGACGGACGCCGCCGCCTCGGCCACCATGCGGACGCACCGATGGACGACGGCATTAGACATGTATCCTTCCCTGGCGAAGGCAGCATAGTCGCGGCCCGACCAAGTGGGTGCGCCGAGCGTCTCATAGGCGACCAGTGAGCCGACACGGGACGCCTTCGCCTTCGGCGGAGCCCACGGTCTGGCGAGGGCTGCAAGGCGCGCGACGGCGCGACCGGCTGCGGCGGGGAGCATCGACATGACGGGGTTCCGTTGCTTGCGGTTGTCGGCGGAAATTGCCGCCCTCTCGCGAGAGCGGACACGGGCTGTTCGATGTGCGTGGCTGCCAGCGATATGACGTCAGAGGCTGCGGACGTGGGGGTCGCGTCCGGCGGCGAGCATCAGCGACGTGAGGGCCCAGACGAGCGCGTCCAGTCTATCGGGCGAGCGGCCGCCGGAGAGTCCGTCGGCACCAAACGCGCACATCTGGTCTTCCAGCTGGGGAAAGGTTCCGACGTGTGAGACCCGCCCTTCGGCATATAGAGCGGCGACAGGCTCGGCGCGCAGCCACTTGCCGCGCGTGGCACGGACTTTCTGGACGGCGACGCTCGGGTCTATCTGGCGGAGGACCTGGGTGACCAGGTCGCCGCCCTGGTTGACCTCGGCGACGATGCGGTCGGCCATGAAATCCTTGTAGGCCGCGACCGCCGCGCGGGCCCAGACCGATGGCTCGCGGCCCTGAATGGTGCGGTCGGACAGGATATAGGCACGATTGTCAGGGCCGATGCCCGCGACCATGATCCCACAGGCGTCGGAGGACGCGGTCGCAGTGACCGGCGGATCGACCGCAACGACGACGATCTTCAGGTCAGGAGCGGCGGCTGCCCGGTGGGCCTCGATCCAGTCGCGCCTCCAGAGTGCGCCTGCCCTGTTGTCGACGATCTCGCCGTCCAGTTCCTGGCGGGCAAGCGCGGTGCCGGAGTAGCGGCGGGTGATCTCGGCGACGAACGTCGGGGCGAGATTTACCGCGTTGTCGGCCGTTCGAGAGCGGGTGACCACGGTGGAGGCGTCCTCGAGTAGCCGCTTGAGAAGCGGTATCGGGCGGGGGGTCGTGGTTGCAACCATCTGCGGATGCTGGCCAAGGCGGAGCGCGAACTGGAGCATGTCGAAGCCGTTGTCGGCCTCGCGCCACTTGGCCAGCTCGTCGACCCAGGCCGCGTCGAACTGGGGGCCGCGGAGCGATTCTGGATTATCGCCGCCGAAGATCTGCGCGATGGCACCGTTTGGCCATGTGAGTTGCATCTTCGATGGCTCGAATAGTGGACGCTCGACGTCCGAATGAATCGCAAGCAGGCCGGATACACCCTCGACCATCACATGGCGAACGTCGCCAAGCGTCTCGCCGACCAGGGCAATCCGTCGTGCGGGCTCCGCCGCCACCGGCGGAATGCCGAGCGCTTTCGCGCGAACCCACTCGGCACCGGCGCGCGTCTTGCCGGAGCCGCGGCCGCCCAAAATGAGCCATACGCGCCATGCCTCGCCGCGATTCGTACATGAGGGAGGGAGCTGGTCGTCGCGCGCCCATAGGTGCCAGTCCGAGGACAAGAGCGACAGCTCGGCGGCCGTGAGTTCAGCCAGAACTTCCAGGAGCGTTCCATTTCTCCATGATGCGCCCAAGACGCTCCGCAATTTCCCGGCGCAGACGCTCCGCATCGGCGGACCCGGCGCCGGAGACTGCGGCAACGGATCGGGCGTTGACGGCGCCGGTGGGGTGAGACCTGGCGTTGCCGTCGGCGTCGAAAGCGGGTCTTGATGCAGGGTCGAACTCCAACATTCGCTCGAAGGTCTGAATGAGCGTCGATATTGCGCGGACCTCGCGCTCGTGGTCGGCCGAGGATGTGTCCGGATTGCCGCTCATCTGCTGCTCCAGCTGGTTCAGTTTGAGATCTATCGCGTTGTAGAAGCGCTCGATGATGGCGGCCTGCCTGGAGGGACTGCGCGCAGGCTTCCGGCAGGGCGCGCCGGTGATCCGATGGGCCTTTCGGACAGGCTTCTTGACCCTGCGATGCAGGCTTGCCGCGTCCGTTGCAGTTGCCGGTAGCCTTCCAGATTTTGCGTTTGCAGCAGCAGATGCACTCGGCCGCGCCGGCCAACCCTCAGCTTCGCGGCGCGATCTCAGCAGGGATGGGGTGATGGCGAAGGCGGCGCAGATCTGCGCGATCGTCGCGGGAGTTTCGCAATAGGCACGGCGAACCTCTGCCCATGGAATCGAGGTTTCGGGCATGGCGGCATCCGCGGTGACGGCCGAGTTTCATCGTGCGGCGCAGACGGCCGGGCTCGCCGGTCGCTTGCGGTCACTCGCTTAGGAAACGCGGAGTTTCGGTTATAGCGCATTTGTAGCGCAGGACCGTCACGCGGGGATAAGTGCGGGCGGGGGCACCACCACATCGCGACGTGCAGCGGGCGTCCTTACCGAGGGCGCAACCGGCAGGAAGGGCCGCCGACGTCAATTCGGCGCGTCGATCTTGATCGACGGGTCGTAGGCATACTCGGCCTTCAGAATGGGCTTATCAAGTTTGTTCGCGAGGGCAAACACGCTGCGAACCGGCAGGCCCGACTGAGGCTCGACGTAGAACATCCGCAGCGGACGCGCCTCGTCGGCAAGCGACTTGCGAGCCTTTTCCTTGGCGTCGGGGCTCATGTCCTTGGGGCCGGTCTGGGCATCGTTCTCGATGCGATATGCGATGACCTCGCGACCGTCGATCGCCGTCGAACCAAGGCAGGCGACCGTGCCGATGGTGCCGGGCTCGTCGCCCAACACGTCGTCACGCTGAGCGATGATGTCTCGCGTGACGTCGGACGAGAGCTCGATCCACGTGGCGCCGTCCTTGCCCCAGGCCTTGCCGCCGACGAGGATGGTCTCGGTCGACTTGTCGGGCTCGATGGCGCGGGTCACGATCTGGCGCATCCGGTCAGGCTGGGCATACTCGACGGTCATGTTGACCGGGCCCTGCTCGCTAATCATCGAAGCCTTCATGCGGAATGCCTGCACCTTGCGCTGTTTCTCAAGCGCGGCCAGAACCTCGTCCTTACATGAAGCATACGAGGGAGCGATGGATGCGGCCGTTGCGATCGCTGCGGTGAGGATCGATGCCGTAAGACGCATGGCGGTCACTTTCTCGAATTGGGGTTAGCGGGTACGGCTGGCCGGGACAGCATCGGGGGCCTCGATCTTGAGATCGGAGGGATAGCTGTAGGCGGTGATCATCAGGGGCTTGGCAGAGGCTTCCGGCTCGCCCACCAGATTGAAGCTCGGGAGCCCGGTCGCCGGGTCGACGAGAACCGTGCGAGCGAGCATCGGGTTTGCGGAGCCGGCCGGCTTATCCGGCGAGGCGAGGCGGGGCGGCGTCTGGTAGGCGAGGTATTCCTTGCCGTCGCGCGTGGCCTTGCCTGCGCAGATGAACTGCTCGGCAACCTTGACCGGCGAACCGAGGGTCGTGGCGACGTCGGAGGTCACGGACTGGGCGAACTGGGGTTGCAGCTCCTGCCAGCCGCCGCCCTGGTTGGCCCAGGCCCAGCGACCGATTGCGATGGTTTCGAGGGGGGCGGGCTGGCCAGGGACGTCCACCTTGTTGTGCATCTTATCCGGCGGCACGAATTCGAAGGTGTTGACGATCTCACCCTCGGGTGCGGGCTGACGGGCCACGACGCGGTAGCCAACACCGACGCGCTGCTTCTCGAAGGCGGCCGCGACTGCACTGGAACAATCTTCGGCCGCAAGGGACGGCGCCGCGAAACCGCAGATGGCAGCGGCTGCAGCAAGAATGGTGGCGAGGTTGGCGTGCGGCCCGTTCATGATGGCTCCTCAGATCAAAAACCGCGCTGGTATACGCATAAAGTCGATGGGCGTGGTCTTAAAACTAGGAAAGCTTACTATTCCGCCTTGGCAGCACCGGGCGACGGGCCCGATTTGGCCCTGGCCTCGAACGCGGCCCGCATTTCGGCGCAGGGGTCGCCATTGCGCTTCTGTCTGGGTGCAAACACCAGCCAATCCGCCGCGGCTTTACCATCCGGGCCACGGGGGACATAGCTCCCGGGATCGGATCGCGCTTCATCGACTTCGGAAAACACAACCGCGAGGATGGGACGGCCGGGCACGCGGCGCGCGAGATACCACGGCACGCCTCGGTCGACGCGAACGTGCCCGTTGCCGGCGATGAGGATCGCGCCGGAACCGTCCGCGGCGGAAATCAGAACGTCAGCCATATGGGCGTCGCGGAATCTCTGTGCGTAGGCCATGCCGGACAACGCGGCCTTGGGCATCAGCCCGCAATGTGCTTCCTCGATCTCGGCAAATGAAGCCAGATCCAGTGGTTCACCGAGCGGTGTCTCGAGGCCAAGTCGCGTGCGGTCCTCGCTCGGGATCGAGGCTGAGCCGTCGCGGGCCGCGCGGTACATGGCTTCGCGGCCGGGGTCGCCGGCGTGGACCGGGAGCCGGGCAGACAGGACAGCGGAAAACAACGGGCGATAGTCGGCCGATTTCGACCAGGGAGATTTTTCCCAAGCGAGTGCCGACAATAGCGCGTCCAGGCCGGGCCGCTCGGCATCGCCGGGCGCAGGCTTGGCAAATGGGGCGATGGCGGCGCGCTGATCGGCACGGATCTGCTCGAATACGATCGCCGGTCCTCCAGCGTCGTGCCTTGTGGCTGCAAGGCCGGATATCAGTGCGGCGCGCAAATCGTGGTGGGCCTGATTGTCGTGGATCTCGCCGAGGAGAACGAAGCCGCCGGCGGCGAGCGTCTCGTCGATCGCGGCCTGCAGCCTGGACCAGGTGGCGTAGGGAGGACATTCGGCCTCAAGCGGCGCCGCTTGCGCTGGCGCCGGGGCGGCAACCGCAGTCGCCATCCCGCACAAGGGATGCTCGCAGCCGTCGAATACGCGATCGAAGGCCTCCACCAGTTCATTCGGGCGCGCCGAACACGCGACGACGGGCGGAGCTGCGGCGGCGAATACGAGTGCTGCGATCGAGATCGCGGCCGAAGCGCTGAGACTTTTCAGATTTGTCATCAATCAAGCCTGGTGGAGTGATTCCGAAGTCCGCTTCATACGTTTCAGCGCGGCAGAGAGGCGGACGTCGGAATCTGGCCCACACTAGAATCATGGACTTGGCTAGTGTCGTTCATGCCGCGAAATTCGTTAGACACTTGCTGAAGAATGAGACGAATTTCGCGGTCACGACACTAGCAGATTTGCCGGGACCAATTCGAACGCATCGAGAGGCCGTGCGGACCAACTCTGCAAACGGGCAACTGGCAGTGCTCGTGCTATTGCCACATGATGCCGAAGGCGACCTGCCGGCCGAGGATGGCCCGGTCCGAGACACGATGGTAGCCTACGCCGAACGACAGCTGCAGGGCCTCCAGCAGGGCGAGCCGCGCGCCGAGATCGAGATGACGCTCGAAGCGGAGGTCAACCCGGACATCGCCGATCAGGACCGACTTCACCGACTTCCAACCGGCGGCGACGCCCAGCGGGCATTCCTCGGCCGACTGGCGCGTAAGGCGGGCCAGGTCTTTCGAACCGGCTGTGACGCGACGGACGTTGGTCAGAGCGATCCGAACGGAGGAAACACCGGAGACGGCCGCGCCGGTGAGGCCGGTATTGGCGGCGAGCCAGCCGCGCGCCCGCTCCCGGGCAGAGATGGCGACGCCGGAGCCCATGACGAACGGCTTCAGCCTGGAGGCGCGGAACCGGCTGATCGGCGTCGGGTGGCCGCAGCGGAAATCCGTCTCGGCGGTCCATGCCGTGCCGTCCTCGTTCGCCGCGACTGCGAAGATGAGCGAGCCGGGCGTATATGGGAACGAGGCTGTGTCCGCGCCGACCGACAGCTTGGGTTGCAGCTCCGCATGGCCTGGATATCCGCGACCCACCGCTTCGCCGAGGGTCGGGGCGCGGGTCGAGGCGCAGGCGGCCAGCAGCAACGCCGCCAACGGCACCGCGGCGCGAAGCAACACATGTGAGCGCCCCTTCAGCACGGATGCCACCCAGCTCTCGATCTTCCGGCCGGGTCCATCAGCGGCCGGCGACGCGGGTCTTGCCAATGATCTCGTCTACGGGACGGAAGCGGGCGGCGAACATGCGCGGCTCGCTCACGAACTGGAGCACGTTCGGGCTATCTTCGCTCTGTCCGGTCTGGCTGAGGATGGCGAGGCCCAACTTCGCGTTGACCGTGTTGGCGACGTCGAGTTGCGCCGTCACGTCGGCGCCGGCCTCGAAATAATATCCGATCGAGACCTTGCCCTCGAATACCTTTGTCAGGGCATAGCGGAAATCGCGGCACTCGGGCTCGGCGGCGACTTGCGCGACACGCCGCTTCAGGAGGCGATAGTCGAGCGTGTATTCCTTGAGGTCGGTGATCGTGACCGCAACGCGCTTCAGGATTTTGGCCTGCAGCGGGGAGAGCGAAAAGATCGTGTCGCCACGTGCGGCGTTCTTGAACTTCAGCTCGCCGGCCTTCAGCTCGAATTTGAACAGCGTTGAGTAGCTGATCTTTTGAAGGCCGGCCTGACCCGGCGGAAATGCGAAGTTGTCGGGGTTGCACTTGTTGTCGGTTTCGGCGCGGTAGAAGCTGGCTGAGCCGCGCTTAGCGTAAGCGACCTTTGGGTTCGACACCGACCCCAGATAGCCGAAGGCGTTCGGCGGGCCGGAGAAGCCAATCTCAGGGACCGAAGGCCGCTCGATGAAGGGGATCAGCGCGGGCGCGCCGCTGGTCGAGGTCAAGACGACACTGGCGAGCTGGTCGAAGCCGAAATCGTCGGCGCGCGCGGGCAGACTGGCGGCGCAGGCCACCGCGACAAATGCAATGCACGACGCACTACGTGACGCGAAACGCGACAGACTGCGCGACATGGCAGACCTCGACAAACGCATGGCACCCCCAAGCGGACAAATCCGAAGCCAACCTTATGCTTCCGCTCCAGGCGCAGCAGCAACAAGCCGGGACGCCCTGAGCGCACTCGGCTGTGCAGGTGTTGCCGTGTGGTGACGGGTGTCGACTATCCGTTGACGCTGGCCTCGATGCGCTCCATATCGTCGTCGGAAAATCCGAAGTGGTGGCCGATCTCATGAATCAGGACGTGGGCAATAATTTCGCCCAGAGTGTCCTCACCGTGGCCCCACTCGTCGAGGATCGCGCGCCGGTAGAGCACCACGAGATCAGGACCGCGGGGCTCGGCATCGGACACGCTCTTCTGGGTCATGGCGACACCCTGATAGAGCCCCATCAGGTCGAATGGGCTCTCGATGCCAAGTTCGTCCAACACGTCGTCCTCGGCAAAATCCTGTACGCGGATCACCACGTCGTCGCACAATTCGCGGAAGCTGCCCGGCAGGCGCTGCCACGCATGGCGGGCAATGGCCTCGAAGGTGGCGACGTCAGGCGCCAGAGCGTCTCGCCACTCGCTCGTCGCAACCATTGCCTACACTCCTTTTGTTCCGACATCCTCGCCTGGAGGGGAGCGAGATGTAATCGCGCCGCCCTTGCTTGAACAGACCCGGTATGAACTTCGTCTCAACCATTCTGTTTTGCGATTTTTTCAAGGTGCACGTTTAAGCCCTTCGGCATGACCAAGGGATACGATCTTCCGCTCCACGTCGCCGAGGCCGTCAAACGGGAGGCCGGGCCGGAGCCGGTGTTATGGGTTGGTCAACCCGACGCTGCGGCGGTGTTCCGCTCAGCCAGGATCGTCTGGCTGTTCGCAATTCCGTGGTCTCTGTTTTCGTTCATGTGGGAAGCAGCCGCCATAGCGCCGTGGCTTTCGCCCTGGCTCCTGGCGCCCGATCACCTCATCAAGGGAGCCACGGTTCGCTCAATTGGGATGCCACTTTTCGGGCTTCCGTTCGTTTTGATCGGTGTCGCCATGTTGTCGGCGCCGTGGTGGGCGGCGCGAGCGGCCCGCAATCAGGCGCACTTCGTGACGCAACGAACGCTCCATACGGTTACCGCCAATCGCGATGGTTCGATCAATGCTGAAAGGACGGATTTGAGCCGCGTCACGCGCCTCGTGCGCAAGCAGGGCCGGACAGATTTCGGCACGCTCACCGTCCATCGGGGCAAGCGGAGGGACAGCGATGGCGATTACGTCGACGACGTCGATACTTGGTATGGCATTCCCGACGTGCGGCACGTCGAGGCGTTGATCTCAGGGCTGATCTCGCGGCGGGCAGCCTGATGCCGCCTGCCTCCTTCGAACAGGGCGCAAGGTCGAACAGCGCCGACGTCGCTTCGACATTGCCCAGAGCATCCTAACGGACGGCGCGCATCATTTTACGATTGCCGCCGTCTGGCCGAACAGGATCGCCTTGCCTTCCTCGGTCACAGCGGGCTGTGTCGGGTTGACCTCGTCGGCCTTCGCATAGGCGCGAACCGTTGCCGGACGAGAGCGGATCTCCTCGAACCAACGCTTCAGGTTGGGGAAATCGTCGAGGTTCTGCTGCTGGCGCTTCCACGGCACGACCCAGGGATAAGCCGCCATGTCGGCAATCGAATAGTCGCCCGCCACGAACTGGCGATCCGCCAGCCGCTTGTTCAGGACGCCGTAAAGCCGGTTTGTTTCCTTGACATAGCGGTCGATGGCGTAGGGGATTTTTTCGGGGGCATACTGCGTGAAATGATGGTTCTGTCCGGCCATCGGGCCGAGGCCGCCCATCTGCCACATCAGCCACTGCAGAGCCTCGAAGCGGCCGCGGAGGTCGCTGGGCAGGAATTTGCCAGTCTTCTCGGCCAGGTAAATGAGAATGGCCCCACTTTCAAAGATGCTGACCGGTGCGCCGCCGCCCGCGGGAGCATGATCGACGATGGCCGGGATGCGATTGTTTGGAGCGATCTTCAGGAACGCGGCGCCGAACTGGTCGCCCCTGGAGATGTTGATCGGGCGGATCGTGTAGGGAAGGCCCGCCTCCTCGAGAAACATCGTGATCTTATGGCCGTTCGGCGTGGTCCAATAATAAAGATCGATCATCGAACTCGCTCCTAGTTCTTTCTTTCCGAACTTATGACTTACCGAATATAGGTGGGATGGGCGCGCGTGGCAATGGCTCGTCAACTGCCCCCGTGGCCAGCCCATAGGGCGGCCGCGAACACGAGGCCGGTCGCGAGTATCAGCGCCCAGAAACCAATCGCGAAAAAGGCGTGCGCGGCAATCACGGCTCCCAGCATGAAGCCTGTGATCATCGGAATAAGCACTTTGAGTTGGTTATACGCGACGGATGCCCTGGTTGCATTCTGCGCCGGGTCGCCGTCGAAGAGCAGCCGGAGCCTAGCCAGCAGGAGATCGGTCGCTTCGACCGCCACCTGGGTCACATTGCCGGTCATGAAGTTCGCCGGCAATGCCCCCTTGAACAACACGCGAACGAGTGCGCTCTCCGCCCCCATCGCCACGAAGGCCGTCACCGCAGCGGCGATGGCGTCGGGGCTATCACCGTTCGTGAACGGACGGCCCCAGAGGGCGATGACCAGGAACTGGGCGATGAGCAGCGCAACCGCGGTCAGCGCCCATGGCATGGGGTTGATGCGCGAGCGGGCGAGCAGCGCGACGAGCAATGTCATTGCGGACGCGCCGACCATGAACATCGGTATGGCAAGTAGCTTGGCGGCAAGTCCCGGTTCCGGGTGCACGAAGGCAGCGCCGGCGGCAATGAACGAGCCGGTGACCTGGGAGGTCAAAAGGCCGAACAGCCCGAGAAATCCGATCGTATCTACGAAGCCCGAAACGAAGCTCAGAATTGGGGGGATGACGGTCTTGAAGACAGCTTTGTCATCATACTCGCGGCGCTCGGCTGCCATCGCGACGTCCCGCCCTGCTCTTGATCCTGCGCCATGCTAGTGACAACACGGCAATGGACAACCCCACGGTACACCATGCCGATCACCGCGACAGGGCTCATCTTAAGAGTGCGAAAGCGTGCGAAAATCAATCCATGACCTCACAACCACCCGCCGCGGACTGCTGCGCGGGACCTTGCGCGCCATCACGGGGGTTACGGTCGCCGGTGCGCTTATGCCGGGCATTGGCTCGGCGGCGGCCAAAGAGGGCGCGCTGTGTCGCGACATGGTCGTAGGCGGCGCCTCCTATACGGTGTGCACGATCGACCTCAGAACCCACGAAATCAAGCTCTCGTGGAAGGCGCCGAACGGCGACCCATACGGCAACCTCGGAACGTTCGCACGGGCTTCGCAGAAGGTCGGGGTCGCGCTCAGCATGGCGATGAACGGCGGCATGTATCATCCCGACGGGCGACCGGTCGGACTGTATGTCGAGGACGGGCGCGAGATCACGAAGGCCAACACCGCGCGCGGGCCCGGCAACTTCCATATGAAGCCCAACGGCGTGTTCTTCGTCACGTCCACGGAGGCGGGCGTGCTCGAAACCGCTCGCTTCCTCAAGGCGCGGCCCGCTGCTCTCTACGCCACCCAGTCAGGGCCCATGCTCGTCATCGACGGAAAGCTTCATCCGCGCTTCTCCGCCAGCGGACCGTCGCTCAAGATGCGAAACGGCGTGGGCGTGCGCGACGCCAACACGGTCGTGTTCGCAATCTCCAACGAGGTGGTCTCGTTTGGTGCGTTTGCCCGACTGTTCCGTGATGAACTGCGATGCGCGAACGCGCTCTACCTCGACGGCTCCATCTCGAGCCTCTGGGCGCCGGGCTCGTCGCGGCAGGACGAATTCTGGCCCGTCGGGCCGATCGTTTCGGCAGCGCCGCGCGCGAAGTCCGGCGCCCCGCTCAGGGCCGGTCGCTGAACAGCGAGCGCGCGATGGTCCTGGCACGCCGGGCGCCACCGGCCAAGAGAAGGATGACCAGCGTCGCCAACATCGTCTGGCGTGCACTGATGGAGGCTGGTGCGACTGACTCGCGAGTTGGCTTCGCCTGCGCTTTATCGTCGACGAGGGTCGACGCGCGATCCGGCCTCGGACCTAACCCAACCTTGCTTTCACGGGCTTCGGTTGCAGCGGGGGGTGGGGGCTCCAACATTCCCGCATTGAGCGGTCGGTCAGTGACGACCAGAATAACGACCAGAGCCCGAAGCGCCACGCCCCATCGACGGGGTGCATACGAACCTGCAGACGGAATTGGAGGCAACGGGTGCGGCTCCGTTCTTAACTCTCGAACTTTCCTTTAATACTTTCAATTTGTTACGCTGACATTTCCAGGCGCAATATCAAGGACACGTCATGCGCCTCGCGGTAAGCGGGAAGTGGGGGCAGCCGCGCTACTTGTGGCTGCGCCACTATCCGGCTGGCGGGTCATCAAGCTGGCGTCATCACAGGACCGTAGATACCAAGCAGGCGACCAACCAAACCAACATCAAGAGCGCAATGCCTGCTTCCACTCCGCCGCACTTCGTTTGTCAGCAAACGGGAAACATCACCGCTTGGGGCATGTCCGCGATCATCGGACTGAGCCTCGTGCTGACGGCGCTCGCCATTGCGTTCGTCGATCGGCCCGTTGCCGACTTTGCTCATACCGTTTTGCGGGCCGGCGGCAAGGAACAGCCATTCTTCAAGGCGCTGACGGATATTCCCGACATTATCCCGGTCATCGCGGGGATCATCGCCGGCTACCATGCCATCGCGTTGCTGTTTGGCGTGATGCCGGGACCGCGTGGGCGGATCGCACTGCAGATCGCGCTCGCGGTTCTCGTCGCCATCACGATGAAAGAGCAGATCAAGGTGCTCGCCGGGCGGACCTGGCCGGAGACGTGGACCAACAACAACCCCTCCTACATCAAGGATGGCGTGTACGGGTTCTTCCCGCTGAAGTCGCTCCTGGCGGAGAAGGTCGGGCGGTCGTATCACGCGTTTCCGTCGGGCCACATGACCGTGATCTCGGTCGCGATGGTCTCGCTGGCGTTGAATTTCCGATGGCTCCGGTGGGTGGCACCGATCCCCGTCGTACTCGTCGCCATCGGCATGATCGGCTGCAACTATCACTGGGTGAGCGATCTCATTTTCGGAACGGCGCTCGGAAGCGCGGTGGCGCTCGGTTCATACCGGCTCGGGCGGTTGTTGCGATAGGGTCGGCTACGGCACAAAGGTCCGGGGCATCGATGCCTTAGAGCGCGTTCTGTTTGAGCGGCATCATGAACGCGCTCCAGGTCTTTGATTTTGAGCATGTTCTTCGGAAAAAAACCGGCGTCCACTTTTCCTGAACATGCTCTTGTGTGATGTCACTCACCCTTCAGGCCGTGCGCGATGATCTTGCGCATGACTGAGGGCAGGGCTTCCGACTTCAGCTTCGAGCGCGGAACCCACCGACAGCGCTCCGGCTCGGCCCATAGCGTCAGCGACGCATCGGCGGGCACGACCGTGCGCAAAACCTCGATCTCGAGCTTGAAGTGTGTGAACGTATGCTCGACTTGGCCGACAACCGGCCACCAGTCAGTCGAGACCGGCGCGCCTTCGACCGCACCGCGCCGTGACGGCATCGTCTCGCCCCACTCCGTCGACGGCACCTCCATCATCCGCGCCAGAAGACCTCGCTCATGTCGCTGACGCAGGAGCACGCGGCCGTCCTCGCTCAGGGCGAGGAATGCGATGCCGCGGCGGACAGGCCGCTCAGGTTTCGCGGCGCGGCGAGGCAACGTCTCCTCCATACCCTGGGCGCGTGCCCGACAGTCAGAGTTCAGCGGACACATCAGGCAGGAGGGCCGCTTGGGTGAGCAAATCGTTGCGCCGAGGTCCATCAGCGCCTGGGCAAAGTCGCCGGCGCGTTCCTGAGGCGTCAGGGTGGCCGCCAGCCGGCGCAGCTCGGTCTTGCCGGCGGGCAGAGGTGTCTCGACAGCGAACAGTCGCGCGGTGATGCGCTCAATGTTTCCATCGACCGGAGCGGCCCGCTCGCCGAATGCGATCGCCTGGATGGCCGCCGCCGTGTAGGGGCCGATGCCCGGCAAGGCCCGCAGTTCCTCTTCGGAGTGCGGGAATGCACAACCGGGGCGAGCGGCGATCTCGCGTGCGCAGGCGAGAAGATTGCGCGCGCGAGAGTAGTATCCAAGCCCGGCCCAGGCGGCGAGAACATCGTCTTCGCGGGCCGCGGCGAGTGCGGCTACCGTCGGCCAGCGCGACAGGAAACGCTCGAAATACGGGATGACGGCCTTCACGGTCGTTTGCTGGAGCATGATCTCCGACAGCCAAACACGATAGGGGTCTGGCGCCTCTCCAGGACCATAGCGCCACGGCAGCTCGCGGCGTTCGCGATCGTACCAGGCGAGGAGCGGCCCGGCGATACCGGTGAGAGACGGTTGCGGTGACGGTGCCTGGGGACCCATTTGGACAGGGGGCGTGCGGCGCCGGGAGCGGCTGTCACCGGGCACGTTATCAACAGCGGCTGGGACGCCGATTGCCGTTGCCGCGCCTCTCGCCCGCTTCGGTCGTTGCTTTACCGCCACAGCCGTCATGAGTTACCTCGCGCTCGTCGTGGGACCTTAGCGAATCACGCAACAAACATACGGTGAGTCGCAAATGGTGACTGTTGCCTGGAGTCCGCCCCGACATGCCCGAGCCGAAAACCGTCGCGCCGCCGCCCACCTCACCGTTGTCGAACGTTCGGACCGGGCGGCCGGATTTCACGCCGCGTGGCGGCCGCGGTCACGTCACCGCCCGCACCATCGGTGCGCTTACACCGCGCGTGACCAAGGTGGCGTTCCAGAAATTCGGGTTCGCGACGGCGCAGCTCATTGCGGACTGGCCGGGCATCGTCGGCGAGAGGCTTGCCGCCACGACAGCGCCAGACCGCATCCGCTGGCCGCGGCGCCCGGGCGATCCGGCGGCCGGGGACGATGCCGGGGCTGCGGCCGGACCGCGAAGCGCGGCGACGCTCGTCATCAGGGTAGAGCCTGCCGTGGCGCTCGATGTGCAGTACAAGACAGCGCTCATTCTCGACCGGATCAATGCCTATTTCGGATACCGGGCGGTGGCGGAGCTCCGGATCGTGCAAGGGGCGGTCGCCGCCTCGCCGAAGACCGATACCGCCATGCGGCAATCCGCGCCGCGCGCGCGCGCGGACACTCCGGCCCCCGTCTCGCTTGCCGGTATCACCGACGATGGCTTGAAGGCGGCCCTCGAAAAAATGCAGATCGGGCTGCGTTCGCGCCGCCGCTGAAGCACACCCAAACGCGCCTTTCAGGTGGCGTTCAAGCTCCATTTGCACTAATTGGCGCGCCAGGACGTTGCAGAGCGAGTTTCGTCACCGAAGACTCGCGAGGCGGGCCTTTCGACCTGCCGGATCCGAAGCCGAGGAGCCTTCGCGCCGATGATGACCGTTTCTACTCTGTTGAATATGCGCAGCCGGGCAGGCGTTGCCGCGCTGATGCTCGCAACCTTGACGGCCGCCGCACCGACGGCGATCGCACAGAGGATCACCGCGGCTCCGACCGTGCCGGTCGAAGAGCTGATGAAGCAGCCGGCCGACCTGCCGGATATCGCCATCGGCAATCCCGACGCGAAGGTTACGATCGTCGAATACTCGTCGATGACGTGCGGACACTGCGGTAAGTTCGCCGCGACCGTCTTCCCGACGCTCAAGAAAAAATACATCGATACGGGCAAGGTGCGCTTCATCAGCCGCGAGTTCCCGCTCGACAACCTTGCGGCCGCCGCATCGATGCTGACGCGATGCATCGATAAGTCGAAGTCGTTCGACCTTGTCGAGACCCTGTTCGCCACCCAGGACAAGTGGATCGGAAACGAGCCGCTGCCGAAACTGCTCGAGGTCGCAAAGCAGGCCGGCTTCTCCAAGGAGAGCTTCGAGACCTGCCTCAAGGATCAGAAGCTGCTCGACCAGCTCGTGGCGGCACGCAAGCTCGCCGGCGAGAAATTCCAGATCAATGCGACGCCGACGTTCTTCGTCAACGGACAGAGGTTGTCGGGCGCGAGCCAGATGGCGGAATTCGAGAAGATCATCGACCCGCTGCTCGAGGCCAAATGAGGACACCCCGAAACAAGCAGTTCACATCACTGCTGACCGCCGTACTCTTTGCAGCGGTGGCGGCCGGTTGCTCCGGGGCCGCCACTCCCAGCCTTTCGACGGCCGGTGCGCCCGGCAAGGCCGGCGGGGCCTCCGACGGTCTGACCCTGGCACAATCGCCGGAGGAGGTTGCGACCTCCGGCAGCTCGACACCCCTCAATCCATTCTCCGACCTCACGGCGACGGCGACGGGCGGGCGCGAAGTGATCGCGAACCCGACGCTCGCCGAGGTGCTGGAGCCAGCCACGCCGCTGCTGCCCGAAATGTCCTTCGGCAGACCGGACGCGCCGGTCGTGTTGATCAAGTACGCCTCGCTGACTTGCCCTTACTGTCGCCAATTCCACGCCGAGGTGTTCCCGCGCCTCAAGCGCGAGTACATCGACACTGGCAAGGTCCGCTTCATCCTGCGCGAGTTCCCCATTGGCCGGCAATCGGGGCAGGCGACTGTCGCCCTGCGCTGTGCGGCGCCGGAGAAATACCTTGAGCTCTATGGTAAATTCCTGACGCAACAGGCCCGTTGGGTCAGCCAGGAAGTTCGCATCGACCCGATCGCGACCGTCGCCGCCGAATCTGGACTTTCGCGCTCCGCCTATGACGCCTGCCGCGCAGATCCGAAGCTCGTCGAGGGGCTGAAGCTCGTCAAGGACAGGGGGCGCAAGCTCGGTATCATCGGGACGCCGAACTTCTTCATCGGCAACAAGCTCGTGAAGAAAGCGCTCGACTGGCCGCATCTGCAGGCAGAAATCGAACCGCTTCTTTCGGGGCGCGGCCCGGTCGCTTCGACCGCCTCCACCGTTTCACCGCAGTAATTCACACTCGTACACTGCAGAGCCTGCCCATGAGCACCGATACGCCGCCCGACCACCTGTCGTCCGACCCTGGCAGCCCGTTTTTTGAGGCCTCCGCGCTTGAGCGGGACGTTGGAATCCGTTTCAACGGCCGCGAGCGCAAGGATGTCGAGGAGTATTGTGTCAGCGAGGGCTGGATCCGCGTCGCCGCCGGAAAGTCGAAAGACCGCTTCGGACGGCCGATGACGATCAAGCTCAAGGGAGCGGTCGAGGCCTACTTCCGCCTGCCCGCCGACCAGGACAAAGCCGCGGGCTAGGTGTGGCGGTTGGAAGCAGTTGGCGGATAATCGCGCCAAAATGTCGCGATTTTTGGCTTCGGCCATGTCTCATCTGCATCTCAGCCATGATATCGTGGTTAATCAACACTTTATCGCCACATTTTGAGGGTCGCTCGCCGCTGTACGAAACAGTGAGGTGAGTGATCATGATCAAGTTGGTGTTTACGGCGATGTTGACTGCCGTCCTTGCATTGCTTGCAGGAATGCATTCGGCAGAAGCGCGCCGCAGAACCGAGACTGTCTGGTCGGAACCATCCGAGGTTCCATTCTGGGAAGAGCGCGACACCAATCGCCGGTCGCGCCAAGTCCGCCAACAGCCCAGCTACGAGGCTGACGACGAAGATCGCATGGAGCGTCGCAATTCGCGCCGCACACGCACGGCGAGCGTAACGGAATCGGGCAGCTACAGCGCTGGTGCGCGGCCTGGCAAGTGGTGTGGCTGGTACATGCGCACACGCCATGGCGGCGGCGCGGAGTACAATCTCGCGCGCAACTGGCGCAATCGAGGTACGCCGATTTCGGGCCCGCAGGTCGGCGCCATCGTCGTCTGGAACCACCACGTCGGTGAAATCGTCGGGCAGGCCTCCAATGGCCAGTGGATCGTCCTTTCGGGCAACGACAGCGGTCGCGTCCGGGAGCGGCCTCGATCGGTGGCCGGCGCTTCCTTCCGCATGCTCTGATCGGAAACTAGAGAACGTCGTGGCCGTCGCGGGTGCCCCTGCGGCGGCCACTTTCATTTTGCGGCGCGAGCGTGCGTAGCCGGCTCCGGCGTGCGGATCAGTGCATTAGCTGGGAACCACGTTTTTTCAGGAGCCGTGTTACTTGGCCAGTTCGGCGTCGATCCGGGTGTTCATGTAAGACCATTTGGCCGTCTGGGCCTCGACGAGCGTCTTCATGCTTGCGCGCAGACTTTCGAGCGCTTTGCAGTCGGGCTTTGCCGCCGCAGCGCCCGCCTGGCCGCCGGTGGCGATGGTTTCCAACAGCTCAGACGACTGGCGGTCGTAGGACTGGATTTTCTCGTCGGCGACCAGCGGGGCCGCCTCTTTCAAGAACTGTTCCTGACTCCAGGCGCGCTTGGTCTTGAGTTGGCGTAACTTATCCTGGAATTTCGGCTTGTTGGCCGCGTTCAGGTCGCGGAGCACGCCTGCTGCCTCGTCAACGACCGCTTCGAAATCAGCGCGTTGGCAGGCGGCCGCAGCCGTCTGTGCCGCCGCGGGGTGAACTGCGCCCCCAGCAACCGTCAGTGCTACAGCGACTTGGATCACCCCGAAGATCATGGGGGGCTTGGTAGCCGCCCTCGATCGCAAGGGCAAGACGCACGAGAGTGGTTACGGGCGGCATCCTCAGCGGGGGCGACACTTTTCCGCCACGGGCAAACAGCCGAGACCAGGGTGGCGCCCAACGTCTAAGACCGACCTCCCGATCACGACCCCAAGGGGGAGGGGGCCGTGATCGCGCCCCGTAGTCCTCAGAATGAGGGGCCGAACGTGTTCGACTTCGGGAAGCCGCGCGGCACGACCTTGCCCGCCTGGGCTCGTTCGCCGACCCATTCGGTCAGGTCCGCCCCCTGCAGCGTGAATGTACGTCCGGCGCTGTCGAGCCACGTCAGGCCCGAAGCCGCGTCGAACACTCGCGCATCCGACAGCGCACCCTCTTTGAAGCGCTGCAGAATGACACCCTTGCCGCGCACCATCTCGTTGACGTCGGAGAGCGGAAATACCAGCAGCTTGCGGTTCTCGCCGACAACCGCGACTTGATCGCCGGAGGCCGGCACGACGACCTTTGCCGTCTCGTCGTCGCCGACGTTCAAGACCTGCTTGCCCTTCCTGGTCGACGCTACGACCTCGTCCTCGGGCACCACGAAGCCATAGCCGGCAGACGAGGCAACCAGCAACTTGCGGCCGGCCTGATAGACGAAGGCCTCGACGAAATCGTGCTTTTCCTCGAGGTCGACCATGAGGCGCACCGGCTCACCATGACCCCGGCCGCCGGGCAGGCCGCTGACGTCGAGCGTGTAGAACCGCCCGTTGGTCGCAAACAAGATCAGCTTGTCAGTGGTCGACGCCTTGATGGCGCGCTTCAGGCCGTCGCCCTGCTTGAATTCGAGCTTGGACAGGTCGTCCTGGTGCCCCTTCATCGTTCGGACCCAGCCCTTGTCGGACAGGATGACCGTCACAGGCTCCTTCTCGACGAGGGCTTCCGTAAGGTCGATGTCGATATCGGGCGCGTCCTCGAAGCTCGTACGCCGCTTACCGAGCGGTGTTTTCTTCGAGTAGCGCTCGCGCGTCTCGCGGATTTCCTCGGTGATGCGGTCCCATTGGCGGTCGTCGGAGGCCAGCATGTCGAGGATCTCGCGGCGCTCCTTAGACAGCTTGTCGTGCTCGGCCCGAATCTCGACCTCCTCGAGCTTCGAGATCGAGCGCAGGCGCAGGTTCAAGATCGCCTCGGCCTGAACGTCGGACAGCTTGAAGGCCGACATCAGCTTCGACTTCGGCTCGTCCTCGTAGCGGATGATCCGGATAACCTCGTCGATGTTCAAATAGGCGATCAGGTAGCCGTCGAGGACCTCGAGGCGATGCTCGATCTTGCCCAGCCTGTGCTTCGAACGGCGGATCAGCACCTCGACGCGGTGCTCGAGCCACTGCTGGAGAACCTCCTTCAGTGACAGAACGTTCGGCACCTGGCCTGCCGACAGCACGTTCATGTTGAGCGAGAAGCGGACCTCGAGCTCGGTCAGCTTGAACAGACTCTCCATGAGGACGGTCGGGTCTACGGCGCGAGACTTCGGCTCCAGGACCAGACGGATCTCTTCCGCGCTCTCGTCGCGGACGTCGCCGAGCAGCGGCAACTTCTTCTCGGCCAGCAGTTCGGCGAGCTTCTCGACGAGCTTGGACTTCTGGACCTGATAAGGGATCTCGGTGACGACGATCTGATAGCCGCCGCGGGGCAGATCCTCCTTCGACCAGCGGGAGCGCTGGCGGAAAGCGCCGCGTCCGGTGCGATAGGTCTCGACGATCTGCTCGCGACTGTCGACGATGATGCCGCCGGTCGGGAAGTCCGGGCCGGGGACCAGTTCGACGAGCTTCTCTATCGTGGCGTTGGGATGCTTGATAAGATGGAGGGCGGCCGCGCACAACTCGTCGACGTTATGCGGAGGGATATTGGTCGCCATGCCCACCGCGATGCCGGACGAGCCATTCGCGAGCAGGTTGGGAAAAGCCGCGGGGAGGACGACGGGCTCGCGCTCCTCCTCGTTGTAGTTGGGGCGGAAATCGACCGCATCCTGGTCGAGCCCGGTCAGAAGGTCGATGGCCGTCGCGGGCAGGCGGGCCTCGGTGTAGCGGTAGGCGGCCGCGTTGTCGCCGTCGATGTTGCCGAAGTTACCCTGACCGTCGACCAGGGGATAGCGTTGGGCGAAGTCCTGCGCGAGGCGGACCATCGCGTCGTAGATCGCACCGTCGCCATGGGGATGGTATTTGCCCATGGTCTCACCGACCACGCGAGCGCACTTCATGTACGCCGACGTCGGCGAAAGGCCGAGCTCGTTCATGGCGAAGAGAATACGCCGATGCACGGGTTTGAGGCCGTCTCGCACGTCCGGCAGCGCGCGGTGCATGATCGTCGAGAGCGCGTAAGCAAGATAGCGGCTCTCGAGCGCATCCTTGAGGGGGACGTTCTCGATCGACGGCTCGCCAGAGTGCGGCGACTGCGGGGGCGTGGTGCGTTTGTTCATAAGGCGTTGCTAGAGCGCCTCGGCGCCTCGCCTCAAGTGCGATGTGGCCACAGGGGGCTGTCATCCACGGCTGCGCGCACCGGGTGTGACATCAGGTGTGGCATCGGCAACGGGTGGCGCCACGAATCACTTAACAAATTGTGCATAAGCGGCTCCGCAGCGGGGACGCGACGTTCCCTTCAAAAAGGACGCAAGCTCATGGCCGACAAGACCATTCTCGCAGTCCCGGGCCGCAAGATCCCCGTGCCTCGTCCTTTCAAGAGATTGCTGCAGGTGGCGATCGCCGTCGGGCTGACCGCAGGCGCCATCTTCCTGCTGATGGCTGGCAACGGGATGCTCCAGGCCAAGACAACGCTGATGAAGATCATACCGGTCTGGTTTGCGTTCATGAGCCGGACCGACATCCTCGCGACCATGGTGTTGACCGCGATCGTGACGGTCTTCTTCATCTACTGGCAGCGCGAGACCGAGCGGCGCTGATCACAGGCTGCTTTGTCGTCATCAATCAGCGGCTCGCGATCCCACAACTTGCTCAGGCCCACGGCGGCGGCAAGGCCCGTCATCGCTATCAGTCCCATGACGAGGTAGGTGTAGCCCGACAATAAGGGGTAGACCTGTCCTGCAACGAAAGTGGCGAATGCCGTCGCCAGTCCATTGCCGATCGCGGAATACAGCGCCTGGGCCGTGCCGGCTCCTTGGGTCGGCACCGCGCGCGCGATGAAGTGGATCGCGCCGAGATGGGTGGCGCCATAGGTCAGTGCGTGCAGCGCCTGGAGCATGACAATCGCCGTGTAGGGCGGATCGAGGCTCATCATCATCCAGCGGAGAACGGCCGCGACGCCGCCGATCATCAGCAGATTGACCGGTCCGAAGCGGGTGACGAATGGCGCCGACCATGCAAACAGCGCGGTTTCAGCCACGATGGCGACGGCCCACAGGGAGCCGAACGCGGTACCCGATACGCCCTGGCCCTGGAGATGCAGCGCCCCGAACGTATAGAAGGCCGCATGAGAACTCTGGATGGCGCCGACGGCCAAGATGAAGAGGCCGAAAACCGGCATGGCCAGCAAGCGCCTCACGATCCCAGAGTCCGAGACTCTGGGCGTCTCCTTTGCGGTGATCGCCCGCGGCGGGCGAGGCAGAAGCACCGCCGCGACGGCTGATAGAGCGGACGCGGTGACGAGCGCCCACATGATCGACGATGCGCCGTAGAGGTCATACAGGCCGCCCGCGGCGAGGGTGGCGACGAGAAAGGTCACGGACCCCCACAGCCTCATCCGGCCATAATCGTATCCGCCTTCGCGAACGCCGAAAACGGCCAGCGTGTCGACGAGCGGCAGGACCGTGACCATCGCGATGGCGAAGGGAACGACGGTCACGATCAGCCAAGGAAAGGATGGGCTTGCCCAGACGCCTACGGCCAGGATGGAGCTCGCGAAGGACAGCGCCACGACGATGATGCGGTGGCGCCCGGTGGCGTCGGCATGGGCGGCTATGGCGGGCGTCATCAGCGACCGAAGCACGATCGGGAGCGCCGTGAGGAGGCCGATCTGCTCCGGGGCAAGCCCTCGCGAGGCAAGCCAGACCGGGAAATAGGTGATGTGCACGCCATAAATGAGGAATATGGCGCCGAAATAGAGCGAGATGCGCTCGGGGAAATATGTGCCGAGATCGGGCGCGGCACTGGGTGGCGGGGACGCTTCATTCTGCCCAGTGCGAGCGACGGCGTCGAAGCGCTCCGCGGCAGGCTCTCGTTCACCGTGCCTCGCGGCGGATTCAGGTTCACGGCGCTTCTCGCCGGGCACATCGATCATCTCGGGAGCAGCCTGACGTTGTATAAGCCCAAAACTCCCGACGAACGGTGACCTACGAAAAAAGCCGGCCCGGCATTGCCGGACCGGCCTTCCCCCGTATGCCTCGCGCATGCCCCCCGACACGCAGCGTCAGCAGTCCCCCTGAACGGACGCCGTTTCATCGCAAATGCTGCTTCCTTGTGCAAGTTCGAGGTGGACGTGTGGCCGGGTTTCCCATGACCGTGTGCACTTCAGCAACAGGTGTCACGCTAGATCTTGCGCCGCGAAAAGGAGCTCCAAGAGGAAGGTGTGGCTCAACTAACCCGGTGGCACCCTGCGACGGATGGCAAACAGATGATCGACCGGATGTGAGCCATGACCGACCGGCGCCTCGGCCGCAGCCTCGATCGCATGCCAGAGGTAGGACTTCGCGCGCCGGACCGCCACATCGAGCGTCACCTCCAGGGCGAGCAGTGCCGTTATCGCCGCTGACAGCGTACAACCCGTGCCATGACTGCCGGCGACGTGCAGCCGTGGCAGGGCGAATTCGGTGATGCCCTGGCGAGTCATCAGGATATCGACCGCCTGGGGGCCGAAGCCGTGCCCACCCTTCACCAGTACGGCACCGGCGCCGAGCCGATGGACGATCGCGGCGGCCTGGTCTCGCATTTCGTCGAGCGAGCGGGCCGGCGAGCCGCCCGTCAGGACAGCCGCTTCGTCGAGGTTGGGGGTCAACAGCGCGGCGAGCGGGACGAGCCGCCGACGCACGCTCTCGACGGCATCGGGCGCAAGCAGCACGTCGCCGCTCGATGAGACCATGACTGGATCGACCACGAGCGGGCCGAGGCGCCCCAATGCGCGGTGACGTTCGATCGCGTCGGCAACCGTGGTGACGATCTCGGCGGTCGCGAGCATGCCGGTCTTCACCGCGCGAACGTCGAGATCCTCGGCCACACGGTCGATTTGCTCGGCGATAAAGGCTATGGGCACGGAGTGGACGCCCGTCACGCCGCGCGTATTCTGGGCCGTCAGCGCCGCAATCGCGGTCGCGCCGTACACGCCAAAGGCACTGAAGGTCTTCAGGTCCGCCTGAATGCCCGCGCCACCCGAGCTGTCGGAGCCGGCTATCGTCATGGCAATGGGTGGCATCATGGGCATGGCCTCGCCAACCGCTCTATCTCGATCCGAGCGTCTTGATGTCGTGCCGCAAGGCCTCGGAGGACGCTACCCCTTCGATCTGGGCCAGAATCGGAAACGCCTCGATGAGCCAATTGCCGATGTTGCCGATCGATCCCGTCAAGAACAGCAGGCCTGTTGCGATCATCAGTACGCCCATCGTTCTTTCCACGAAGGCAATATGCCGGCGGAAGCGCGCCATAAAGGACATGAACGGGCGGATCGCGATTGCGGCCATCACGAACGGCACACCGAGCCCGAGCGAATAGACGAACAGGAGCTTCACACCCGCCGACAGGCTGGATTCCTGGCTCGCGAGCGAGAGGACGACGGACAGGATCGGTCCGATGCAGGGCGTCCATCCGAACGCGAAGGCAAGACCCAGGAGATAGGCACCTGCGAACGTCGCGCCTTCCAGGCGATGCTTGAATCGCACGTCGCGGTAGAACATCGAGACCCGGAACAGGCCGAGGAAGTGCAATCCGAAGAGGATGATGACAAGGCCGGCGGCGATACCGAGCTCGGTCTTGTAGAGGCCGAGGAGTTGTCCAGCCGCCGATGCGCCGGCCCCCAGCAGCACGAACACCGTGGTGAAGCCCAGCACAAAGAACAGCGAGGCCGCCACCACTCGCATCCAGGCGGCCCGCGAAGGGCCAGGGCCCTCGGTCATTTCCTCGAGCGACGTGCCTCCCAGGTAGACGAGATAGGGGGGCACCAGCGGCAGGACGCACGGCGACAGGAACGACAGCAGGCCGGCAAAGGCCACGCCAAAATAGATGTGGGCGTCTACAAACATGCGGTTCAGCCTGGGATGTTGCGCTCGCGCCGGTCCGGGCACGATCTCTCGGGGTAAGTACGTATCGAAGCCTCCGCAAGTTACGGTACTGTCACGACGTCGATCGAAGGCGCCAGGCCCTATCTCTCAAGCATGATGATTTTCTTGATCACGGCGGCCGCCCCTTCGAGGCTGCCGACGGTCGCATCGGCCCCCAATTCGGATACCGCGACGTCGCTGTAACCGTGCGAGACCAGTATGACGGGGATTCCAGCAGACCGGCCCGCGCCGAGATCGGCGCGGCTGTCGCCGATCATCACCCCGCGCCGGTCTTCCGCGCCCGCCTCTTCGAACGCCACCCGCACCATTTCGGCCGCAGGCTTCAGTGGCACGCCATCACGCCCCCCCACGACGGCGTCGAAATAGTCCATCAGGCCCAACCCGGAGATCACATCGAGCGCGAGCCGCTGCGGCTTGTTCGTGCAGATCGCGAGGCGCCAGCCGTCCGATTTGAGGCAAGCGAGGGTCTGTTCCGCTCCGGGATAAATACGCGTTTCCCGGCAAGGGGCTAGATGGTAGGCGCTCTCGAACGCCGACAGCATCGCCTCTACGGCCGCCTCGTCGCCCGACACGTCGTGGGCTGCGAGCGCACGCTCGACCAGCCGGCGAGCGCCATTGCCGACCATACCTATTACCTGCGGAACGGGTAATGGAGCGCGGCCGGAGCGGGCCAGCGCCTCGTTGACGGCAGCGGCAATGTCAGGCGCGCTGTCGACCAGCGTCCCGTCCAGGTCGAATACGGCGGTGGCCGTCATGCTCATGGGCCCTCGGCGATAACTGCGGCGGGACGCGATCGATCCCGCCGCCATTGATCGCAATTTCCGGTCCGGCACAAGCGTTCGCCGAACGACCGCCCTCGGTCGGCTGCGGCCGTCAATGGTGGCCGTGCCCTTCGGCTGCAGCGGGGGCCGACGCTCCGACCGGTGCCGCCGGGAAGTCGACCTCGATCCGGCCCGCCTTCTCGAACACCAGCACCCCCTTGACCGCGCTGCCGGTCTCGATCGGCTTCTCGAGCCCCATGATCATGATGTGGAGGCCACCTGGCTTCAGCTCGATCACGGCGCCGGCCGGGATTTCGATCGCTTCCATCCGGCGCATGCGCATCACGCCCTCGACCGTCGTCGTCTCGTGGATCTCGGTCTTCGCCCCACCATCCAGTTGAACGGCGATGAGCCGATCCGACTGCTTGCCGCGGTTCACTATGCGCAAAAAGGCACCTGCGTTGGGAGCGCCTGCCGGGGTCGCCCTGGTCCAGGGTCGCTCGACCGCAATTCCACTTGCCGTCTCGACCGCCGCCAACGACGGGTTTCCAGCGCCTGCGGTCACTTTGAGCAGCGGCGCGGGATACGCGAGCTTGTGATCAGATCCTGTTGCCGCGACTTCGACCCACGCCACCTCGCCCGATTCACACAGCTGCGTCACCTTGACGGGAATCGTGGTGCCGGGGGCAACGCTCTCGCTGACGAGCGCCTGGAAGACGAACTCGTCGTAGTGCTCATCGAGTAGCCGCCCGCCGGACCAGACGATCTCGACTACGCCCTCCGTCGCCAGCTTGCCATTGTAGCCCTTCATCGGGGCGCCATAGGCTCCTTTGACGGTCGCGAGCGTCCAGCCAGCCTTCGGCATCGGCTTTGCCCCTACCAGACCGTCCGGCACGGTGATCTTGACGACGTTGGTCGGCGATCCCTGGCAACCATGGGGCACCTTGACCACAGCCTTGTAGAAGGCGCCCGACGGCGCCTCCTTGATCTCGAGGGACGCGTGGGCCGATGCCGTCTGCGCGAGGGGCAGAAGGCAAGCCAGGGCGGCGGCGGCCGCGCATGTTCTCAGTACCATCATGTTAGGTTCCTCACCATTTGTAGCGGATGCTGCCGTAGACGGCGCGGCCGTCTCCCGGCTCGAAGAGCGCGCTTGCGGCGGTCGCGGATGTCGCGATGCTGGCGCTCGAGATGTATTTGACGTCGCCGAGATTGCGGCCTTCGAGCGTTGCGGCCCATTTCTGGCCATCGAAGCCGATCTTGGCGCCCCACAGAAGGTAGGACTCCGTCTTCACCTGATTCCTATTGTCCACAAAATAAGCTTCCGGAACCGCTTCGATGTTGGGACCGGCGTAGAATCCGCTCGGATGCCGGTAGAGCACCTCGGCGCGCAGGTAATGCTCGGGTGCGCCGGGCAGCCGGTTGTCGCCGAACACTCGGTCGCCATCGAAGCGGAAGTCGCTCCAGGTGTAGGCGAGGTTAAGCCACAGGGCGTCGCGGGCCTGAGCATCTGCGATCGCGAGTCCATCGATGATGCGGGCGGCGACAGCCGCCTCGACCCCCTGGTGGATGCTCTTGTCGAGGTTCACCTGGGTACACGAGCCGGGAGTACCTGTATTGAGGCACTGGAACTCGTTGTCGATTTCTGCCCGGTAGACGGCCATGTCCCAGGTCAGGCCACTGGTGCGTCCGCGCGTTCCAACCTCGAAGGTTCGTGCCACCTGCGGCTTGAGGCTCGTCGTGAGGACCGGCGTCAGCGATATCTCGCTGAATGTCGCGACCTCCACGCTTTCGTTCCAGTTGGCGAAGACCTGGGCCGACGGCGATAACTCGTAGAGTATTCCGGCGCGGGGGGAGACGTGATCAAAGCTCGCCTGTCCTGACTGATTGCCGTCGGCCAGGAAGCGGTCTTTCTGTTCGCGGCTGGCATCGAGGTACTGCCCCCCGCCTATCAGCGCGAGGCCAGGAACGACGTAGAACGCGTTCTCCAGATAGATCGAACGGTTCCTGGCAGTTTGCTCGGCGTTGAACGTAAGTGCCCCGCGCTGTGCCTTGACGTTGACATAGCGGCGGGCGTCAGCTGTTCCATCGTGCAGGTTTGCTCCGACCGTCAGCCGGTTGTCGAAGTCGCCTATCCGGCGACTGTCGACCAGTCGCAGGTGACCGCCGAAGTCATTGTGGTCGTTGTCTATGAGCTGGAAAATCGGGTGGTAGAGACTTCGATCGTAATAGAACGCGCCGGTTTCCAGGGTCGTCGTCTCGGATAATTTGATGGCCGTCTTGTTTGCGACGCGCCAACTTTCGATGTTTCGTTGATAGTCGTTGGCGAGATTTGCGGCGGCGGCCGTTTTCGGTGAAGCAAGCGCCATGGCTCGTGTGACGGCGCCTGGAATGCGCTGCTCGATGTCGTTGGCGTTCAGGTAGAAGCGCGTCTCGACGGCCGGGTTAAGCCTGTAGCCGACGTTGCCGCTGAACCTCGTCGACTCGCCGTCGCTGTGGTCGCGAAAGCCGTCGAACGTCAGTCGGTCGACCGTGACGAAGTAGTCCGCGGGGCCGAATGCGCCGCCCGAGCTCGCCGCGAACCGGGCGAGGCCGAAGCTGCCGACATCGACACGGGCTTCCGCGAGACTCGCGTCGCGGCCCGTCGGCGTGACGAAGTTGATGGCGCCGCCCAGGGCATTCGCGCCGTAGCGCAGCGCATTTGCACCACGATAGACTTCGACGTAGCGGTAGGCCGTCGGGCTGATCTCTTGCATGTCACCGCTGCCGTCTGCAGTGGTAATGGGGATACCGTCGAGGTACATCTGGATGCCGCGCGTATGGAAATTGCGCGACAGGCCGGAACCACGGATCGAAATACGGCTGTCCTCACCCCACTTCGGCTGCACGAGTACGCCGGGAACAAAATCGAGCACATCCTTGGCCGTGCGGGCTGCGGTCGCCGCGTAGTCCTCCTTGCCGACCACGGCCACCGCGCCCGGCGTCGTCGACAATTCTCGGCGCGCCTCGCTGAGATTGGGCACCGTCAGCGCTCCCGATCGAGCCGCGGGCACGGCGGCTGCGGTCGAGCCCGCGGGAGGCCTAGTGTCCGTGCCGGCGGCCGAGGTCTCGGACGCACTCGCATTATCCGGGGTGGCCTTTGCAGTTGATGGGGCCGCAGGCGCGTCGGCTGGCGCGCGCTTCTTTGCCGCTACCGGCTTCGCGGGCGCTTTGGTTGATGGCGACGTCGTTACAACCGGCGGCACCGGGGTTGCGTTCGTCGGCGGCGACGTCTGGGCGTGCAAGGTCAGCGGCACGAATACGCCCGCGACCGCCACCCCAAGGTGGGCACTCAAAAATTTCATGATTTTCATACTCGTATGATATCGGCGCCTGGAGCCGGATTGGCCGGCAGCGCTATCTGACAATGGGCTCGCGTTCCTGCCGCCGCACGCATCAGCGCCGGCACGGCACGGGACAAACGAATTGGCTCAGTTCAGGCTGTCAGGAGAGCGCGGGCGGTCCGCGGGCGTAAGGGCGGGTCGCGTCGAATGTTGCGACCGCTGGCACCTCGAGGGGCGTGGGTGGGGTTGCGTCAGCGTCCTGGCACGGTAGTGCGGCGACGATATAGGCGGCCGTTATCGCGACTGCGGTGCAGACCGAGGCGCAGATGGTGCACGGGAGGCCGCCCGTCGGGGCCCTGCCGCTGCCATCCTCAGAACCTTCCGACGAGGCAGGAAGCTTGATCGCTACCTGTTCCGTTTTGCCACCCTTGTGGCAGATGGGAACGAGGACCGTCACTTCGCGGCCGCCGCTTGCGCCTTCCAAGGCGCCGCCGACGACGGGTCCAGCATGCCATACGAACGCAATCGCATGCAGGAGGATGCCAAGTACGGCCAGCAGAGATGCGCTGTGGTTGAGGTACACTTGAGACCACTTAACGGACGGCGTTCGACGGAATGTGGACGGACGTTACCCGCATTCCGTGCGACTGTACAAGTGCGGCCTTGTCACCGGGGCATGAGCCCCAGTTCCCCATCAGCGGGCGAGGGCGGCGACGCCGGGCAATTCCTTGCCTTCGAGCCATTCGAGGAACGCGCCGCCGGCGCTCGACACGTATGTGAAGTCCTCGGTTACACCGGCCATGTTCAGGGCGGCAACGGTATCGCCACCGCCGGCGACAGAAAGGAGCTTGCCTTCCTTCGTCAGGCGCGCGGCCTCACGCGCCAGGGCGAACGTGCCGGTGCCGAACGGCTCGATTTCGAATGCACCCAGGGGGCCGTTCCACATCAGCGTCTTGCAGCGGGCAAGCGCCGCCGTCATCGCGGTCACCGATTCCGGGCCGACATCGAGCAGCATGCCTTCGAGCGGGATCTTGTGGACCGACACCACCTCGTGGGCGGCGCCAGCCTTGAACTCCTTGGCGACGAGGCCGTCCGAGGGCAGAATGATTTGCTTCCCGCGCTCCTTGGCCTCGGCCATGATCTGGCGGGCGGTGGCGTGGAACTCGGGCTCGGCAAGCGACTGGCCCATGAATACACCAAGCGATTGCAGGAACGTGTTGGCCATGCCGCCGCCGATGATCAGCACGTCGACCTTGTCGATGAGGTTCGTCAGCACTTCGATCTTGGTCGAGACCTTTGCACCGCCCACGACGGCGGCGATCGGGCGCTGCCCCTTCTCCGTCGCGAGACGGATGGCGTCGATCTCCTCCATCATCAGCGCCCCCGCGTATGCGGGCAACAGATGGGCGAGACCTTCGGTCGAGGCGTGCGCACGGTGGGCGCAGGAGAAGGCGTCATTGACGTAGATATCCCCGAGGCTCGCGAGCGCCTTGGCGAAGTCGGGATCGTTCTTCTCCTCGCCATTGTGGAAGCGCAGGTTCTCGAGCACCACGATGCCGCCGGGGGCAAGCGCCGAGACGGCAGCCGACGCCTTCTCGCCGATGCAATCATCGGCAAAGGCGATGGGGAGGCCGGCGAGCCTGCCGAGCGCGGCCGCAACGGGGGAGAGCGAGAACTCCGGGGCGGGGCCGCCCTTGGGACGGCCGAAGTGAGACACGACGATCACCCTTGCTCCGCGGCTCGAGAGGTCGCGCAGGCCGGGGACGATGCGCTCGAGCCTCGTCGCATCCGTCACGACGCCGCCCGACGCGGGAACGTTGAGGTCGGCGCGCACAATGACGCGCTTGCCGGATACGTCGACACCGGCGGTCGTCTTGAGGTTATCGAGATTCATGTTTGTCCCCACTGTCCAGAATTCGCTGGCATGGCAATCGGAGGCGCGACGCCGGACACCACGCGCTCGAGCTCTCGTCAGGCCTTGACGACGGCCCTGGCCGCGTCGACGAGCGCCGCGCTCGTAATGCCGAAGTGCTCGAAGAGTTGCTTGGCCGGGCCCGACGCGCCGAAGCCCGACATACCCACGAACCGGTCGCCGGCCCTCAACCACTCGTGCCAGCCGGTCGCGACGCCAGCCTCCACGGCGACGCGGGGCGCAGCTCCAAGCACCGCTTCGCGGTAGGTGGCGTCCTGGCGACGGAACAGCTCGAAGCTAGGCATGGACACGACGGCCGCCTCGATGCCCGACTTTTCGAGTTCGGCCGCCGCTTCGAGCGCGATGCCGACCTCCGAGCCGGTCGCGATCAAGGTCACAGCGCGCGGCCCCATCGGCTCGCGAGCGACATAGCCGCCCTTCGCCGTCAGGTTCTCCCTGCTGTTATCGGCGGTGCGAACGGTTGCGACCGCGTCGCGCGTCAGGCCGATGACGCTCGGGGTCTTGCGGTTCTCCAGGGCGATCTGCCACGACTCGGCGGTCTCGATGGCATCGGCGGGCCGCAGGACCAGCAGGTTCGGGATGGCGCGCAGGCTGGCGAAATGCTCGACCGGCTGGTGGGTCGGCCCGTCCTCGCCGACGCCGATGCTGTCATGCGTCATCACGTAGACGACCCCGACGCCCATCAGCGCCGAGAGCCTGATCGAGGGACGGCAGTAGTCGGAGAAAACAAGGAATGTTCCGGCATAGGGAGCAAAGCCGCCGTGCAGGGCCATACCGTTCATGGCGGCCGCCATGCCGTGCTCGCGGATGCCGTAGTGGATGTAGTTGCCGGCGAAGCTCGACGGCGTGACGGAGGTGTGATGCTTGGTGCGCGTGCCGTTCGATGGGGTGAGGTCGGCCGAGCCACCGATCACCTGGGGCAGCGCGGGGATGATGTGCTCGAGGGTGGCCTGGCTCCAGACGCGGGTCGCGCGTTTCTGGGGGTCGGCGATGAATTGCACTTTGGCCGCCTCGACGGCTTTGGCAAGCGCGGCCTGATCGATCCCGCCGAGTGCGGATTGTCTGTCGGCGGGCGCTTTGGCCAGACGGTCGTTCCAGGCGGCCCGCGCCGTCTTCCCGCGGGCGGCGGTCGAACGCCAAGCGGCGGCCACAGCGTTGGGAATCTCGAACGGCGGATGGTTCCAGCCGAGCTGCTCGCGGGCACCCTTGATCTCTTCGGCGCCCAGCGCGCTGCCGTGAACGCCGTGCGTGCCAGCCTTGGTGGGGGCGCCGAAACCGATGACGGTCTTGCAGGCAATGAGCCACGGCTTCGACTGGTCCGCGCGGGCGGTTGCGAGGGCCGCCGAGATCGCCGCCGTATCGTGGCCGTCGATCGACACCGTATTCCAGCCGGACGCCTTGAAGCGGGCAATCTGGTCGTCGGATGTCGACAGGCCCGTTTTGCCGTCGATGGTTATACCGTTGTCGTCGAAGAGGACGATCAGCTTGCCGAGCTTCAGGTGGCCCGCCATCGAGACTGCCTCGTGGCTGATGCCCTCCATCAGGCATCCATCTCCGGCGATGCAGTAGGTGTGGTGATCGACCAGGTCGTCGCCCGCGCGGGCGGCCAACAGACGCTCCGCCAGGGCCATGCCCACCGCGTTGGCGAGGCCCTGACCGAGCGGCCCGGTCGTGGTCTCGATACCGGCTGCGTGACCGTATTCGGGGTGACCGGCCGTGATGGAGCCGAGCTGGCGGAACCGGCGGATCTGCTCGATCGTCATGTCCGGGTAGCCGGTCAGATGAAGCAGCGAATAGAGCAGCATCGATCCGTGGCCGGCCGAGAGCAGGAAGCGGTCGCGATCGGGCCAATCTGGAGCGGCGGGGTCGAATTTGAGCACTTCGGCGAACAACACGGTCGCGACGTCAGCCATGCCCATGGGCATGCCCGGATGTCCCGACTTGGCCGCTTCCACGGCGTCCATTGTCAGAGCACGAATGGCGCTCGCCATGCTCCGATAGTCCAACGCCTGGCCTGCCGGCTTCGCGTATCCGCCCATTTTGCTTTCCTTAAGACTTCAGCGGCTCGACCGCCATTCATGTGGCCCGGGACGGACATCATCCCGGCGCCGTTCACGGAACTGTCATTGCGGCTTCCTCTAACTGCCGCGCCAATTCGCGTCCAGGGGCCAAGAGGCCATGCGACGATGGGGGACCCTCAAACTGCGGTTTTTTCGGGCTTGGGCGGCTGGCGCTTGGGTACGGGCGACGCCTTGCCCTCGGCGATGGCCGCTTCGGCCTCGTCCTCCGCGAACAGCTTTTCGAGCCGCGCGGCATCGGATCTCGCGCGCTCCTGCATGCGCTCGGTGTCGGAGGCGTATTTGGCGTCGTCGAAGAGCCGCTTTTCATCGTGCGCCATGAACGTCGTGACCACCGCATTGATCTCACGCTCGTGCAGGCCGAGACCGGCCAGGACCCGGCGGGTCAGGGCAAGGGAGGAATGGAACGTCTCGCGGTGAACCTCGGTGATTCCGGCCTCAATGAGACGGTGGGCGTGCGACCGGTCGCGGGCGCGGGCGAAGACCGGCAGGTGCGGGTAGCGATCCTTGATCAGGGTGATCGTGCGCATGGAGGCCTCGACGTCGTCAATGGCGACGACGATCGCCCGCGCCTTGCCGGCCTGTGCGGCCTCCAGGATATCGGGGCGGCTGGCGTCGCCGAAGAATGCCTCGGCGCCGAACTTCTTCACGAATTCGACCTGATCGGCCGAAATATCGAGTGCGGTAAATGGGATGCGTTTAGCCCGCAGGATGCGGCCGACGATGCCGCCCACACGGCCGAAGCCGGCGATGATGACATGTCCGTCACGCGCGGGCGGCGTGTCGAAGGCATGGTGGGCCGACGTCTGCGAGAGCCGCGTCATGAGCCAGCGGTCGATGCCGAGCAGGATCGGCGTCGCGACCATCGACAGCGTGACGACGACGGTCAACAACTCGGCGACGTTGCGGGACAGGACCGAAGTGGTGACGCCAACGGTCAGAAGCAGAAATGCAAACTCGCCGCCCTGGCTCAACGCCAGCGCCAGCCTGCGGGCGGCGGGAGGTGCAAGTTCCTCACGAAAGCGTGCCAGAAGATAAAGCACGGCCGTCTTGATCGCGACCAGCCCCACCACCATCGCTATCACGACCCGCGGGTACTCGATGATGAGCTGAAGGTTGAGCGACATGCCGATGGCGGTGAAAAAGAGGCCAAGGAGAAGGCCTTCGAACGGCTGAAGGTCGGCCTCGAGTTGATGGCGGTAGCTACTTTCGGCAAGCAGTGCGCCTGCGAGAAATGCGCCAAGTGAGGCAGACAGCCCGGCGATCTGCATCAGGATTGTCACGACGACGACCACAAGCAACGCGAACGCCGTCATCGCATCCTGGACCTTGGCGCGCGAGACGAAGCGCATGGCGGGATTGATGGCAAAGCGGCCGACGATGATCACCGCTCCGATCATGGCGATCGCCTCAAGAGCGGACTTCAGATCCATGCGGGCGCCTGAATTGGCGGCCGCGACCGCGAACATCGGCGCCAGCGCGATCAGGGGAATCGCGGCGAGGTCCTGGAACAGCAAGACGGAGAACGCCAGCCGCCCGTGCCGCTGCTGAAGCTCGCCGGATTCCTCCAGCACCTGAAGCGCAAACGCCGTGGAAGATAGCGCCAGCACGAGGCCGACGAAAATCGCCGCCTGGATGCCGAGGCCAAGCAGCGCGGCGACGAGCGCCAACGCGACGGCAGTCAGCGTCACCTGGGCGCCGCCGAGGCCGAGGATCGAGGACCGCATCGACCACAGGCGCTTCGGCCGCAATTCGAGGCCGATCAGGAACAACAGCAGCACGATGCCGAACTCGGCCAGCTCGAGCAGCTCTTTTGCCTCACTCACGGAGAACAATTGCTGCGCCCCGTAGGGCCCGACCAGTACTCCGGCCCCCAGATAACCAAGAACCGAGCCGAGCCGAAATATCTTAGCCAGCGATGGACCGATGGCCAGAGCCGCCAACAGCACAGCAACGTCGAACAGGGTAACGTGAGGCACGCTTGCTCCTTCTTCCACCAGCGCGGTTCCCGCCAACTGAACCAGGGAAAGCCGTGACTTCGTAGACTTCTGTCTTCCTATCGTGGAAAGCGCACCTAAATTGTCCGATCCGGAGCGGCGCGTCGAGCGTTGCCGACAACGCGGTTTTCATGGAATTATGATTCAAAGAAACATCGCCGGCATGCCATCCCGTTGCCGAGCCTCAATCCCCCGGGTCATCCATGCCTGATCTGCTTCAGCAGGTGGCGACACACCGCGACGTCGAAGCGTTTCGACAGCTCTATGAATCGTATGCCCCCCGCGTGAAATCGTACATGATGCGACAGGGGGCTGACGCCAATACGGCGGAGGAACTCGCGCAGGAGACGCTTCTGACCGTCTGGCGCAAGGCGGCGCTCTATTCAGGCGAAAAAGGCAGCGCGACGACCTGGATTTTCACGATTGCTCGAAATCTGAGAATCGACCGGCTCCGTAGAGAGGTTCCGTGGCAGGAGTTGCCGGAAGGTCACGACGAGACCGCCTCCAGCGATATCCTGCCGGATGAGGCGGTTTCGGAGGGTGAACGCCGGAACCGCGTCCAACTTGCACTCGCAACACTTCCCGAGGACCAGCTCGAGGTCGTTAGTCTTTCGTATATCGACGGTTTGTCACACAGCGAAATCGCCGAGAAGCTCGATCTGCCGCTTGGAACCGTCAAATCAAGAATGCGCCTCGCGTATCAGAAGATCCGCGAAGCGGTCGAGGACCTGAAATGAAGATTGCCCATCACGTCGACGACGCCACCTTGATGAGCTATGCGGCCGGAAGCCTGCCCGAGGCCCTCGGCGCGGTGGTCGCGGCTCACATTTCCTTGTGCGGACCATGCCGGCGGGAGGTTGCGGACCTGGAGTGCATCGGCACGGCACTGATGGGCAAGGTGACGCCCGCCTCCCTGAGCCGGCCGGCACCGCGAATTCCGCCTGCCGACGCTCGCGACAACAAGATAGAAGCTTCGGACGCGCGAGCGGCCGTCGAGCCTTGCGGCGACCTGCCCGCTCCTCTGGTACGGCTGGTCGGCAGCGACCTTTCGAGCGTGCGGTGGAAGCGCCTCGGGCTTGGCGTTTGGCACAGACCTATTCCGCTGTCGAAGAATGCCAAGGGCGATCTGCGGCTGATCAAGGTTGCTCCGGGACAGGTGATGCCAGAGCACGGCCACGGCGGATCAGAGCTGACACTCGTTCTGACTGGGAGCTACACCGACGAGATCGGTCGTTTCGGCCCAGGCGACGTCGCCGATCTCGACGACGAAATCGAGCACAGCCCGGTTGCCGATCAGGAGACGGGCTGCATCTGCCTCATCGCGAGTGAGGAGAAGGCTCGCTTCAAGGGGCTCATTGCTCGACTGGTGCAGCCGCTTACCGGGCTTTGACGCGTCATGGTCCGTGTCCCGCCCCTGCCCTCCAGTTGGAAGGTCGCATGGATTACGGGCGCCAGCACGGGTATCGGCCGCGAACTGGCATTGAAGCTTGCCGGAGGCGGCGTCCGGGTGGCTGCTTCGGCACGTTCGCGGGGCAAGCTTAGCGAGCTAGAGGCCGCCAACGCCAACATCAAGGCCTATCCGCTCGACGTCACGGACAGGGACGATTGTGTAAGGACGTTTGCTGCGATCGAGCGCGACCTCGGTCCGGTGGACCTCGCGATCCTCAACGCAGGCGTCTGGATACCGATGAATGCCGACGCTTTCGATCCAAAGGGGATCGAGGAAAGCATGGCGGTCAATTTCAACGGCATCGTCAACGGTCTCGACCCGATCATTCCAGCCATGGTCCGGCGCGGCGCCGGTCATATCGCCCTGGTCGCGTCGGTCGCGGGCTATCGAGGTCTTCCTGGCTCTATCGCCTATGCACCGTCGAAGGCCGCCGTAATAAGCTTGGCGGAAGCGCTCCACCTCGATCTTCGCGGCCGCGGCGTGAGGCTCTCGATCATCAATCCGGGATTCGTCGATACGCCGATGACGAAGGTCAACACCTTCCCGATGCCGTTCATCATTCCGGCGGACGAGGCGGCCAATCGCATCATCCGCGGCCTCGCCTCGGGACGCTACGAGATCGTCTTTCCGCTCAGAATGAAGCTCCTGGCGAAGTTCACCCGCTTGCTGCCGAACAGCGCCTACTTTTCCTTCATCAGCCGCATCTCCGGCGGAGAGGCGCTTCCGCCACGCCCGCCGAGAGCCGAGTCCTGACCGGGCCGGTCGAAAATGCACCGCGTCAGGCGGTGCGCAATTACGCTACGGATGTCTCGGCTTGCGGCTCATCCGCGCCCGGCGCGTCGAGTCGGGGCACATCGCCCTGTGACTTGCGCATGAAGAAGATCGAAACCTGCCCGACCGTCACACCGAGCTTAGTCACGCGCGTGCGGCCGAAAGCCGTGCACTCGTCGATGGCGTGGATCTGATCGTGAAACCTGAGCACGACGACCCGTCCGCCGACCTTGATCTCGTGGAGATACTCCATCCGAACGCCCGATGGCGTCGCGATCATTTCGACCGTTCCGAAAATATCGGGCGCCGTTCCCAGGAAACGGTCGCGACCGCCTTTTTTTATGTTCCAGGACCGGGTTTGGGTTTCGCCGTCGTCGTAGGCGAAGTTCTCGCTCAAGACGAATGCCCCGTCGGCATCATAGGCGCCGTTCATGCGAACGATGAATCGCCTCGTCACGGCACCCGACCTGTCTTCAAATATGCCCGTGGCCGATACGGGGCCGTCGAAGAATTCCGTTATATCGAAAACATTCCGTCTCTGTAGCATCGCGCAACTCCCGCCGGATGCCGCTGCCTACCAGGCCCGCATTTCCGCATCGCAGCGTAACGATTACGGGGCAGGTGCCAGGGTGGATGAGCCGTGCGGGAACTGAGGAGATCAACCCACGTCCGGCCTGCGGAGGCGATAGAGCCCAACGTCGATGTCTCCCGATTCGAAGCCAGCCTCGCAGTAGCAGAGATAGTAGCGCCACATGCGGCGGAAGCGATCGTCGTAGCCAAGCGCGGCGATGCGGGGCCACGCTTCGTCGAACGCGGATCGCCACGCCGCAAGGGTACGGGCGTAGTCGCGGCCGAACCGCTCCACGAGCTCGAAGCGTAGACCGGCGTTGGCCGCCTGCTGCTCGATGGTGTACACGGTCGGCAGCATTCCACCGGGGAATATGTACCGCTGGATGAAATCGGGTTCGCGGCGGTAGGCGTCGAAGTGCTGTTCATCGATGGTGATCGCCTGCAGGACCGCGGAGCCGCCCGGCTTCAAGCGGTCGCGCAAGGTCGCGAAATACCGTGGCCAGTTCTCCTCGCCGACGGCCTCGATCATCTCGATGGACACGATGCGATCATATGTGCCTTCGACCTTGCGATAGTCGCAGAAGCGCACGGTCGCAGTGTCGCAAAGTCCCGAGGACTCGAGACGGGCCTGTGTGAAGGCCAGTTGCTCTGAGGAGATCGTGATCGCGTCGACGCGAGCGCCGGCTCTAGCGATCGCGGCGGCGAGTGCGCCCCAGCCGCAACCGATCTCGAGGACATTGGGGGCGACCGCCGCGCCCGTCCGATCAAGTTCGAGGGCAGCGACGATCCGTTCGATCTTGACCAATTGCGCCGCCTCGAGGCTCTGGGCTTGTGCGTCGTAGATGGCGCTCGAGTAGGTCATCGTCGGATCGAGCCACAGCGCGTAGAACGCATTGCCGAGATCGTAGTGCGCCGCGATATTTCGTCGGCTTCCCGAGATCGTGTTCGCACGGGTCCGGTGCCAGATCCGGTCGAGCAGCCGGGAACGGGTCAGGCCGCCACTCAGAGCGCGATGGACCCCGCGATTGGCGAGGCAGAACCTCAACACGGCGCCGACATCGGGACTATCCACATCGCCATCAATATGCGCCTCGACGATGCCGAGCGAACCGCGTCGCAGCCCCTGCCAGAGCGGGCCGAACGAGCGCAGAATGACATGTGCGTCGGGAGCGTCGGTGGAGGCGGGCCCCGGCGGCCCCTCGAAGAGCTCGCTCCGGCCGGACGGCAGGTCCAGCCGCATGCGCCCCTTGATACCGTGGGCACTGAACACGCGCTTCAGGATGCGGACGATCAACGCCTCGCGCCACGACGGCCGGTTGCGCACGGCTGGGGCCACGCGCTTCATCGCCGTCGTCTCATTCAACGGTCCCGCTAGAGCCGGTACGGCCGCAGCTCGGGCACCGCCTTCGGTCCCGATCAGATCTTCGGATCGCATCAATGTACCTCGATCGGGTCCGGCTTCGGCGTGGTGCTCCATTGCTCCACCCCGGCTGCGGCAGGGTGGATTTTGGATGCCGAATAGCTATGCCCCTTGGGCCTGGCGGTCAGCGGAACGCCCTTGAACCAGAGCTTCGCAGCCTCATAGTGTATTCCCGCAGTCACCTTCAGCGTCATGCCTGGAAGGGTGAGCAACAGGCGAGCGAGCGACGCGTCGGTGAACGGCATTGCGCTTGCGCGCAGGTGGGTCTTGAGCACCGGGCCGCCGCCGTCCCGCAGCATGACGCCGAGGACAAATTCTGATGACGGTTCGCCCAGCCTGAAGCTGTAGCGGCCTTCCATCTCGGTGAACGGGGACACGTAAAGCCGCTTCTCGCACCCGTGCGCGTGGATGGGGCGTGACGCAGGGCCGGCGCCCGTCGCGCCGTGTACGCCGACGACGTAGCTATGACGCTCGCCGAACGTGTTGTTGACCTCGTAGATAGCTCCGGCAAGCCGACCGCCGCTGTCGTAGCCGAAGTAAACGGAGATCGGGTTGAAAACGTAGCCGGCCACGCGCGGATAACTCAGCAGGAAAACCCGATCGGTGGCGTCCGCAAGTCCGGCCGACGCGAAGGAGGAACGGGCATGTGCGGCCAGATCGCCGTCTCCGGTTCCATGATCCCGGTCGTAGAACGCGACGGCGTTGAACCGGTTATGCGAGAACAAGCGCACGCGAGACGAGAGTTCGTCGATCCGGTCGAGATCGAAAAAAGTCCAGAATACATCGTAGCTCAGAGCGTGAGGACGTGGCTTCAAGCGCTTGTGCGCGATGGTCCCGCAATAGATGCAGCTTTCGTGCATCACCCGGTCCTTTCGCCCAGCGGCGGCGACCCGACGGTCAGAATCCCTGAGGGCAGGGCCATTCGAGCATTTTCATTCTCGACAGACCAGGGCCGGCGCACGGGGGCATCGTCGCGCGTCATATTCTCCGCAATCGCCAGTCCCGCCTGGAGGCCATCCTCGTGGAAGCCTGAACCGCACCACGCACCGCCGAACCACATATTGCGTTCGCCCTGCATGTTCCAGACGGACGACTGCGCGCGAAGCGAGGCGGTGTCGAATAGCGGGTGCGCGTATGTGAAGGTCGCGATGTGCGTACCCGGCGCGAGTTGATGGTTAGGATTGAGCGTCACGAAATACTGGGTTCCCGTTGCAAGCGGCTGCAGCAGATTCATCCAATACGTTACGGTCAACGGCGCCATTGGATCGCGAGCAACATAATTCCAGCTCGACCAGACGGCGCGGCGGCGGGGCATGAAGCCCGCATCGTGATGCAGCACGGCTTTGTTCCTGGCATACCTGAACGCGCCAAGCACCGATCTCTCGCGCCCGCCCGCGCCGTCGAGCATCCGGGCCGCGACATCGGCGTGGCAGCACACCGCCACCCGGTCGAACCTCTCCTGATGGCCGTCTTGCGTTATGAGGGTAACGCCCGCGTCGTCTGGGCGCAGCGCCACAACGGGGGTCGCAAGGCGCAGCCTGCCTCGGAAGTCCGCCAGAAGCTTTTCCACATAGACGCGGCTACCGCCCCTCACCGTTCGCCAGATCGGGTGGCCGGAGGCCTGAAGCAACTGGTGATTGGCGAAAAACCGGGCGAAGGCCACGGCTGGATAGGCCAGCATCTCGTCCGCGGGAGCCGACCAGATCGCCGCTGCCATGGGCAGGATGTGGCAGTCGATAAAGCGCCTGGAATAGCGCCGCTCACAGAGCCATGCCCCCAGCGCCTGCGCGTCGTCTGCGCCGGGGTCGTTGCACAGGGCGGCGGCTTTTTTGTGGAACCTCAGGATATCCGCGGCCATTCGCCAATGGCCCGGGCTCAGGACGTTGCGTCGCTGGCCAAAAAATCCCGACAGTCCCGTGCCCGAATATTCGTATCCGCCGCCGTCGAGGGAGACCGCGAAGCTCATGTTGCTGTCGGCCGTCGGAACGCCGAGGTGAGCGAACATCGCCACGAGATTAGGGTAGGCCGGCGGATTGTAGACGATAAATCCGGTATCGATCGCGACGGAGCCGTCAGGCGTCTCGACATCAACGGTGTTGGAGTGTCCGCCCGGACGCGCCGCCGCTTCGAACAGGGTCACGTCGTGGCGCTTGCTTATCAGCCATGCGGCCGAAAGACCCGTAATCCCGGCACCGACTACGGCAATCCGCAATGACCTGCTCCACTTTGTCCGTTTACCGCGGAAATCGCCTCGACCGCGAGTTCACGAGAGATTACGGAGTTCAGCGTGTCAAGGTTTCATGAGGGTCCAGGCCACGCCTCAGCCGACAATCGCGTGGGGGACGAACCGGGACGTATTCTTCGTGATCGCGCTCCGGTCCTCGCGCATCCCAAGCCCCGCTGGCTCGCCGTTCACGATCCACGATCCAACCACTGCGTGGTTTTCTTCGAAGCGCGGCAGCGGTGACAATGCCTGCACGATGTGGCGCTGGCTGCCGTAAGGTCCGCCGTCGCTGTCGATGACGCGGCCGTCGCGCACCAACGCGATGTTCGAGCCTTCGCGCGAGTATATCGGCTTGCGAGCGTGGGCGCAGGACAACTCGGATGCGCGGGGATCATCCTCGAAGAAGGAGGGTAGCAGGTTTTTATGGCCCGGCGCCAACTCCCAGAGCAGCGGCAGGATGCCCTTCGAGGACAACACGGCCTTCCACGGCGGTTCGAGGAAGCCCGTAACGCTACCCATGATCTTTGCCGCGAATGGCTCGGCGAAGAGCCACTCCCAGGGGTAGAGCTTGAAAAGCCGATTGATGGCGCGGTTCTGCAGATCGACGAATTGGCCGTCGCCGCGCAAGCCAATGTCTGAAATGTCGATCATGGCCGTCGTGAATCCGCCCTGGCGCGCGCATTCCTCGATATAGGCGATGGTGCCGCGATCCTCCGCGGAGGCACTGACGCAGGAGAGGTGCAAGAGTCCCTGGCCGGCAAGTTCGGCAAAGCGCGCGAGGAGGCGCTCGTGCAGCGAGTTGTACTGGTCGGCGCCGGACGGCAGCCTGCCCGCCGCGATCTGGTCCTCGAGCCAGTACCACTGGAAGACCGCGGCCTCATAGAGCGAGGTCGGTGTGTCCGCGTTGTACTCGAGCAGCTTGGCGGGTCCTGAGCCATCGTAGGAGAAATCGAACCGGCCGTAGAGCGAGGGATGGCCACGGTGCCAGCTCGTGCGGACGAGGTCGAAGGCAGTCTCCGGAATTCCGATCCGAGCCAGCAGCTCCTCGTCACGGACAACCTTGTCGACGAGGTGGCGCGTCATCTGCTCAATCTCGGCGGACGGCGCCTCGATGGCCTCTTCGATCTCGGCGAGTGTGAAGGCATAGTATGCTGTTTCGTCCCAGTAGGGCTTGCCATCGGGCGAGTGGAACGTGAATCCGAGTTCGGCAGCCCGCTCACGCCAATTCGGCCGCTCGGCGCACTTCAATCGTTTCATCGGGTTGCCTCAACCGCCGGACGACGACGAGCCGCCGCTCAAGGCCGTCGTGCCGAATCCGCCGCGGCTCACCTCGGCGCTGCGGACGGGGGAGGTCGAGGCCTGGCGCGAGGCTGTGCCGGCGTCCCCACCATGAGCCACCGTTTTCGCTGCCGATTGGGGATTGGCGCTGTTCATCATCTTGTTGGCGAGGAAGCCGCCCAGCAGGCCACCCAACAAACCACCGCCGCTCAGTCCAGTCGAGGTGACGAGCGCGAACAGGGCAACCGCTGCCGCGGCACCGATTGCCCATTTTGGCAGACCGGCGGTTGGTGCTTCGGGTGCGGTGGGCGGGGGCGTACCGTTAGGCGGGTAGGAGACCTGCCCCCGCTTGCCAAATCCATTGCGCTGCGCCGCCATCGACCGCTCCCGAGGTCATTGAAATGGCTGCAGTATATCTATGGACAGGATAATGTACGGTTACACTGATCATCTGTTTTTGAACGCGCGATCGATCGCCTGAAGCTCGGCGATCAGGGCTTCGAACCGGTCGAGCGGCACCATATTGGGCCCGTCCGATGGTGCCTGGTCGGGCGCTTCGTGCGTCTCGATGAACAATCCGGCGACGCCGACCGCGACGGCGGCCCTGGCGAGTACGGGAACGAACCGGCGGTCGCCACCCGACGATGTCCCCTGTCCGCCCGGCTGTTGAACGGAGTGCGTGGCATCGAAGATCACCGGGGCGCCCGTCTCAGCCATCTGGGGGAGGCCGCGCATGTCGACGACGAGCGTGTTGTAGCCGAAAGATGTTCCGCGCTCGGTCAGGAGCACGTTCGGATTACCGGAGCCCGTCACCTTTGCGACCGCGTTCCTCATGTCCCAGGGGGCGAGGAATTGACCCTTCTTGATCTTGATGGCCTTGCCGGTCCTGGCCGCGGCGACGAGCAGATCGGTCTGGCGGCACAGGAAGGCCGGGATCTGCAGCACATCGACGACGGGAGCGACGGCGGCGCAGTGTGCGATTTCGTGGACGTCGGTGACGATCGGCAGACCGAGTGTCTCACGGATCTCGGCGAACACGGGGATCGCCGCCTCGAGCCCGATGCCTCGCTTGCCGGAGAGCGATGTGCGGTTCGCCTTGTCGAAGCTCGTTTTGTAGACGAGGCCGACGCCGAGCCGTCCGGCGATCTCCTTCAAGGCAGAGGCCATCATGAGCGCGTGTTCGCGGCTCTCCATCTGGCATGGACCCGCGAACAGGGCGATCGGAGCGTCCTGCGCGAACGCGACGGGCTGTACCGGCCCGCTGCCGATCACGACGCGGGCGTTTGGCTTCAGGGTATCGATCTCTGTCATGGGGGGGGTTGTAGCCGACGACACGGGGCGGTGGAAAGGGCGGCTGGTCGCAGCCGACGTGCAGCTTACAGCGTCGATGCGGCGGGCGATGCTGGTGAGGACTGGGCGAAGTCCGTCAATGGGCGTCACAGGCCTCGAGACCTAAGGCGGCTTCGAGCGGAAGGACAGGCATCCCCCCAATTCCTCAGACGCCCGCTCGAGGCCACTGCAAATGCCATTCAATTCAATATTTTCTCTCATTCGGTAGATGCCGATATGAGCAAGCCGCTCAAAAACATTGAATAAATTTATAAGAAATTTACCAACTTTGTTCAATTCTAGGTTGAGGTCACTCATTCCGAGCCGGCTTTCGAGGCATGACGCCACGCACCGTGCGCCAATTTCGTGGCATGTTTTCCCGCGCATTTTCCGCCCAGAAGATATGTCCATGCCCTCAGCGGCACCCAGATTTTCCACGCAATTTTTCAGCGCTTGTGCGGCCATCGCCGCGACGCTGACGACCGTCGCGGGAATCTCCACGCCTCACGCCGAGTTTGCCGTCGCGATCTTCCCACCCTGGTGGTCGGGAAATCGGGCAATTCACGCTGCGGCCAGCGCGGGCGAGATCGTATCCGTTGGGCAGACGTCCGCGATCATCGTGGTCCACGGAGATGCGGGTCTACTGGCCCCCAGACTGTGGGCCGCGGGGGCACTTCTGGTCCTCGACGCAAAAAAATTGGCCATCTGCAGCAAGCCGAAAGCCAGGACATCATTATGAAGATCGTCTTTAACAATATCGAGGAACAGCGCCGGGCGGCTGGACCATTCGTACTCGCTGTGATTTGGAGCCTCGTGCCGGTCGTTGCGATCGCATCCTATCTGGCGTCGGGGAACATGTTCAGCTCAGCCGTCGCCTCAACGGCATGCGCAGCGGCGGCAACATTCTCGATTTCATCCTGGGGACAGACGGCACTCGGCCGCTCGCTATCTGGAATTCTGCTGATGGCGCAGATTTCGCTATTTGTGGCGAATGGCGGAGAGTGGCAACTAGACGGGCACATGGCGTACTTTGCTGCTCTCGCCTTGCTGATCGTATACGCGGACATGGCCGTCATTATCGCTGCCGCAGCGACTGTCGCGGTTCATCATCTCGTGTTGAACTATCTGCTGCCCATGGCCGTGTTTCCTGAGGCCGCAAGCTTTGGACGCGTGCTGTTCCACGCCTGCATTCTAATCGTCGAAGCCGCAACGCTGATGTGGGTGTGCGCCAACCTCAACAACATATTCGCGGTGGCCGACCGGTCATTGGCGGAAGCCGAGAAAGCCGCCAAGGTTGCCGACCAAGCGCGCCGCGTCTCGGAAGAGCAGTCTGCCAAAGCGCAACAAGCGGCTCGAGATGCAGACGAAGCCCGCATTGCTCAATCGGATGCTGCCCGGCGGGCCGAGGACGCGCGCCGGGCGTCGGAGGATGCGCTCGAGCAGGTCAAGGTAGCGTCGCACGCGGCCGAGCAAGGCCGCCGCGCACAAGCGCTGGCCGCCGAAGAAAGCGCGGCGAAGGATGAAGCCGTTCGGCGCGAACGCGAACTTGTTCTCGGGTTGGTGGGCGAAGGACTGGCAAGGTTGTCAGCCAAGGATCTGGATTTCCGGATCAATGGTGACATCCCGGCCGGATATCGCAAGCTTCAAGCCGACTTCAACGCCGCCATGCAGCAGTTGGCACAGGCGGTCGGGACCGTGACGGCGGGCACGAGATCAATCGATTTGAATGTCCAGCAGATCTCGAACGCAGCCAAGGACCTGTCGAGCCGAACCGAGAACCAGGCCGCCAGCCTTGAGGAAGCGACGGCCGCTCTCGCGGAAGTCACCACCACAGTCATGCAGACCGCCGACAGTGCGGCGCGTGCAGCGACGATCGTGACCTCTACACGCACCGAGGCCGAACGAAGCACAGAGGTCGTCCGTAAAGCAGTCGACGCCATCTCCTGCATCGAGAGATCGTCGCAAACCATCGGCCAGACGATTGGCGTCATCGATGAAATCGCCTTCCAGACCAATATCCTCGCGCTCAATGCAGCCGTAGAAGCATCCCGCGCCGGCGAAGCGGGACGGGGTTTCGCGGTCGTCGCGGCCGAGGTGCGGACCCTTGCTCAACGGTCGGCCGAGGCCGCCAAAGCGATCAAGACGCTCGTCAAGAACTCATCGAGGGAGGTCAGCCAAGGCGTAGGCTTGGTCAACGACACCGTAAGCGCGCTCGAGCGGATTGCCGGGCAGGTCAAGGACATCAATGATGTCGTCGACCAGATCGCGGGCAGCTCGAAGGCTCAGGCTTCAAGCCTCACCGAGGTCAGCACGGCCATAGCTCAGATCGACCGGGACACACAAAGGAACGCGGCGATGGTCGAGGAGACCACGGCTGCAACCAGTGAGCTCATGTCTGAGGTGGCGGGCGTCGTGAGTTCCGTCGGTGAATTCAACGTTTCAAACACACTGTCGAGATCGACAGGTTCAGGGCGAAAAATGGCGCAGGCCTTTGATCATGCGTTTCGCCGCGCCGGGTAGTGCGTCCCGTGTCTGCGTGTCGTCTGTCGCGTCGTGCGGCCAAGGTGGGGGAGTGGAGGCGCTGCCGCATGGCTGAGTAACCATGCGGCGCTTGCCGATCTCTGCCCGTCGCTCGAAGCCCGTCGCGTCGCCCCCCGTCAGACGAGCCGGCTCTGGGTAACGGCGGCGGCGATGAAGCTCTGGAAGAGTGGGTGCGGATCGAAGGGGCGTGATTTCAGCTCCGGGTGGAACTGTACGCCGACAAACCAGGGGTGGCTCGGGATCTCGACGATCTCGGGCAACAGCCCGTCTGGCGACAGCCCGGAGAACAGCAGCCCGGCCTTCTCCAGCCGCTCGCGGTAGGCCGTGTTGACCTCGTAGCGGTGGCGGTGGCGCTCAGAAATTTCGGTGTCGCCGTAGATCTCCGCGGCGCGGCTGCCGGGCTTCAGTTTCGCCGCGTATGCGCCAAGGCGCATGGTGCCACCCAGGTCGCCCGACGACTGACGCCGCTCCAACTCGTTGCCGCGCATCCACTCGGTCATCAGGCCGACGACGGGCTCCGCAGTCGGGCCGAACTCGGTCGAACTCGCGCTATCGATACCGATCGAGCGAGCCATCTCCACCGTCGCCATCTGCATCCCAAAGCAGATGCCGAAATAGGGAACATGCCGAAGGCGGGCAAAACGCGCGGCGAGGATTTTGCCCTCAGCGCCACGCTCGCCGAAGCCACCGGGCACGAGGATGCCATGGACGCCATGGAGGTGGGAGGCCGGGTCCTCGCGTTCGAAAATCTCGCTGTCGATCCAGTCGAGCTTGACCTTGACCCGGTTGGCTATGCCGCCGTGCGTCAGGGCTTCCATCAGGGATTTATAGGCGTCCTTGAGGCCGGTGTACTTGCCGACGATGGCGATCGTAACCTCGCCTTCGGGAGTGGCGATGCCCCTCGATATACCCTGCCAGCGCTCGAGGTTGGGCTGGGGCGCGCCGGTAATTCCGAAGGCGGAGAGCACCTCGCGGTCAAGGCCCTCGCGGTGATAGGCGAGCGGCACATCGTAGATCGAGGCGACGTCGAGCGCCTGGATGACGGCCGATTCGCGCACGTTACAGAATAGGCCGATCTTGCGGCGCTCTCCGGCGGGGATCTCGCGGTCCGAGCGGCACAGGAGAATGTCGGGCTGAATTCCGATCGAGCGGAGTTCCTTGACCGAGTGCTGCGTCGGCTTGGTCTTCAACTCGCCTGCGCTCGGAATGAACGGAACGAGCGTGAGGTGGATGTAGACGGAGGCGCCGCGCGGCAGATCGTTGCCGAGCTGGCGGATCGCCTCCATGAACGGGAGGCCCTCGATGTCGCCGACCGTGCCGCCGATCTCGACCAGGACGAAGTCGACATCGCCGTTGTCCTGGAGCACGAACGCCTTGATGGCGTCAGTGACGTGAGGGATCACCTGCACCGTGCCACCGAGATAATCGCCGCGCCGTTCGCGCGCGATGATCTCCTGGTAGATGCGCCCTGTCGTTACGTTATCGGCTTTGCGCGCGGGCACGCCCGTGAAGCGCTCGTAGTGGCCGAGGTCGAGGTCGGTTTCCGCGCCATCGTCGGTGACGAAGACCTCGCCGTGCTGGTAAGGGCTCATGGTACCCGGATCGACGTTCAGATACGGGTCGAGCTTTTTGAGACGGACGGTGTACCCGCGGGCCTGCAACAGCGCACCGAGTGCTGCCGAAGCGAGACCTTTGCCGAGGGAGGAAACCACGCCGCCAGTTATGAAGATGTAGCGCTGCATGGAATTTGGCTTTGGCATGGCGTGGACCGGATAAGAAGCGCTTTCGCGCGCCATCCACTGCCGAGTTTTGTCAAACGGCGCAATTTTTCGGGGGCATGGCGGTTTTGCCGCAGCCCGTTGCCGATGTCAGCGCTCCAGCGGAGCGTTCCCGGACTTCAGTTTGTCGAGAAGGGTCGGGGCGCCGGTCGCAGGCGATTCGGCGGGTTTTGCATCGCCGGGGACCGCGGGAGCCGTCGCCGCCGGCTTCTGGCCGAGCCGCTCGAGGATCGAACCCTGAGGCGCGCCGACCTGAGAGAGCTTGGTCAACGCCAAGCTCGTTAGGAAGAATGCCGCCGCGAGGATGGTCGTCGTTCGGGTCAGGAAATTCGCCTGTCCGCGGCCGGACATCAGGCCACCACCGCCACCGCCGATGCCAAGAGCGCCGCCTTCGGATTTCTGAATGAGCACAATGCCGACGAGCGCGGCTGCGATCATCATGTGGATCACGAGCAGGACGAGCAGCATGGGAGGCGGTTCCGGTCGTTTGAGGGGGCAGGGAAGGCGGCGTCTTACACCAGACGCATAGGGCTAGGCTAGTGCGGTTATCCCGCGCGGTGGTTTCAGGGTTTCTCGGGCACAGGCGGCGGCTCGGCGGCGGCGGGAGGAACAGGGGCCGGCTTCGGCGTGCGGCGGGGCTTTGGCGCCTCGACTGGCGCCGATTCGGCGGGTGCTGCGGCCGGCTCAGGCGGCTTGGGCTTCGCTTTTGGTTTTGGTTTCGCGGGCGGCTGAGCGGCAGCCTGGGGCTCGCCGGGCGCGGCCGCGGCCTGGCCCGGGGCAGCCGGAGGCGGGGGCGGAG
>OFDC01000123.1_pt1 | contig 82288 bp, 82 predicted proteins | sample 1520941 | NCBI WGS metagenome assembly OFDC01 (sample SAMEA94258168, study PRJEB24077) | hot springs metagenome | biome: Aquatic biome; feature: Water | place: India | collected 2012-12-06 | depth 5 m
ACCTGTGACCTCTGCCTTCGGAGGGCAGCACTCTATCCAGCTGAGCTACGGGTGCCTGCGGCAGTCCTTAGCGGAAGGACGCGGGGCTTTCAATGGCAAACGGCGCGGCGCGTTGCGTCCAGTAACCGGCCGCTCGGGAAACGGATTTCCATTCAAGGTCATTTTGTTGACCGAATCGTGGACTATCGCCGCAGTTGTATCGATCAAACTGTTGCGAGGAGTTCCCGGTGCGCCGTTTTTCGCTGGTATTGAAGCGCCGAAAGGCGGTCCTTCTGATGACGCTGTCGACCCTGGCCCTTGCGGGCTGCGGCGGCGGAGAAGAAGATCCTGACAACTGGTTCACGATTTCCGCAAGCGGGGGCGGATCGGGCACTTTCGGGTCGTATTTCATGGCCTCGATCACCCAGGAATGGCGTGACGCAGCGGCAAGTTTCCGTAACAACAACCCGCGGTTCATCGTGCAGGACGGCACGTTCACCATCAGCGGCAACCGGGTCTTCGCCAACCCGTTACAGTCGTCGCGGGTAGACTATGCCCATGCGCTTGGCCTGTCCGGTGCGGGCCAGGTCATTGCCATTGTCGACGATGGCTTCCGGCTGGCGCATGAAACGATTGCAGGCCGGGTGATCGCAACCACCGGAAGCCCGATCGTCGAGGATCACGGCGCGATGGTCGCCTCGGTCGCGGCGGGCAATTCCGGCAGCATGGTCGGCGTGGCGCCGGGGGCGAACCTGATCCTCAGCGACTGGGGCAACACCGTCTTTGACAATCTGCGTCTTGCAGCGGATGCGGCGAGGACCGGGCGTGCGGTGGCGCAGAACAACTCGTGGGGTTACACGAACAGCCCGGTGGGCACGGCCAGCTTCAACAATATCTTCGGCAACACCACGGGTGCGAACTGGCTGAGTGCCTTGCGGTCCTATGCGCTTGGGACGCCGGGCTGGTCGGGCGGGGTCGTGGTCTTTGCCATCGACAACGACGATACCGGCAGCGCCGGGATCATGGATGCCCTGCCGTCAATCGCCGGGCAGACCGACCTGCAGCGGGCCTGGCTTGCGGTGGGCAATGCCATTCCGGTCTTCGACGACAACGGGGTGTCTGCGGTGGCCCGCCTGGAATCCTCGCCCTGCTACCAGTCCGGGCCGTGGTGCCTGATGGCGGATGGAGCCTGGGTCGGGGCCTCGGCCGTGTCGAACGCGTCCTACCAGTCGAACACCGGGTCGTCCTTTGCGGCACCGCAGGTTTCGGGCGCGCTGGCGCTATTGGCCGAGGCTTTCCCGAACCTGACTCCGCACCAGTTGCGGTTGCGGCTTCTGGCCTCGGCGGACAACACGTTCACCGGGTTCTCGACCAGCGGGACGCTGGACCTGGACGATGGCGCGGGGGTGCTGAACCACAACTGGTCTTCGGTCTACGGCCACGGCTTCCTGGACATCCGGGCAGCCCTTCTGCCGATCGGGCAGCAGATCATGGCGCTGAACGATGGCCAGACCGTCGCGCCGAGGGACTATGCCTTCTCGACCGGAGGGGCGATGGGTGATGCGGTGACGCAAAGCCTGCAGGGCATCGACCTGGCGGTGTCGGACCAGCTTGGGGGCGAGTTCCGGGTCGCCGCCAAGGAATTCGCGACGGCGGCGGTTCCGACCGACCTGGCCCAGACGCTGGCCGCGCGGTCCTTTGCCAAGGATTACCGCCAGAGCCGGTCTGCGCCGATCAGCCCGCTGGCCGAGACCTTCGCCGCCCATCCCGGCCAGTCGCTTGACTTGGCGGGGCCGGAAGGGACGCGGGCTTCGGTCCTGCTGGGCGGCGCGGAAGATTACGGCATCGCGCTGTCGCAGCGGTTGGGCGAAGGCGCGCTGGCGCTGGATGTGGGCGTCAAGTTCGCCCGCGACGGGGGCAGCCTGATGGGCTTTGCGGGTAGCGGAAGTTCGGGCGGGGCATCGATGGCTTCGGTTACCCTGGCTCTGTCGACGGACACGGGCGAGGCAGGCGGGTTCTTCGCGCTGTCGGGCGAGATGGGCGTGGCCGACCTGGGCACCACCACGGCGATCACCAGCGCCGGGACGGCCCGGTTCGACAGCGTGCGGCTTGATCTTGGCGGCCGCGGTGTGCTTGCCAAGGACGACCGGCTGAGCTTTGCCGTCGCCATGCCGATCGCGGTGACCTCGGGCACGGCGGACATGCAGGTGCCGGTGGCGCTGGCCGGTGGCGGGACCGAGGTGCGCGCGGTCGGGATCGACCTTGCGCCGTCCGAGCGGCAAGTGGACCTGTCGATCAGCTATGCCGTGCCGATGAGCGACTCTTCAGAGCTGATGATGGAGATCGTCCGGGCGGAAAACTACGGCAATATCGCCGGTGCGACGGACAGCGCGGCGGTCATCGGGATGAAGTGGTCGTTCTGACCCGCCTCGGCGGCAGGGCCTTGGGGTCCTGCCGTCAGGCAAAAAGCTCGTGCGCAAGCTCCAGCGCCGAGACCAGCGCGTCGACTTCTTCGGTGGTGTTGTAAAGCCCGAACGAGGCGCGGCACGAGGCGGTGATGCCCAAATGCTCCATCAGCGGCATGGCGCAGTGCGTGCCCGCGCGGACGGCAATGCCGCGTTTGTCGAGGATTGTCGAGATGTCGTGGGCATGGGCCGCACCGTCCAGCGTGAAGCTGAAAATCGCGCCCTTGGTGTCGGAATTCCCTTGCACGTTCAGCCAGTTGAGCCCCGCCAGACGGTCACGCGCATAGTCGCGAAGCCTGCGTTCATGGGCCGCGACATTGGCCATACCGAGGCCCGTCAGATAGTCCAAGGCGACGCCAAGGCCGATCTGCTGGACGATGCCCGGTGTCCCGGCCTCGAACTTCATCGGCGGGTCGTTCCAGGTGATGGCGTCGCGCGTGACCTCGCGGATCATGTCGCCGCCGCCGAGGAAGGGGCGCATTTCGGCCTGGCGGTCGCGGCGGATGTAGATGCCACCCGAGCCCGAGGGACCGTAAAGCTTGTGCCCGGTGATGGCGTAGAAGTCGCAACCCAAGGCCTGGACATCCACGGGCATGTGGACGGCGGCCTGCGACCCGTCGACCAGCACCGGCACGCCCTTTTCCCGCGCGCCCCGGCAGATCGCGGCGACGTCGACGACGGTGCCGAGGACGTTCGACATGTGGGTCACCGCCACCAGCCGCGTTTTCGGGCCGATGGCATCCAGAACCGCCTGCGGGTCAAGATCGCCCTTCGCGTCGATATCCACCCACTTCAGCACCACCCCCTGCCGTTCGCGCAGGAAGTGCCAGGGGACGATATTGGCGTGATGCTCCATCACCGAAAGCACGATCTCGTCCCCCGGCTGGAACCTCGGCGCGGCCCAGGCGTAGGACACCAGATTGATCGCCTCGGTCGTGCCGGTGGTGAAGACGATCTCCTCCTCCGACGCCGCATTCAGGAAGCGGGCGATGGTCCCCCGCGTCGCCTCGTACTTTTCCGTGGCAAGGTTCGACAAGTAGTGCAAACCCCTGTGGACGTTGGCGTATTCCTGCGAATAGGCGCGTGTGACCGCGTCGATCACCACCTGCGGCTTCTGCGCCGAGGCGCCGTTGTCGAGGTAGACGAGCGGCTTGCCGTTCACCTGGCGCGACAGGATCGGGAAATCGGCGCGGATGGCGTTCACGTCATACATTCGCAAAGGCCTCCGGCCCGAGGATCAGGATGAACAGCACCGCCAGCACGAAGCCCGCCGCGAGGCCGGTCAGCACCATGCCCAGGAAGACCAGCCCGCGCGAAGCGAAGCCGTGCAGTTCGGCGATGAAATGGGTCAGAAGCCAGAAGTAGACGACAAAGCTGGCAAGGGCGATCAGCCCGGCAAGGGCCGGCAGGATCGGCGTGACGACAAGCTGCACCAGTTGAAAGCCCAGCATCAGCGCCTGCAGCCAGACGACGATCAGCAGCGCGTCCGCAAGACTTCCCCGTCCACCGAAGGCGCGGCCGACCCGGTGGATCAAAAGGACCGAAAGCGCAAGGAATCCCCATTGCAGGACGGCCGTGCGGATGGGGCTGCCCAGCATGAAGGCGGTGATGCGGTCGGGTGCCTGCGTCCCGTCCCCGACCTGCAGGCTGACCAGCAGCGCGGACAGGACGGCGACGAGAAGCAGGCCGGCGCTGCGGGCGCGCAGCGGCACGCCGATGGAAAGCAGTTCCCCCGCCGCGCGGGTCGGGTCCTGCAACGTCAGCTGCATCAGGCTGGCAAGGCGCGCCCCAAGCGTCATCCGCGTTCCGCCTCGTGCAGGAGCGTGGCCCAGAGCCAGACGAAACCGACACCGACCAGCAGCGTTACCGCCGAAAGTGCGGGCCCCGGTCCGATCATGCCCGAGACGAGGCCCTGAAGCAGCATCAAGGGACCCACCGTCGCCAGTGCCCAGAAAAGCGCAACCCGGGCAGCATACCAGGTCCCCTGCCCGCCCATGGCCTTCGCCACCAGCCGACTAAGCGCCGCAAGCCCATACCAGAGCGGGATTGTAGCAAGGACAGCAAAGGCCCGGGCAAGGATGCGGGGCGCGGCCGAGGGTTCGTCGGCCAGGAACGCCTCGCGCGCCGCAGCGGGCCACTGCCCGACGAAGGCAAGGATCAGGAAAACGAGGAGCAGCGAGAAGGCAAAGGCCTCGGACCGGCCGCGCGCGAGATGCTGGCGCAGGACCGCACGCGGACGCCGCCAGGTCGCAACGAGGTCGGTCGAGACGGTCATCCCTTGGACCCGTGGCGCGCGAGCCAGCGTTCCAGCCGGGCACGGATATCGTCGGCAATGGCTTCGTCGGCGATCTCTTCGATGGCTTCGGCGAGGAAGGCCAGGACGAGGAGCGCCTGGGCCGTCCGGCGCGGTACGCCACGCGATTGCAGGTAGAACAGCGCCGTCTCGTCGATGGCGCCTGAGGTAGAGCCGTGGCTGCACTTCACGTCGTCGGCGTAGATTTCGAGTTCCGGCTTCGCAAGGAACTGGCTGTCCTCATCCAGAAGCAGCGACTGGCTGATCTGGTAGCCATCGGTCTTCTGCGCGCCGGGTTTCACCAGGATCTTGCCCTGGAAGACGCCCACCGCGCCGTTCATCAGCACCTTCTTGAACACCTGGCGGCTTTCGCAGGCCTCGGCTGCATGGGTGATGAAGACGGTGTCGTCGTGGTGGAATTCACCGTCGCCCACCGCAGCCCCGGCCACATGGGCGCGGCCCTCGTCGCCGTTGAGCTCGACCACGGCCTCGTTCCGCGTCAGCCGCCCGTTCGCGGTCAGCGTGAAGGACCGCATTTCGGACTTTTGGCCCAGACGGGCGAAAAGATGCGTCACCGCGCGGCGTTCGTGGTCGCGGCCCTGCAGGCGGATGTGGTGGAACTGCGCGCCGTCCGCGATGTCGACCTCCATCACCTTGTTGAAGCGGGCAGCGGCGGGGCCGTTTTCCAGAAGCGTCAGTTCGGCCCCGGCTTCAAGCTTCACGCAGTGGTGGAGGGTCGCATCGGAAGATTCGGAATTATGGACATAAATCAGCGACACGGGTTTGACCGCCTTGCCCGTGGCATGGATCAGAACCCCATCCGTCGCGTAGGCCGTATTCAGGGCCGCGAGGGGACGCGCGACCGGCGACTGCCCCCGCGCCTCCAGCAGGCCATAAAGACCCTGCGCCCAGTGAATGTCCTTGTCACCCGCCGTCGCCAGACGTTCGATCGTCACCCCAGCAAGGGTCAGATCATCCGAGGCTTCGGGATCGAAGACGCCGTCCACGAAGACGATCTTCAACTGATCCATGCCGTCGAAGGGCGCAGCCTCGTCCGACGCGTCAAAGCGGTGTGCCTGCGGCGCTTCGGGCGCGTTCAGGCTGGCCGGATCGGTGTAGCGCCAGTATTCATCACGCCGCACAGGCAGGCCCATCGCGGTCAGCCTTGCCAGCGCCTCGCCCCGCACAGCGGCCAGCCAGCCCTTCCCAACGGGCAGTGCCAGGCCGTCAAGCCGCGCCGCCAGCGCGTCTTCCTTTGCCTTCGGCAGTGCCATCAGCCCACCTCGTTCAGGATATCGGCATAGCCGTTCTGCTCGACTTCCAGCGCCAGTTCCGGCCCGCCGGTCTTGATGATCCGCCCCGCCGCCATGATGTGAACGACGTCGGGCTTGATGTGATCAAGAAGCCGTTGGTAGTGCGTGATGACCAGGAACGACCGCCCCTCGCTGCGCAAGGCGTTTACGCCATCGGACACCAGCTTCATCGCGTCGACGTCCAGGCCCGAGTCGGTTTCGTCCAGAATGCACATGCGCGGCTCCAGCATGGCCATCTGCAGGATTTCGTTGCGTTTTTTCTCGCCGCCCGAGAAGCCCACGTTGACCGGGCGTTTCAGCATCTCGGCGTCGATCTTCAAAGTCTTGGCCTTTTCGCGGACGAGTTTCAGGAAATCACCTGCGCTGAGTTCCTCCTCGCCGCGTGCTTTCCGCTGGGCGTTCACGGCGGTCCGGAGGAAGGTCATGTTGCCGACGCCGGGGATCTCTACCGGGTACTGGAAAGCCAGGAACAGGCCCGCTGCGGCGCGTTCCTCGGGCTCCATGTCCAGAAGCTGTTGCCCGTCCAGTATGGCCGAGCCTTCGGTGACCTCATAACCATCGCGGCCCGACAGGACATAGGACAGCGTCGACTTGCCCGACCCGTTCGGCCCCATGATCGCATGGACCTCGCCCGCGCCGATCTTGAGATCGACACCGCGGAGGATCACCTTGTCCTCTTCTTCAAGTTTGACGTGCAGATTGTTGATTTCAAGCATTTTTCTGTCTTCTCTATCTCAGCGCGGATCGGTGAACCAGCCGATGGCCCGGGTGGCCATTTCGGGCGGGATCGCACCTGGGGTGACGGTAAAGCGGGCCATGCGGCCGACCAGTTCTTCCTTGCGGGCGAGGCCTTCGACCCCGTGGTAATAGCGCCGCTTGAGGTAGTCGTCGAAGAGGACGGTGACCGGTTTCGCCGTGCGCAGCATCACGGCGACAAGGCAGGCCGCGCGGAAGCGGCCGTCGATCAGCACCAGGTCGGGGGCCACGAAATCCGGGCGGTCCCAGACCGACAGCGCGTACTCGTGGAACTTGCGAAACTCGCGCGGCTTCATCGGCACGCCCCAGGGGCCGGTGGGCCCGACATCGGCCCAGTGCACATGCGCCCGGTCGGAAATCGTCGCCACGTGGGCAGCCATCCGGTCGGCCCAGTCGTGGTCGCTTTCCACGCTGAACACGGTCTTGCCCTGTTCGGCCGCCAGCACGGTCGACCCGCCGCTGCCGTATTCCAGGATTGTTTCCGCATTCTGGTAGTAATGGGTCAACAGACGACGCTCTTTCGGGCGAAACGTCAGCTCGAAGCTAGGCGCTTCGGTCTCGGACTCCATGTCTGCCTCCATGCCGCGCAGGATCACCTGTGCCGGGCGCTGCACCCCTTCGGTTTCCGCCTCATCCGCACCCTCGACCAGCCCGGCCAGCGCCACCGCAACCCGTTCATCCACCTCGGCCTTGGCGGCAGCAACGCCGGGCAAGGCCAGAAGCCGGTCGATCTCGGCCGTGACCGCCTGTTCCCAGACGAGAATCGAGCGGTCCTCGGCCTCGTTCCGGTTGAAGCGGTCGAAATAACCGGGCGTGTGCCGGACGTTGGGCCGTTTCGGTCCGGTCGAAACCATGCCCCGCCCCCGCGCGGCCTTCAGGCGGAAGTGGTCCGGAGTGCGGACGGAATAGTGGTTCACCTGCGCAAGGGTCCAGCCGAACTCGCGCCGCGAGGCAAGGTTGTTGCGGCCCTCGATCGGTCGCCCTTCCAGCCAGGCGGTGGTGCGCGGCGCGGTCAGGTCGAGCGGCTTGCCATTGCCCCCCAGACAGTCGCTGACCATGGCACCAGACCCCGGGACGAGGCGTGGCAAACCGGCAGCGTTGGGCGCAAAACCGGCGATTGTCGGCCCGTGCCGGAACAGCGGTTTTGTTTCTAAATTGGCGACGAAACCGTGTTTCGAGGCCCCGACAAACGCCCCCGATACGTGCCGTCCCGGAAAACTTTCGTTGCCATCCGACCCGAAAAGCCGCCAGTTCAGCATCAGCGCCTGTGCCGTGCCCAGAGCCGAAACCAGCGCCTGCACGCTGCGGTCGCCGACGTGGACGTTCAGGAATTCATCGGCGTCAAGCCAGAGATACCAGGCACCGACGCGGTAGCCGACCTGGGACTCGAAGGCCTGAACCGCCGCCTCTTGCGGGGCCACGCCGCGACCGGGACTGGTGCGCAGGAAGGTGATCGCAGCGGCGGCAGCCAGAGCCTCGCAAAGTTCATCCGACCCGTCGGTCGAACCGTTCGAGACAATGACCACTCGGTCCACCCCGATCACCCGATGATAGGCGATCCATTCCAGAAGGAAGGGCCCTTCATTGCGCATGGCCGAGACCAGAACGACCTGCGGTCGTTCCGTTTCCGGTTCTGCTTGTGCGCGCACCTGGGCCATGAACGGGTCAGCCGACCGAGCCTTCCAGGCTGATCGCGACCAGGCTCTGCGCCTCCATCGCGAATTCCATCGGCAGGGCCTGCAGGACCTCCTTGCAGAAGCCGTTCACCACCAGGGCAACGGCTTCCTCTTCGTCCATGCCCCGCGAGCGGCAGTAGAACAGCTGGTCGTCATCGACCTTGGAGGTGGTCGCCTCGTGCTCCACGCGGCTCGAATTGTTGCGCACTTCGATGTAAGGCACGGTGTGCGCCCCGCATTTGTCGCCGATCAGGAGACTATCGCACTGGGTGTAGTTGCGGCTGTCCTTGGCCTTGGGGTGCATTGACACAAGGCCGCGATAGGTGTTCTGCGCCCGGCCAGCCGAAATCCCCTTCGACACGATCCGCGACTTCGTCCGCTTGCCGAGGTGGACCATCTTGGTCCCGGTATCGGCCTGCTGGGCGTTGTTCGCGATGGCTATGGAGTAGAATTCGCCCTGTGCATCATCCCCGCGGAGGATGCAGGACGGGTATTTCCAGGTGATCGCCGACCCGGTCTCCACTTGCGTCCACATCACCTTGGCCCGGTCGCCCCGGCAATCGGCGCGCTTGGTGACGAAGTTGTAGATCCCGCCGCGGCCTTCCTCGTCGCCCGGATACCAGTTCTGGACGGTGGAATACTTCACTTCGGCGTCCTTCAGGATCACGATTTCCACCACGGCGGCGTGCAGCTGGTTGGTGTCGCGCTTGGGCGCGGTGCAGCCTTCCAGGTAGCTGACGTAAGAGCCCTCGTCGGCGACGATCAGCGTGCGTTCGAACTGGCCGGTGTTTTCGGCGTTGATGCGGAAGTAGGTCGACAGCTCCATCGGGCATCTCACGCCCTTGGGGATGTAGACGAACGACCCGTCAGAGAAGACGGCAGAGTTGAGGGTCGCAAAGAAGTTGTCCGTGGGCGGAACGACCGAGCCGAGGTATTGCTTCACCAGCTCCGGATGGTCCTTCACGGCCTCGGAGATCGAACAGAAGATCACCCCCGCCTTGGCGAGTTCGGCCCTGAAGGTCGTGCCGACCGACACGCTGTCGAACACCGCATCCACCGCCACCTTCCGCGGCTCGGCCTCACCTTCAACACCGGCCAGAAGCATCTGTTCCTTCAGGGGAATCCCAAGCTTGGCATAGGTCGCCAGCAGCTTCGGATCGACCTCGTCCAGCGACTTCGGCTTCTTCGCCATGCTCTTTGGCTTGGCGTAGTAGTACTGGTCCTGATAGTCGATTTCCGGGTAATTGAGCATCGCCCAGCGGGGCTCTTCCATCTTCTGCCAGCGGCGGAAAGCGTCGAGCCGCCAGTCCAGAAGCCAGGCCGGCTCGCCGTTCTTCTGGCTGATCAGGCGCACGATGTCCTCGTTCAGACCCTTCGGCGCGTATTCCGTCTCGATCTCGGTTTCCCAGCCGTACTTGTACTTGCCGGCCATCGCCTGGACGGTCTCGATCGTCTCGCGGTCGACGCCTTCGCGGACGTCCTGGGTTTCGAGAATCGCGGTCATCGGCGTTTCCTTTCAGGCAGCCCGCGCGCGGGCCTTGGCATAGGCGGCGGTCCAGGTCTTGGCGAACCGCAGCACGTCGTCTTGTCTTACCCCGGGGCCAATCGACACCCGGATCGCCTGGCCCGCAAGGCCCGCGTCAAACCCCATCGCGGTCAGGACCCGGCTTGCGCGCACCTTGCCGCTGGAACAGGCCGACCCGGCCGAGACGGCGAACCCGGCAAGGTCCATCGACATCACCTGCGTCTCGCCACGCCAGCCCGGAGCGATCAGACACAGGGTGTTCGGCAGGCGTGGAACCCCATTCCCGACAGAAATAGTCTCGAATGCCGGGGCGGACAACTCTGATTCTAGAATATTTCTAATTTCGGCGACCTCGTCCCAGACGCCGTCCGCAAGGTCGCGGGCGGCGGCTTCGGCGGCTGCGGCGAAACCTGCGATGCCGATCAGGTTCTCGGTCCCGGCGCGGCGGCCCATTTCCTGCCCGCCGCCTTTCAGTTGGGCGGGGACGTCGACCCCCTGTCGCACCACCAGCGCGCCGATGCCCTTCGGCCCGCCCAGCTTGTGCGCGCTGACAAGGCCCATCTCGCAACCCAGCCAGTTGAAGGCGAGCGGGACTTTCCCGAAGGCCTGTGTCAGGTCGCTGACGGCAATGCCCGGGGGCAGATCCTGCAGGATGCCGGTTTCCGAGTTTGCCAGCTGCAGCGCTGTCCGCGCGGGATCGGTGACCGTCACCCTGCCCTGTCCGTCCACCGGCAAAGTGGCGTCGCACCAGGCAGAAACCGCCTCATGTTCGACCGCCGCGCAAGTCAGCCCGCGCCCGGCCAGCGCCAGGGCCGCTGCCTCGGTCGCGCCGGAGGTGAAGACGATATCGGCCCCGTCGGCGCCCAATGCCGCCGCGATCCTTGCCCGCGACCGTTCGAGAAGCGCCTTTGCCGCCCGGCCCTCGGCATGGACCGAAGAGGGGTTCCCCACCACCTCCATCGCCGCAATCATCGCGGCCTTCGCCTCGGGGCGCAGCGGCGCGGTCGCGTTCCAGTCGAGATAAAGCCTAGTCATGGTCATCAACCACGCGGAACAGATTCGGCACCGCCGGGCAAGGGGTCAGGTCGTTCTTGACCACATCCGACAACCGCACCTGGTGCAGGAAGACATAGACGTTGGCAGACAGGCTTTCCCACAGCCGGTTCGTCAGCGACTGGGCGCGAGACCCGGACAGCCCGCCCGAGGCCCCTGCCCCGGTGTGCATGGCATCGACCGTTTCCTCCACTGCCTCCATCACTTCCGAGATGCGGATGTCGGCGGGTGGACGCGCCAGCTTGTAGCCGCCACCCGGCCCGCGCACGGCTTCGACCAGGCCTGCGCGGCGCAGCTTGACGAACAGCTGTTCGAGGTAGGGCAGCGAAATGTCCTGCCGCTTGGAAATCGCCGCAAGCGATACAAGGTCATCGCCTTTTGCCAGGGCAAGGTCGGCCAGCGCCACCATCGCATAGCGCCCCTTCGTCGACAGCTTCATTCCCGCCCCCTTCCCCCGCGGGGAATCGCAATCGCATTGACGCCACGCGCGTCGCGCATTACCTCAGTCAAGCCCCGAAAAGCCGGTCCCCGATGGGGCCGCTTTAGAACGGTTCTAGTTTAGCCGAGCGAAAGCGTCAAGAAATCGCGCGCTCCCGGATGAGAAGAGTGCAATGCCCGAGGTTATCTTTGCCGGCCCCGATGGACGTCTGGAAGGCCGCTACCATCCGCAAAAGGACCGCGACGCGCCGATTGCCATCGTGCTGCATCCGCACCCGGCCTATGGCGGGACGATGAACAACAAGGTCGTCTACAACCTGCACTACGCCTTCTACAACCTGGGCTTCACCGTCCTGCGCTTCAACTTCCGCGGCGTGGGGCGCAGCCAGGGGGAGTATGACCAGGGGATCGGCGAGCTTAGCGACGCTGCTTCGGCGCTCGACTACCTGCAGGCGATGAACCAGAACTCCAAGCAGTGCTGGGTCGCCGGGTTTAGCTTTGGCGCCTGGATCGGCATGCAACTGCTGATGCGGCGGCCGGAAATCACCGGCTTCGTCTCGGTCGCGCCGCCCGCGAACCTGTATGACTTCTCCTTCCTCGCCCCCTGCCCCTCATCCGGTCTGATCATCAACGGCACGGCGGATAAGGTCGCGCCGCCCAAGGACACCAAGTCGCTGGTATCGAAGCTGCACGAGCAGAAGGGCATCACCATCACCCACGCCGAGATCGAAGGCGCGGACCACTTCTTCAAGGACGAAGAGGCGCACATGCAGCCGATGATCCAGACGGTCAGCGACTATGTCCGCCGGAGGATGACGGAGGCGACCCGCTAATGTCCGCGCTGCAGGAGATGGCCGACAAGCTGGCCGATGACGTGCTGGCCGCCGAGATCGAGCTTGGGGACGACCGGTTCTATGAAAAGGTCAGCCAGGTGCTGATGGCGGCCTCGCCGACGTTCCAGGAAGCATATATGACCTCGATCCGCGTGCGGCTGGCCGAACGCCGGGGGCGCGAGTTCCTTGAGGCCGCGCTGAATGCCAAGCGCGGGAACCTGCCTGCGCCGGATGCACCCGCCGCGCAGGAAGCGCCACCGGAAATCTTCGGTTCCGGTCACTGACCGTGACGACGCGACTGGAGGCCCAGTTCGCCTTCCTGAACGAGGCCGACCGGCTGAAGCACGTCATGCGCGCGACGACCACGGTCGATGGCACGCGACCCGAGAATTCCGGCGAACATTCCTGGCACCTGGCTTTGTATGCGCTGGTGCTGGCCGATCAGGCGGGCCCGGGCGTGGACATCAACCGGGTGATCCGGATGCTTCTGATCCACGACCTGGTCGAAATCGACGTCGGCGACGTGCCGATCCATTCGCAGAACGGCCAGGCCCATGCCAGCGCCGAGACGCAAGCCGCCGAGGCGCAGGCCGCGGACCGGATCTTCGGCCTTCTGCCCGAGGACGTTGGTGCAGACCTCCGCGCGCTGTGGGAGGAGTTCGAGGCGGCAGAGACACCGGATGCCCGTTTTGCCAAGTCCCTGGACCGGGTCCAGCCGGTGATGGCGAACCTGATGTCCGGCGGCGGGACGTGGAAGACCTACAACGTCTCCTTCGATCAGCTGGAATCCCGCGTGGGTGTGAAGATCGCCAGGGGCGCGCCTGCGCTTTGGGATTGGATTAAGGAAAAGGCGCTGCCCTGGTTCGGGTAAGCTCCTCGTTCGTCTTCGGTTTCTCGTCGCAATCCCGCCCAAGCGAGGAGGGAAGAAGTCTACCGACAAGCGGCCCCACAGGCACTGCGGCATTTCGGTATACAATCGCATACCGCCCTTCCCAAGCGCCCGCTTTTCCGCTATGAGGCCCCAAAGAGAATCCCATTGGAGGCGTGCATGTCGAAGATCAAGGTAGCCAACCCCGTCGTCGAGCTCAACGGCGACGAGATGACCCGGATCATCTGGGACTTCATCAAGCAGAAGCTGATCCTGCCCTACCTCGACATCGACCTGAAATACTACGACCTCGGGATCGAGGAGCGGGACCGCACCGACGACCAGATCACCATCGACGCGGCGAACGCGATCAAGCAGTACGGCGTCGGCGTCAAATGCGCGACGATCACCCCCGACGAAGCCCGCGTGGAAGAGTTCGGCCTGAAGCAGATGTGGAAAAGCCCGAACGGCACGATCCGCAACATCCTGGGCGGCGTGATCTTCCGCGAGCCGATCATCTGCAAGAACGTCCCGCGCCTGGTGCCGCACTGGACCCAGCCCATCGTCGTCGGCCGCCACGCCTTTGGCGACCAGTACCGCGCGACCGACTTCAAGTTCCCGGGCAAGGGCAAGCTCACCATGAAGTTCGTCGGCGACGACGGCACGGTGATCGAGAAGGACGTCTACTCGGCCCCCTCGGCGGGCGTCTACATGGGCATGTACAACCTCGACGACAGCATCTACGACTTCGCCCGCGCCTCGCTGAACTACGGCCTCGTGCGGAATGTGCCGGTGTATCTGTCGACCAAGAACACCATCCTCAAGGCCTATGACGGTCGCTTCAAGGACATCTTCCAGAAGGTGTTCGAAGAAGAATTCGCCGACGAGTTCAAGAAGCGTGGCCTGACCTACGAACACCGGCTGATCGACGACATGGTGGCAAGCGCCCTGAAATGGTCGGGCGGCTATGTCTGGGCCTGCAAGAACTACGACGGCGACGTGCAGTCCGACATCGTGGCGCAGGGCTTCGGGTCGCTTGGCCTGATGACATCCGTCCTGATGACGCCCGATGGCAAGATCGTCGAGGCCGAAGCCGCCCACGGCACCGTGACCCGCCACTACCGCGAACACCAGAAGGGCAAGCAGACCTCCACCAACTCCATCGCCTCGATCTACGCCTGGACCGGCGGCCTCAAGCACCGCGCGACCTTGGACAACAACGAGGCGCTGATGCGTTTTGCGACGACGCTGGAAAAGGTGACGGTCGACACCGTGGAAGACGGCCACATGACAAAGGACCTGGCCTTGCTGGTGGGCCCGGACCAGAAGTGGCTGACCACGATGGGCTACCTGGAGAAGGTGGACGAATACTTGAACAAGGCGCTGAAGGGCTGACCGTCAGCTCTGCCGTAGGGTGCGCTACAGCGCACCGTTGCGGGGAATTTGGGGCCGAAGGGAAACCTTCGGCCCGTATTGTTTCCGACCAGATAGGTCAGCCTTATTGACATTAACCATGTCAGGGTATATGACCTATTAACATTCAAGGAGCGAGCCATGCCCGACCGTCCCGACCAGATTGCTGACCATCCCCGCCACTCGGCGGTCGATGATGTGCAGGGGACAGGCTTTGGCGTGGTCATGGCCGCGCTTGGCATGTACATCCTGACCCACATGGGCTTTGTCACCGGCCAGACCACCGGCCTTGCCGTTCTGATCGCCCATGCCACCGGCCTTGCCTTCCCTGCCGTCTACTTTGCCGTCACCCTTCCCTTCCTTGGCCTGGCGTGGAAGCGGATGGGCCCCCGCTTTGCGCTTCGGACGCTTGCGATCACGGCGGCCCTTTCGGCCCTTGTCGCTGTCCTTCCGAACTGGCTTGAGCTTGGCCGGATCGAACCGACCCTTGCTGCCATTCTTTTCGGGCTTCTCTTCGGCATCGCGGCCCTTGCTGCCATTCGCCACGGCGGCAGCTTCGGCGGGCTCTCCATCCTCTGGATCGAGCTTCAGGACCGCACCGGCTTTCCCGCAGGCCACGCGCAGCTTCTCTCTGATGTCGTGATCTTCGGTCTTGCGGCCCTGATCCTTCCCCTTGACACCCTTGCTTACAGCTTCCTCGGCGCCGCGGTCTTTTCGCTCTTCCTCGCCGTGAACCACCGCCGCGACCGTTATATCGCCGCCTGAGGGGGCTTCCCTCTGCCCCGCGCGCCGATTAAGCCCGGCTCATGACCGACCCCGCAAAGCACACGTTGATCGAGGATGCCCAGGGCATCGCCTATGGCGCGACGATGGCCGCCTTCGGGATCGTGATCCTGACGCATCTTGGCCTCGTGACCGGCCAGACCGCGGGACTTGCCGTCCTGATCTCTTATGCTACCGGATGGGCCTTTGGGCCGGTGTTCTTTGCCATCAACCTGCCCTTCTATGTGCTGGGCTACCTGCGCATGGGCTGGCAGTTCACCCTGAAAACCTTCGTCTCGGTGGCTTTTCTCTCGGCCCTCAGCCTGTGGCTGCCGACGCAGGTCAGCTTTGCCATGCTGAACCCTTATGTTGGCGCAGTTCTTTTCGGCTTTTGTTCAGGGTCTGCGCTTCTGGCGCTGTTCCGACATGGGGCGAGCCTTGGCGGCATCGGGATCGTTGCGCTGATGCTGCAGGACCGGCTGGGCTGGCGGGCCGGGTGGGTGCAACTGGGGTTCGACGCAGTGCTGTTCGCCGTTGCCTTCCTGGTGATCGCGCCGGAAAAGGTTCTGGTCAGCTTCCTTGGCGCGCTGGTGGTGAACCTGGTGATCGCCATCAACCACCGCCGCGACCGTTACGTCGCAACCTGACGCCCCTCTGGCGGGCCGGATGAAAACCCTGTAAGGCCGCGCCAACCCTATAGGACGGACCCCATGGAACTGCGCAACATTGCGATCATCGCCCACGTCGACCACGGCAAGACCACGCTGGTGGACGAGCTTCTGAAGCAGTCGGGGGCCTTCCGCGACAACCAGGCGGTTTCCGAACGCGCCATGGATTCCAACGACATCGAACGGGAACGCGGGATCACGATCCTGGCGAAGTGCACCTCGGTCGAATGGAACGGCACCCGCATCAATATCGTCGACACCCCCGGCCACGCCGACTTTGGCGGTGAGGTGGAGCGGATCCTGTCGATGGTGGACGGCGTCTGCCTGCTGGTCGACGCTGCCGAAGGCCCGATGCCGCAGACCAAGTTCGTGCTGACCAAGGCGCTGGCGCTTGGCCTGCGCCCCATCGTGGTGCTGAACAAGGTCGACAAGCCCGACGCCGAGCCCGACCGCGCGCTGAACGAGGTTTTCGACCTGTTCGCAAACCTCGGCGCGACGGACGAGCAGCTCGACTTCCCCCATGTCTACGCCTCGGGCCGCGCCGGTTGGGCGGATGCCGAACTGGATGGGCCGCGCAAGGACCTGTCGTCCCTTTTCGACCTGATCGTCCGCCATGTGCCTGCGCCGAAGGTCCTCGCCCGCGTGGACGAGCCCTTCTCGATGCTGGCCACGACCCTCTCGGCCGACCCCTACCTCGGCCGCATCCTGACGGGCCGCGTCGAGTCCGGCCGCATCGGCACCGGCACCTCGCTGAAAGCGCTGTCGCGCGATGGCGAGCGGCTGGAGCAGTTCCGGGTGACGAAGATCCTCGCCTTCCGGGGCCTGAGCCAGACCCCCATCGACGAGGCCGTCGCCGGGGACATCGTGACGCTCGCCGGCATGACCAAGGCCACCGTGGCCGACACGCTTTGCGCGCTGGAGGTGGACGTGGCACTCCCCTCGCAGCCCATCGACCCGCCGACCATCACCGTGACCTTTGGCATCAACGACAGCCCCCTGGCGGGCCGCGATGGAAACAAAGTGCAGTCCCGCGTCATCCGCGACCGGCTGATGAAAGAGGCCGAGGTCAACGTCGCGATCAAGGTCGCCGACACGCCGGGCGGTGAGGCCTTCGAGGTCTCGGGCCGCGGCGAATTGCAGATGGGCGTGTTGATCGAGAACATGCGGCGTGAGGGGTTCGAGCTGTCGATCTCGCGCCCCCGCGTGATCATGAAGGACGTCGATGGCGTCCGGCATGAGCCGATCGAAGAGGTCATCGTCGATGTCGACGACGAATATTCGGGTGCCGTCATCGACAAGCTGACCGGCGAGCGGAAGGGCGATCTGGTCGAGATGAAGCCCGCGGGCGTCGGCAAGACCCGGATCATCGCGCATGTGCCCTCGCGCGGGCTGATCGGCTATCAGGGCCAGTTCCTGACCGACACGCGCGGCACCGGGGTGTTGAACCGCATCTTCCACGGCCATGCCCCGCACAAAGGCCCGATTCAGGGTCGCCGCCAGGGCGTCCTGATCTCGACCGAAGCCGGGGTGTCTGTCGCCTATGCCCTTTGGAACCTGGAAGAGCGCGGACGCATGTTCATCGGCCCGCAGGAACAGGTCTACACCGGCATGATCATCGGGGAACACAGCCGGGACAACGACCTGGAAGTGAACCCGCTGAAAGGCAAGAAATTGACCAACGTCCGTGCCTCGGGCACCGACGAAGCCGTCCGCCTGACCCCGCACATCAAGATGTCGCTGGAAGAAGCCATTGCCTATATCGACGACGATGAACTGGTCGAGGTCACGCCCAAGATCATCCGGCTGCGCAAGCGCGAGCTTGATCCGAACGAACGGAAGCGCGCCTCGCGGAAGGAGTGAGGTCAGAAATCCGTCATAATCGTGTGGCACGCTCGCGGTGATGACAGAGACGACCGTCGAACTTGTCAACTGGCACTCCACGCCCAAGCGGGTGGCGATCGGCCTGATCGGGCTTGCCGTGGCGGTGTTCCCGGTCTGGGACCTGTGGCCGGGCATCGCCTCCCTGACCGTTGTCTCGCCAGTGTTCTGGATCATCGGGCTTGGTGGCCTGGGGATCGGGACCACGCTTCTGGCAGCTTCGATCTTCGGTCAGTCGACCCAGCTGTCAATCGGACCGGAAGGCGCGTCGCTTGTGCGGGACAGCCCCTTCCGGCGAAGGGTTGAGCGGCTGGCGCCAGAGTCGATCGGTGCGATTCTGGTCCAAGACCATGAGTGGAGCGATGGGCCGGCAACCTGGCACGTGACGGTCGCTGTGCAGGGCAGACGGCCGCTTTTCTCGGAAGATTTTCCGGATCGTGCACAGGCCGAGCAACTGGCTGACCGTCTGAACAAGGCGCTAAACCGCTACGCTGATGTCAGGCCGCCGCGGCCAGCCGACAGGGCATGAAATCCTCGACCATCGCCGTCTCGCCGTCGAAAGTGCAGAAGCTGTAGGGCGGAACTTCTTCCCAGCCAAGCTGCTCGGCTTCCAGTGGCTCGGACACGACGGCCCTGCCCTGCCGGCTGTCGGACCAGCGGTGATACAGCGACGGGGCCGCGTCGTCGGTCGAATAGCGCACGGCAAACAGGCGCTGGCCGTCCGACAGGGCCGCCGTCATCCGCAGGTGCGGCCCCTGCCCCTTGGCCCGTGCGAGGCGGATGAACCGCGCCGCCGCCCGTTCCAGCGCGCCACGGGGGTCATCGTCCAGCCCCTCGGCCAGAGCCACCAGGAACAGCGCCTCGCTGTCAGTCGCGCCCTTGCGGTGGGGGTATAGCGCCTCGGGGATCATCATGTCGGCGTCGCGGCGGAAGGCGTCGTAGCCGCCGACCTGGCCGTTGTGCATGAAGCTCCACCGTCCATGGGTGAACGGGTGGCAGTTGTTGCGGCTGGTGGCCGTACCGGTTGAGGCGCGGACATGGGCGAGAAAAAGGTGCGACTGGACCTGGGCAGTCAGGCTTTTCAGATTGGGGTCGGACCAGGCGGGCAGGACATCGCGGAAAAGGCCAGGCTCAGCCTTCGCGCCGTACCAGGCGATACCGAAGCCGTCGGCATTGATGGCGGTGTGGCACTGGGTAGCGCAGTGCGACTGGTGGATCAGGGAGTGACCGGGGCGGCTGATGATCTCCTCCAGGAAGATCGGCGCGCCGGTGTAGGCGGCCCAGCGGCACATTCAGCGTGCCCTCGTGTTGGAATGGATCATCTGCTCATGCCTTCTTTTCCGGGAAGTCTAGCAGGAATCGAACCGATCGGGAGAGATAATCCAATCAATTCAAGGAAAACCCTACTCGATCTCCTCGACGACCATCAGGTCGCGGGTGCTCGCGCCTTTTGCATGGGCAAGGGCGGCCTGGTAGGCGGGGGAGTTGTAGCACTCCACTGCCCTCTCCAGGCTCGGGAAGCGGGCGACCACGTTGCGCGGGCGGTCATTGCCTTCCAGTTGCACATAGCGGCCGCCGCGCGCCAGAAACACGCCGCCGTGGGCCGCAATGGCCTCGGTCGCGCCCTTGGCGTATTTCGCGTAGGCCTCCGTGTCGGTGACGTGGACGTGGGCGATCCAGAGCGCGGTGGGCATCTCAGGCCCCCATCGCGGCTTCGGCCGCCTTGATGGCTGCGTCGGCCTGGGCGATGTCGGCGCCACCGGCCTGTGCCATGTCGGGACGACCCCCACCCCCCTTGCCACCAAGCGCTTCGGCTGCAGCCTTGACGAGCGTCACGGCAGAAAGCTTGGCGGTCAGGTCTGCAGTGACGCCAGCGGCCACGGCGGGTTTCGCGCCGGTGTCGGCGATGAGAAGGACGGCACCCGACCCGAGGCGCGCCTTCATCTCGTCGATCAGCGCTGGAAGGTCCTTGCCCGAGACGCCGGAAAGCACCTGAGCAATGAACTTCACCCCGTTGATTTCCTTGGCTTCCGGGCCAGAAGCCTTGCCGCCCATCGCCACCTCGCGGCGCAGTTGCGCAACCTCGTTCGCCAAAGCCTTCCGTTCATCGAAGAGCGCGCGGATGCGGTCGGCGAGTTCCGCCGCCGGGGCCTTGATGATCGCCGCGATGTCGTTGAGCCGCGCATCCTGCTGGCGCAGGTGGTCAAGCGCTGCCTGCCCGGTCAGCGCCTCGATCCGGCGGACCCCGGCAGAGGAGGCGCTTTCAGACAGGATCACCATCGAGCCGATGTCACCCGTGCGCCCGACATGCGTGCCGCCGCAAAGTTCTAGCGAGTAGGTCTTGCCGTCCGTCCCCTTGCCGGAGCCTTCAAGCGAACCCATTGAAACGACGCGCACTTCCTCGCCATACTTCTCGCCAAACAGCGCCTGTGCGCCGATCGCGCGGGCGTCGTCGGGGGTCATGATCCGGGTCTCGACCGGCGAGTTCTGGCGGATGAAGGCGTTGACCTCGGCTTCGATGGTTGCCAGGTCCGGGGCCGAGATCGCCGCCGAGTGGCTGAAGTCGAAGCGCAGGCGGTCGGCGGCGTTGAGGGAGCCCCGCTGGGCCACATGATCGCCAAGCGTGCGCCGCAGCGCCTCGTGCAAGAGGTGCGTGGCCGAGTGGTTGGCGCGGATCGCCGAGCGGCGGCTGTGCGCGACCTCCAGCTTCGCGGGTTGTCCTTTCAGAACAGTACCTTCCGTGACTTTAGCCACGTGGATGAAGACCCCCGCGGCCTTCTTCACATCGGTCACTTCGGCAAGGCCGGTCTGGGTGCGGATCAGGCCCGCGTCGCCCACCTGACCACCGGATTCGGCGTAGAACGGGGTCTGGTTGACGACGATCTGCACGGTCTGGCCGGTCTGCGCATCGCCTACCGCCGCGCCGTCACGGACCAGTGCGGTAATCACGCCCTCTGCCGTTTCGGTGTCGTAGCCGAGGAATTCGGTGACACCATGCTCCTCCGCCAGGTCGAACCAGATCTTCGCATCGCCCGCCGCGCCGGTGCCCTGCCAGGCGGCGCGCGCCTTGGCCTTCTGTTCGGCCATCGCGGCGTCGAAGCCCTGGACGTCGACCTCGCGCCCCTTCTCGCGCAGAGCATCCTGAGTCAGGTCAAGCGGGAAGCCGTAGGTGTCGTACAGCTTGAACGCCGCTGCGCCAGGCAGCGAAGCGCCTTCGGCAAGGCCCGCAAGCTCGTCGTCGAGAAGCCGCAGGCCCCGGTCGAGGGTCTGCTTGAACTTGGTCTCTTCGGTCCGCAGGGTCTCTTCGATCAGCGATTGCGCGCGGGATAGCTCCGGGTAAGCGCCGCCCATCTGCCGCACCAGCGCGGGCACAAGGCGGTGCATCACCGGGTCCTGCGCGCCGAGCATATGGGCGTGCCGCATCGCGCGGCGCATGATCCGGCGGAGGACGTAGCCGCGGCCTTCGTTCGAGGGCATCACACCGTCGGCGATCAGGAAGGAGGTCGACCGCAGGTGGTCAGCGATCACACGGTGGTGGATTTTCCCTGGACCGTCAGGATCTTGTGAGGTGACGTTCGCGCTGGCCTCGATCAGGCTGCGCATCAGGTCGGTGTCGTAGTTGTCGTGCTTGCCCTGGAGGAGCGCCCCGATCCGCTCCAGCCCCATGCCGGTGTCGATCGACTGCATCTCCAGAGGGACCAGCCGCCCGTCGGCGAACTGTTCGTTCTGCATGAAGACGTTGTTCCAGATCTCGATGAACCGGTCGCCGTCCTCTTCCGCCGATCCCGGAGGGCCGCCCCAGATGTGGGGGCCGTGGTCGTAGAAGATTTCCGTGCAGGGGCCGCAGGGGCCGGTCGGGCCCATGCGCCAGAAGTTGTCGTCGCTCGCGATGCGGATGATCCGGTCGTCGGTCAGGCCCGAGACCTTCTTCCAGATCCCCGCCGCCTCGTCATCGGTGTGGTAGACGGTGACCAGAAGCTTGTCCTTGGCCAGACCGAAGTCCTTGGTCAGAAGCTCCCACGCAAAGGCGATGGCCTGGTCCTTGAAATAGTCCCCGAAGCTGAAATTCCCCAGCATTTCGAAGAAGGTATGGTGCCGCGCGGTGTAGCCCACGTTGTCCAGGTCGTTGTGCTTTCCCCCCGCCCGCACGCATTTCTGCGCGGTGGTGGCGCGCTTGTAGTCCCGCGTCTCGACCCCCGTGAACAGGTTCTTGAACTGCACCATGCCCGAGTTGGTGAACATCAGCGTCGGGTCGTTCCGCGGCACCAGGGGCGAGCTGTCGACAACCCGGTGATCGTTGCGGCGGAAGAAGTCGAGGAAGGTCGAGCGGATGTCGTTCAGCGAGGCCATGTGGAGGCGGTCCTTCGGGCGAAAACGGGAATTCGGCCCCCCATGTAGCCCCCTGCAAGGGGCTTGTCCACAGGCGGGCCTCGCCTTGCGGAAAAAAGCCGTCTAGCGCAGGACTTCGACCGCGTCGCCGTTGCGGATGACACCGTCCTGCTCGATGGAGCAGAGGACGCCGCGCAAACGAAATTCAGGGTGCGCGCGAACCCAGTCGAAGGCCGCCTCGCCGTGGCGCACCTTCCATTTGGCGCAGGCGTCGTTCCAGACCTCCGACACCTTGAGGACCGCCGTGCCCACGGCCAGCATTGTCCCGGCAGGCAAGTTGCTCTCGGTCATGTCGAGATCGCAGACGAAGGTATCGCCGGGATGGACGACGATTTGCCGGTCGCGCCAGACCAGGTCCAGCACCCGGCGGGGCAGGATCGAGACCTGGATGCCTGGGTGGCCGGTCCCATCTGGCAGCTTCAGCCAGGGCGCGCTGCCCCAACGTTCTCCGGGGATGCCGTGCGCCTTCGTCACCGTGATCTCATCAACGAACCGGCGCTGGCCGTAGTCGGGGCGAAGGCACAAAAGCTCGACCGCGCTGCCGGTCTTGGGGGCGGAGAGCACCCCCGACAGCGCGGCCATCAGCTCGTCGTGGGTGACCTGGGTCACTCGTCCAGCACGTCACCGGACTCTTCGCCGGCCATGGTGAAGTCGAGCCCGTTGGCCGCGCGGATCTTGTCCTCGATTTCCAGCGCGACGCCCGGATTCTGCTTGAGGAACAGTTTCGCGTTCTCACGCCCCTGACCGATGCGTTCGTCCTTGAAGGAATACCAGGCGCCCGATTTCTCCACGACCCCGGCCTTGACGCCGATGTCGATCAGCTCGCCGGTCTTCGAGATGCCTTCGCCGTACATGATGTCGAATTCGATCTGCTTGAAGGGCGGGGCAACCTTGTTCTTCACCACCTTGACGCGGGTGGTGTTGCCGACGACCTCCTCCCGGTCCTTGATCGCGCCGATGCGGCGGATGTCGAGGCGGACCGAGGCGTAGAATTTCAGCGCATTGCCGCCGGTGGTGGTCTCCGGGTTGCCGAACATCACGCCGATCTTCTGGCGGATCTGGTTGATGAAGATCACCATGCAGTTCGACCGGCCGATGGAGGCGGTGAGCTTCCGCATCGCCTGGGACATCAGGCGGGCTTGCGACCCCATCTGCATGTCGCCCATGTCGCCTTCGATTTCCGATTTCGGCACCAGCGCCGCGACGGAGTCGACCACGACGAGGTTCACGGCACCCGAACGGACCAGCGTATCGACGATCTCCAGCGCCTGTTCGCCGGTGTCGGGCTGGGAGATGAGGAGTTCGTCCAGGTTCACGCCCAGCTTCTTGGCGTACTGCGGATCCAGCGCGTGTTCCGCGTCGACAAAGGCGCAGACTCCGCCCTTTTTCTGTTCTTCCGCAACGACATGCAGGGTCAGTGTGGTCTTGCCCGACGACTCCGGCCCGTAGATCTCGATGATGCGGCCCTTGGGCAGACCGCCGATGCCAAGCGCGATGTCGAGGCCCAAGGAGCCAGTCGAAGTCGCCTCGATCTCCATCGCCGGGCTGTCGGCGCCAAGGCGCATGATCGAGCCCTTGCCGAACTGCCGTTCGATCTGCGCGAGCGCGCTTTCCAGCGCCTTCGACTTGTCCATATCCCGCTTGCCCCCGAGGTCGAGAAGGTTAGCCACCGCCATGTCGTTCTCCTTATTTCATAGCCGCATGATGGCGGCAATCCACACCCTTTGTTCCCCAAGTGTTCTTGCACTTATGCAAACAAAAAGAGAACAATTCAACTCAAATCTGGTGATGGCAGTTTGGGCGCGGTTTGGTTAAGGGAGTGTTTACGGCGCTGGTCAGTCGCGGCGCGTGGCAATGAAAAAAACGCGGTGGAGGGTCGAAAGTGCTGGTGTTCTGGGAGCAGAGGCTTGCGTTTCTGGCCACGCCGAAGACCGGGTCGACGGCGATAGCGGCGGCACTCGAATCGCTTGCGGCTGTGTCGATCCAGCGCCCGCCGCTCTTGAAGCACACAACGGTGCATCGGTACCGGCGCTTCATCGGGCCCTATCTGGAAGCGGCCTCGAAGGACACCTTCACCCTTGTCGCCCTTATGCGCGAACCGACGGACTGGCTGGGGTCGTGGTATCGGTTCCGCCAGCGTGAGGAGACGGAGCCTGCGAAATCGACCCGCGACATCAGCTTCGACGAGTTCGTCCGCGCCTGGTGCCGCGAGGATCGCCCGGAGTTCGCCGATGTGGGCAGCCAGGGTCGGTTCCTGCGGCCAAGACAGGGCGTTGGTATCGACCGGCTGTTCCGCTATGAGGCGATCGGGACCTTCGTCCACTTCCTGGAGGACCGGCTGGGCTGCGAGATCATTCTGCCCCGGCTGAACGTGTCACCCGAGGGGGCGACAGAGCTGACGTCGGCGACGGCGGCCCTTCTGCGCGAGGCGGCGGCCGAGGACTTCGCGCTGTATGAGACGCTTGTGGGGTAGGCGCGGGCCTGCCGGTGGGGCTTTCGGGGCATGACAGGACGCGGGAAAGCCGCTACATTTCAGGCCAAGGGGCGGATGAGACCCCGTGAGGCATGAAAGGGCGGAACGAATGACCGACATGATGATGACGCGGCGCGGGCTGTTGCTGGGCGCGGGGGCGGTGACGCTTGCGGCCTGCAACAACGGGATCGGGTCGAACGGCGGCGCGCAGATCGATGCGCGGGTCGAGGCGACGCAGAGCTACCTCTTCTCGCAGTATCCGGGCACGCAGGATCTGGCCTCGCGCGCGGCGGGGGTCCTCTACATGCCGCTGATGACCGAGGTCGGCGCGGGCCTGGGCGGGGCCTTCGGGCGCGGGGCGCTGCGGATCCAGGGGGCGACGGTCGACTATTATTCCGCTGCGAAGGGGTCGTTCGGGTTGCAGATCGGGGCGCAGCAGTATGCCCACGCCCTGTTCTTCATGACCCCCGGGGCGCTGGAAAACTTCCGCCGGTCTTCGGGCTGGGCGGTGAGCGGGGACATCCGCTATGCGAGCCCCGAGGAAGGGGCGTCGATCGGCAAGCAGTCGACCGAGCTTGACGAGGTCATCGCTCTGGTCTTCGGTCAGCAGGGACTGATCGCGGGGGCGACGCTGAGCGGGATCAAGTATACCCGGATCATACCCTGATCTGTCCACGGTGGACATTTTCTGATTTCCGCGCGCAATCAATCGTTTGTGCGTGGACGTTAAGAGTCCGTTGACCCTGATGGGAAGGTGGGCGGATCGCCCACCCTACGCGCGCGCGAGGCCAGGCGGTGCACCCGGCACGAGCGGGCGGATGCCTCCGGCGGGAGTATTTGGGACATGGGCAAGACTGGACTCGGAAGAGATCATCATGATCGCCTGAACAAGTTCGCCATGCCATGACCGCCGATGATCAAGGCTGGTGGCAAGAAACCCAGAAGGACGCCTCCGAAGCTGGCGAGGTGGATCAAGGCAAAGAAGATTCCGAGCTGACCGACTCCGACTACCGGTGGCGGCACCTTGGCAACAAGGTTGCGCAGGCGCTGCACGATCCCGCCGCTACTTCAGCCGCCGGATCAGGCTGGAGGTGTCGTTCCTCCCCCCGCCCATCAGTTGCACGTCCTTGTAGAACTGGTCCACCAGCGCGGTGACGGGGAGGCGCGCGCCGATCTCGTCGGCGGTGTCGAGGCAGATGCCGAGGTCCTTCCGCATCCAGTCCACCGCGAAGCCGAAGTCGAAGGTGTCAGCGAGCATGGTCTTGTGGCGGTTGACCATCTGCCACGACCCGGCCGCGCCCTGGGAGATGACCTCGACAACCTTTTCGCCGTCGAGGCCCGCCTTCTGCCCGAAGGCCAGAGCCTCGGACAGGCCCTGCATCAGGCCCGCGATGCAGATCTGGTTCATCATCTTGGCCAGTTGCCCTGCCCCGGATGGTCCGATCAGGCGGCAGATGCGGGCGTAGGCGGCCATCACCGGCTCGGCCCTTGCATAGTCCGCCGGATCACCGCCGCACATGATGGAAAGCTGGCCATTCTCGGCCCCAGCCTGTCCACCCGAAACCGGCGCATCGACGAAGACGAGGCCGGAGGCATGGGCTTGGGACGCAAGCTTGCGCGTGATGTTGGCCGAGACGGTGGTGTGGTCGACGAAGACTGCACCGGGTGACATGGCGGAAAACGCCCCGTCCGGACCGGTGCAGACCTGGCGGAGGTCGTCGTCATTGCCGACGCAGGCCATGACGAACTCGGCACCCTTGGCCGCCTTGGCCGGAGTCGGCGCGGCGCTGCCCTTGTGCCTGGCGACCCAGGCCTCGGCCTTGGCGGGGGTGCGATTGTAGACCGTCACCTCATGCCCCTTGGCGGCCAGATGCCCGGCCATCGGGAAGCCCATGACTCCCAGTCCCAGAAATGCAACCTTCGCCATGCGCCACCCCCTGCTTGTTGCCCTTCACCGGCGCATGGACTAGGAACCGATCCGCCTCCTTCCGTCAAGGAGTGGCCCCGAGGACATGGCCCCATGCTGACCGCCTTTCGCTGGCTGATCCGGATCGTTTCGGGGCTGATCGTCCTGAGCGTCATCGCGACGGCGCTGGTCTATTACATCCTGTCGCGGTCGCTGGTCGACTATGACGAGGACTTCACCGTGGCCGGCATCTCTGCTCCGGTCGAGATCGTGCGGAACAACGACAACGTGCCGCATATCTTCGGGAAGACGGACGAGGATGTGTTCTTTGCCCTGGGGTTCGCCCATGCGCAGGACCGGCTGTGGCAGATGACGATGCTGCGGCGGACGGCGCAGGGTCGGCTGTCCGAGATTTTCGGGCCGGCGACGGTGAAAGTCGACGAGCTGATGCGGCGCTATGACCTGTATGGCCTGGCGCTGCAATCGGTCGAGGTGCAGGACGGCCCGACCCGCCGGGCACTGGAGGCTTATGCGGCCGGTGTGAATGCCTGGATCGGCGAGGTGAACAAGGGCGCGCGTGGCAGGGGCGCGCCGGAGTTCTTCCTGTTCGAGCCCGAGATTTCGGCCTGGGCCCCGGCGGATTCCATCGCGATCCTGAAGCTGATGGCGTTGCAGCTGTCGGGGTCGTTGCAAAGCGAGGTCCTGCGGGCGCGGGTGTCGCTGCTGTTGTCGCCCGAGCGGCTGGCGGACATCCTGCCCGACGATCCGGGCCAGGGGGTTGCCGCGCTGCCCGACTATGCCAGCCTCGTGCCGGGGGTGGTGCCGCTGGTCGCGCCGGTCGATTTCGCCGAGGGACCGTTCTCGCCGGTGGCCGAACCCGGCATGGCGGGGGCGTCGAACGCCTGGGCGGCGATGCCGGGGCGGTCGGCGGCGGGGGGCAGCCTTCTGGCCAACGATCCGCATCTGGGCCTGACCGCGCCGACGATCTGGTATCTGGCGCGGTTGGAGTTGCAGACGGGGGGTGTGATCGGCGGCACGATCCCAGGCGTGCCGCTGGTGCTGGTCGGACGGTCGGAAATGCTCGGCTGGGGGCTGACGACGGCTTATGTCGATGACCAGGATGTGGTGATCGAGGCTCTGAACCCGGAAAACCCCGAGGAATACCAGACGCCCGACGGCTGGGCAAAGTTCGAAAGCCGCCAGTCGATCATCAAGGTCAAGGATGCCGACCCGGTGACGCTGACCCTGCGCTGGTCGCGGAACGGGCCGATCCTGCCCGGGGGGCATTACGACCTGGGCTCGATCACGCCGGCGGGGCATGTGGCGGCGATCAGCTGGACGGCCCTGTCGGGGGCCGATACCTCGATCAGCGGGGCGATGGCCCTGATGAAGTCGCAGAACATTCCGGAGGCGCTGGAGGCGGGCAAGCTCGTCGTGGCGCCCGCACAGAACGTGATGTTGGCCGACGAGACCGGGATCGCGATGCAGGTGATGGGCGCGCTGCCCGCGCGGGACCCGGGGCATCCGTCGCAGGGGCGGCTTCCGGCGCTGGGGTCGGACGCACGGGTGGGGTTCAAGGGGGTGCTGCCCTATGCGGAGAACCCTGTGTTCCGGAACCCGACCTCGGGCCTTCTGGGGAATACCAACAACAAGACGGTGGACCGGCCGTTTCCGAACCATGTGAGTTTCGACTGGGGCGATACGCAGCGGATCCAGCGCTGGCTGACGCTGATGCAGGCGCGCGAGGTGCATACCCGGGAAAGTTTCATCGAGGCGCAGCTGGATACGGTCAACCCGACGGCGCGGGCGCTGTTGCCGCTGATCGGGGCCGACCTTTGGTTCACCGGCGAGGCGGCGCCCGAAGGGACTCCGGAGCGGTTGCGGCAGCGGGCGCTGATCCTGCTGGCGGAATGGAACGGCGAAATGAACGAGCATCTGCCGGAGCCGCTGATTGCCCAGGCCTGGCTTCGGGCGCTGCAGAAGCGGCTGATCCAAGACGAACTGGGGGCGATGTCGGAAAGCTTCACCCAAATCTCTCCGGTCTTCATCGAGCGGGTCTATCGCAACGTCGGCGGGGCGAGCGTGTGGTGCGATGTGATCCAGTCGGCGGCGGTGGAGACCTGCACGGATATTGCCCGGATCGCGCTGGACGATGCGCTGCTGGAGCTGACGGAGCGGTATGGCGACAACCTGGAAAGCTGGCGCTGGGGGGATGCGCACCAGGCGGCGCAGGACCATCCGGTGCTGGGGGAGGTGCCGATCCTCAAGTATTTCGTCAACATCCGGCAGTCGACCTCGGGGGGGGACGACACCCTGATGCGGGGGGTGACGCGGGGCGAGGGGCCGGAGCCCTATCAGAACGTCCACTCGGCGGGGTATCGGGGGGTCTATGATTTCGCGGACCCGGATTCTTCGGTCTTCATCACGGCGACGGGGCAGTCGGGGCATCCGCTGTCGCGGTACTATGATGATCTGGGCGAGCTGTGGCGGCGGGGGGAGTACATCCCGATGTCGCTGGACCCCGACCTGGCCCGGGCGGCGGCGGCGGGGGTGATGGTGCTGACACCTGAGGAGTGATGTCCACGGTGGACAGGGCCGTGGGGTCCAGTGGTTTCAATGGGTTGCCTGCGGGCGTTCAGGGTCTGTTAACCGCCAACGGCCATGGCGGCGATTGACCCACCTGCCCTGATCTGACATGCAGGGCAGCGACGGAAGATCGCGGGAGGTCTGATGAAGGTCATCATCTGCGGGGCGGGTCAGGTTGGCTGGCAGATCGCCCGGCACTTGTCCGGCGAGAAGAACGACGTGACGCTCGTCGACATGAACGCGGACCTGGTGCGGCGGGCGACGGACACGCTGGACGTCCAGGGCGTCGTGGGGTTCGCGAGCCACCCGGATGTGCTGGAGAAGGCGGGCGCGCGGGATGCCGACATGCTGATCGCGGCGACGCATTCGGACGAGGTGAACATGGTCACCTGCCAGGTCGCGCACACCGTCTTCAACATCACCCGCAAGATCGCGCGCATCCGGGCGCAGAACTACCTTGATCCCCTGTATGGCAACCTGACGAACACCGACGGGCTGGCCATCGACGTGGTCATCAGCCCCGAGCGTGAGGTCGCCGAGGCGGCCCTGCAACGCCTTGCCGCCCCGGCCACCTTTGACACCGAAAGCTTCATGGGCGGCAAGGCGCAGCTTTTGGGCATCCAGCTGACCGAGGACTGCCCGGTCCTGAACACGCCCTTGCGGCAGCTGAACGAGCTTTTCTCGACCCTCCGCGCCATCGTCGTGGGCATCCGCCGCGAGGACCGGCTGTTCGCGCCGGACCCCGGCGACCAGCTCTATGCCGAGGACCAGATCTATGTCTTCACCCATATCGAGGACGTGAACCGGGCGCTGGAGATCTTCGGCAAGAAGACCAAGAAGCAGGAGCGCGTGGTCATCGTCGGCGGCGGCAACGTCGGTCTTGCGGTGGCGCGGGCGCTGGAAGCTCGGACCGACCGCATCCGCGCCAAGATCATCGAGAAGAACCGCGCCACCGCCGAGATTGCCGCCGACGCGCTGGAGCGCACCATCGTTCTGAACGGTGACGGGATGGACGCGGACATTCTGGCCGAAGCCTCGATCGACCGGGCCGACGCGATCCTTGCGGTGACCGACGACGACAAGACCAACCTTCTGGTCGCGGTCCGGGCCAAGCAGGCGGGATGTCCGATGACCATCGCGCTGGTCAACGACCCGACGCTGGCGCCGCTGATGGCACCGCTGGAGATCGACGCCTACATCAACCCGCGCGCCACCACCGTGTCGTCGATCCTGCGCCACATCCGCCATGGCCGGGTCCGCGCGGTCTATTCCATCGGCGATGCCGAGGCCGAGATGATCGAGGCGCAGGTGCTGTCGACCTCGCCCCTGTCGGGCCGTCTGGTGCGCGACATCGAGTTTCCCGAAGGTGTGCTGGTGGGCGCAGTGATGAAGGCCGACCGCGTGCTGAAGCCAACCGGCGACCTGCGGATCGAGGCCGGTGACGTGATCGCCCTGTTCGCGATGGCAAAGGACGTGCCGGAGGTCGAGCGCCTTCTGCAAGTCTCCATCGACTTCTTCTGATGCTGACGCGGCTGGCCGAACTGCCGCTGCTGGTGGTCCTTCTGGGCCTGTCCGGCGCGATGGCGCTGATCCCGGCGGTCTATGCAATCGGGGCCGACGACAACGAACATGCCCGGGATTTCCTGTATGCGGCGCTGATCATCCTGGTCATCACGGTGATGCTGGGGATTGCCACTGCCGCCTACAGCCCGCGCGATGCGGCGCGCAGCCACCTGGCAGCGCTGGTCCTGGCCTTTGCCGTCCTGCCCTTCGCGCTGGCCCTGCCCCTGGCCGAGGCCCTGCCGGATACCACGCTGATCAATGCCTGGTTCGAGATGGTGTCGTCGTTCACCACCACGGGTGCCACAGTCTACCCGCCCGAGCGGCTGGCCGATGCCGTGCATCTGTGGCGGGCAACGGTGGGCTGGTTCGGCGGTTTCCTGATCCTGCTTGCGGCCTATGCGATCCTTGCGCCCTTGAACCTGGGCGGAACCGAAGTCATCTCGGGCCGGGTGCCGGGGCGCGGAGCATTGGGGACGGCGCAGGTCACGCGGACGGCCGAACCCGCGCAGCGCCTGACGCGCTTTGCCCTGATGCTGTTTCCGGTCTACACGGCGATCACGCTGATCCTGTGGTTCCTGCTGCTGATCCTGGGCGAAAGCGTCATCGCGGCACTGATCCATGCGATGGGGACGCTGTCCACATCGGGCATCACCGGCCAGGTGCCGTTCGAAGCCTCGGGGGCCGGGGTCGCGGGCGAGGTCGCGGTGTTCTTCTGCCTGGTGTTTGCGATCACCCGCCGCGCGATGCCGGGCATCCGGCTGGCCGAGAACCGCCGTCCGCTGCTGGAGGACCCCGAGCTGCGGCTGGCCGCGCTGTGCCTGTTGGCGGTGACGCTGATCCTGTTCCTGCGGCACTGGTTCGTCGCGGGACAGACGGGCGAGGCAGCGATGATGGATGCGCTGGCGTCGCTGTGGGGCATCCTGTTCACGGCAGCTTCGTTTCTGACCACGACGGGCTATGTCTCGACCGATTGGCAGACGGCGACGCAATGGTCGGGCATCGGCACGCCGGGCATGGTGTTCCTGGGCCTTGCGATCATGGGCGGGGGCACGGCGACGACGGCGGGCGGGGTCAAGCTGCTGCGGGTCCATGCGCTGTTCCGGCATGGCGAGCGGGAGCTGGAGAAGATCATCCATCCGAATTCGATCGGGCGTGGCGGGGCCGAGGCGCGGCGGCTGCGGCGGGAGGGGGCGCAGCTGGCCTGGGTGTTCTTCATGCTGTTTGCCACCACCATCGCCATCGTGACGGCCGGGCTGGTCCTGGCCGGGGTCGCCTTCAAGCCCGCCCTGGTGCTGGCCATCGCAAGCCTGACGACCACCGGCCAGTTGGCCGAGATCGGTGTTGCAGAGCCGATCGTCTATGCGACCCTGTCCGATCCGGTGAAGGTGATCCTGGGGATCGCCATGGTCGTCGGCCGGCTGGAGACGCTGGCGATCCTGGCCCTGGTCCTGCCCGGACAGGGGCAGCGCTGACCCCCGGGGGGCAGAACCTCGGCGCATAACAGTCTGATTTTTGCGCTGGAAACTCCCGCGCGCCCGTTCCATACTTCTGGAACCGTTCCAGGCGGTAAAGACAGGGCTCAACGACAAACGACCACGACGCGACAGTGAAGCGATAGAAAAACAAGGCACAACAACGATGGCCGCTGACAAGCAAAACCTGCAAGACGCCTTTCTGAACCACGTTCGCAAAGCCAAGGTTCCGGTGACGATCTTCCTGATCAACGGCGTGAAGCTGCAGGGTGTGATCACCTGGTTTGACAATTTCTGCGTGCTGCTGCGCCGCGATGGGCAGTCGCAGCTGGTCTACAAACATGCGATTTCCACCATCATGCCGGGCGCGCCGATCAGCCTGTACGAAGGGGAAGACTGATCTCACAGGGGGCTGAGGACGGCGACGACCTGCTGTCGGACCGGACGGGGAACCGCCTGCGCGACACGGCAGTGGCGGCGACGCGGACCTATGTGCTGCATCCGGCGCTGAAGGCTGCGAAGTCGCGGCGGTTGCCGGAGCATGGGCTGGCCGAAGCGGTGGCCTTGGCGGCGGCCTTGCCGGAGCTGGAGGTCGTCGGATCGGAGGTTGTGCGGCTTTCGCGCGTGCATCCTGGGACTCTGCTTGGGTCGGGCAAGGTCGAGGAGCTGGGCGCTCGTTTCAAGGCCGAGGGGGTGACGCTGGTCCTGGTGGATGGGAGCGTCTCGCCGATCCAGCAGCGGAACCTGGAGAAGGAATGGGGGGTCAAGCTTCTGGACCGGACCAGCCTGATCCTGGAAATCTTCGCCGACCGGGCGCGGACGCGGGAAGGGGTGCTGCAGGTCGAGCTGGCGGCGCTGAGCTATCAGCGGACACGGCTGGTGCGGGCCTGGACGCACCTGGAACGGCAGCGGGGGGGCTTTGGCTTCGTGGGCGGCCCGGGCGAGACGCAGATCGAAAGCGACCGGCGGGCGATCGACGACCAGGTGGTGCGGTTGCGGCGCCAGCTGGAACGGGTGGTCAGGACGCGCGAGCTGCACCGGGCGGCGCGGCGCAAGGTGCCGTTCCCGCTGGTGGCGCTGGTGGGATATACGAACGCAGGGAAATCGACGCTGTTCAACCGGATGACGGGGGCGGAGGTGCTGGCGAAGGACATGCTGTTCGCGACGCTCGACCCGACGATGCGGGGAATTGTCCTTCCGTCTGGGCGCAAGATCATCGCCAGCGATACAGTGGGCTTCATCAGCGACCTGCCGACGCAACTTGTCGCGGCGTTTCGCGCAACGCTGGAAGAGGTGCTGGAGGCGGACCTGATCCTGCATGTGCGCGACATCAGCCATCCCGAGACGGCGGAGCAGGCCGAGGATGTGGCAGAGATCCTGGCCTCATTGGGCGTGAAGCCGTCGGTCCCGCTGTTCGAGGTCTGGAACAAGCTGGACCTGGTGGATGCCTCGGCCCGGGCGGCTTTGGCAGTGAATGCCGAAGGGCGGGAGCGGGTGTTCCCGATTTCGGCCGTGACGGGCGAAGGGGTGGGCGCGTTGCTGGCGGCGGTCAGTCTGGCGTTTGACGAGGAGAAGTCGGAGCGGGTGCTGGAGTTGGGCTTTGCCGAGGGCCGCAAGCGCGCCTGGCTGCACGAGGAAGGGGTCGTGCAGGACGAGGCGGAGAGCCAGGGCGGGCACCGGGTGAGGGTGCGCTGGACGGCGCGGCAGGAGAAGCGGTTCCGGGAGCTGTAGGCTCGTCCTTTCGCGGTGTATGAATTTTCTGCGAAAATTCCATGAGTTTTCGCAGAAAACTCATGCAAGTCATTCTTCGAATTCAGCGCCCCTGCCCCCGCGTGTTGACCCGACGACACCGAGCGACTTCAGCTTGCGGTGCAGGGCCGAGCGTTCCATTCCGACGAAGCTGGCCGTCCGGCTGATGTTGCCGCCGAAGCGGTTGATCTGGGTCAGGAGATACTCGCGTTCGAACAGCTCTCGCGCCTCGCGCAGGGGAAGTGTCGCGATGGTGCCGGAGAGCGACAGCGCGCTTTCAGTCTCGGGCTTTGGTTCGGTCCCGGGGATTTCGGCGGGCTCGATGGGGCCGGAGCCATCGCCCAGGATCAGGATGCGTTCGATCACGTTCCGAAGCTGGCGGATGTTGCCGGGCCAGGGCAGCGTCTGCAGGACGGTGTTCGCCTCGTCGGACAGGGATCGGTTCGGAAGGCCTTGGGTCTTGTGGAACCAGTCGATGAAATGACGGGTGAGTTCGGGCACGTCTTCGCGCCGGGAGGCGAGCGAGGGGACGGCGATGGGGACGACGTTCAGGCGGTCATAGAGTTCCTGGCGGAAACGGCCCTGCGCGATTTCGGTGCGCAAGTCCCGGCAGGTCGATGACACCACGCGGAGGTCGACGCGGACCTTGTCGGTGCCGCCCGCGCGGGTGAACTGCTGTTCGGTCAGGACGCGCAGGATCTTGCCTTGCGTGCCCAAGGGCATGTCCGCAACTTCGTCAAAGTAGACGATCCCGCCGTGGGCCTGTTCGAGAAGGCCCTGTTCCACCCCGCGTTCGGGGGTTTCGCGGCCGAAGAGCACCTCTTCCATCCGTTCGGGTTCGATCGAGGCAGAGGAGACGGTGACAAAGGGTGCCGAGGCACGGTTGGAATGCATGTGGATGTAGCGCGCGGCCATTTCCTTGCCGGTGCCGGGTTCACCCGTCAGCATCACGCGGGCGTTCGACTTCGTCACCTTGTCGAGGTTCGCCTTCAGCGTCTTGAAGGCGAGCGAGGAGCCGACCATTTCGGCGGAGGTGACGTCGCGGCGGCGCAGGTCCTGGTTTTCGCGGCGGAGACGCGCGGTTTCCATCGCACGGGCGACGACGACCATCAGCTGGTCGATGTTGAACGGCTTTTCGATGAAGTCGTAAGCGCCCTGCTTGATCGCGGCGACGGCGATTTCAATGTTTCCATGACCCGAGATAATCACGACCGGAATGTCAGGATTGTCGCGCTTTACCGTCTTGAGGATGTCGATCCCGTCCATCCGGCTGTCCTTGAGCCAGATGTCGAGGATCATCAGTGCCGGGGGCTCGGCGTTGATTTCGGCCATGCAGTCGTCGGAATTGGCGGCGAGGCGCGTGGTATAGCCTTCGTCGCGCAGGATGTCGCCGATCAGTTCGCGGATGTCCTGTTCATCGTCGACGATGAGAATGCTCATGGGTGGGCTTCCTTCTCGTTGGGCTTGTCGGCGGGCGCGGCCCCCAGCGGGATGTGGGTGCGCGACCGTTTGCGCAGGGCGCGCGGCAGACGGATTTCGGCCAAGGCACCGGGGTGATCGTTCCCGTCGAACACGGGCGCATCGAGAAGCGCGAGCGTGCCGCCATGTTCCTCGATGATCTTCTTGACGATGGGGAGCCCCAGGCCAGTGCCCCTTTCGCGGGTGGTCACGTAGGGTTCAAACAGACGGGCGCGGTCGGGGGGGAGGCCCGTGCCGTTGTCTGCGATGCGGATCACGGCCTCGGCGTCGTCGGCGGAAAGCGAGACGCGGATTTCAGGAACGAAGCCTTCCGATTTCGATTTTTCCTGATAGGATTCAATCGCTTCCCCGGCGTTCTTGATGAGGTTTGTCAAGGCCTGGCCGATCATCGTGGCGTCGAGGTCGAGGGTCAGCGGGTCGTCAGGGATGTCCTTGACGAAGCGAACGCCGGGCTGGCCGTTTTCCTGGAGAAGCACCGCGCCTTTCAGGAGAGCAGCGAGGTCGCAATCGCGGCGGTCGGGTTCGGGCATCCGGGCGAACTTGGAGAATTCGTCGACAATCCGGCGCAGGTCGTTGGTCTGGCGAACGATGACGCCGGTGTATTGTTCCAGGTCCTCATGGTCGCGGACCTGGGTGGCGAACTTGCGCTTGATGCGTTCGGCGGACAGCTGGATCGGGGTCAGCGGGTTCTTGATCTCATGCGCGATACGACGGGCGACGTCGCCCCAGGCGGCCATGCGTTGGGCGGAGACAAGGTCCGTCACGTCGTCGAAGGCGACCACGTAGCCTTCGAGATCGCCTGCGTCGGACCGGCGGGTGGACATGCGGACGAGGAGACTTTCGAGCTTGCCCTTGCGGGTGAGGCGGATTTCTTCCTGGACGGCGTTGGTGCCTGCGTCGCGGAGGCGGTCGAAGAGGGCGGCGAATTCCGGGACGGCGGCGGCGAGGGGCGTGTCGACGAGGGAGCCTGAGAGGTCGAGCAGGCGTTCGGCGGCGCGGTTCACGAAGTCGATGTCGCCGTCGCTGTCGAGGCCGATCACCCCGGCGGTGACGTTCGACAGGACGGAATCGAAGAGGCGGCGGCGGGTTTCGGTCTGGGCGTTGCTTTCCAGAAGCGCCTCGCGCTGGCCCTTCAGCTGGCGGGTCATCTGGTTGAAGAGGCGACCGAGCGAGGCGATTTCGTCGTCGCCGTCCTCTTCCATAACCTGCACGTCAAGGTCGCCGCCACCGACCCTTTCCGCGGCACCGGCGAGGCGTCCAACGGGGCGCGAGAGGCGTTCGGCGAACCAGAGGCCGAGCCAGATCGCGGCCAGGATCAGGATCAGCGCGAAGCCGAGGTAGATCAGGCCGAAGTTGAAGAGGAGGCGGCCGCGTTCTGACTCTAACTGGTTGTAAAGCTGGACGGTTTCCTGGGTTTCGTCGAGGAGGGAGAGGATCGAGCCGTCAACCTCACGCGTCACATAAAGGTAGCGGTCGGTGTAGGCGTCCAGAAGGATCAACGCGCGGAATTCGTTGTTCTTCCAGTCAGGGATCAGGACGGTGTTGCCTTCGCGGGCGAGGCGGAGGTGTTCCTCGGTCAGGGGTTCGAAGTTGAAGAGGTAGGAGCGTTCGCCCCGCGTCTTGAGGGTGCCGGTGCCATCGACGAGGTAGGCCTCTTTCAGCCCGCGCTGGACGACGGCTTGCGCCTGGCTGAGGAGCGGGCGGAGCTGGTCATCGCGCAGGAAGGTGTTGCGGCGCTTGGCGTCGTTCAGGTAGCCGGCAAGGGTCACGACATCGGCGGCAAGGTCGTCGCGCTGCACGGCCTCGTAGGCCTGGGCGGCCGAGAGGGAGGAGCCGACGACAGAGCGGACGCGGTCGGAGAACCAGCCTTCGAGGCCGATGTTGATGGAGAGGACCGCGAAAACGGCGACAAGGACCGTGGGGATGAGGGCGATCAGCATGAAGACGCCGGAGAGGCGCATGTGGAGGCGGGAGCCTGCGGATTTCGAGCGGCGGTCGGTGATGAGGCGCGCGACGCGGGCCAGGACGAGGGCGGCGATCAGAAGGACATAGACGAGGTCGGCGAGGAGGATCAGACGCAGGCCCGGGGAGGCAGCGCCCTGGTTGAAGGGGCCAAGCGCGAGGAAAGTCAGGACGGCAAGGACGGGGCCGAGGAAGACGATGCCAAGCGTGACGGTCGTCTGCACCCGGCGCTGCCGTCGCAGGCGCGAGAACCGCAGCCAGACATCCCTGGTAACCGCCCGATCCACCCGTGATGCGCCCCGTAGCCGGGGGTTCAGTCCCCCGCGCCCACCATATCTTGATGCGCGGCGGGGTGAAACCGAAAAGACACAGACAGGCGTGGCCCCGCTACATCAGCTTGCGGCGGCGGGTCACGCGGATGTCGAGATCGGTGATCTTCTTGCGAAGGGTGTTGCGGTTGATCCCCAGAAGATCGGCGCATTTGGCCTGGTTTCCGGCGGTGGCGTCGAGGGCGATCTCGATGAGGGGCAGTTCGACCTCGCGCAGGATGCGCTGGTAGACACCGGGCGGGGGAAGCTGGCCGCCGTGGAGGTCGAAGTAGCGTTTCAGGTGGCGCGCGACCGAGGCGGACAGTTTGTCGCCGTCGACGACACCCGCCATCGGCTCGGGGCTGGGTTGCTGGCCAAGGACCTGTTCGACCTCGGCGCGGGCGATGTCGGTTTCGGAGGCGGTGACGAGGAGGCGGCGGATGGTGTTTTCCAGCTGACGGACGTTGCCGGGCCAGGAGTAGGCGCGGATGAGGTCGGCGGCGGGCTGGGAGAGGCGGCGGACGGTGCCAAGCTCTCGCTCGCCCTTCGAAAGGAAGTGGTCGGCGAGAAGGGGGATGTCCTCGACCCGTTCGCGAAGGCTGGGGACGTGGAGGGTGACGCCGCCGAGACGGTAGTAGAGGTCCTGGCGGAACTGGCCTGCCTCCATCCGGGCGGCAAGGTCGGTCTGGCTGGTGGCCATGACGCGGGGGGCCTTGTCGCCCAGCATGTCGAGCATCCGGACCGCGCGGGCCTGGGTGTCGGCGTCGTAATCGGCGACCTCATCGAACACGATGGAGCCGCCGCGCGCGCGGGAGAGGAGCGTGGCGGGGCCGTCGATCCCGGCAAGGTCGGCGGCTTGGGCCACGACGAAGGGCAGCGTGCGGCGGTCGGAGAAGTCGTGGATCGCGCGAGCGATGAGCGACTTGCCGGTGCCGGATTCGCCGGTCACAAGGACCGCGAGTTCGGTGTTCATCACGCGGGCGACGAGGCGGTAAAGGGCCTGCATCGCGGGGGTGCGGCCGACCAAAGGCAGGTCGTCGCCCGGTTCGCGCGGGACCACCACGACCTTGGGCGCGCGTCGCTTTTGGTCCAGCGCCTTGGCCGAGCGCTTCATCAGGTCGGGCAGGTCAAAGGGCTTGGGCAGGTAATCGAAGGCTTCGGCCTCGGCGGCCTGGATCGCGGTCATGATGGTGTTCTGCGCCGAGATGACGATGACCGGCAGGCCGGGGCGCATCTTTGAGATTCGGGGCAGCGCGTCGAGGCCGTTGCCATCGGGCATGATGACGTCACTGATCACCAGGTCGCCCTTCCCTTCCTCGACCCAGCGCATCAGCGTCATGAGGCTTGAGGTCGCATGGACCTTGCAGCCCGCCCGGGTCAGGGCCTGGGTCAGCACGGTGCGGATCGTGCGGTCGTCGTCGGCGACAAGAATGGTGCCATCCATCAGCGGACTTCCTTCCTTTTCTCGCGCGGCGCCATGGGCAGCGACACGCGGAACACAGTGCGACCGGGGACGGAATCGACCGAAATCCAGCCGTCATGGTCGTTGATGATCTTGGAGACGAGTGCGAGACCCAAGCCGGTGCCGTTTTCGCGGCCCGAGACGAAAGGCTCGAAGATATTCGCGGCGATGTCGGGCCGGATGCCGGGGCCGTCGTCGATGATCTCGACGTTCAGGGGCAGCGCGGCTGAGGGGCCGTTGGTGCGGCGAAGGCGCAGGGACAGGTCGTAGAAGGTGTGCAGCCGGATCGTGCCGCCGGTCTTGCAGGCCTCGGCCGCGTTCTTGATCAGGTTGAGGAAGACCTGCATCAGCTGGTCGCTGTCAGCAAAAGTGGGCGGCAGCGAGGGGTCGTAATCCTCGGTGATGGTCATGTGCGCGGCAAAGCCCACGAGGGCCGACTTGCGGGCGCGGTCAAGGGCGTCGTGAATGTTCACCGGCTTGCGGTCGGGGGGCCGGATGTTGCCGAACTGTTCGACCTGTTCCAACAGCTTCACGATGCGGCGGGTTTCCTCGACGATCAGGTCGGTCATTTCCTGATCTTCGGGCGAAAGGTTCATCGACAGAAGCTGCGCCGCACCCGAGATGCCCGCGAGCGGGTTCTTGATTTCATGCGCCAGCATTTCGGCCATCCCGATCGCCGAGCGGGCGGCGGTCTTGGCCCCCATCGACCGGCCCAGGCGGTCGGCCAGTTCGCGGGGGCTGAGCATCAGCATCACGATGCCCGGATTGTCGTGCATGGGGGCGAGGTGGATCGTGCATTGCAGGGGCGGGCGTTCCCCGCTGGTGACGTCCACGTCGTTGATGTTCAAGGGCGACTGGTTGGCGCGGACCCGGGCCAGCGCCTCGTCCATCGGCGCGTCGATGGCGAGACGGTCGAAAACCGGCTGATCCTTCAGCCCCTTGGCCGAGGCGTTCAGGAAGGTCTCGGCAGCAGGGTTTGCCTCAAGAATGCGTCCTGCGGTGTCGATCAGCAGCGTGGGCAGGGGCAAGGAGGCCCAGATCACCCCCGGCACCGGGTATGGCATCCGGTAGGAGGTCATGCGGCAAGTTCCAGATCAGCGAAGGCCTGTTCGATCAGCTGGATCACCTCGGCCGGGTCGGTGGAAGTGAGGATCGCCTCGCGGGCGTGGGGGAGGCCTGCCTCTTCGAGATACCAGCCGAGGTGCTTGCGGGCCATGCGCAGGCCCAGGTCGCGGCCATAGAAGGTAAGCATGTCGTCGTAATGGTCGAGGATCATGCGGCCGAGGCGGCCGCCTTCGGGGACCTTGGGCGCAGGCGTGCCGTAGAGGTCGTGGGCCACTTGCGCGAGTTTCCAGGGGGCACCTTGTGCGCCGCGGCCGATCATGATGCCGTCGGCCCCGCTTTGGCGGAGCGCCTCTCGCGCGGTGGCGGTATCGGTGATGTCGCCGTTGGCGATGACGGGGATGGTCACGGCCTCCTTGACGGCGCGGATGGCGGCCCAGTTGGCCTGGCCCTTGTAGAACTGGCAGCGGGTGCGGCCGTGGATGGTGACCATCTGCACGCCCGCCCCTTCGGCGCGTTTGGCCAGGTCGGGCGCGTTGTGGAGCGTGTCGTCCCAGCCGAGGCGGGTTTTCAGGGTGACGGGGACCTTGACGGCCTTTACCACGGCTTCGATCAGGTGCAGGGCAAGGTCGAGATCACGGAGAAGCGCCGAGCCGCAGAGGCCAGTGGTCACTCGTTTCGACGGGCAACCCATGTTGATGTCGATGACCTTTGCGCCCTGCCCTTCGACGAACCTCGCGCCTTCGGCCATCCAATGCGGGTCGCGGCCGGCGAGTTGCACGGAGGTCGCCTGTTCGCCGAACCCCAGCTCGGCCCGGGCGCGGGCTTCGGGGCGGTTGCGGACGACTTCCTCGCTGGCGACCATTTCGCTGACGACAAGGCCCGCGCGGAAACGCGACACCAGCCTGCGAAACGGCAGGTCAGTGATTCCGGCCAATGGCGCGAGAAAGACCGGAGGATCGAGCGTCAGCGAGCCGAGTTGGATGGGCAAAGCCTTTTCCTTGTGCAGGTGATCAATGTGCTAGCCCTGTCGACCCGCGCGTCCAAGGCGGCACCGGGGGATTATGACTGAAAAACATGCGATGCACAAATTTTAGGCATAAGGGTCGGGCAAGCGCCAGATTGTCATGCAGGTCGGGCTGGATTAGGCAGAGGGGAAAGGAGCCGCCATGCGCATAGCCGTGATCATCGTCGCCGCCGGTCGGGGCAGCCGCATGGGGGGCGAGGTGCCGAAGCAGTGGCAGATGCTGGCGGGGAAACCCGTGCTGGCGCATGCGGTGGCGGCCTTTGCGGGGATGCAGGTGGTGGTGGTGATCCACCCTGACGACCGTTCACGGGCGGAAGGCTTGGGCGTGCCGCTGGTGGAAGGCGGGACGACGCGGGATGCCTCGGTCCTTGCCGGTTTGCAGGCGCTGGAGGGGACGGGGGTCGAGGCGGTGCTGATCCATGACGGGGCGCGGCCTTTGGTCTCGCGCGGGTTGGTGGACCGGCTGGTTGCGGCGCTGGAGGTGCATCAGGGCGCGGCCCCTGCCCTGCCGGTGACGGATGCGCTGTGGCGGGGCGCTTCGGGGATGGTGGTGGGGACGGTTGACCGGGCGGGGCTGTGGCGGGCGCAGACGCCGCAGGCGTTCCGGCTGGGACCGATCCTGGCGGCGCATCGCGCGCATCCGGGTGGGGCGCTGGATGACGTGGAGGTCGCGCGGGCCGCGGGGCTTGACGTGGTGATCGTCGAGGGCGAGGAAACCAATCTGAAGCTGACCTATCCCGGCGATTTCGCCCGGGCCGAGGCGATCCTGAAGGGGCGTGGCATGGATGTGCGGATGGGGAATGGCTATGACGTGCATGCCTTTTGCGAGGGGGATCATGTCTGGCTGTGCGGGGTGAAGGTGCCTCATGCGCGGGGGCTGTTGGGGCATTCGGATGCGGATGTGGGGATGCATGCGCTGACCGATGCGATCTATGGTGCGCTGGCCGAGGGGGATATCGGGCGGCACTTTCCTCCGTCCGACCCGCAGTGGAAGGGGGCGGCGTCGTGGATCTTCCTGGACCATGCGGTGCGGCTGGCGCGGTCGCGGGGGTATGAGCTCGGGAATTGCGATGTGACGCTGGTCTGTGAGCGTCCGAAGATCGGGCCGCATGCCCTTGCGATGCAAGGGGAATTGGCGCGGATCATGGGGGTGGATTCGGGGCGGGTTTCGGTGAAGGCCACGACGTCCGAACGGCTGGGCTTCACCGGGCGCGAGGAGGGGATCGCGGCGATTGCGACGGCCACGCTGGTGAAGGCGTGAGCTGGGCCATCGCAACCGTCTTCGGTGCGGGGCATCTGCGGCCTGCGCCCGGGACCTGGGCCTCGGCCATCGCGGTTGCGCTGGCGATTGTCGCCTATGAGGCGGGCGGCGCGCTGATCGTGCCACTTGCCGCGGTGCTGGCCACGGTCGCGGGGCTTCTGGTGCTGCCGGACTATCTGCAAGGCCAGCTGAGCGCGGACCCGTCGGAGGTCGTGATCGACGAAGTGGCCGGTCAGTGGCTGGCGCTGAGTTTCACGCTGATCCCGCTGTGGTGGCATCAGGTGCCGGACCTGCTGCTGGGGGCCTGGCCTGGCTGGGTCGCGCCGTTCCTGCTGTTCCGGCTGTTCGACATCTGGAAGCCCTGGCTCGTGGGGCGGGCCGACCGGATGGAGGGGGCCAAGGGCGTGATGCTGGACGATCTTTGGGCGGGGCTGTTCGCCGGGATCGGATCGGTGGGGCTTGCGGGGCTTTATCACGGGGTGGTGCAGCCATGGCAGGGGTGAAGGTCGCCGATCTTCTGGACCGGGCGCGGTACTGGGGCGTGCGGATCGCCACGGCGGAAAGCTGCACCGGGGGGATGGTCGCGGCGGCGCTGACCGATGTGGCCGGGTCGTCGGACGTGTTCGAGCGCGGGTTCGTGACCTATTCCAATGCGGCAAAGGTGGACATGCTCGGCGTGTCCGAGGCGACCCTCGCGGCCCATGGCGCGGTGTCCGAGGAGGTCGCGCGCGAGATGGTCGAGGGCGCCCTGGCGCATTCGGGCGCGCAGCTTGCGGTGTCGATCACCGGGATCGCGGGACCTGGCGGGTCCGAGTTCAAGCCCGAGGGGCGGGTCTGCTTTGGCCTGGCGCAGGCGGGACGGGACACGGCGGTCGAGACGGTGGAGTTCGGCGCATTGGGCCGGGCCAAGGTGCGGGCTGCCGCGCGGGACCATGCGCTAGAGCTGTTGATGCGGGCGCTGGACTGATTTTCGAAGCGGCGCAAGATTACGCAAAGACCCCGTTTGACCGCCCATTTTACGGGCATTTCTGGAATTGCTGCATTCCAGTGCGATCCTGACTGCAGTTGCCGCTTTTCCAGGCGACGGCTTCCCGCTTTGTCACCCCGAAAACCTTGGGGGGACACATGAACGCTGCCGATACGGCCTTTATCCTGATTGCCACTGCGCTGGTCCTGTTCATGACCCTGCCGGGCCTTGCGCTGTTCTACGGCGGGCTGGTGCGGGCGCGAAACGTGCTGTCGGTCTTCATGCACTGCTTTGCCATCGCCTGCCTGATGAGTGTGCTGTGGTTCGCTGCCGGCTACTCCATCGCCTTCGGTGAGGCCGGGGGCTGGTGGGGCGGTTTTTCCAAGGCCTTCCTGAGTGGGGTCACGGTGGACAGCCTGACCGGCACCCTGCCCGAGGTCCTGTTCTTCGCCTACCAGATGACTTTCGCGATCATCACCCCCGCGCTGATCGTGGGCGCCTATGTTGAACGGATCGGCTTTGGTTTCGTGCTGTTGTTCAGCGCGTTGTGGATGCTGGTCGTCTATGCCCCGGTCGCGCACTGGATCTGGGGCGGCGGGATCATGGCCGATGGCGGAATCTTCGGCGAAACCGGCGTGCGGGACTTCGCGGGCGGGATCGTGGTGCACGAGACGGCGGGCCTGGCAGCGCTGGTGATCGCCATCGTGCTGGGGCCGCGGAAGCACCGCACAACCCCGCCGCACCAGCCGGGCATGGTGATGATCGGGGCGGCAATGCTGTGGGTGGGCTGGTTCGGGTTCAACGGCGGCTCGGCCCTGGCGGCGAACGGGACGGCGGCGATGGCGCTGACGGTCACGCATCTGTCGGCGGCGGCGGCGAGCCTGACCTGGATCCTGTGGGAGCGGATCAAGTTCGGCCGCGCCTCCTTGGTGGGTCTGGTGACGGGCACGATCGCGGGGCTGGCCTCGATTACCCCGGCCTCGGGCTTTGTCGGGCCAGTTGCTGCGCTGGTGATCGGCGGCGTCGCGGGTGTGCTGTGCCAGGAGGCGGTGAGCCTGATCCGCAACCGGTTGCGCATCGACGACACGCTGGACGTCTTTGCCGTGCATGGCGTGGGCGGCATCTTCGGCACGGTGATGGTCGCGGTCTTCGGCGCGGGCACCTGGGCCGCGCAGCTGGGTGGGCTGGCCATCGTGGGGCTATGGACAGTGGTCCTGACCTTCGTGCTGGTGAAAGTCGTGGCGCTGGTCACCCCCTTGCGCGTGGACCTTGAGACCGAGACCAATGGCCTTGATCTGTCGGTCCACGGCGAGCGGGCCTATGAACTGACGAGCTGACCCCCGTCAGCTGGCCGCGTAGACGAAAGCGCCGTCCTTGGCCTCGGCCCGCCCGAGGCCGGGGAAGGGCCAGTGATAGCCAAGCATCTGCTTCTTGCCGGATGCAGCCATGTCCAGAAGCATCCGGCGGTTCTTGCCCGCAAGATCGCCATCAGCGTCGAAACCGAACTTCCATTCAGGATGGGCGAAAAAGACGGCGGGAACGGTGATCGCATCGCCGGTCAGGATGAGACCGTCGCCGCCGGCGAGTTCAAAGGACACATGGCCCGGGGTATGGCCCGCCGTGTCGATGGCCAGAATGCCAGGCAGAACCTCGGCACCCGGTTTGAAGGTCGATACCTTTTCCTGCATTGCAGTCAGGGTCTTCTGCGTGTTGGCGATCATGCCGCCCATATCGGCAGGCATCTTCGAGGCCAGATCGGGGGCTGACCAGAAGTTCAGTTCCGTCTCGGAAAGGTGGTAGCTGGCATTGGAGAAGACATGCGTGCCGTCCGCCGCCACCGTGCCCCAGACATGATCGGGGTGGGCATGGGTGAAGATCACCCTGGTGATGGCATCGGGGGCAAGCCCGGCGGCCTTGACGCTTTCCAGAAGCTGGCCGCCCGCCCCCGGACCCATCATGCCGCCGGTGCCGGTATCAAAGAGAATCACGTCGGACCCGGAGGTCGCGAGGACGGGGCTGATCTCGGCCGGGCTGCTTTCGGCGTCGGCGGCAAGGCCGAGAAGCATCCGGAGGTCTTCGGGCTTGGCGTCCGGGCTGATGACGGCAAGCGGCAGCTGGATGGCGCCGTCGCTGAGAACGGTGATCTCGAACGCCCCATGGGTGAACTTGTGCGGACCGGCAAAGGCAAGTGCCGACTTCGGCAGGACCCCGGCGGCGATCAGCGCGGACGCTGCAGCCAGGAAGCCGCGGCGGTCGAGGCGGATTGTTGGAGCAGTGTGGTTCACGATCATGGCATACTCTCCCGATTGTTTCCGGGCGAGGTTAGCATGGCCACTGTGCGCGCCATATGTCGGAGACTTCACTTGGGCGTGTTGGCCAGGCGGGCAGCGGCCTGGGGTCAGGGATGGTCGGCAAAGAACCGCAGAATTTCGGTGTTCGCGTCGATCTCTTGCGTCTTGCCCTCGCTGAGGCGCGCCTTGCGGCCGCCGGGCCAGTGATGCGCGCCGCCGGTGACGGTGATCAGGCGCAGGACCACGGTCGCGCCCTTCCCGTGATCGGTGATGGTGACCGAGGTGCCATCGTCGCGCCGGTCGATGGTGCGGGTCGTGGCGGTGGTGTCGCCCCAGGGGCGCAGGAAGGCCTGCACGACGGAGGCGACCGAGGCAAAGTCGGTGCGGGTGAGGCTCGTGTCGCCCTGGCCGCCGTCATAGGGGACCATGCTGTCAGCAGTGCCGTGGATGACAAGCGCGGGCACCCTGCCCTGCACGCGGGTTCTGCGCGTGTCCATCGTGCCCGAGACGCCTGCGACGGCACGGACGAGGTCCGGGTTCTGCGCGGCAAAGGTTTCGGACAGGATCGAGCCGTTCGACATGCCGGTCAGGTAGACGCCGGTGCCGTCCACTCCGAACCGGCTGGCGGCGTCGGCGATGACCTGTTTCAGGAAGGCTTCGTCGTCCACACCCCGGCGTGCCGCATATCCGCAGCAGTAGCCGCCGTTCCAGGTGAGGAGGCGTTCGCCGCGCCTGCCGCTGCCCGCGGGGAAGGCCACGGCGAAGCCTTGGCGGTTCGCGGCGCGGGCCAGGCCGGAGGCAGAGGCGAACTGGTCGGGGTCTCCGCCGCCACCGTGGAGCGCGAGGATCAGAGGCGCACCCTTTGGGTTGGCGGGGAGCGAGATGTCATACCAGCGGTCGCCGAGGCGGACCGTCTCGGCCCCGGCAGGGGTCAGCAAAAGAAGGGTCAGGGCGAGGGTCAGGAACGGGCGGAGCATCGGGGTCCTCATGGGGTTCATGCCGATGATACGCAGACGCGGCGCGGTCCCTACGGTCAGATCGGCGCGGGGCCGTGCAATTCTGCGGCGCGCCGTTCGAAGGCGCGGACCACGCGCTGCATGGCGTCGTTGAAGACGACCCCGATGATCCCCTGCAGGATGGCGTTCCGGAACTCGAAATCGACGTGGAAATCGACCTCGCAGCCGCCCGGGATGTCGCGGAAGGCCCAGTTCGAGCGCATGTGGCGGAAGGGGCCGTCGAGGTATTCGGTGTCGATCTTCTTCTGGTCCGGCCAGAGGGTCACGCGGCTGCCGAACCGTTCGCGGAAGACCTTGAAGCTGATGACGAGATCGGCCTCCATCACCTCGCCCCCGCCTGCGATGGGCGTGCGGGACCGGATGCGGGCGGCGGAGTTCCAGGGCAGGAACTTCGGGTAGGACGCAACGTCGGCCACCAGATCGTACATCTGCTGGGCGGTGTAGGGCAGGCGTTTGGTCTCGGAATGGGTGGGCATCGGGCTTCGCTTTTCGCCAGATGTGGCGCGGCGACGCCGCAAGATCAAGCAGGTGGTCAAGATCGCTCGCCAACTGTGGCAAGGAAGGCTAGGAAGGGGCGCAAGTAGCCGGAGCCCGTGATGCCTGACCGCCCCTATGTGATCGACCAGATGATCAGCGCCAAGTCCATCGCGGCGCGGGTCGAGGCGCTGGCGCGCGAGATCACGGGCCATTTCAGGGGCACGGACAAGCTGGTGGTGGTGGGGCTTCTGCGCGGGTCGTTCGTGTTCATCGCGGACCTGGTGCGCGAGATCGAGCTGCCGGTGGAGGTCGATTTCCTGGAAGCCTCGTCTTACGGGGATGCGATGCATTCCAGCCGCGAGGTGCGCATCCTGAAGGACCTGCGGGGCGAGATCGCGGGCCGGGATGTGCTGGTGGTCGAGGACATCATCGACACAGGGTTCACGCTGAGCCATGTCCTGCACCTTCTGAAGGCGCGGGAACCGGCGCGGCTGAAGACCTGCGCGCTTTTGGACAAGCCCTCGCGCCGGGAAGTGCCGGTCAAGGCGGACTGGACGGGGTTCGAGATCCCCGACGAATTCGTGGTAGGCTACGGCATCGACTTTGCACAGCGGAACCGCAACCTGCCCTATATCGGCAAGGTCCGGTTCACCGGGGCGGATGCGGGGGTGGAATGAACCAGTTGCACTGGCTGTTGCGCGCGAAGCGCTGGGTTCAGAAGCCGCCATCGGAGGGTCGGGTCAAGCTGGTCTTCGCAGTGGTGGCGATCTGCCTGGTGATCGTCGGGATCGAATATTTCATCGGGTTGCCGGACTGGATGACGGTCGACAGCCTGCGCCAGAAACCGTGATTGGACGTGTGACTTCGCGCGGGTAGGCTCGCCCCGAGGTCGCGGTAACGGAGAGACATCATGCGGATTGTGCGCTGGCTGATCGTTCTGGGCCTGGTCGCGGCGGGCGGCGTCTATGTCATGGCGCGACCGAAACCCCTGGGCGCAGCGGCGCTGGCCGATCTGTCGGGCGACACGACACGGGGTGAGCAGGTGTTCTGGGCGGCGGGCTGCGCCTCGTGCCACATGGCCGAGAAGGCCGAGGGCGAGGCCCAGCTGGTCCTGTCGGGCGGTCAGCGCTTTCCGTCGGACTTCGGCACCTTCATCGCGCCGAACATCAGCCAGGACCCCGAGCAGGGGATCGGCAACTGGACGCTTGTGGACCTGGCCAACGCGATCACCCGCGGAGTCAGTCCGGAGGGCGAGCATTACTACCCTGCCCTGCCCTACGCGTCCTACGCAAAGATGGAGCTGCAGGATGTGGCGGACCTTTACGCCTTCCTGAAGACCCTGCCCGCCGATGCAACGCCGAGCCAGCCGCATGAGCTGGGCTTTCCCTTCAACATCCGCGACACGATCGGGGTCTGGAAGCTGATGTTCCTGTCCGATGACTGGGCACTGCCGGGCAACCTGACCCCCACGGCGGCGCGCGGGCGCTATATTGCCGAGGCCATGGCGCATTGCGGGGAATGCCACACGCCACGCAACCTGCTGGGGGGCATGGACACAGCGCGGTGGCTGGGCGGGGCGCCCAACCCATCGGGCGACGGGCGCATCCCGAACATCACGCCTGGCAAGCTGGGATGGAGCGCGGGCGACATCGTGCAATACCTGACCACCGGCTTCACGCCAGAGTATGACAGCGTCGGCGGGCACATGGCGCATGTCGTGGAAAACATGGCGCGGCTGCCGGAAGGCGACCGGCAGGCGGTGGCGGAGTATCTTCTGGCGGTGCCGAACGTCGAGTGATCGCGGTTAACCAGGTGGTAACCTTGGGGCCTAGCTTCACGTCCATGCAGCTGTCCCAATCCAGAACAGGCGACCCTGATGCCTGGATCGACCAGGTCTTCTCCGCCAAGGCGGCACAGGGCGGGGTCGTCCGTCGGGCCATCGGGTGGGTGGCAACAGAAGTTGGCCACGATCGCTTTGCCGACGAAGTGCGACGGCGCGGGTTTCACCTGGTGGTGACGCAAAGCCAGTACATCGTCATCTGCAATCCGGGTCCGGTCCGGATGCTTTTCTGATTTTCGCAGAAAATCAGTGCATGAATTTTCTGCGAAAATTCAGTGATTCATGAGCTTGTCTCGCGAAAACTCGTTCAGCCCTGACCTGCTTGGCGTGCGTCGCGCATTCGGGCGAAGTCGTCCCCGGCGTGGTAGCTTGACCGCGTCAGGGGCGTCGCCGAGACCATCAGGAAGCCCTTGCCCCAGGCCGCGGTCTCGTAGGCCTTGAACTCTTCGGGGGTGACGAAACGGTCAACCCGGTGGTGCTTGGGGGTCGGCTGGAGGTACTGGCCGATGGTCAGGAAATCGACCTCCGCGCTGCGCATGTCGTCCATCACCTGCAGGACCGCCTGCCGTTCCTCGCCGAGGCCCACCATGATGCCCGATTTGGTGAACATCATCGGGTCCAACTCCTTGACCCGCTGGAGGAGCCGCAGCGAGTGGAAGTAGCGGGCGCCCGGGCGGACCTCATGATAGAGGCCGGGCACGGTTTCAAGGTTGTGGTTGAAGACATCGGGGCGCGCCTCGACCACCTTTTCCAGCGCCGAGGGCGGGCATTTCAAAAAGTCGGGGGTCAGGACCTCGATGGTCGTCTGGGGCGAGCGGTGGCGAATCGCGCGGATCGTCTGGGCGAAATGCTCGGCCCCGCCATCGTCAAGATCGTCACGGTCGACCGAGGTCACGACGACGTGGTTCAGCCCAAGCTCGGCGACGGCATGGGCGACGCGGCCGGGTTCGAAGGCGTCAAGCGTCTGCGGCTTGCCGGTCGCCACGTTGCAGAAGGTGCAGCCACGGGTGCAGATCTCGCCCATGATCATCATGGTGGCGTGGCCCTGGCTCCAGCATTCGCCGACGTTGGGGCAGCCCGCTTCCTCGCAGACCGTCACCAGTTTCTTTTCGCGCAGGATGTCGCGGGTCTGCTTGTAGCCTTCGGATGTGGGCGCCTTGACCCTGATCCAGGCCGGCTTTTTCGGCTGGGCATTGTCGGGGCGATGCGCCTTTTCGGGGTGACGCTCTTCGGGAAGTTTGAGGTCGCGCACGGAAATTTCCCCCTGACCGCATGGTTCCCCATCAGATAAGCCCGTTTTGCGCCCAAGGCAACGCAAGGTGGCCCCTCAGGCACGCCTGCGGCCCATGCAGCTGGCGCAAGACAAGGTGGAGTGTGTGATGGCGAAAACGTTCATTGCCGAAGTGATCGGCACGGCGATCCTGGTGCTGTTCGGCTGCGGTGCGGCGGTGCTGATGGGCGCGCAGATCGGGATGCTGGGGATTGCGCTGGCCTTCGGTCTGGCCATCGTCGCGGCGGCCTATGGGATCGGGCCGATCTCGGGTGCGCACCTGAACCCGGCGGTGAGCCTTGGGGCCTTCCTTGCGGGCCGGATGTCCGGGGCGGCGCTGGCGACCTATGTCGTGGCGCAGTTTGCGGGTGCGGTCCTTGGCGCGGGGATCCTGTATGTGATCGCTGCGGGCCAGGCGGGATTTGACATTGCGGTCAATGGCCTGGGCCAGAACGGCTACGGCGCGGGCTATCTGGGGGAATATTCGCTGACTTCGGCTTTGGTGTTCGAGGCGGTGATGACCTTCCTGTTCGTCACCGTGATCCTTGGCGCGACGCAGGACGGGGCCCCGGCAGAGCTTGCGGGCCTTGCCATCGGGCTGACGCTTGCGGCCATTCATCTGGTGGGGATCAACGTCACCGGCGTGTCGGTCAACCCGGCGCGGTCCTTCGGCCCGGCGCTGTTCGTCGGCGGCAAGGCGATGGCCGACCTGTGGGTCTTCCTTGCGGCCCCGCTGGCCGGGGGTGCGCTGGCGGGCTTGTTGCACCGGATCGGAGTTACGCGCGCCGCCTGACAAAGACGCTGGCGCGTGAGCCCGGGGACGGGGAAGCCCCGGAGAAAGGGGGGACGCAGAATGCGCGTCCCCCCTTTTGCGTCAGCCGATCAGCGGGCCGGACTTGCCGTAGGTATCCTCATAATGCCGACGCAGCCGCATGAGCGCGATGCGCAGCACGATCTTGCCAGAACGCGCGGCCCAGCCCATCCGCTTTTCGGCGACTTCCAGGCCTTCAAGGAAGCAGCAGCACCGCAAGGCCACGTCGCCTAGGCCGGGACCGAGGTCGCGGAGGGCGGCGGCGACACGCGATCGCGCCGAGGTTGGCCCCTCGGCCAAGCCACTGTCGGGCTGGAAGCCGCCCCGGTCGCCGCCGGTCAGGAACCTGTCCCAGTTCTGCGCAACGCGGGGACCCATCTGCGCAAGTTCGAAATCCTCGCGCAGGCGTTCGGCGGCAGCGACGAGTTCGGGTTCCAGGAAGGGCCTGCCATCCCGGTCGCGGCGGCGGCCAAGCAGGGCCACCGGGCTTTCAGCAAGGTTATAGCGGACACGGCGCGGGCCTTCGTCGTCCATCACATCGCGGTCGCCCCAGACCCGGTGCTGATCGCCGAAGGGGGTCGCGGCCTCGGCCATACCCTGACGGCGGCGGTCTTCCTCATCCACCATCCGCTTCAGCGCGGCGCGCCCCACGGAAGTGATCTCGTAGGTCGAGACGCGGCCGGGCTTGCGGCAGGTGACCCAGTCCTTCAGCGCGAACGCATGGGCAACAGAGCGTTCCAGAACCGCCGTGCGCAGGCTTTTCCCGTCCGGCAGATCGCGGATCACCACCGCCTTGTCCAGGTCGGGCGCAATCGCCATCACGGCGTTCGGCTCGGCCAGGCGGCGCAGGACGCGCATGCCTTCACGTTGAAGCGCCTGTTCGTCGCAAATCTCGGGGGCGTCATCGGAGCCGGTGAGACGCGGGTGGACGGACATGATCGGATCATCCTTCTTGGCTGGGGCAGCGGTCTGGCGGGGAACGAGGCGGGACACTGCGGCAAGGGCCTCGTCCATGAGCGGGTCCTCGCGACGGTTTTCAAACCGACGCACCTGCCTGAGGATGGTCGAGGCATGCAAACCTTCGCGCCGCGCCAGTTCCCTGAGTGATGTGCCTTCTTCGGTATGATCGATATAATGTCGCACAGCAGCAGGAAGCCAGTCTGGCAGGCTGGCAGCAGTCAATTCTGACAAGTCAATCGTCCCGTGTTTGTCCACACCGCGGCTGCAATAAGTCCAGCCTTGGACAACTGCAACCTTGGGTGGAATTGGTTACCTGTTCGTTAACCTTGCGGCTATCCAAGACAATTCGATGGAAATCTTAAACTATTTGCTAACCTCCGCGCGCTCCTAAGGACGTTTGCGCAACGCCAGGTTGTGTCGGGTAAGGATGCGTCGATCCAGCCAAGGAGGATACCGATGACCGACTGCCGCACCCTGCTTGCCACAATTCGCCGTCCCCGGCTTTTGATGCGCGCCGCGCGGTTCGGGTTGCAGGAGTACCGCCGCGAGCGCGACCTGCGCCGCTATGTCGGCAATGCAGCCTCGCCCGAGGATGCGGTCTCGTCGCTGATGTCGGTGGAAGCGCGGTTTGAAGAGAACCGGATTGCAGGCGACGCGGCCTATTCGGTGGCACGTCACATCGAGGTTCTGATCGCCCTTCTGGCCGAAGCCCAGTTCCTGCGGCGCGGCGGTCTGGCCTGAACGGACGGAACGCGTTGAAAAAGGGGCGGTTTCCCGCCCCGTTCCCGTTCAGATGAAGGCGTCGGGCATTTCCGACTTCCGCCGCGCGACAAAGGCGTCCAGCGCCTCGCGCGTGCCGGGGTCGATGTCCGGGGCCTGATAGTCGGCAAGCTGTTTCTTCACCCGCTCGTTCGCCAGAGTCTGGGTGTCGCGCGCGCCTTCCTCGGCCCAGGTCTCGAAGGGCTTGTAGTCGAGGAGGTCGGACCGCCAGAAGGCCGACTTGAAGTTCGCCTGGGTATGGGCGCAGCCGAGGTAATGGCCGCCGGGACCAACCTCGCGGATCGCGTCCATTGCCTGGCCGTTCTGGTCGATCTGGATGCCCTGGGCCAGGTGATGGAGCGTGCCAAGCTGGTCAGCGTCCATCACGAACTTTTCATAGGAACTGACGAGGCCGCCTTCGAGCCAGCCGCAGGCGTGCAGCATGAAGTTGACGCCTGCCAGCAGCGCCATGTTCAGGCTGTTCGCGGTCTCGTAAGCGGCCTGCGCGTCCGGCAGCTTGGACCCGCAGAACGACCCGCCCGACCGGTAGGGCAGCCCCAGCCGCCGCACCAGCTGGCCCGCGCCATAGGTAATATGCGCGGCCTCGGGCGTCCCGAAAGTCGGCGCACCAGAGTTCATGTCGATCGAGGTGACGAAGGCCCCGGCGATGACCGGGGAGCCCGCGCGGACCAGCTGCGAATAGCTGACACCCGCGAGGATCTCGGCCAGCACCTGGGTTAGCGTGCCCGCGACTGTCACCGGGGCCATCGCGCCACCGACGATGAAGGGCGAGACGATGCTTGCCTGGTTGTTTGCGGCATAGACCTCCAGCGCGCCCATCATGATCCCGTCGAACACCATCGGCGAGTTGATGTTGATCAGGCTGGTCATCACCGTGTTCTGTTGGACGAAGTCCGCACCGAACAGGATCGAGGCCATGTCCACGGAATCCTGCGCGCGGCTGGGTTCGGTGACGGACCCCATGAAGGGCTTGTCGGACAGCGTCATGTGAGAGTGCAGCATGTCGAGGTGGCGCTTGTTCACCGGGATGTCGGTGGGTTCGCACACCGTGCCGCCGGAATGGTGCAGCCATTTCGACATGTAGCCCAGCTTCACGAAATTCTGGAAATCCTCCAGCGTCGCATAGCGGCGACCGCCTTCCATGTCGCGGACGAAGGGCGGGCCGTAGACCGGAGCAAGGACCAGGTTGCGCCCGCCGACTTCGACGTTGCGTTCGGGGTTGCGGGCGTGTTGCGTGAAGGTCTTCGGCGCGGTCGAGATCAGTTTGCGGGCAAGGCCGCGTGGAATATGGACGCGTTCGCCCTTCACATCGGCCCCGGCATCGCGCCAGCGCTGCAGGGCGGCGGGGTTCTCGACGAAGTTGACGCCGATCTCTTCCAGCACCGTCTCGGCGTTGTGCTCGATGATCTGGAGCGCTTCCTCGTTCAGGATTTCAAAGTTCGGGATGTTGCGCTGGATGAAGCGCGCGGTCTCGAAGCTGATCGCGGTGCGTTCCGCCCGGCGGCTGGCGCCCCCACCACTGCGCGCTCTGCGCCCTGCAACTTCGTTCATGGTCTGCCTCCGATCCGGTTTGGCGTCCTTATGCCGCCATTCGCTGCAGGATCGCCCCTCGAAACCGCCACTTGATCTCCAAAAGCGACATCTGACTGTGCTGTCTGCGACCACCGTCGCAGACAACGAATTTTCGTCGAAAATTCGTTGGCCCCCGCCCCTGCCCTTGCGATTTCAGCTTTCCGACGCTACGCGAGCGCATGACCCAGACCCATGACCGCCTTCTGATCATCGACTTCGGTTCACAGGTGACGCAGCTGATCGCGCGCCGCCTGCGCGAGCTGAACGTCTATTGCGAGATTCACCCCTACAACCGCGTGGACGAGGGCTTCCTGAAGGCCTTTGCACCCAAGGCGGTGATTTTCTCGGGTGGCCCGGCCAGCGTCTACTGGGAAAACGCGCCGATGCCTCCGAAAGGGGTCTTCGATCTGGGGGTGCCGATCCTTGGCATCTGCTATGGCCAGCAGGTGATGATGCATTGCCTTGGCGGCCATGTCGAAGGCGGCCACGGCACGGCCGAATTCGGCAAGGCCTTCGTCACGCCGACCGACCTGACGCATCCCTTCCTGCACGGCTGGTTCCCGCCCGAAGCTGGCCCGCAGGCGCAGGAACAGGTCTGGATGAGCCACGGCGACCACGTGTCGAAGATCGCGCCGGGGTTCCAGGTCTATGGGACATCTCCGAACGCGCCCTTCGCCATCACGGCGGACCCCGCGCGGCATTTCTACGCCGTCCAGTTCCACCCGGAGGTCCACCACACCCCCAAGGGCGCGCAGCTGTACGAGAATTTCGTGCGGCTTGCCGGCTTCAAGGGCGACTGGACGATGGGGGCCTACCGCGAGGAGGCGATCCGCAAGATCCGCGAACAGGTGGGCGACGCCAAGGTGATCTGCGGGCTGTCGGGCGGGGTGGATTCCTCTGTCGCGGCAGTGTTGATTCACGAGGCCATCGGTGACCAGCTGACCTGCGTCTTCGTTGACCACGGGTTGTTGCGGCTGGGCGAGGCCGAGCAGGTCGTGACCATGTTCCGCGACCATTACAACATGCCGCTGATCCATGCCGACGAGAGCGACCTGTTCCTCGGCGCGCTGGAGGGGGTCTCCGACCCCGAGGTCAAGCGCAAGACCATTGGCAAGCTTTTCATCGACGTGTTCCAGAAGCACGCGAACGAGGTCGGGGGCGCGAAGTTCCTGGCGCAGGGGACGCTTTATCCGGACGTGATCGAAAGCGTGTCGTTCAGCGGCGGGCCGTCGGTCACGATCAAGAGCCACCACAACGTGGGCGGCCTGCCGGAGAAGATGGGGCTGAAACTGGTCGAGCCGCTGCGGGAGCTGTTCAAGGACGAGGTCCGCGCGCTTGGCCGCGAACTGGGCCTGCCGGCCAGCTTCATCGGCCGCCACCCCTTCCCCGGACCGGGCCTGGCGATCCGCTGCCCGGGCGAGATCACGAAGGAAAAGCTCGACATCCTGCGGAGGGCCGATGCGGTCTACATCGACCAGATCCGCAAGCACGGGCTTTACGACGAGATCTGGCAGGCCTTCGCCGCGATCCTGCCGATGCGGACCGTGGGCGTGATGGGCGACGGGCGGACCTATGACTACGCTCTGGCCTTGCGGGCGGTGACGTCGGTTGATGGGATGACCGCCGACTACTACCCCTTCACCCACGACTTTCTGGGCGAAACCGCCACCCGGATCATCAACGAGGTCAAGGGCGTGAACCGGGTGTTCTACGACTGCACCTCGAAGCCGCCGGGCACGATCGAGCTGGAGTGACGATGAAGGGCGAGACCAGACGCAAGATTGCGGCCTTTGTCGAGGCGATGCCCTTCCTGCGCAAGCGCCCTCGCATCGCGGCCCCGAAGCTGGTCGGCCATTTGGCCTGGGCCGACTACCTGGAAGCCATGTTCAACAAGCCCGGCCTCAAGGTGCTGGAAGTGGGCTCGCGCGTTGTCACCGGGGCCAACCACCGGCAGCGCTTTGCGAAGGCCGACTATGTAGGCTTTGACTTCTACCCCGGCGAGAACGTCGATGTGGTGGGCGATGCGCATCGGCTGTCGAGCTACTTTCCAGAGGGCACGCAGTTCGACCTGATCTTCGCCTCGGCAGTCTTCGAGCACCTGCACATGCCCTGGATCGTGGCCGAGGAGTTCACCAAGCTTCTGAAGATCGGCGGGCATGTCTTTGTCGAAACACACTTTTCCTACATTGCGCATGAGCGGCCCTGGAACTTCTACCAGTTCTCGGACATGGGGCTGCGGGCATTGTTCAACAATGGCCTCGGCTATGACCTGGTCGATTCCGGCCTGAGCAACCCGATCGCAGGGGTCTTCACCGTCCATGCCGACCGCTACCTGCGCCACCGCCCGATCAATGAGCTTTACTGCCACAGCGAAATCCTGGTCCGGAAGCGCGAGGCGGTGACGGGTTTCGACTGGCGGTCGGTGGCCGTGGACAAGGTGGTGGACGGCACCCGCTATCCGCCGCCTGCGACCGCGGACAAGGACTGACGCAAGGCCACAGTCGTGCCGGAATTCGGTGTCACGATTGCCCGATGGACGCGATCCTAGCCCTGTCCCTTGCCGTCGTGATGTATGGCGCCATTCCGGTCTATGTGGTCTGGCAGATGATCGCCCTTTTCCGCCGCCGAGGCTGGGGGCTGGCGCTGTCGCTGCTGCCCGTCCTGCCGATGGCCGTCGTCCTGGCCGCAACAGTGGACGCCTGGCGCGAGGGCAGCACGCTTTGGCCGCTTATGCTGGTGCTGGCGTCACCGGTGGCGGTGCTGTGGCTTTGGCTGGTGGGGCGTCTGATGCCCGCGCGCTAGAAGCTTCCGGGGTGGGCCGTCTGGTCCAAGGGCTTGCGGCTGCTGGGCTTTTCCCGCGCTGCGAGGTCTTCGGGCAAGGCACCGGCCGGACCCTGTTCGCCCACGGCGACCACGCAATGCAGCGTATGGCCTTCCGGCAGGGCGACTGTCGCTGCAAGCCTCTCGCGGTCAAATCCACCCATCGCGTGGGCGACAAGGCCCATCGAATGGGCCTGGAGTGCGAGGCTCATCCAGGCGGACCCGGTGTCGAAGCCTGCGGTGCGGTTCGCGACCTCGACCCCGTCACGGTTCGTCTGCGTGTCCTTCGAGGCGACCACGATCAGGGCCGCCGCCTTGGCGGTCCAGACGAGGTTGTTGCCCGTGAGGCAAGCATTCAGCGCGTCGAAAGCGGCCTCACCGCGCAGCGCCCAGACCAGGCGCCAGGGCTGCTGGTTCGAGGCCGACGGTGCCCAGCGGGCGGCTTCCAGAAGCGACATCACCTGCGCCCCGGACAGGGCGCGGTCGCTGAAGGACCTGGGCGACCAGCGGGCGATGAACTGGTCTGCAACCGGATGGTCCGGCTGGCGGCCGAGGGGCTGATCAAGGCTCATGGCGCGGTCCTTCCAGGGCTGAGGGTGCAGGTCAGATAGGGCGAAAGGCGTGGGCCGGCAATCGCAGCGGGGCGCAGATCGCGTGTTCGCAGGTGCAGGGCTGTTGTTCCCCGGCGACAGGTGTGGTGCGGCGTGCCATCATTGCCCCGGCCAGGCAAAGGGGGACGCGATGCAGGCAGTGCAGTTGCGGGCGGTGGGCGACATCGCGCTGGTCGAGGTCGGACGGCCGAAGCCCGGGCCGGGGGAGGTCCTGGTCAAGGTGCTTGCGGCGGGCATCTGCGGCACCGACCGCCACCTCTTCAAGGGCGAGTTCCCCTGCGCCCCGCCGGTGACGCTGGGCCATGAATTCTGCGGCGAAGTGGTGGAATGCGGGAAAGGCGTGGCTCTGGCCCCGGGCGAAAGGATCGCCTGTGATCCCAACATCGCTTGCGGTGCCTGCGAGCAGTGCCTGCGGGGGCGGGTGAACCTTTGTGCCCGGAACATCGCCATCGGCATCCACCGGGACGGGGGCTTTGCCGAGTTTGCCACCCTGCCCGCCCATCGCGCCTTGCCGGTCGGCGCGCTGGAGCCGCAGCAGGCCGCCTTTGCCGAACCCTTGGCTTGCACGCTGCACGGGGTCGATATCGGCGCGCCGGTTCCGGGTGAGACGGTCATTGTTCTGGGTGGCGGGGTGATCGGGCTTCTGGCGGTGCAACTGGCGCGGAACGCGGGGGCCGAGGTCGTGCTTGTCACGCGGCATCCGGGCAAGCGCGCCTTGGCCGAACGCCTGGGCGCGCGGGCGACGGCGGCGACGGAAGAGGCGGCGCGCGCGCTGATCCCGGGCGGGGCCGACCTGATCCTGGAATGCGCCGGAGTGGCCGAGACAGTTGAGATGGCCCCGCGCCTGACCCGCGCGGGCGGCCGGATCGTGATTCTGGGTGTGCTGCCCAAGGGGGAACAGATCCGGATCGAGCCCTTCGACCTTCTGTTCCGCGAGATCCAGCTGTTGCACAGCTTTCTCAACCCCTTCACGCAAGGCCGGGCCATCGCGATGCTGAAACAGGGGCAGATCGAGGTCGCGCCCCTGATCTCGCGGGTGATCCCGCTGGGGGAAGCGCCGGGCGCGATTGCTGAAACGGCGCGGCCTGGCGAGGTCAAGGTCCTGGTCTTGCCCGGCTAGAACCCGCCATGCGCGCCCTGGACGGCCCCGGCAACGGCCAGAACCGAGAGTGTCAGAAGCACGCGGTGCAGGCGCAGGACGATGGCGAAGGTGCCCTCGGGGTCGCGGCTGGCGCGGATGTGGAACCAGCGGTGCAGGATCATCGGCTCCAGCACGAAAAGCACCAGCGTGAAGACGGCCCAGACCGCGACCATCAGGTGCAGCCACCAGTAGGCGGGAACGAGGAACAGGCCCCAGCCATCCGTCAGCCAAAGCATCCAGAGGCCCGATAGCCCCGCAACCAGGGTCGAAAGCTTCGCCTGCCCGCCAAAGCGGCCCTCCAGCTGCTCGAAGGTCGCGATGCGGTCGGTGGCGGGAAGCGCCTGCAGCTGCGGCAGGATCACCAGCGTGACCATCGCCACACCGCCAATCCAGTGGACCACCGCCAGGACATGCAGGACGCGGGCAAGAACGTGGACGTCCATCAGTGCACCCCCTTTCGGAGCCATCCTGCCCTGCCGCGACCGCAGCTGCCTTGCCTTCGGTCAAGCACTGGACTTTCCCGCCGCGCGCGGCGAGGGTTCGGCCCATGACCCACCGCCCGCTTCTTGCCGCCGCCTGGATGTCCGGCGCCATTGCCGCTTTCTCGGCGATGGCGGTCGCCACCCGGCAGATCAAGGGGGTGCACGACACGTTCGAGATCCTTGCCTACCGGTCGATGATCGGCTGGGGGATTGTCCTGGTCGTGGGACTGGCGCTGGGGCACCTGGGGAAGGTGCGGACCGACCGCCTGGGCAGCCATGTGCTGCGCAACCTCTTTCATTTCAGCGGCCAGGCGCTGTGGTTCTGGGCGATCACGCTGATCCCGCTGGCGCAGGTCTTCGCGCTGGAGTTCACCTCGCCGATCTGGGTGATCCTGCTTGCGCCCCTGTTCCTGGGCGAGGTGCTGACGCGGCGCAAGCTGGTGGCGGCGGCGCTGGCCTTCGTGGGTGTCCTGATCGTCGCCCGGCCCGACTTCGGCCGCATCGAACCCGGTGTCCTGGCCGCTGCGGCTGCGGCGGTATTCTTTGCCTCGACAAACCTGATGACCAAGGCGCTGACCCGGGGCGAGGCGATCATCTCGATCCTGTTCTGGCTGACCCTGATGCAGTCGGGGCTTGGGGCGGTGGCGGTGCTTCTGACCGGCCCGGTCACCCTGCCCTCGCCCGCGACGCTGCCCTGGCTGGGCCTGATCGCGGTCGCGGGGATCACCGCGCATCTGTGCCTGACAACGGCGCTGAGCCTTGCGCCCGCAAGCGTCGTGGTGCCGGTCGATTTTGCCCGCCTGCCGATCATCGCGGCCATCGGTGCGGTCTTCTACGACGAAGCCATTGAGCCGACATTGTTTCTTGGAGCAGGGCTGATCTTCGCAGGGATCTGGCTTACACTGGGCACTGGGGCATCCCGGACACAGGGCCCCTCTGTCACAAAACCGTGACGTGGCGTCATTGATTGACCCAAAATGTCGCAGGGCTTAGCCTTCTTTTCAGGGGGAATTCCCGATGAGGGAGTTCGTGTTGAGGGATGAGCAGAATGAAACAGTTTCTCATGGCGTCCGTCGCCGTGGTCGCGGGCGCAACGGGCGCGATGGCGGGGGGGATTGACCGGTCGGGTCAGGGGATCGGCTTCATGTTCGAACCGGGGACCTATGCCGAATTGAGCTTCGGGCTGGTCAGCCCGTCGGTGTCGAACGTGCCCGCAGTTCCGGTTGCGGCGGCCGGTGACATTTCGCCCACCTACCAGACTTTCGGCCTGGCCTATAAGCGCGACCTGAACGACACGTTGTCGATCGGCGTGCAAATCGATCAGCCGTACGGTGCGCATGTCCAGTATCCATCCACCCTTGGTGGCGGCTATGCCGAACTTTGGAGCAGCTCGATCAACGTCATCGGGCGGTACAAGTTCGATGGCGGTTTCTCGGCCCATGCCGGGCTGCGGTATGTGACGATTGATGGTCGGGTCTTTGTGCCGGACTCGGGCGTTGCCGCTCAGACGTTTGGCGCTGACTCCGATCTTGGCTATCTGGTGGGTGTCGCGTACGAGCGTCCGGACATCGCGCTTCGCGTCGCGCTGACGTACTACTCCAGCACCGACCACGCGCTTGACAGTTCGCTGTCGACGGTTGGCACGATCAACCCGCCGCAGGCGGTCAACCTAGATTTTCAGACTGGCGTCGCGGCCAACACACTGGTCTTCGGGCAGATTCGCTGGGCCGACTGGACGGACACACGCGTCGTCGTTCCCCCGGCGAATCCGCTCATCTCTTATGCGGATGACCGGATCACCTACACTCTGGGCGTCGCACGCAAGTTCAACGACAGCTGGTCCGGGGCCTTCAGCGTGGGCTACGAAGAAGATCTCGGCACCGTGCAGAGCACTCTTTCGCCAACAGACGGCTTCGTGTCGGCAAGCCTGGCTGCCATCTACACGACCGGCAACATGAAGATCACCACCGGCGTTCGCTACGTCGATATCGGCAATGCAGTGACATCGTCGGCAGCGCTGGGGCGGTTCCAGGACAACGAAGCGCTGGCGCTTGGCGTCAAGGTCGGCTGGTCGTTCTGATCGAATAAGCCAGAACCGGAAACCCCGCCCCCAGGGCGGGGTTTTTCGTTGTGAAGCCTGCACCCAGCGGCTAACAGATGCGCCGGGGGTGACCGCGATGATCTACCGTTCGGGACAGGACTACCTTGCCGCGCCGAGGAGGCGCGTGATGCTGTTCGGCATGTCGGGGCTTGGAAAGACCTATCTTTCCAACCTCCTGCGCGATCACGGCGACTGGTTCCACTACTCGGTCGATTACCGGATCGGCACCCGCTATATGGGCGAATACATCGCCGACAACTTCAAGCGCGAGGCGATGAAGGTTCCGCTGCTGCGCGAGCTTCTGATGACCGACAGCGTCTACATCGCGTCGAACATCACCTTCGACAACCTGGCGCCCCTGTCGACCTACCTTGGCAAACCGGGCGATCCGGCCAAGGGGGGTGTCCCCTTCGCCGAATACATGAAGCGGCAGGAACAGCACCGGGCGGCGGAAGTTGCCGCGACGCTGGACACCGCGCGGTTCATGGAGCGGGCCGAGGAGATCTATGGCTATCCGAACTTCGTCTGCGACACCTCGGGCTCGATCTGCGAGGTGGTAGAGCCTGAGAACCCTCAGGATCCCGTGATGAAGCAACTGGCCGACACGCTGCTTCTGGTCTGGATCAAAGGCTCTGACGCCCATACGGCCGAGCTTGTCCGCCGCTTTGACCGCGCGCCAAAGCCGATGTACTACCAGCCGCATTTTCTTCATGCGGCGTGGGAAGAATATCGCGCAACCCATTCTGTCACCGAAGAAACCTGCGACCCGGACCATTTCGTGCGCTGGACCTATGCCCGCGCCCTGGCCCACCGCCAACCCCGCTATGCCGCAATGGCGCGCTGGGGCGTGACGGTGACCGCCGAGGAGGTGTCCGAGGTGCGCTCGGCCGCCGATTTCGATGCCCTCATGGCGCGCGCCATCGACCGCGCCTGACCTTGCAACCCCGATGATAACCGCCTAGCTCTTCCGTTTCCGAAGACCCAAGGACCGAGGACCATGCCGATCACCCTGCCCGAAACCCTGCCCGCCTATGACGTGCTGCGGTCCGAGGGCGTCATGGTCATGTCCCCGACCCGCGCGGCGCATCAGGACATCCGGCCCTTGCGGATCGGGCTTCTGAATCTGATGCCGAAGAAGATCCAGACGGAAAACCAGTTCGCCCGGCTGATCGGCGCGACGCCCCTGCAGATCGACCTGCAGCTGATCCGCATGACCAGCCACGAGACGAAGAACACCGCGGCCGAGCACATGGCGACCTTCTACCGCCCGTTCCAGGCGGTGAAGGGCGAGAAGTTCGACGGCCTGATCATCACCGGCGCGCCGATCGAGCACCTCGCGTTCGAAGAGGTCACCTACTGGGACGAACTTTGCGAGGTGATGGACTGGACCCAGACCCACGTGCAGTCCACCTTCGGGGTCTGCTGGGGCGGCATGGCCATGATCAACCATTTCCACGGCGTGAAGAAGCACATGCTGGACCACAAGGCCTTCGGATGCTTCCGCCATCAGAACCTTTCGCCCACCTCGCCCTACCTGCGCGGGTTTTCGGATGATTTCGTCATCCCGGTCAGCCGCTGGACCGAGATGAAACAGGCCGAAATCGACGCGGCGCCTGGCCTCAAGACCCTTCTTGGCAGTGATGAGGTCGGGCCTTGTCTCGTCGAAGATGCGGCGCACCGGGCGCTCTACATCTTCAACCACTTTGAATATGACAGCGACACGCTGAAGCAGGAATACGACCGCGACGTGGCCAATGGCACGCCGATCAACGTGCCGATGAACTACTACCCGGATGACAATCCCGCGCGTCCGCCGCTGAACCGCTGGCGAAGCCACGCGCACCTTCTATATGGCAACTGGATCAACGAGATCTATCAGTCCACGCCCTATGACATCGAAGAGATTGGCCGCTAGCGTCCTTATCACCCTTGCGGCCCTGGCCGGTGTGACCCACTGGCGCGCTTCGGCCCGGGAAGCTGCCGCCGAGGCCGCGTACCCGCCCTCGGGGCAGTTCGTGACGGTGGACGGCAAGCGGCTGCACTACGAAATCAAGGGCGAAGGTCCTGACCTGGTGATGATTCACGGTGCGTCCGGGTCCTTACGCGATTTGACCTTCAGCTTGCGCGACCGGCTGGCCGACCGCTACAGGGTGATCGCGGTGGATCGCCCGGGCCTTGGCCATTCCGATCCGCTGGAGGAGACGAGCCTTCTGGCACAGGCGCGGTTCATCAAGGCGGGCGTGGCGCAGTTGGGGGTGACCGAGCCCATTTTGCTGGGCCAGAGCTACGGCGGGTCCGTCGCGCTCGCCTGGGCGCTGGATGGGGGGCCGCGCGCGCTGGTGCTGGTCGGGTCCCCTTCTCTGCCCTGGCCCGGCACGCTGGACATCTGGTACCGGATCAACGCAAATCCTGTGGGCCGGGCGCTGGCGGTTCCCCTGGCGTCGGCTTTCGTGCCAGACAGCTACGTCCGATCCGCCACGGCGGCCGTCTTCGCGCCCGACCCGGTGCCAGCGGGCTATGACGACTGGCTGGGGGCGGCCCTGACGCTCCGGCGCGAGACGCTGGCGGCCAATGTGACCCAGGTGAACGCTCTGCGCGCCGAACTGGTGACGATGGAGCCGCGCTATCCCTCGCTGACCCTGCCGGTCGAGCTGATCCATGGGACGGAAGACACCATCGTGCCTTTGGACATCCATTCCGGTCCGCTGTCGAAGCGTCTGCCCAATGCGACGCTGACCGTGATCCCTGGCGCGGGTCACATGCCGCACCATGCGCATCAGGATGTGGTCATCGCCGCCATTGACCGCGCCGCATTGCGCTAGGCCCGGCAATCGCCATACTGGCCGCAATGTAAGGAGCCAAAACATGACCACCCTCCCCTTCGACGGCGCGATCAGCCGCTATTTCCGTGAGGGCGCCCCCAAGGAGGTGCGCAAGGCCATCGAGAAGGCGGGGAAGGACGAGATCATGACCGCCTCCTACCCCTACCGGGAAGAGATGAAGGGCAAGGACTACGACAAGCATATGGAGGCCCTGCAGATCGAGCTTGCCAAGATGCAGGCCGGGATCAAGGCCTCCGGGCAGCGGCTGATCGTCGTGTTCGAGGGCCGCGATGCCGCCGGTAAGGGCGGGACGATCAAGGCGGTGACGGAAAACATGAACCCGCGGCAGGCCTATGTCGTGGCGCTGTCGAAACCGTCCGAGCGGGAAAGCCAGCAGTGGTATTTCCAGCGCTATGTCGACTGGTTCCCGGCCAGGGGCGAGGTCGCGCTCTACGATCGCAGCTGGTACAACCGCGCGATGATCGAGCATGTGTTCGGCTTCTGCAAACCGGAGCAGCGCGAGAAGTTCTTCCGGCAGCTGCCCGAGTTCGAGCAGATGATCGTCGACGAGGGGATCATCTTCCTGAAGATCTGGCTGGAGGTTGGGCGGGCCGAGCAGTTGAAGCGGTTCCTCGACCGTGAGGGCGACCTGCTGAAGCAGTGGAAGCTGTCCCAGATCGATGTCGACGGGCTGGCAAAGTGGGACGACTACTGCAGGGCGATTGATGAGACGATGGAGCGGACCCATTTCAAGCACGCGCCCTGGACGGTGATCCTGTCGGACGACAAGAAACGCGCGCGGATCGCGGCGATCCAGACGATCCTGTCGGCGGTGGACTATCAGGGCAAGGATGCGGCGGCGATTGGCAAGGTCGACGGCAAGATCTGTGGCGGGCCGAAGCTTCGGGCCAAGGGCTGACGTGAAGCGGGGGTACCACCACGGCAACCTGCGGCAGGCGCTGGTCGAGGCGGCGCTGGAGCTGATCGCCGAGAAGGGGCCGCAGGGCTTCACCCTGTCCGAGGCGGCGAAGGCTGCGGATGTGACGCCGGCGGCGGTCTACCGTCATTTTGCGGGGCGGGATGACCTGCTGGCCGAGGTGGCGCGGCAGGGGTTCGACATCTTCGCGGCGCTTCTGGAATATGCCTACGATGAGGGGCGGCCTTCGGCGCTGGCGGCGTTCGAGGCGACGGGGCGGGCTTACCTGGCCTTCGCCCGGAAGTATCCCGGCCACTACCAGGCGATGTTTGAAAGCGGCCTCCAGCCGGGGAAACATCCCGATCTGGCGCAGGTCGCGGGGAAGGCCCGGGCAAATATGGACCGGGCGGCGGAGGGGCTGGTGAAAGGGCTGCCCGAGGGGCGGCGGCCTCCGGCCAGCATGGTGTCGGCCCATGTCTGGGCGGTCAGCCACGGGGTGGTGGAGCTGTACCTGCGGGGGAACGGGGGGGTGCAGCCCTGGCCGCCGGAGGACCTGCTGGAGACCGGGATCGGGATCTATCTGCGGGGCCTCGGGTTGCTTTCCCCGGACCGGTGAGGAAGGTGTCCACGGTGGACATTTCCGGATTATAACTTGCATTCAAAGGGTTGTTCGCGGACGTTTACCCGTTGTTAAGGTGCGGCGGCGCTACGAGTTTTCGCAGAAAACTCGTGCACTGATTTTCTGCGAAAATCAGTTTTCTATCGGAACAGCACCAGGGCCGAGGGGCTCCATGCGACGCGGACCTTGGTGCCCACGTCGAGGACTGGGCGGCCGGGGACGTTGCGCATCGACAGGCGCACCTCGACATCCGTTCCGCCGAGATAGACGTCGTAATAGGTCATGTCGCCGAAATAGATCACCTCGTCGATCACGCCATCCGTCTCACGCTCGGGCGCTTTCTGGTCGTCGTAGAGGAGTGTCAGCGTCTCGGGCCGCAGGCCGACGACCGGGCTGTCGCCGGACTTGGCGGGCGCCTGCGACGCGTCCAGCGCCACGCGGCCAAGGCCTTTGGCTTCGACTTCGACGGCGTTGCCGGTTTCGGACAGGATTTCGGCGGGGATGAAGTTCATCGTGCCGATGAAATCGGCGACCTTTTTCGTCGCCGGGCGACGATACAGCGTCTCGGGGTCGGCAAGCTGGGCAATCTCGCCTTCGAACATCACGGCGATGCGGTCGGACATCACGAGGGCCTCTTCCTGGTCATGGGTGACGAGGATGAAGGTGATGCCAACCTGGCGCTGCAGCTTGATGAGTTCAACCTGCATGTGTTCGCGCATCTTCTTGTCGAGCGCGGAGAGCGGTTCGTCGAGGAGGAGGACCTTGGGCTTCAGGATCAGCGCCCGCGCAAGGGCCACCCGCTGGCGCTGGCCGCCCGACAGCGCGTGCGCTGCGCGCTTGCCGTAGCCCTTGAGGCCGACCATCTCTAAAGCTTCGGCCACGGCCTTGGCTTTTTCTTCCTTGGAGCGCGGGTCCTTGCGCAGGCCGAAGCCCACGTTTTCCTCGACGCTCATGTGCGGGAAGATGGCGTAGGACTGGAACACCATGTTCGTGGGCCGGACGTTGGCGGCGACATTCGCCATGTCCTTGCCGTCGATCATGATGACGCCCGAGGAGATGTCCTCGAATCCCGCGATGGTGCGCAGAAGCGTGGTCTTGCCGCAGCCCGAGGGGCCGAGGAGCGAGAAGAACTCACCCGCCTTGATCGTGCCGTTGATGCCCCGCAGCGCGTGGTAGTCGCCGTAGTATTTGTGGACGTCCTTGAATTCGATCATCGTGGGTTTGTCAGCAGACGTCACAGGAAGCCTCCGGTATCTTTGCCGCCGGCCTTGGCGATGCCACGGCGGCGCATGTACTCGGCAAAGCCGAGCAGGATGATCGAGAAACAGACGAGCACCGTCCCCAAGGCCAGCATGGATGGCACTTTGGCGGGAAAGCGGAACTGGCCGAAGATGTAGACCGACAGGATCGGCTGGCCCGAGCCGAGGAAGTTCGAGATGATGAATTCGTCGAACGAGATGGTGAAGCAGATCAGGAACGAGGCCATGATTCCGGGCATCACCAGTGGCAGGATGATCAGGCGGAAGGTCGACCACGCGGTTTCGCCAAGGTCCATCGCGGCCTCTTCCAGCGACTTGTCGAGGCTTTGGAAGGCCGAGGTCAGGATGGCGACGGCGAAGGGGGTGCAGATCAGGACCTGGCCGATGATCACGGTGAAGAGCGACAGCGGCACGCCCAGCGACAGAAGCACGACCAGAAGTGCCATCGCCACGATCATCTCGGGCAGGACCAGGGGCAGCATGATCAGGCCCATCAGCGGCGCCTTGCCGGGGAAGCGGTAGCGAACGCTGGCGCGGGCGGCAAAGATGCCGAGGATGGTGGAGAGCGTGGCGACCGACAGCGCGATGATCAGACTGTTCTTGGCAGCCGTCCGCAGGTTCTGGTCGGCGAACATCTCGGCAAACCAGGCCGTGGTGAAGCCCTGCAGCGGGAAGGCCACGACCTTGCCGTCGTTGAAGGCGAAGATCGGAAGCAGCAGGATCGGGCTGTAGAGGAACAGGAGGTAGAACAGCGTGAAGGCGCGCAAGTAAGGGGCTTTCATTTCGCACCCCCGATGTAGCGGCGGTTCCACAGGACGAAGACGACCGAGACGATGCCAACCATCAGCATCGAGACCACCGCGAAGGCCGACCCTTGCGGGAAGTTCTGCAGCTTCAGGAGCTGGGTTTCGATCAGGTTGGCGATCATCGGTTCCTTGCCGTCGCCGACGAGTTCCGGGGTCACGTAGTCCCCCACGGTCGGGATGAAGACGATCAGCGCGGCGGCGATCACGCCGGGCATCGACAGGGGCAAGGTCACGCGCAGGAAGGTGACCCAGCGGCTTTCGCCAAGGTCCTGCCCGGCTTCCAGAAGCGAGCGGTCGACCTTTTCCAGGCTGACGAAGATCGGCAGGACCGCAAAGGGGGCGTAGGCGTGGGCCAGCACGATGATGATCGACAGGATGGAATAGCTGGCGATGTTCAGGGGCGGCAGGCCGATGGAGGTGAGCGCGGAATCGACGATGCCGCCATATCCCAGGATCACGAACCAGAGGCTGACGCGGATGATATAGCTCGTCCAGAACGGGATGGTGATGAGGAACAGCCAGAGGCTTTTCCGTTCCGGCTTGACGTGGAAGCTGACGAAATAGGCGACCGGATAGGCCAGCATCACGGTGATGAAGGTCACGGTCAGCGCGACCAGCAGCGACTTGAGGAGGATGTAGCCGTAGACCGACTTGGAGGCGAGTTCGGCGTAGTTCTCGACCGTGAGAGGCAGTGCCACGACCCCACGCCCGCCAGTCATCACCGAATAGATGAGCACCGTCGCAAGCGGCACCGCAAGAAGCAGAATCACGTAGATCGCTGTCGGTGAGATCAGCTTGAGGCCAGCCCTGGCCTCGGAACCTGGCGTTGCAGCCATATCGCCCCCTGTCCGGCCACACTCACGGCGGCCTTCACGATTTGATCAAACCTAGTCCGGATGATCGCGTCAAGGCAAGAGGGCCATCAATCGGTGCTGAAAGCAACCCCGGAGGCGGATCGGCCCGGAATGGGTGCATGGTCCGGGCCGGACCGGTTTCAGGAGGCGACGCGTTCGATGGCGATCGCCCGTTTCTTCAGCTCGTCGTAAAGGGTCGGCACCACGCGGATCGAACCGACCGCAAGGCGCAGGGCTTCACTGATGCGGGCCTCGGACGGGTCGTCGGAGGCCACGCGCCAGATCATGCGGCGCGCCACGCCGTCGTCGTAGACGATTTCGGTCAGGCCGTGCCGGTTCTTGCGCCAACCAAGAAAGTCCGCGCCGCCGTGCGGCGCGTGGAAAGTATGTTGCAGTCCCATTTTTCGGGCTCTCTTTTTGTCTGCTCGTTCGGGGACGGTGCGGCAGAGGGGCCCTTGCGTCAACCGGCCTCCCGGGCAAATCCGCGTGAGCGAGTCCGATCTGCAACAGGTCGGGAAATTCAGACCAGGAGGTCGGACGGGGGTTTGGCCAGAAGGTCGGCCAGGGTCTGCATGGCGGCGGCGAAGGCGTCGCGCGGGAGGTGGGCGGCAATGGCGATGCGGATGGCGTTCGGGGCGCGGCCGTGGACCAGGGCGTATTCGTCGGCGGAGCGGACGAGGACGCCGCGGGTCTCGGCGGTGCGCAGGAAGGTCGAGGCGCGCCAGCCCTGCGGCAGGCGGAGCCAGACGAAGGGCACTCCTGGCTGCCAGCCCAGGTCATAGGCGCCAAGCTGGTTGACGAGGATCTGCTGGCGGGCGGCGAATTCGGCCTGCACGGCCTCGCGGATGCGGGCGGCATCGCCCGAGCGGAAGAGATGGAGCATGAGGTCGGCGACGGGGCGCGAGAGCGCGAAGAAGCCATGCTGGGCGGTGAGGCGCCCGGCCTCGCCCATTCCTGCCGGGCAGATGACATAGCCGAAGCGCAGTGCGGCAGAGATGGTCTTGGACACCGAGCCGACGAGCCATACCCTTTCGGGGGCAAGGGCGCGGAGGGAGGGGATGTCGGAGACGGCGACGGAATAGCAGTCGTCTTCGAGGATCTGGAGGTCGTAGCGGCGGGCGATCTCGGCGATATCCTGGCGGCGTTTGACGGGCATCCGGCCGGTGGTGGGGTTCTGCGCCTCGGTCGTCAGGCACAGGACCTGGGCACCGTGGCGGCGGCAGGCGGCTTCGAGCGCCTCGGGGACGATGCCGTGTTCGTCGATCTCGACCGGGACCACTTCGGCGCGGGCGGCGCGGGCGGCGTAGCGGAAGCCGGGATAGGCCAACTCCTCGATCAGGACGACGGGGCGTTCGCCGCGCAGGCAGCAGTCGAAGATGAGGGAGATGGCGTTCTGCCCGCCGTGGGTCAGGGCCACGTCCTCGGGCCCGATGGGGCCAAGAATGCGGTCGCCCATCCAGGTCACGACCTCGGCCCGTAGCGCGGCTTCGCCCATCTGGGAGGTGTAGTCGAGCCACCCCTGCCCCGTCGTTGCCGCCATGTTCAGAAGCGCGGTGCGGAACGCTTCGGCCTGGCCGACCTCGGGCACCTGCGGCGGGCGAAGGTCGACCAGGCCGGTCGAGCCGCCGGTGATCCGTTCGGTATACAAGGGCTGCGTCGGCCCCAGGCGCGGGGATTGTGCCGCGACAAAGGTCCCCCGCCCGACCGTGGCGGCCAGGAGCCCCTCTTGCGTGGCAAGCTGGTAGGCACGGGCCACGGTTCCGGGGGTAAGGTGCAGCCGCCAGGCCAGATCCCGCACGGTGGGCAGCTGCGAATTGGCCGGAAGATCGCCGCAACGGATCGCATCCCGCAGCGCGCGCGACAGGGCCAGATACTTGGGTCCGGGGAATTGAGTCAGGTCCGGAGACCAACTTGTATCAGTCACAATAAACCTCTGGCGACTCATTTCGGGGTCAAGCTACATTGTTCCTACTAAAGCAGGCATTTTGTATCAATACAAATCAAAGGAGGCACAAATGCCCCAGACGCAGATCCAGACCGTTGCGCTGCACGCCCGCCAGGGCATTTTCGCACGCAGCATGACCGCATTGACCGCTGCCCTTTCCCGCCGCCGCGACCGCCAGCGCCTGGCCCATCTGGACGCACATCTTTTGCGCGACATCGGGCTTGATGCGCAGGAGGCCAGCCGCGAATGCGCGAAACCCTTCTGGCAGCCCTAGGCGCCAGTTCCCCGAGCGTATCTTGCGCTCTTACCCCTGAACTGGGCCGGGATTTCCCGGCCCGTTTTTTTGGACCACCCCTATTCGCGGTCGCGGGCGACGATCTCTTCCAGACGGTCGAGCACGGCGTTGTCCGGAGGAACCGAGAGCAGCGGTGCCAGCGCGCGGATCGCGCTGTTTGAACACTCCCACCAGCGCAGGGCATGCAGCCGCCGGGTGATCTCCTCGGGGAAGCGCGGCTTGATGAGGCGTGCCGGATTGCCGCCCCAGATTTCATAGGGCCCGACGGATTTGCCAACGGTGGAGTTCGCGGCGATCACCGCGCCGTCGCCAATGGTCACGCCGGACATGACGGTGACGTTCATCCCGATCCAGACATCGTTGCCGATCACCACATCGCCGTTGGTGTGCGGATGGCCGGTGATCTCGCGGCCGCCAAAGGCACCGACGAAGACATGGCCGAAAGGATAGGTCGTGCCCCAGTCGACGCGGTGGTTGCCGCCAAGGTAGACGGTCATCCGGCCCGAAACCGAGCAGAAGGCCCCGATGGTCAGGCCTGCCCCTTCGCGCCATTGCAGGATGGCAAGCTTCTTGGTGCCATAGGTGTAGCGGCCGATCTGGACCTTGGAATTCCCGACATTGTAGCGGGTGATCCCATCGGGGGAGACGTCCGCTGCGCCTGGCTGGTCATCCTCGCCGTCCATGTCATCCCCGATGCTGTGCTTGCGCGCGGCAGACTGGCGGGGCGAGGAGGGCAATGCAAGGGGCGGCAATGCAAAAGGCCCGCCGGTGGGGCGGGCCTTGGGTAAGGTGCGCTGTGAGCCGCACCCTACGATAGCGATTAGCGCTTGGAGAACTGGAACGAGCGGCGGGCCTTCGGCTTGCCGTACTTTTTCCGTTCGACGACGCGGCTGTCGCGGGTCAGGAAGCCGGCGGCCTTCAGGGCACCGCGGAGGGCGGGCTCGTAGAGCTGCAGTGCTTTGGAGATGCCGTGCTTCACCGCACCGGCCTGGCCCGAGAGGCCACCACCGGCGACGGTCGCGTAGACGTCGAACTGGCCTTCCACGTTGGCCACGGTGAAGGGCTGCTTCAGGATCATCTGCAGCACGGGACGGGCGAAGTAGACCGCCATTTCCTTGCCGTTGACCACGACCTTGCCGGAACCCGGCTTGACCCAGACGCGGGCGACCGCGTCCTTGCGCTTGCCGGTCGCGTAGGAGCGGCCGAGCTTGTCGCGGACGGGAACGCGGGGGGCGGCTTCGACGGCGGCGGGTGCGGAACCCACGGCCGACTTCAGGTCATCGAGAGATTTGATATCGGCCATGTCACGCGCTCCGGGTGTTCTTCGGGTTCAGGACCTTGACGTCCAGAACGGTCGGCTGCTGCGCCTCGTGCGGATGAGCGGCCCCGGCATAGACACGCAGGTTGGTCATCTGCTGACGGCCCAGACGGTTGCGGGTGATCATGCGCTCGACGGCCTTGACCACCACACGCTCGGGGTGGGCGCCTTCCAGCACCTGCCGCGCGGTCCGCTGCTTGATGCCGCCCGGGTGGCCGGTGTGCCAGTAGTAGACCTTGTCGTCGCGCTTTTTGCCGGTCATCTGCACCTTGTCGGCGTTGATGACGATGACATTGTCACCCATGTCCATGTGGGGGGTGAAGGTCGGCTTGTTCTTGCCGCGCAGGATGTTGGCGACGATCGTGGCGAGGCGGCCCAGAACGACGCCCTCGGCGTCGATCAGGATCCACTTCTTCTCGATGTCCGCCGGAGTAGCGGTGAAGGTTTTCATCGTGTGTCCCAATGAAGAAGGGGGCTTGAGGCGCCCCCGGAATCTCGGATGCGGGCTTATCGCCGAAGGGACTTGCAGCGTCAAGCACGCAAGGCAAGTTTATTTCTATGCAAAACAGATAGTTGCAAGAACGGTATTATTTTACCCCACACTTTCGTCTTGCCCATGTCCCAAATACTCCCGCCGGAGTGCGACACGGTTGCGCCACTGGTTCAAGCAACCATGTCGCGGCCCGAGCCGGTTGGCCGGAACGGCCAGAGGCGAGACAAAAGGCTTGCGCCTGCCAAGGCGCTCAATCTGATTACCGCAGCTTCGGCGGGCGCGAGGGGTCCATGCCGGGGGCGGCTGGGGAAAGGCCCTGCGGTTCCGGTGCGGGCAGGTCAAAGCGCAGGGCGACACGCTCCATCGCCTTGGCCGCTGGATCGCCCGCGCGCAGGAAGACGACGTCGAGTTCCCCCGCCTCGATGCCGGAAAAGACCAGCGCCTCGTTCATTGCGCGGGCAAGCGCGCCATCCGCGCCTTCCACCGCATCGATCAGCGCCAGGATATGGCCCCGGCGACCCCCTGCGTAGACGACACCCGCCAGAAGCGCCGCAGCCGCCAGCCCCCCGGCGCGCGCAAGCTTGGCATCGAGCGAGGCGATCACCGTCTCGGGGACGGACGGTGGCAGGAAGGCCTGCGGCAGGGCCTCCACTTCGTCGGGGCCTTCGTCCAGCGTCTCGGCCAGCCAGTCCATCGCCTCGGGCGGGAGGAGCATGGACGAGGGCGCGACGCCGAGGTTCACCCCCATCCCGATCCCCTGCCCTTTCAGAAGCCCCGCAATGACCCGGCCCGGCAGCGCGGCATAGGGCGCGATGCCGCCGGTGAAGGAGGCAAGCCGCTCTTCCCGGTCGAAGACGAGGATCACGGGGCCGTCCTCAAGGTCAAAGACCTTGGGCTCCAGGCTGTCGCCCTGGGCTTCGCGTTCCAGAAGGACGACCAGTTCGCCATCGGCGAGACGTTCGAAGAAGCGCAGGCGCAGCGCCTCGTTCTCGGGGTCGGCCGAGACGGCAGCATGGGCGGCGTCAAGCAGGGTCACGACATCAGGCATCCAGAACCTCCCGCACCCGGGCGCGCAAGGCCGGAAGAAGCTCGGCCTCGAACCAGGGGTTGCGTTTCAGCCATCCCGTATTCCGCCAGGACGGATGCGGCAAGGGAAAGACGCCCCGCACAGCGGGCCCGCGCCAATCGGCCACGGCTTGCGTCACGTCACGCGGGCCAAGGTGCCAGCGGATCGCCGCGCCACCGACGAGAAGTGTCAACGGCAGAGGGCCGAGGCTGTCCATCACCCGGGCCCGCCAGGTCGCGGCGCAGAGCGGTGGCGGGGGCAGGTCAGAGCCCTTGCTGTCATAGCCGGGAAAGCAGAAAGCCATCGGCACGATGGCGATGCGCGTCAGGTCGTAGAACTCGCCTTCGGACAGGCCCGCCCAGTCGCGCAGGCGGTCGCCGGAGCGGTCGGTGAACGGACGCCCGCTGGCATGGACCCGCGCGCCGGGGGCTTGGCCTGCGATCAGCAGCCGCGCACCGGGCCGGAACCAGACGACCGGGCGCGGCGCGTGGACGGTCGCGGTCGCGGCAAATCGGTCGGCGCACAGACGGCAGGCCCGGATATCGTCGGCAAGGTTCATCCAGTCATGCTGGAGGGTCTGGCGGGAGGGTTCAAGCGACGCCGTCCGCTGCCCCATTGCGGGGGGCGCAAATCAGCGTCAAATGGAGGAAAGTCCCAGCCGGACCGTGCCAGATGTATCGAGTCTCGTCCTTCGTGCCCCGTTTTGCCCAGGCCTTGCTGGGCGGGGCCGCGCTTGCCACGGTCTGGGTGAACCTGGCCCCGGCAAGGGTCGGACACGGTCCTGTGTTTCGTGGTCGGGCGGGCGATTTCGGACGCGGGCATCCGGCGCTGCATCTGCTGCTTCTGGTGGCGATCGCGACCGACATTCTTGCCCTGCTGATCGCGGGGCTGACCCATCCTGCCGTGTCGCTGCGGCTGGCCTGGCTGCTTCTGCCGCTGGTCGCCGGACTGGCAGTCTGGCTTAGGTTCGGTCGCCCCCCGCCACCCGATGCGCCCGAGCGGGAGCGGCGGGCGCGTGACCGGCTGCTGCCCTACATCCTTGCGGGCATCCTGTCCTGGGTGGGCGTCGCGGCTTCGGGCCTGCCCGCCGCGCTGGGTCTGTTGCCGGTGATCCCGGCGATTGCCCATGCCGACCGCAGTTTCGGCCTGTTCGCCGAGGCCGAGGAAGCGCTGCAGGACCCCCTGAACCGGCTGGCCCATGCGCTGATCCGCCCGGTGATGGCAATCCTGTTCCTGTTTGGCCTGACCCGGGGCGGGGTCGAGCTTTCGGCCTTTGCGCCGACCACCGTCACCACGCTGACGTCACTGTGGGTCGGGCGGCCGCTTGGCATGCTGATCGGCGGCATTGGCCTGATCGCGCTTCTGGGACTGAAACTGCCCTCCGGGGTCAGGCTGCGCGACATCCTGCGCATGGTGCCGATCCTGGCTATGGGGTTTTCGGTGCCGGTCCTGACCCTGGATACCGCGCTGCCGGGTGGCGCGATGCAGGAAGCCGCGCGGCTGGGGCTGGCGCTAAGCCTTGCAGCCGGGGCAGTTGCTCTGCTGTTGCGCCCCCGGCCCGCTGCCGGCTGACGGCCCGACCCTTGCGCTTTTCCCCGCCGCCCGGCGACCTTGGCCCCCTCACCGCCCTTTCAAGGCCACAAACCGAATGTTAACGATATGATCGTAGCAGTAACGAAGACACCCACAAACGGGTGCCGAGGCCTGGATGATCGAGTTCCGAAATGTTTCGAAATCGTTCTGGACGGGAACGCAGCGCAAGGTCATCCTTGATCGCGCCTCCTTTCGTGTCGAGCTTGGGAATTCCATGGGCATCCTGGCTGGGAACGGCACCGGCAAGACCACGATCATCAACATGATGGCGGGGCTGGAAAAACCGGACGAAGGCACGATCCGCAAGACCTCGCGCGTGTCGTTTCCGCTGGGGTTCATGGGCGGGGTAAACAACAAGCATTCGGCCAAGGAAAACGCCCGCTACATCGCGCGGCTTTACGGGCTTGATCCCGACTATGTCGAAAGCTTCTGCCGCTGGGTCTGTGGGCTTGGCGAATATTTCGAGATGCCGCTTGCGACCTATTCCTCGGGGATGCGCAGCCGGTTCTCGTTCTCTTTGCTGTTGTCGATCGAGTTCGACATCTACCTGATCGACGAAGGCATGCCCGCCACGGCGGATGTCGAATTCAACCGCAAGGCCGGAAACATTCTTCAGGAACGCCTGAAGAAGTCGACGGTCGTCATCGTCTCGCACTCGCCCAAGACGCTTGAGAAGTTCTGCCGCACGGCCGCAGTTCTCAAGAACGGCACGCTTTACCAGTTCGAGACCCTTGAAGAAGCGAAACGTCTTTATGACTACCAATCCTAAGGCCGCCCGCTACAACACCCGTCCCGTGGACCGCCCGGCCGAACGCCCGGAGGAGCCTGCCTCGGCCGGGCTGTTCGACACGCAGGAAGACGGCTTCGGCAACATGGATTTCCGCCGCGACCCGGAACCCGCGCAGACTGCGGGGGCGGAACCGGACACGGGCACAGAGGCAAACAGCGACGGTGCGGCAGCGGCGGACCTGCCGCAGCCCGTCCGCAAGGCCGAAACCCCCGAGGAGATCGAGGCTGCGCTGGCGGCCATCGCCGCAGAGGGCCTGACCAGCCGACAGCTGCGCCGCGCCCTGCTGATCGCGCAAAAGCACGAGATCGTGCCGAAGTCCGAATTCGACGCCGTGCGCCTTCTGCGCGAAGCGGGGATCGACCCCTTCTCGCGCGCGTCGATGCTGCGGATCGTCAGTTCGCAGCCCGAACCGGGCCCCGCCGCCGGCCCCGAAGACGGCGACAGCCTGCCCCGCGCAGCCGGACGCGAACTTGCGCGACTGCCGGGCGACACGGTGCAACTGCCCAAGCGCGCGAAACCGGTGGCCGTGCCGTCGACCGAACAGCGCGCCGAGGTGAACCAGGCGGCTGAGATCCTGCGGATGCAGCAGGACATCGCGCGCCGCAGGCGGCGGCGGCTTGCGCTTCTGGCCGCGCGGATGTTCGCTTTCGTGCTGCTGCCGACCTTCATCGCGGGCTGGTATTTCTACGTGATCGCCACGCCGATGTATTCGGTGCGGTCGGAATTCGTGATCCAGCAGGCGGGTCCGGCCTCGTCGGGCGGCTCGCTTGGCGGGCTTTTCTCGGGCACGGCCTTTGCCACCTCGCAGGATTCGATCGCCGTGCAGGGCTATCTGCAATCGCGTGAGGCGATGGGGCGGCTGGACGCGGACCTGGGCTTCCGCGCGCATTTCCAGAGCGACGAGATCGACGCGCTGCAGCGGCTTGAACCCGATGCGACGCTGGAGGCGGCCTACAAGGTCTACAAGAAGTTCCTGAAGATCTCGTTCGACACGACCGAGGGCGTGATCCGCATGGACGTGATCGCGGCCGACCCCGAGGTCGCGGCGGACTGGTCGCGGCAGCTGATCACCTATGCCGAGGGCCAGGTCGACCATCTGACCCAGCGGCTTCGGGAAGACCAGATGCGCGATGCGAAGGAAGGTTACGACGTGGCGCAGGCCGCGCTGACCGCCTCGCAACGCCAGCTGATCGCGCTGCAGGAAAAGTTCAAGATCATCTCCTCGGAGACCGAGGTGGGCCTGATCGTCGGGCAGATCAGCGGGCTGGAGAACCAGATCACCCAGGAACGCCTGTCGCTGGCGCAGATGGAGGCCAACCCCGAACCGAACCAGGCACGGATGGAGCCGATCAAGCGCCGGATCGCGACGCTGGAGGGCCAGGTCGCCGAGCTGCGCGCCAGGCTGACCGAAGACAGCGCAAGCGAGACGAGCCTTGCCGAGATCCAGGGCGAGCTTCTGGTCGCGCAGGCCGATCTGCAGACCCGGCAGCTGCTGCTGGCCCAGGCGCTCCAGTCGATGGAGACCGCGCGGGTCGAGGCCAACCGCCAGGTCCGCTATCTGTCGCTGTCGGTAAGCCCGATCCCGCCGGACGAGCCGAGCTTTCCCCGCGCTTTCGAGAACACGCTGGTGACCATGTTGATCCTTCTGGGGATTTACCTCATGGTCTCGATGACCGCCGCGATCCTGCGGGAACAGGTCTCCTCGTAAGGGTTCTGCATGAAGGACGTCTCGATCGGCGGGCTGACTGTCGGCAATGACCGGCCGCTTCTGGTGATTGCCGGGCCCTGCCAGCTGGAAAGCCTGGACCATGCGCAGATGATCGCGGGCCGGATGGCCGAGGCCTCCCGGGCGGCGGGCGCGCAATATGTCTTCAAGGCCAGCTACGACAAGGCGAACCGGACCTCGCTTTCGGGCAAGCGGGGCATGGGGATGGAGGCGGGGCTGAAGGTGCTTGCCGCCGTGCGCGCGATGGGGCTGCCGGTCCTGACCGACGTGCACGACGCGGGCCAGGCGCGTGAGGCGGCGACGGTCGTGGACGTGATCCAGATCCCGGCCTTCCTCTGCCGTCAGACCGACCTTCTTCTCGCTGCGGGCGAGACGGGGGCGGTGGTGAACGTGAAGAAAGGCCAGTTCCTCGCCCCCTGGGACATGGCCAATGTCGCCGACAAGGTCGCCTCGACCGGCAACCAGCGCATCCTTCTGACCGAACGCGGGGTCAGCTTTGGCTACAACACGCTGGTGGCCGACATGCGGTCCCTGCCGATCATGGCGCGGACCGGCTGGCCCGTCATCATGGATGCAACCCATTCGGTACAGCAACCGGGCGGCCAAGGGAATTCGTCAGGCGGGCAGCGCGAGTTTGCGCCGGTCATGGCGCGTGCGGCCGTCAGCCTTGGCATCGCGGGCGTCTTCATCGAAACGCACGAGGACCCCGACCGCGCGCCGTCGGACGGCCCGAACATGATCCCGCTGGATCAGATGCCCGCGCTGGTCGACAGCCTTATGCAGTTCGACCGGCTGGCAAAGGCGAACCCGCTCCGCGTCTAGAAGTCCGCGCGACCGGGCGCGATCTTTCGGCGAAAGATCGTGAGCTGCAGATGCATCGAAGCGAGGAAAGGCTGGCTGGGGCGCTAGGATTCGAACCTAGGTATGGCGGTACCAAAAACCGCTGCCTTACCACTTGGCGACGCCCCAACCGTGCGGCGGTGTTTAGCGAAGGGGCATGGTGGGTGCAAGGCCCTGATGCCGAAAAATTCCAGCGCATGTCCCGGCTTGTCGCGGCTTTTCTCCCCGGCTAGGACGGGGCATGGCGTGGGACGCGATCATCCTGGGGGCCGGGGCAGCCGGCATGATGGCGGCCATCGAGGCCGGGCGCCGGGCGCGCCGCGTCCTGGTCATCGACCACGCCAAGGCCCCGGGCGAGAAGATCCGCATCTCGGGCGGGGGACGCTGCAACTTCACCAACCTGAACATCGCGCCAGAGCGGTTCCTGTCGCAAAACCCGCGCTTTGCCCTGTCGGCGCTGAAGCGGTTCACGCAATGGGATTTCATCGCCCGGATCGACGCCGCGGGGATCGCCTGGCACGAAAAGACCTTGGGGCAGCTTTTCTGCGACGGGCCTGCAACGCAGGTCGTCACGATGCTGGTCCGCGACATGGAGCGGGCGGGGGCCACGCTGTGGCTCGACTGCGCAGTGGGCGAAATGCGGCGCGACGGGGCCGGTTTCACGGTCGAAACTGCGCGGGGGCCGCAGCGGACGAAGGCCGTTGTGGTCGCCACCGGCGGCAAGTCGATCCCGAAGATGGGGGCGACGGGATTTGGCTATCAGATCGCCGAGCGGTTCGGCCTGCCCGTGGTCGAGACCCGGCCCGCCTTGGTGCCGCTGACCTTTGCCGAGCAGGAACTGGCCTGGATGCGCCCGCTGGCCGGAGTTGCGGTGCAGGCGCGCGTCAGCGCAGGCACGGCGGGCTTTGACGAGGCGGTCCTGTTCACTCATCGCGGGTTGTCGGGTCCGGCGGTGCTGCAGGTGTCGTCCTATTGGCGCGAGGGCGAGCCGATCCTGCTTAACCTCGTGCCGGGGCAGGACATGGCGGCAGGCCTGAGGCAGGCAAAGGCGACACAAGGCAAAGCGGCGCTGCGCACGATCCTGGGACGCTGGTTGCCGGAACGGCTGGCGCGGCACCTGGAGGAGACAGCCGGGGTCAGCGGCGTGATGGCCGAACTGTCCGGAGCGGTGCTGGACCGGATCGCGGGCGGCATCACCGGCTGGCGGTTGGTGCCGGTGGGGTCCGAGGGCTATCGCACGGCCGAGGTCACGTTGGGCGGGGTCGACACCCGGGCACTGGACGGGCGGACGATGGAGGCGAAGGGCGTGCCCGGCCTTTACTTCATCGGCGAAGTGGTCGATGTCACCGGCTGGCTGGGGGGCTACAACTTCCAGTGGGCCTGGTCGAGCGGCTGGGCCGCCGGTCAGGCGCTGTAGCGCCTAAAGCGGGATCTTCGCAAATCCGTCGCGCAGCGCGTTCGACCAGGCGTCCGACATGGCGCGGAAGGCGGGGTCGCCTGCCTCGATCCGGCGCTTCTGGCTGACCTTGCAGGCATCGCGTTCGATCACCGCCAGGTCCAAAGGCATGCCCACAGACAGGTTCGAGCGCAGGGTCGAATCCATCGACAGAAGCACGGCCTTGGTCGCGTCCGACAGGCTGGTCGTGGGCTTGACCACCCGGTCCAGGATCGGCTTGCCGTATTTGTGCTCGCCGATCTGCAGGAAGGGCGTATCCTCGGTCGCCTCGATGAAATTGCCCTCGGGGTAGATGAGGAAGAGCCGCATCGCCCCGCCCTTTCGCTGGCCGGCCACGATCATCGAGGCGGAAGCGCCCTGCATGGCTGACAGCTTCTCGTCGACTTCGGCCCGGACCTTCGCCAGCCGCGCGCCAACGATCTCGGCCACTTTCAGCAGGGTCGGCGCCAGCATGATCGAGGTTTCCGGCGTGGCCTCGGGGTCTTCGATCGCCTCGCGCAACTGGGCGATGGTGGTTTGCGTGACCGAGAGGCTGCCTGCGGTCATGATGACGATGACGCGCTCACCCGGCTCTTCGAAGGTAAACATCTTGCGGTAGGTCGAGATGTTGTCGAGCCCGGCATTGGTGCGCGTGTCCGACAGCAGCACCATGCCTTCATTCAGGAGGAGGCCCACGCAGTACGTCATTCTATGTCCCCGATTCCGGCTTGAAGCCTATTGGGCGGACTGCAGGACCGCAACTGTCACGTCCATGTCTTCCTCGGCCCCGCCGCGCGCGATGCCGCGGATGGGCGCGGCGTCCTGCGCATCGAAGCCCGAGCCCAAGCGGATGTAGCGGGCGTCGGGGCAGCACCGGTTTGCCGGGTCGAAGCCGACCCAGCCGAGGCCTGCAATGTGGAGTTCGGCCCAGGCATGGGCAGCCTCGTGCGGGGTGCCGTCCTCGGTCGCGAAGAGGTAGCCCGAGACGTAGCGTGCCGGAAGGCGGCGCGCGCGGGCGCAGGCGATGAGGGCATGGGCGTGGTCCTGACAAACGCCTTCGCCAAGCGCCAGCGCCTCGGCGAGCCGTGCCGACCATTCGGCCGCGGTGAGATCGGTCGCGAGGTCGAGAAGCCGGAAATCCACAGCCGGATATTCGTTGATCGCGACGCGCAGGAAGCCCCAGAGGCCGCTCTGCACGGGTTTCGGCTGGCCTTCGGCCTCGATCGCGCCGCGCGTGATCACCGTGACGCGCGGGCTGTCGCTCTCGTGCTCGAAAGCCTCGGCAATCGCCTTCAGGGCCTCGATATGGCGCGCCAGCGCCTCCACGCTGTCCGGGCTCGAATCCTCGGCGACATAGACCAGATGGGCCGGCAGATCGCCTGCCTTCACGCGGTCCAGCAATTTCTTGCCGAGCGCGGCATCGGCCGGGCCACGATCCATGGCGGCGTCGGCTCGACCATCGGCGCGCGCTTCGAGGAGGGCGGGATCGTCGAGAACTTCGCCACCGAGGTCGCGATCACGGGTGGGCTGATTGTGGATGACGGCGGCGGGCCGGAGGCGCAGATCGACGTCGCGCTGGTCGACTACACCGGGGCCATGGCGGCGGGACGCTACCGGCGCGGCGACAACCCGGTGCTGATGACCTTCGAGCTGGTGCTGGAGGTGGAGTAGAGCGCGCGCCGGGCGCACGTCATTCTCGGGCGGAGCAAAGCGCAGACCCGAGAATCTCAGGACGGTAGGCCTCCTCCGGCCA
>OFDC01000124.1_pt1 | contig 81981 bp, 74 predicted proteins | sample 1520941 | NCBI WGS metagenome assembly OFDC01 (sample SAMEA94258168, study PRJEB24077) | hot springs metagenome | biome: Aquatic biome; feature: Water | place: India | collected 2012-12-06 | depth 5 m
CAAGCGCCTCCCCTCCCCCGCGTGGGGAGGGGATGGGGATGGGGGGCCGCCGTCAGATCACGCATGGCGCCCCCTCAATGCAAGTTATGCTGCGACCCGGTGCCTTCTTCGTCCAGAAGATGCCCCGTCGCAAAGCGGTCCAGCCGGAACTTGCGCGCCACCTCATGCGGCTCGCCCGTGGCCATCAGATGCGCCATGCACCAGCCGCTGGCAGGCACCGCCTTGAACCCCCCGTAGTTCCAGCCGCAATCAATGAACAGCCCGTCGGTATGCGTCTTGTCGATGATCGGGGAGCCATCCGGCGACATGTCCATGATCCCGCCCCAGGACCGCAGCACCTTGGCCCGACCGATCATCGGCATCAGGGTCATGCCCGCTTCCATCACATGCTCGACCATCGGCAGGTTCCCCCGCGCGGCGTAGCTTGCGTAAAAGTCGAGATCGCCCCCGAAGACCAACCCGCCCTTGTCGGACTGGCTGATATAGAAGTGCCCCATACCAAAGCTTATGACGTGGTTGATCACCGGCTTCAGCCCCTCGGTGACAAAGGCCTGCAGGATGTGGCTTTCAATCGGCAACCGCATCCCCGCCATCGCGGCGACCTGAGACGACCGCCCCGCCACCACGATCCCCACCTTCTTCGCCCGGATCGCTCCGCGAGTCGTCTGGACCCCCCGCACAACCCCGCCTTCGATGTCGATCCCCGTGACCTCGCAGTTCTGGATCAGGTCCACACCCCTTTGGTCCGCCCCCCGCGCATAGCCCCAGGCCACCGCGTCATGGCGCGCCGACCCACCCCGAGGATGCAAAAGCCCGCCGTAAATGGGAAACCGCGTGTTGTCGAAATCGAGGTAGGGCAGATGCTCCCGCACCCCGTCCCGGTCCAGAAGGATCGCGTCATCCCCCTGATTTATCATCGCATTCCCGCGCCGGACAAAGGCATCGCGCTGGCCGTCGGAATGGAACAGGTTGATGAGGCCCCGCTGCGAATGCATCACGTTGTAGTTCAGTTCGGACTCCAAACCCTCCCACAGCTTCATGCTGTGAGAGTAGAACTCAGAGTTCCCCGGCAGAAAGTAGTTGGCCCGCACAATGGTCGTGTTCCGCCCCACGTTCCCGCCGCCAAGGTAGCCCTTCTCCAGCACCGCGACATTGGTGATCCCGTGGTTCTTCGCCAGGTAATAGGCCGTCGACAGCCCATGCCCGCCGCCGCCGATGATGATGACGTCATACTCCGCCTTCGGCGCCGGATCGCGCCAGGCGGGCGTCCAGCCCTTGTTGCCAAGAAGCCCCTCGGTGATGACCTTCAGGCCGGAATATCGCATGGGTGACGCCTCCTGACCCGGCCATCAAACCGGGACTGGAGTGGTTATTCAAGAGCACACGCACAAATCCTGCTCTACCTGCGACAAAGCGTGTCGCAAGCGGCGCGAGGAGGTTAAAGCCCCTTCGACCGGTAGGTCTGTGCGACCCGGCCGATCGACACGATATAGGCCGCCACCCGCAGGTCCTCGACATCCTGTCTCGAATGCCAGACCTCGCGCATCGCCTGGTAGGCCGTCCGCATTGTGTCGTCGAGGCCGGACCGCACCAGCGCGAGTTCGTCCGACCCGGTCAGGAAACGCTCCTTGAAATCCTCGGCCAGCGACCAGCCCAGACCCTTGTCGGCCGACAGCCGCTCCAGCTCCTCGACCAAAAGGCGTGACCGAGCCTCCTCGGCCCGGCGCTGCATCCGGCCGAACCGGATGTGGGACAGGTTCTTCACCCATTCGAAGTAGCTGACCGTGACGCCGCCCGCATTGGCGTACATGTCGGGGATGATGACGCAGCCCTTCCGGCGCAGCACTTCGTCCGCTCCGAAGGTAATCGGGCCGTTCGCCGCCTCGATGATCAGCGGTGCCTTGATCCGGTCGGCATTGCCCAGATGGATCACCCCCTCCATGGCCGCCGGGATCAGGATGTCGCAGGCTTCTTCCAGCACAGCCGAGCCATCCGTCAGATGGGTCGCGTTGGGATAGCCCGCAAGAAGCCCCCCGTGCCGGTTCATCCACTGCCGCACATCCTCGATGTTCAGGCCCTTGGGGTCCACCAGCGCGCCATCCCGCTCGATCACCGCGATGACCTTGGCCCCGTCCTCCTCGCTTACGAATTTCGCGGCGTGATAGCCCACATTGCCGAGGCCCTGCACGATCACCCGCTTGCCGTCGAGGCTGCCGGTGAGCCCCGCCTTGCCCGCATCCTCCTTGTGCCGGAAGAATTCGCGCAAGGCGTATTGCACGCCCCGCCCCGTTGCCTCGACCCGCCCCTGGATGCCGCCCGCATGCGGGGGCTTTCCAGTGACGCAGGCCTTGGCGTTGATGTCCGTCGTGTTCATCCGCGCATACTGGTCGGCGATCCAGGCCATCTCGCGCTCGCCCGTGCCCATATCCGGCGCGGGCACGTTCTGCGCCGGATGGATCAGGTCGCGCTTGATCAGCTCGTAAGCAAAGCGGCGGGTGATCTGCTCCAGTTCGTGCTCGTCCCATTGGCGCGGGTCGATGCACAATCCGCCCTTCGACCCGCCGAATGGCGTTTCCACCAGCGCGCATTTGTAGGTCATCAGCGCCGCCAGCGCCTCGACCTCGTCCTGGCTGACCGAGAGCGCGTAACGGATGCCGCCCTTCACCGGCTCCATGTGTTCGGAATGGACGCTGCGATAGCCGGTGAAGGTCTCGATCTTGCCGCGCAGGCGCACCCCGAAGCGGACCGTGTAGGTCGAGTTGCAGACCCGAATCTTCTGCTCCAGGCCCGGGCTCAGGTCCATCAACTTCGCGGCGCGGTTGAACATTAGGTCAACGGACTCGCGGAAACTTGGCTCTCCGGCGTGGTTCATTCTGTCCTCCCAAACAGGCCGCGCCCTCCCGCGTCGGCCGGTCAAGCCTACTTCCGGGCCGGGGCCTGCGGAACCCCGAAAGCGGTTCTTCGCCGACGCAGCCTACCGGCCGGCATCGGCGGCTCTTGGCCTAGCCGCTCGCGAATCGGGCAGCTTGCGAAAACCTTGCGAGAGGGTGAACGCCACGAAAATTTCCATGATCCCGGGTCAACGCCCGGAGATAACCCTAGATTGTTTCCCGATTGTGGCAGGTCTGCCGCGGAGTCTTTGGATTTGCCATACTTCTGCCTGATGTTGTGCCTACTCAATCGTTGGGGAACCGTCTTTTCGGCGGGCTGCTGCTAGTATGGATCGTGACATGTTTGACAAAGCTGCCAAGCGTTCGATTTCTGCCCGACTTCGCGAGAAGGTCGCCGACTTCCGATCGGATGAAACCGGGGGCGTTGCGATCTTCGTCGTCTTCCTCTTCGTGATGATGATCATGTTCGGCGGCATCGCCGTGGACACCATGCGCTTTGAATGGCGTCGCGTCGCGCTGCAGCAGACCATGGACCGCGCGGTGCTCGCTGCCGCCAGCATGCAGCAGAAGACCCGCACGCCGCAACAGATCGCCACTGAATGGTTCCAGGTCGCCGGTCTCGGGGACGAGCTTGAGGTCGACTATTCGGCCCCGACCGTGACGGGCGTCGCCAACGCGAACAAGCGCGAAGCCACGATCACGGCAAATGTCCGTTCGTACAACCATTTCATGGGCTGGCTCGACGTCCCGTACATCGAGGCGCCCGTCGTCTCTGCCGCGGCGGAAGGGATCGCGAAGGTCGAGGTTGTGCTTGTCCTCGACATCACCGGTTCGATGAACGATCCTGCCGCCCCGGGGGACACCCAGACGAAGATCGCAGCCCTGCGCGAAGCGGCGGACAACTTCGTGACGATCGTGAAGGGCGCCGACTCGAAGAATGGCGTGTCGATCGGCGTGGTTCCCTATGCCTCGCAGGTCAACATCCCCGCCAGCCTGCGCCAGCGCTTCAACGCAACCCGCGTGTCATCGTGGAATTTCGTTCCTAACGCCGGTGTACCGAACATCAACTGCATCGAAATCCCGCCCAGCACCTACACCTCGGCGGCACTAGACCGAACCCTCCCGATGCCGATGGCGGCTGTGGCCGACGTTACGTCGACGGTGACCAACACCACGAACTTCCTTCGGGCTGCGGACTTCCCGCCCTCTGTCGAGTTTGGTCCTCGTGTCTGCACGACGAAGAATGACGATCCCGCGACCGCCGTGGACGAATCCACCTACAACCAGGTCCTGCTGCCCACAAAGGATGCCGCCACTGTCAAGGCGCGCATCGCGCAGCTTACCGCCGCTGGCAACACCTCGATCGCCATCGGCATGCGCTGGGGCACGGCCATCCTCGACCAGTCGGCGACCGGCCTTTACACAATCACCGACTCGGACGGTAAGATCCGGCCCTTCCAGAACAACGATCCGGAAGTCCGCAAGATCCTCGTCCTCATGACGGACGGTGAACACGTCGCGAACAACTATGTCTACGACACCTACAAGACCGGTCCGTCGCCCATCTGGCTTGGCTCGGACGGCAACTTCGCCATCAACTTCAGCAGTTCGACCCGCGGGCCGTTCACGGGTACCCTGCCGTCGAACTGCTCGGGCTGGACCGTTCCCTCGACGCGGAACATCTTTGTGCCGCACCTCAAGGCGAACTCGCTGCGGGCCCGTCGGCTTGCCACCGACCCGGAGGGCGTCAGCTCGGGCACCGGCTCCAGCTATCCGCTCGTCGCCGGTGCCTGCGATCCCCGCGCCTGGGTCGCCCCGAACGCGGCCGGCAACCCGACCTGGCAACAGCGGGATGCTGCGGGCAACCCGATGGTCAACGCCAGTGGACAGCCGATCATGGTGACGTCCCAGCGGCTTGACTGGTCCGAGGTCTGGCGCTTCATGCGGATGGATTATCTGATCCGGCAAATGTATGGCCGCGCGAACATCGGCAGTGCAGTCAGCGTCACCACCCTGCAGAACACCTTCCGTGGCACCTACCTTGCGGTGTCCACCATGAACACGCTTCTGCAGCAGAACTGCGCCGCCGCGCGCAACCAACCGGACGGCTCGCCCGCCGGCGCCGGGATCGAGATCTACGGCATCGCCTTCGCCGCGCCCGCAAACGGAACAACGCAGATCCAGAACTGCGCCAGCCCGTACGATGCGGCAACCGATACCACGTACTTCTTTAATGCGACCAACAGCGCTGACCTCAACTCGGCCTTCGCCACCATCGCAGCCGACATCACAGACCTCAGGCTGACCCAATGAACGCTCTCCGCACTTTCCTCAAGGACGATTCGGGCGCGGCGACGATCGAGTTCCTCTTCGTCTTCCCAATCCTGTTCACCATCTTCACCGCCTCGTTCGAAAGCAGCATGTACATGGCGCGCTATGTCATGTTCGAACGGGCGGTGGACCTGACGGTCCGCCAGCTTCGGCTGCGCACGATGGTGAACCCGACCCATGAGCTTCTGAAGGAAACCATCTGCCGGAATGGAATGCTGATCGAGTCGGTCACCGAATGCAAGCAATCGATGAAGATCTGGATGCAGCCGATTGACACCGGAACCTTCGCAATGAGCGCTCCGCCCAGGTCGTGCGTCGACAAGTCCCAGCCGATCGATACCGACGAGCCCCCGGCAACCCAGTACGCTCTCGGCGTTGAAAACGAAATCATGCTGCTTCGCATCTGCATGAAGATAAATCCGGTGTTCCCGACCACTGCCGTCAGCGTAAAGATGCCGGTCGAAGACGATGGCAGCGTTGTGATGTTGGTCACCTCTACTTTCGTGAACGAGCCCGGGTGATCCGACATGCGCACGCTCAAGCACCGCTTTACCACGTTCCTCCGCGATGAAAGCGGCCTGATCCTTGTCGAGGGCCTGATCATGCTGCCCTTGCTGATCTGGGCGATGGTCGCGATGTTCATCTACTGGGACGTGTTCCGCACGATCAACGTCTCGCAGAAGACCGCTTATTCCATCGCTGACCTTCTGTCGCGGCAGCGGACCTCCATCTCGCCAGCCTATGCCGACGGGCTGCAGAACATCGTCGACTTCCTGACGCCGGGCGGGCATCCGGTGAAGGTCCGGATCACCAGCCTGGAATGCGATTCGCCCACTGGCACCACTGCCGAGCGGGTTTGCAACGCCGGCCGGGGCAGTTTCACGCTTCTGTTCTCGCGGTCGCCAGGAAATAAGGTCAATTCGCTGCTTGAGTCTGAAATCCAGGCTTGGAAAGGCACTAGGATTCCAACCCTGGTCCATGGTGAAAGCGTTTTCGTCGTGCAGACCCAGGTTGACTTCAAGGCGCAGATTCCCGTCGTGCTTCTTGGAATGCTGATCGGGGTCGAAGATCAGAGCTTCGGCGAATTCATCGTGACCCGCCCGCGCGCCCGTCGGCTTTGCCTCGAAGGAACCCCGACCTGCGCATGATCCCGGGCGGTCACTGCCCGGGCTTTCCCCCGTCCCGATCCGCCGCTAACCTTTACGGACGCCATCGGGGTTGCCATGCGTATGACCACCATTCTTGCCCCTGCGCTTGCGGTCCTTGCCGCTTGCGCCCCTTTCCCCGAGCTTGACGCAGTCGGTCCCGATACCGGACCGCCGCCGCAGCTTCTGCCCATCGATACGCTTCTGGACCAGGCGCAGACGGGCGCGGAGGATCCGGGTCCTGCGCTCTCGGGAAGGGCCGCCGGGCTGAAGGCGCGCGCCGCGGCGATCAAGGCCGCCTCGCCCCCACCCTGACGGACCCCAGACTGACTGCCCCCAAACCTGACGACATTGCACCCCGCGCGGCTTCCGGCTAACAGACATCAGCCGTCAAACTGCCGAAGGTTCCCCAATGCCCGCTGCCCCCTTGCGTCTTGGCCTTGCCGGTCTCGGGACCGTCGGCATCGGTGTCGTGAAGATCGTCCAGTCGCACGCCGACCTGATCGCCGCCCGCGCCGGTCGCCCGGTGACGATCACCGCCGTCTCGGCCCGCGACCGCCAGAAGAACCGCGACGCGGACCTGTCCGGCTATGCCTGGGAAGCCGACCCCGTCGCGCTTGCGAAACGCGCCGACATCGACGTCTTCGTCGAGGTGATGGGCGGTCACGAGGGCGTGGCCAAGGACGCGACCGAAGCCGCCCTTGCCGAAGGCAAGCACGTCGTCACCGCCAACAAGGCGCTTCTCGCCCACCACGGCCAGACCCTGGCCGAACAGGCCGAGGCCGCGAACCTCGCCCTCCGCTTCGAGGCCGCCGTCGCAGGCGGCATCCCCGTCATCAAGGCCCTGACCGAGGGCCTTGCGGGCAACCGGATGAAGCGCGTCATGGGCGTGATGAACGGGTCCTGCAACTACATCCTCACCCGGATGCAGGCTGAAAACCTGCCGTATGAAACCGTGTTCGAAGAAGCCCGCCAGCTCGGCTATCTTGAGGCAGACCCCAACCTCGACGTCGGCGGCATCGATGCGGGCCACAAGCTCTCGCTCCTCGCGGCCATTGCCTTCGGCACCCGGGTCGCCTTCGACGCCGTGGAACTGGAAGGCATCGGGAATGTCTCGATCGACGACATCCGCCTGGCTGAAGACATGGGCTACCGGATCAAGCTTCTGGGCGTGGCGCAAATGACCGGGCGGGGCCTGGAACAGCGGATGACCCCCTGCCTCGTCCCCGCCGACAGCCCCTTGGGCCAGCTGCAGGGCGGCACCAACATGGTCGTTCTTGAAGGCGACTCGGTCGGCCAGATCGTCCTCCGGGGCCCCGGCGCCGGGATGGGCCCGACCGCATCCGCCGTCATGGCCGACGTGATCGACATCGCCCGCGGCTTCCGGCTGCCGACCTTCGGCCAGCCCGCCAGCACGCTGACCGCCGCCCAGCCCGCCCGTGCCGCGACCCCTGCGCCCTACTACCTGCGCATGACGCTCCTCGACAAACCCGGCGCGCTGGCGAAGATCGCCACCTGCCTCGGCGACGCCGGTGTCTCCATCGACCAGATGCGCCAGTACGGCCACCAGGGCGCCAACGCACCCGTCCTGATCGTCACCCACAAGGCCGCCCCCGACGACGTCGCCCACGCCATGACCCGCTTCGCCGCGACCGGCGTCCTGGTCGGCGAACCCGTCGCGATCCGGATCGAGGAAGTCTGACCTTCCGCTTGACAGAGGCTGCTCCGTGACCTGACCCTTGCTCTATTGGTTCAAGGCATGGGACAGATCATGCGTGCATTCCTTCTGACGCTCTTTCTCGCCACACCAGTACTGGCCGACCCGATCCAGGGCGCCGCTGACCCCGCATTCCACGAGCCGTTCCAGCGCGCCTTGCGAGGCGACGACCCGACCGCGCTCCTCGACCTCCACGCCGCCGCCGAGGCTGGCAACACCTCAGCCCTCCTCGCATTGCCTGCTGTCAGCAACTGGCTCCGCGCCACCCTTCCCTTTGCCGAACGGAAGAAACTGGGCCGGGTCAACGGCACCCCCATCGCCAAGGCCTTCGCGGCCGCCGATCCCACCGCCGCGCTCTGGGCTCTGGGCGAACCCGGCTCTGACATGAACATCCTCCTGGCGCGTGCTTTCGCGCTTTATGATGCCGGCGAACCCGACAAGGCGACCGTCCTGTTCTCGACCTGGCTCAACCAGACCGGAGGATATGAGGAGCTTCCTGCCGATTTCTTCGACCATCCTGTCCCGCCCTGGCTGATGGCCTATGTCCTGCGCGGGCGATTGATCGACAGCGGCTACAGCACCCCAGCCGACGGTGACGCGCTTCTCGTCGCCCGCCTCAGGGCTGACGACCCGGCTGCATGGATCACGCTTGCAGGTTTTGCCGATCAGCCGCCGGACGGCGGGACCAAGGCGCATCATGACCGCCTCTTCATGATCGTGACGGCCGCCGGTTTTACCTGGGACGACGCTGAACGCCGCATGGCTGCCGCGCTTCCGGCACTCAAAGCCATCCGCCGCGCCGACCCTGTGCTTGACCCCCAGACCGCCGCAGCCGCCACCGCGCTCTTTCGCGACGAACCCGAGTTCCAACCCCTCCTCGCCCTCTGCGCCACCGCCTGCCCTCGGTCAGAGGACCGGTGCGCCACCGCCTTTGTTGCGGCTTTCGGCCATCCTTTCGGTCGCACTACCTCATCGCAGCCGCTGACTTCGCTTATTGCCAGTCGGGATTTCTACGCATCCCCTCGCGGTCGGCTCCTGCTTCTCAAATCCACCTTCGGCCAGCTTGGCGACGATCCGACTGCCTCCCCGGCGCTTTTGGCCGCACGCCAGATCGACGCCTGTCTTGCCGACGCAGTCCTTGCCGCGAACCCCTGAGCAAGTGTTAGCGCCACCACGCTTGCCCCCCCGACAACCCCCCGTTACACGGGGAAAAATTCAAGCGCAAAGCCCGAGGGACCCATGTCTGACAAGCTGAAATTCCAGGACCGTCTCCTGTCCCTCGGCCTTGGCCGCGTGTCGGAAGCCGCGGCCCTCGCCTCCGCCCGCCTCATCGGTCGCGGCGACGAAAAGGCCGCCGACCAGGCCGCCGTCAACGCCATGCGCGACCAGCTGAACCTTCTCGACATCAAGGGCGTCGTTGTCATCGGCGAAGGCGAACGCGACGAGGCCCCGATGCTGTATATCGGCGAAGAGGTCGGCACCGGCCAAGGCCCCGAAGTCGACATCGCCCTCGATCCCCTGGAAGGCACCACCCTGACCGCGAAGGACATGCCGAACGCGTTGACCGTCATCGCGATGGCCCCGCGCGGCACGCTTTTGCACGCCCCCGACGTCTACATGGACAAGCTTGCGATCGGCCCCGGCCACAAGCTCGGCACTGTGACACTTTCGATGACCCCCTCGGAACGCGTTTCCGCCCTTGCCGCCGCCAAGGGTTGCTCGACCGAAGACATCACTGTCTGCATCCTGGACCGCCCAAGGCATGAGGACCTGATCGCCGAGGTCCGCTCTACCGGTGCTGCGATCCGGCTGATCACCGACGGCGATGTCGCCGGCGTCATGCATTGCGCCGAGCCCGAGATCACCGGCATCGACATGTACATGGGATCGGGCGGCGCGCCGGAAGGCGTCCTCGCCGCCGCCGCGCTGAAATGCATGGGCGGGCAGTTCTACGGCAAGCTTCTGTTCCGCAACGACGACGAACGCGCCCGCGCCCGCAAGGCCGGGATCACCAACTTCGACCGGGTCTATACCCGGGACGACCTCGTGCGCTCCGACGTCATCTTCTCGGCCACGGGCGTGACGAACGGCTCGCTCCTGGCCGGTATCCGGCGCGAACCGGGCTGGGTGACGCTGGAGACGATCCTGATGCGGTCGAAGACCGGCTCGGTTCGCCGGATGACCTACAAAAGCCCGCTGCGCTGACGCTTCACGCGGCAATCGGCTCGATCAGCCCTGCCCCCGAGGCGCGGTTCGAGTTCACCTCGACCCCCACCCGATAGGGCGTGGTCAACACACCTTCGGCCGAGGCCCTCATCAGCACCGCCGCCCCGTGCCCGGCCTCGCCCAGCCACAGGGGCCAGTCCGCGCGTTCCAGCACCACAGGCTCACGGTGATGAATCTCGGCCATCCCCGGCCCGGCTTCGGTCGACACGATGGCCACCGTGTCCATGTCCCCCCAGCGCTGCCAGACCCCGGCCAGCGCCATCGGCAACCCGTCCGTCCGGGTGAAGTACCACGGCAGCCGCGCCTTGTTCTCGCCTTCGCTCCATTCATAGAACCCGCTTGCGGGCACGATGCAGCGCCGCTCGCGGATCGCGGCCTTGAAGGCGGGCTTCGTCGCCACTGTGTCTGACCGCGCGTTGATGATCAGCGGCCCATCGTTCGGCGCCTTGTACCAGGTCGGAATGAACCCCCAGCGCATCGCCCGAAGCCGTCGCTGCCCCCCGTCCGAGGTCACCACGGCGACGCTGTTCGTCGGGCAGACGTTGAAATTCGGCGTGACCGGCAGGTCATTCCCCGGCACGGCGTCGAAGAGCGCCGCCAACGCCTCGTTCGGATGGGTGATGGTGAAGCGCCCGCACATTGCGACAAAGCCTAAACCGATCCGCCCGCGATGCAAGCCACCCGGTCGCGTGCTAGACTGCTGTCCGGAGGTGCCCCATGCCCCAGCTTTCGCAACTTTCCCGCCGGGTCGAAAACCTCGACCGCGCCCGCGCCTTCTGGCGCGACACCCTGCAGGTCCCCGAACTTTACGCCTTCCCCGGCCTGGCCTTCTTCGACCTCGGGCCGACCCGCCTGATGCTGAAGGAAACCGGCACAAGGGACGAGGCCGACATCCTTTACCTTTCGACCCAGGATATACACGCCGCCCATGTCGCACTGGGGGACCGGGGAGCCAGCCTGACCGGGACCCCGCATCTGATTCACACCCATCCGGACGGCTCGCAGGAATGGATGGCCTTCTTCCAGGATGACGAAGGCCGCGACCTTGCCCTGCACAGCGTGAAGCGGCCCTGAAACCCTTGTCGTTCGACCGGGCTCTTCCGTGGGCCCTGGCCGCGCACAAGCCGTCAAGCGCAGGATCCTCTTCTTCGGGCCGGTATCGACAGCAGTCTCGCTTGCACCCACCACAAATGGCAGACATGGGTCGCAAGCCAGGCTTGTGGACCGCAGCTCCGGTCGGCCTGCCGTCAGGCCGAGCGCAGGATCAGAAGGTTCTCTTCCACCGCGGCGGCGACGTCGGAATAGTGCTGCGTCCGCCGTGCAGGATCGCCACCGGACCGGATGATGATCAACTCGGTCTCTTCGACAACCATTGCCGCCTCGACGGCCGCAGCGGCCGCGAAAGCCTCTTTGACCGGTCGCACCGGAGGCAGGCGCCTGGCCGAGGACTTGTGGCCCTCGCGCGGACGGATGACCGGGGCGGTCTCGTCCTCATACTTGGTGACGATGGCGTCAAGCTTGGCCGCCGCGTCCAGCATCGCCTGCTTGATTGGAAGATAGTCGCCCTTGTCGGGCAGGTTCGACGCGACCTTCAGATAATAAATCCGCAGGCAGTCGATCCGGTAGCGCAGGTCGATGCTGCGGTCGCAAGTCTTGTTCGCCCCCTGCAGGATCTTGACGATCGCCTTGGTCACGCCCGAATTCAGGCTCTGCCCCGGGTCCGAATCGTCCGTGTGGCAGGAAATGTTCAGCAGGCTTGGATTGAAGGAAATGCTGAAAACATCGGGGCTGAACTCTTCTTCCTGCTCCGGTTCAATGTCATGGCAGTCTGCCAGCGCCGTTCCAACCGGAAGTACGCAAAGCAGTCCGAGCGTGAAGAGAAGTCTGGACAGGAAGGGCATCGTCATTTCAGTTCTCCGTTTCAAAAATTCCGTAGGCCGCCAGCACGGCGCGACGCGTGCCGGGGCCGAAGGCGCCATCGACCGTGCCGTCATAGAGCCCCTTGTCGGCCAGGATCTGCTGCAGGCCGATCCAGGTTTCGCGTGGGAACTTGTCCGCGTTGTTCAGCAATGCATCCAGCGCCAGTTCACTGCCCCCGCGCAATGCGCGGTAAAGTAGATCGGCGGCGTCTTTCGGTCCAAGGTCCGGCACCAGGCCATTCGCCGCAAACGAAGCCACGTTGAACATCGCCTCGGTATGGCCCTGAGCGGCGGCCTCCTGGAAAAGAGCCAGCGCCTTTTCCCGGTCCTTCTCCAGGCCCAACTCGCCCGCAAAATGGAAATATCCCATGTCGTTGATCGCCGCCGGAATCTTTGCAAGGGCCGCCTCTTCATACAATGCCCGCGCGCGGACCGGGTCCGGATCGACGCCGATTCCCCCCTCAAGGACCTTGGCAAGGCGGTACTTCGCGTCAGGATCCCCACCGGCGACAGCCTTTTCAAGAAGCGCCACAGCTTCCTCCGGTGAGTAGTCGGTGCTTTGCCGGTCCAGCTTGGCCAGGGCAAGACCGACAAGCGACCGGGTATTGCCCGATGCGGCCGATTTCTCCAGGTTGGCGCGGTCAACGGCAACCACACGCTGCCAGGCCATGGCCAGTTCCTCCAGCCCCGGCTCGGCCGAGGAGGCTTCGCCGGAGGTCAGATAAAACGGCTCGCCCGGCAGCGCACCGTATGTGGTCGGCTCTTGCTGGTTGCCCGTGGCGGCCAGCACGTCGTCGCGGACCTGACGGAACAGCAGGCTGATCTCAAGCTGGGGCTTCACGATATTCTCGCGCAGCGCGATGTTGAAAGGGCTGTTCGTGCCCTTGCCGTCCAGCGCCACCGCACCGTCGCGCGCCGCGAAGGCGACCAGCGTCCCACGGTCGGGCGAGGGCGCTGCAAGGCCGCCCTTGCCGGTGGACAGCCCCTTGGCTACCTCGGGGTCGCTCAGGTCGATGATGTCCGGGAAAGGATTGTTGCGGCAGCTGTCCAGGATCAGGATCGACATCTTCCGCGCGCCGTCCACGGCAGAGAGCATCTGGTCCATCGTGACCGAGGCCGAGACGATGTCCTTTGCCTGCTGCACCTTGGCGTCGACCGGAATCAGGAAGGTCGTACCCTGCACCGACACCCCGTGACCGGCATAGTAGATCAGCGCGATATCCGCAGTTTCAGCTTCGAAGGCAAAGCGGTCCAGCGCGGTCAGCATTTCGGTGCGGGTGGCATCCATCAGCACGTCGACCTGAAAACCGATGCCTTCCAGCGTCTCGGCCAGGGCGCGGGCATCATTCACGGTGTTCCGAAGGGACTGGATGTTCTGATAGCCAGCCAATCCGACAACAAGCGCGACCCGTTCCTTGGCCCGAGTCTCGGAGAGCGCCGGAAAAGCGCATAGGATCAGGATCAGCGGAAGGGCCAACAATCGGGAAAACATGACGGAATCCGTTGACAGCAAAATGGAAACGATACCCCGAAGGCTACGCTCAAATCCCGAACATGGAAAAGAAAAATCGTGAATGCCGCAGTCGGCCTGCCCTGCAGACGGAGCGGCGGCAGAAAGCGGGCGTATGGCATCCCAGCCGCTTGCCGCGTCAGCGCGCAGGGCATGACAGATGGGCGCCGCAGGCATATGCTTTGACGCGTTGATCCTCTGACGGTTTCGCGATGAAGACCTTGGCCGCCATTCCCATGCTTGTCCGGCAACACGCCGAGGATGCGGCTTTCCTGTTCACGCAGCGGGCACGCGCCTTCCACGGCCATTCCTGGGCCGATGAGCAGCTGGGCCGCACCGACCAACGGATCGCGGCAAACATCGCGGGACTGGTCGCTGCGGGCAAGACCGGCCTGGAGATCGCGGCAGAGTATGCCGAGACAGTGGGCGGCGCGGGCGAGGTCTTTGCCTTGGCTGCGACCGCTTTCGCGACCGGCGCGGCGGTGGACTTGTCCATCGCCCTGGGGCTGGCAACCCCGGCGGGCCGCAAAGGCCTGTCAGGGGCAGTCGCCTGGACCGAGGCGCAGGTGATCGGACCTCAGGTGCGGGACTGGATGGGCTCGGGCGAAGCGGGGCTGAGGCTACTCGGCCTTACGGCGCTGTCGCATCACCGGCGCGATCCCGGGGCGGCGCTGGAAAAGCTCCTTTCGGACCCGTCGCCTGACGTCCGGTCCCGCGCGGCGCGGCTGGCCTTTGAACTGGGCCGCGCGGATCTTGCGGGAAGGCTGGCGGACATGGCAGCGGGGGATATCTGGCCGATCCTCGCCTTGGCCCGGTTCGGCAAGGGGGGGGCCGGGTCGCTTTACGACTATGCCGCAGGGGCAGAGCGGGCGCAGGCCGACCTGGCGCTGGAAGCGGCGCTGATTGCCGCGCCCGACCAGGCGCGCGAGCGTTTGGGGGCGATGCTGCGGCGTCCGGATACGCGGGCACTTGCCCTGTCGCGCGCCGGGGTCCCGGGCGATCTGTCGATATCGGGCTGGCTTTGGCAGCAATTGGATCAGGGTGACGATGTCGAGGCGGCGCTGTTCGCGCTTTTCGACCTGCACCGCCTGGATCCGGACCTTTGCAGCGATCTGACGGCGGATCCGGCACGTCGGCCACCGACGGTAGAAGCCTGGCTGAAGGCCCACGCGGCGGACCCACCCCACCTGTCCCTACGGCGCAAGCGGCTTGACGTCCTGCGCGCCGGGTTCCGCGACCGCGCCTCGTTGCTACCCGACTGGCGCAGGACTCGCGCCTATCCCGCCTGGAGCTGAGCTGCCGCTGCCGTTGTCCGCACCATTGCCGCAGAGCGCAGGCCGTCGTCCGAAGCAATCTCGGCCATCGCCACCCGGCCCGGCGCATAGCCATGCGCAAAGGCATCGCGGGCGACAACCAGTGCCAGTGCCGCCGCGGCGCTGCCGGTTTCCCCCGCAGACATGGCAGGCATGGCCGCGGGGGTGCGTTCGCGCCGGCTGCGGTAGAACCGGGCGCGGGTGATCATGGATTCCCAGGCCGCATAGCGTTCGCCATTGCTGTTCGAGATGACGAAATCCACAAAAGGCTCGCCGTCGACCTCGCCCGTCCTGCTGGCCTCTTGCAGGGCGGTCAGCATGGCTCGGCCCTGGCTGAAGCCTTCAGAGAGGACCGAGTTTTCTTCACGGGCCGAGGCAACCGCGAGGATGGCACAGGTCGGTCGCGGGGTGCCGGGTGCGCGCGGCGACAGGACCACGGCGGCGGCTGCTTCGCCGGGAATCAGACCCTGCGAGTTGCCGCCGCCCGCAAGCCGGTTCGCAGTCGCCAGACGGGAAAGGTCGGTCGGGTTCACCAGGCTGTCAACGCCAGCCAGGATGACTTGGTCCACGGTCCCTTGCGCCAAAAGCGCGCTCGCCTGTGCCAGAAGGCCCAGTCCTGCTGCGGCCCCGCCGTCGATGGCACGCGACGACAGGTGAAACTGCATCTCACAGGCTGCAAGGATCGCCTCCAGCAGCGCCTGGGGCGCGACGTGTTGATAGGCAGGATGACCACGGTGGCTTTCCGGAGGCGTGATGAAAAGCGCCGTCCGCTCGGTCGGAAAAGCGCCTGTCTGCGCGGCGTCCTGCACCGCCTCGCGGATCGCGCGGGCGGCAAGATTGACGAGCCACTGCCCCGCATCCCGCTTCAACCGCCAGTTCGCCGGGATGCGCGCGACGGTCTGCTCGGCCCCGAAGGGATCGGACAGGGTTTCCATCGAAAAGCCCGTTACTCCGGCGCGGATTGCGGCACAGGTCTGTGGGGCCGTGAGGCCCGCCGCAGTGACCGCCCCCGCACCCAGGATATACAGCGGAACCTTCAGCTGGCCCACACCGGCACCTCGTGCAGGGTCCCGTCGCCGCCAAGCGGGTTGACGTATTCCTTGTTCTTGCGCCGGGCGTTCAGGAAGACGGGCGAGACATGGCCGACAAGGATCTCGCGCAGCTTGGGCGCGTTGCGGCGGGTGATGAAGCTCATCCGGGCCTTGAGCGTGATGCGGCGGAAGTCGGGCTCGATCAGCACGGTATCGGGCTGGAACGCCACCTCCTCGACCCCCTGGTCGCGGAACAGCCGGACGGGGGCAGCCAGCGACGGGATGCGGAAGTCCCAGCGACCCTCGGGCGTAAGGTTGATCAGCGTGGCAGAGGCCCCGGGGCGGATCGAGGCCGATTGCTGGTCCTGCGGGGCGACCTGGTCATGGCGCGGGTCATAGTCGCGCGGCGGCAGCGGCCACTGGGTGTCGAGCCACGCCTGGTCGTAAGTTCCCGCGAAGGCCAGCCGAGGCTGCCAGCCCCGCCCGATGCTGGCAAACCCCACCGGGTCGGGCCGGTCGTCCTTCGAAGTCGCGACCTGGTCGGGACGGGTCAGGTTCGGTGCATCGCTGCGGGCCGTGGGATCAACCGACCGAGCGCCGTTGAACCCGATCCCCACCGGATTGCGCGGATCGCGGTTCCCGTCCTGCGCCGTTCCACCATAGGCCCGCTCCCACGTCAGGGGCATGGTGACGAAGGGCTGCGGCGCGCTGAAGGCCCCCAGGTGGTGCACCCGGTCGCCGGTCACCTGCAGCACCTTCCGCACCTCGCCGATCTGGAGGCCGACCATCACCTGCTCGGCCGCCCGCCCGCCCGGCGCATGGGCCGAGCCGTTGACGATCACCTCGGGCAGCGGCTTCACCGGCACGATATCGGCGTCATAGCGGATCGAGGAGAGAGCCGGGTCGCCCCAGGGGATGTCGGCATAGGTCACGGGAAGCTGTTCGTCCGCAAGCCCCACCCTGCCCTGCGCGTCAGCGGTGAAGCTGGCCGAAAGCATAACGACAAGCCGCTCCTGCCCCTCGGCGGTGACCTGGACATGGGTCTGCACGTCGAAGGGAGTGCGGTTGTCGATGACGGTGTCGTAGCTCATTCAACACCAGTTCCCGTTCTCGTCGAGGCCGATGGGCCAGTAGGGCATGCAGGCAATGAGGCGGACGAGTTCGGTTTCACCAGCGTCAATCAGCCACTGGAGGAGGATATCCTCAGGATAGGCTAAACCGAAAGCTGCAGAATTTGGATCAGTATCGCTACACAGAAGCCAGTACGACCTGACAACCCACACAACATTCGGATGCGCTGCCGGACCTGCCAGGCGCGTATCGAACGCCTCTTTCAGCGCTTCATCGCGAGACAGACCGAGGTCTTCCTGTGCCTCGATGGTTCCTTCCCACCACGCGGCGGCAACGTCGCCAGCGAGTCGCAGGTCATTCCGGTATCCGGCGAAAAGCTCTCGGAGGTGCGCGGGGGCCACGTATTCCTTCAGTCTTTCCTGTCCACTGCTGCGCGGGACGATGTCACCCGGCTGAGCCAAGAGGCGGGCAATTCCATTCTCGGTCGGAAAGAGCGTCAGAAGCGCCATCAAACAGGCTCCTCGTCAGGCTGCATTCCTACCGGTACAAAGCAAAGGCCATTGACCAGATCTTCAAGCTCGGGCGCCTCGTCCAGTACACTGAAGATAAGCCAGTCGGCATGGTCTTCGACCGCAAGATCGTCTGCATCATCCTCTGTTCCCCAGAGGTCTTCGTCTGACAGGGCTGGTTCGTCGTCGTTCGATCTTTCGACAGCCGCGTCGTTGAGCGCCTCAATCTGGAAGTAGTACTTCCGGAAGACAGCCAGAACGCGAGGATGACCCGAATAGCCCGTCGGCCAGCGCTTCCATGCGGCGGCACCATGCGCAGCGAGCATCCGCTCCCACCAGGCTTCCAGCTGGGGAAGCAGCGCGCTCAGCTCGGCGATGTAACGGGCCTGGATGGTTTCGATGCTGTCGGTCACGCCAAGCCCCTACATGTTGCGAGCATACTTCGCAGCCTTCGCCCCCTGGCTGCGCTGATGAGCAAAGCAGTGGGGCTTGACGCTTTGCGGGGTCGAGAAGTGCTTCTTGAACTCCTTTACACCCATATGGCAGCCACCCATCGCCCAAGCGACGACAAGGGGAGGCTGGTGGTCATGCACCATATACGCCCCCTTCTTCGACTGGGCGGCGATCTTGCTCTCCAGCCGCTTGACCTTCGAGGCGACCTTAGCTCCGTTCGCAAGCCTCTTCTTCAGATTGGCAAGGTCGCGCTTGCATTCCCAGCACGGTTTGCCGTTCACCTTGTCCGCCTGCTTCTTCTTCCGGCTAGGTCGATGCTTCCTGCCATTGTATTTCCGCGCGCACTTCTTTCCGGTGATGACACCCGGTGCAGTCTTGAACTTTGTCATCGCCGCCGCATCAATGCAATTCGGCGGAGTGCTCATCGTATTCTGGAACATCGGGTCGCCGTGGCGATCTACCCCCTTCCCTTCCACCTTCACGGTGAACGACCACATCGTGAAGCTGGCCTTGCCCTTGTTCGTGGCCGTCACAACCCCCTTCGGCGGCTGGCTGCCGGGTTCGTTGCCGGTGCTGGTCGAAACCTCGGAGACATCTTCCAGCGCCGTCGGCTCGCCGTCGATCTTGACGGTCTTTGATCCCTTCGTCAGGTCGGACGCCTGCGCGATGTTCACGTAAGGCACCGGGATCGGTCCGGCAGGCGGCGGTGGGGGGGTCATGCAGACGTCGCCGGGGGCGATGCCTTTGCCGCCGCTGCCCTTGTGGAAGAAGCCCATGTTCTGGGCATAGACGGTCAGGCCCATCAGTCCCTCCCCTGCGGCAGGCCGAAGGCGGCAAAGGCGCGGCTTGTGGGGAAGGACAGTTCGTGCACCTCCCAGTCGTCGCGCCACATGAGAATGGCTGCAGAGGGGGGCGGGGTCGGGTGCGGAACCGGCAGGCCGGGAAGACGACGGGCGAGGTCGGTCGCGGTGATCTCGCCGTCTACTGCGGCAGTAAGGAGCCGCTCGGCGGCGTCAAACCACGGGTCGTCGACGGCAAGCGGGTGGCCAAGGGTGGCGATGACGAACGGATAGCGGCCTCCACGGGAATCGAGGCTGTGCCGCCACACCCCCGCCGCCGGACGCGGTCCGAACAAGCCGGGGGCGGCGATGAACCGCCAGGCGGGTTCGTCGTAGGCAATGGGAGGGACCGGTGTCTCGCGGGTGGCCGACCCGTACCAGGTGTCCCAACGGTCGGTGAAATCCTGTGGCAGCGACGCACCGAGGAAGCCCGCTTCCGAGGGCAACTTGCCGAAGTAGCCGGTCAGGGGCGCGTCGCTTGCCATGTCAGTTAAGCTGGACGGTTGCCCCCTGCACCCGGTTCGCGCCTTCGGACCGGCTGAGGAGCTGGGTGCCTCGGATCGTCACCCGCCCGTCCGCGGTCATGGTGATGGAGGCCGCGCCACAGCGAAGCGTCAGTTCCTTCTGCGCCTCGATGACCTGCGTCTCGCCATCGGCTTCGACCTGCGGCAGGGGCGGCTGGATCAGGCCAAGGATCAAGGGTTGGTCGTCCAGCATGGTCACTGCCGCCAGCCGTCCGACCGAGTTCGCGGCGACCGGGACAAGAGACTGGGCAACAAGCACGGTCTCGCCCATGACGGCGGGCACCAGAACCGTGGCTCGGCCATCGGGGCCGATTTCGGTGATCTCGGCCCGATAGACGCCTTGCAGGCCCAGGAAGGGTCCGTCATGCATGTCTGGTCTCCCTATTCGAAGGTATAGGCGAACCCGGCGTCCGAGCCGGTCACGGTGACTCGGGTCAATTCGGCCCCTTCCAGTTTTCGGTTCAGGACCTGGCGGGAAAGTTCCGGCAGCAGGGTGTTGGTCAGGATGGCGTCGATCATCCGGCCGCCGCTTTCGATTTCCGTGCAGCGGGCCTTGATCGTGTCCATCACGCCGTCGCCGATCACCAGTTCCGCGCCATGCCCCGCCTCAAGCCGCCTGGCGATCCCGCGCAGCTTGTGGCCAGCGATGGCCTCGATCATCGCGTCCGAAAGGGGGTAATACGGAATCGTGACAACGCGGCCCAGAAGCGCCGCGGGGAAGACCTTCAACAGCGGAGCCCGCAAGCTGCCCGTCAGTTCCTCAAGATCCGCGCCGGACTTGCCGTCCTCGGTCATCGCCATGATTTCCTCGGACCCGACGTTGGAGGTCAAGAGGATCAGCGTGTTCTTGAAGTCGATCCGCCGACCTTCGCTGTCGTCCATCATCCCCTTGTCGAAGACCTGGAAGAAGATCTCGTGCACGTCGGGGTGGGCCTTTTCGACCTCGTCCAGAAGGATCACTGAATAGGGGCGGCGGCGGACCGCCTCGGTCAGGATGCCGCCCTTGCCGTAGCCGACATAGCCGGGCGGAGCGCCCTTCAGCGTGCTGACGGTGTGGGCCTCCTGGAACTCGGACATGTTGATCGAGATCAGGTTCTGCTCGCCGCCATAAAGAGTTTCGGCCAGCGCGAGCGCGGTTTCCGTCTTGCCAACGCCCGAGGGGCCGCAAAGCATGAATACGCCGATGGGCTTCTCCGGCGCGCCGAGGCCCGCGTAGCTGGTCTGGATGCGGTTGGCGATCATGCCCATCGCGTGGTCCTGGCCGACCACCCGTTCCGACAGGGTCCCGGCCAGCTGCAACGCGCGTTCGGTCTGGCTGGCAAGCATCCGGCCCATCGGGATGCCGGTCCAGTCCTGGACGATGGCCCCCACGGCAAGACGGTCGACAGCGGGCAGGATCAGCGGGCGTTCGCCCTGTGCCTCGGACAAAGCGACCATCTTCGCACGAAGTGTCGCCAGCATCTCGGCCCGCGCCTCGGGGGTCAGCGCCTCGGGCTCGGCGGTTTCTTCGCTGCCTTCGGGCGGGGTCTCTCCGGTGACGCCAGTCTCATCCACCGGCTGGCCAGCACCACGCAGAGTGGCGCGAAGGGTGAGGACCTCATCCACCAGCGCTTTCTCGGCGTCCCAGCGGGCCTTTGCGGCCTCCAGCTCGGTCCCGGCCTTCGCCAGGGCCGCTTCAACGTCGGCCTTCCGCTCGCCTACGTCGATACCGATGGCTTCCTCGCGCCCGATGATCCCCTGCTCGACCTCTAGCGAGGACAGGCGGCGCTCGATGTCCTCGACTTCGGCCGGTGTCGCATGTTGGGAAACCGCGACGCGGGCGCAGGCGGTGTCGAGGAGGCTGATCGCCTTGTCCGGAAGCTGGCGCGAGGGAATATAGCGGTGCGACAGCGTCACCGCCGCTTCGATCGCCTCGTCCAGGATTTCCACCTTGTGGTGCTTTTCCAGCACCCCGGCCACGCCCCGCAGCATACGCACGGCGGCCTCTTCGGACGGTTCCTCGACCTTCACCACCTGGAAACGGCGGGTGAGCGCCGGGTCCTTCTCGATGTGTTCCTTGTACTCGGCCCAGGTCGTCGCCGCGACGGTCCGCAACTCGCCCCGCGCCAGCGCCGGTTTCAACAGGTTCGCCGCATCGCCCGTGCCCGCCGCCCCCCCGGCCCCGATCAGCGTGTGTGCCTCGTCGATGAACAGGATGATGGGCTTTTCCGAGGATTGCACCTCGTCGATCACCTGCTTGAGGCGCTTTTCGAATTCGCCCTTCACCGAGGCCCCGGCCTGCATCAGGCCCACGTCCAACATGTGCAGTTCGACCGCCTTCAGTTGCGGCGGCACGTCGCCACGCGCCAGACGCAGGGCAAAACCTTCCACGACGGCGGTCTTGCCCACCCCGGCCTCGCCCGTCAGGATGGGGTTGTTCTGGCGGCGGCGCATCAGGATGTCGATGATCTGTCGGATCTCGGGATCGCGGCCGATGACCGGATCAATCTTCCCGGCCCGGGCACGCTCGGTCAGGTTCGTCGCATACTGGTCCAGCGCCGACTTGCCCCCCGGCACCTGCTTGGCTTTGGGAGCCTCCGCGGCAGGTTTGGCACCTTCGACGGACTCGGCCAGCAGATCGCCAAGTTGCGAGGCCATCGACGCCGGGTCGATCTTGTCGAACTCCAGGCTGATCTTGAACAGAAGCCCCTCCAGCACCGGGACCTTCAGCGCGCCAAGTAGAATGTAGGCCGACCGCACCGTGTCGTCGCCGAATTCGAGGCTGCCGAAGGTCCAGCCCTCCTGGATCGCGCGGAAGATGTGGTCCGAAAACTCCTCGACCGACCCCGCGCCATGCGGCAGCGCGTCAATCGCGCGGGTAAGGTCGGTGGCCAGTTTCGACGCGTCGACCCCGGCCGAGGCGCAGAGGATCTCGAAATCAGATCGGGCCGACTGGGATAGCGCCTCGATGAAGTGGACCAGTTCGACATATGGGTTGCCGCGGGTCTTGGCGGCCTGGGCTGCGGCGGAAAATGCCTTCAGGCAAACGGGGTTCAGTTTGCCGACAAGCTCCTTGCGCTTGATCGTCTCGGTGCCGCCACGCGGGGCCATAATCCTTCCCCCTCAACCGCTTCTGAATATGCTTGCTCATCGGTCCGGAAAGACGCAGGCTTTCCGCGAGGTCACTCTAGTCCGGAATTATTCGCATGGCGACTATTTTGGCGGTGCCGGTGGTGAATACCGGACCCGGGCCGTTGACAGAGGTCGCGGGATGATCGGCCCCCTGCCAGGAGACATCTTCCGCCAGGGCCAGGTCTTGAACCACACCTACGAGATCGAGGGTGTCCTGGGCCGCGGCGGCACGGGCGAGGTCTACCGGGCCCGCAACCAGATTTCCGGACGCATCGTCGCGATCAAGGCGCTGAACGCGCAGTTTTCCGGGAATGACGACTACATCCAGCTGATGCGCCGCGAAGAGCAGATGCGCGACGTGCTGAACGATGCAGTGGTGCGCTATACGGAATGCTCGCGGTCGGACCAGGGTCACGTCTTCCTGGTGATGGACTTCATCGACGGCCCTTCGATGAACGACGTGATGATGCGCCGCCGGATGGACCCGCGCGAGCTGATGATCATCGCGCACCGGGTGGCCGAGGGGCTGGTCGCGGCCCACGCGCGCGGGATCGTCCACCGGGATCTCTCGCCCGACAACGTGGTTCTGCGCGACGGTGCGGCCGAAAAGGCGACGATCATCGACTTTGGCATTGCCAAGGACACATCGGCCGGGGCCAAGACCATCGTCGGCAACGAATTCGCCGGGAAATACGAATATGCCGCCCCCGAGCAGCTGGAGGGTCGGGCCGAAAAGCGGTCGGACCTCTATTCGCTGGGCGCGGCGCTTCTGGCGGCCTTCCGGGGGCAGGTGCCGTTCGGCGGGACAACGCCCGGAGAGATGATCCGCCGCAAGCAGAAAGCGCTGGATACCGAAGGCGTGCCAGAGCCCTTGAAAGGCCTGATCGATTGGTTGACGACACCTGCACTGGCTGAAAGGGCGCCCAGTGCCGAAGCGGTGGTTGATCGCCTGAACCGGGCGCTCAAGCCCGCCTCGACGAAAGGACGTCGTGCCCCGCCCGAACCGGGCGAGGCGCGGAAAGGGCGCGGCGGAACGCTGGTGCTTTTGCTTGTTCTTTTGCTTGGTCTTGGCGGTGGTGGGGCCTGGTACACCGGAATGCTGGATCCCTGGCTGACCCCGATCCCCGTCGCCTCGCCCTATGTTCTGACCGCAAGCCTTGGTCCTGACGGCGCGCAATTGTCCGGCAATGCCCCGGACGCCGAAGCCATGCGGCGGCTGGAACTGGCCTTCACTGCGGCTACCGCCGCGACTGCACCGAAGGATGCCCTGACGCAGGCGCAGGGAGTGCCCGACGAGCGGTGGGTCGGCAATGTCGAGGAGCTGCTGGGCCTTCTGCAAGGCATCCCGGAATGGCAACTGGCGGTGATGGACAACGCCGCCGACATCAAAGCGGTGACGGAGAGCCGGGCGCAGACCGACGAAAAGCGCACGGCGATCCAGGACTGGGCGGCACGGACCGGGATGAAGATCGGGTTCAGCCCAAGGACCGGTCCTGCAAAGTTGCAGGGCCAGGCCGTGCTGGAGGCACTTGAGCCTTATGCCCTCTGCGGACCACTGACCCCCGACAAGGGCCCCTTGCAGATCTACGACCTGGGGGAAACCATCGCCGTGACCGGCGCCGTCGAATCGGTCGAGGCGCGCGACGCGATGCAGGCGGCGCTGGCGCCGTCGATCGGCGACCGCAGCCTGCGTCTTGATTTGACGATCCTGAACAAGGATCTCTGCACGGTCCGCAAGGTGCTTCCCCCCGTAGGTTCGGGCGATGCTGTCATCTGGTTCGGCAACGGCGATACCGGCGAAGTCAATCTGTCCGGAATCTTTCACGCCGGCGAGAACCCGGTTGTCGAGGTTCTGGTCCCGCCTGGCCTGACCGGACTCTCGCTTTGGGTTCTGGTCGTCGACAACACCAATCAGGTCTTCAGCCTGCTGCCGAACGAAAAGCAGTCCGAGCATGGCATCGAGAACATCGGCAAGGTGGTCGACGGCGTCCGTCGGGTCCGTGTCTTGGGCAGCATGGCGGACTTGCAGACCGGCAACGCCATCTTCTCGATTCAGGTCGATGCCAGCAACTTCGGCAAGTCCGAAATCATCGCGATCCTGTCTAAGTCCCCGCTTTTCGGCACGCGTCTGCCCGAGACGCTGTCGGTCGGCGGGCTCGCGGACGAGCTTGCGGATGTCATCGCAAAGGACCCGGAAAACATCGTCTCGATCGCGTCCCGGGTCATCGATGCAAGACCTTGACTTTAAGTCAGGTGGTGCAAGAGTTGCGGTGTAGAATTCGTTTGCTCGTATTGCGGAAGGCTTTGGACCAAGATGGACCTTGAACCGTTCCTGGTTCCGATGGCTGATGGAAGCGCTTCGGGGTCGGAACTGCGCAACGACCCGCGTTTTCATGCAGTCGAGCGGCTGATGGAACCTGCCGCGCGCAGCCTGCGGCTGGAAAATGTAAAGTCCGGAGGGTCGGGAAACGCTGACGTCAGCTGGTCGGCAATCCTGTCGCAAAGCGCCGAACTGGCCCCGGTCGGCCGCGACCTCAGGCTTCTGGTCATCGTCGTCCGCGCCCTTGCCAATGCCGTCGGATTCGATGGCCTGGCGCAGGGTCTCGGCCTTCTGACCACAATGGTCGAACAGCACTGGGATGCCATCCATCCCGCACTGCGGGACTATCCGTCCCGTGCCGATGCCGCCCGCTCGCGGACCAACACGATCCTGAACCTGCAGAACCGCGAGAACGGGCTGCTTTGCGACCTTGAATTCACGCTGCTCTTTACGCCCCTCGGCGTCGGTCCAATCACCTTTGGCGACCTCTGCGCCGCCGGTCTGACCCGATTTGCGGCCCAGGCCGAATTTCCGCAGGGCCTTGGCGACAAGGAAACTGCCGAACTGGTGGCCCGCCACGACGCAAGGCTGGAACGTGTCGCCCGCGGCCTGAAGATCGAATCCGGCGAACGGCCTGAGAAAGTCGAAGCCACCATCCGGTCGATCTCGTCCGCCAGAACGGCACTTGCCACTCTGGAGGCTGCACTCACCGCCAAGATCGGCGAAAACGGTGTCGGTTTCAGGCTACCAGAGCTGGAAAAGGTGCTGACGCGCGCCCTGGTCCCGCTGGCCGCCGCCGGGTCGCAGGACGCGCCTGGCACACCATCCCCCGAGGTGACCGCCATGGCCCAACCCCTTGCCCCCTCGCCAGCCACGAACGGCGCGCATCCCCCGCCCCCCGCTGGCGGCGTCCCGGGTGCCGTCAACTCGCGCCGGGACGTCGAGCGCTGTCTCGACATGATCATCGACTTCTACGAACGCACCGAGCCGTCGAGCCCGATCCCGCATCTGGCCCGGCGCATGCGGAAGATGGTGCCGATGAATTTCCTGCAGCTGATGGAAGAGATCGCCCCAAGCGGGATGAAGGAATTCAAGAACGTCGCCGGCGTGGACGACAAGAAATCGGCCTCGCAATAGGCCCCAGGACGATCAGGAGAGGTCTGAGACATGGCAAGTGAAAGCAAGGCTAAGGTGATCGAACGCAACCGCGCTCCGCGGGTGCAGATCGCCTATGACGTCGAACATTACGGCAGCCCTACGACCATCGAACTTCCCTTCGTCATGGGTGTGATGGCGGACCTTTCAGGCAAGTCCGAAACGCCAGAGGCCATGAAGCCGGTCAACGACCGCACCTTTGTCGACGTCGACGCCGGCCGCTTCGGCAAGTTCATGGAGGCGCTGGCCCCCAGGGTGAAGGCCCGCGTGCCGAACCGGCTGCCGGGCAAGGACGGCGCTGCGGACGACGAGATGTTCGTCGACCTGTCGTTCAAGAGCATGTCCGACTTCACCCCCGACAAGGTCGCGGAACAGGTCCCTGCCCTGGCCGAGCTTTTGAAGATGCGGCGCCAGCTTGAAGAGCTGCTCAGCTACATGGATGGCAAGGTGAACGCCGAAAAGCGGATCGCCCAGCTGCTGCAGAACGAACCCCTGCTGCAGCAGGTCGCCGAAGAAGCCGCGAAGAAGGAGGGCTGAGGAATGGCCGAACAGGAAAAGCAAGGCTCTGCCGCCGCCGCCGAGGCCCAGTCCGTCGATCTGGGCGAATTCAGCGACCTCTTGGAAAAGGACTTCCGCGTCAAAGAGGACGAAAGCCAGAAGCTGCACAAGCTGGTGCAGAACCTGGCGCTGGCCGCGACCGAACGGTCAGGGACCGCGACGATATCGGGCAACGCGGTCAAGTCGATCAAGAACCTGATCGCCGGAATCGACAGCTTGCTGACCACCCAGATGAACGAGATCATGCACGCCCCCGAAGTGCGCGAGATCGAAGGCACCTGGCGTGGGCTGCATTACCTTGTCAACAACACCGAGACCGACCAGAAGCTGAAGATCCGGGTGATGAACATCACCAAGGACCAGCTGGCCGACACTCTGGAAGAGTTCGAGGGCCAGATGTGGGACCAGTCTCCCATCTTCAAGCGGCTTTATACCGCCGAATACTCGATGTTCGGCGGCGAACCCTATGGCGCGATCATCGGGGCCTATGAATTCAGCCACCACCCGCGCGACGTGGGCCTTCTGCGCAACATGTCGGGCATCTGCGCCAGCGCTCATGCGCCCTTCATCGCTGCGGCTTCGCCCAAGCTGTTCCGGATGGAAAGCTGGCAGGAACTGCCGAACCCGCAAGACCTGCAGCAGATCGTGTCCTCGCCCGACTACGCCAGCTGGCAGTCGCTGCGCGAATCCGAAGACGCGCGCTACATTGGCCTGACCATGCCCCGCGTGCTGGCCCGCCTGCCCTACGGCGCCGCCACGATCCCGGTGAAGGGCTTCGCCTTCGAGGAAGAGCTGGACGGCAAGCACGACCACTATGTCTGGATGAACGCGGCCTTCGCGATGGGCGTGAACATCAACCGCAGCCACAAGCTTTACGGCTGGGGCACCCAGATCCGTGGCGTGGAATCGGGCGGCGCGGTGGTCAACCTGCCAGTGCACAGCTTCCCGACCGACGACGGGTCGATCGCGATGAAATGCCCGACGGAAATCGCCATCGACGACCGGCGCGAAGCGGAACTGGCCAAGCTTGGCTTCATGCCGATCCTGCACCGCAAGAACACCGATATCGCCGCCTTCATCGGTGCGCACAGCCTGCAGGACGACGAGGCCCGCGCCGGCCGCCTGGTCGATCCCGATGCCCAGGCCAACGAGCGGCTGTCGGCCAACCTGCCCTATCTCTTCCCGGTCAGCCGTTTCGCGCATTACCTCAAGGCCATCGCGCGCGACAAGGTCGGGACCTACAAGGAGCGGGCAGACATGCAGAAATGGCTGTCCGAGTGGATAAACCGCTACGTGCTTGCAAATACTGCGATGGCGGACGACGCGGCCAAGGCAAAACGCCCGCTGGCCAAGGCCGAAGTCCAGGTCGATTCCGTCGAGGGTCGTCCCGGCTATTACAACGCGCGCTTCTACCTGCGCCCACATTACCAGCTGGAGGGAATCAACGCGAGCCTGCGGCTCGTGTCCGAACTGCCCTCCGTCAAGAACGCATGACCATTACGCCTCTCAGCCAACATCCCGGAAGGAGCTAGATTATGGCCTCAGCAATATTCATCAAGTTTCCCAACGACATCACCGCCGAAACCACGCAGTCAGGACATGAGGGCTCGATCGCCGCTCTCTCGGTGTCCTGGGGCGTGGGTCGCGCGGTTTCGAGCTCCTTCACCAGCTCGGGCCGTGAAACCAGCACGCCGGTCTTTTCCGAGGTGGTCTTCAGCAAGTTCTTCGACTCCTCCTCGAACGACCTTGCGCTGGCCGCCGCGAAGGGCAAGGCGATGGACGAAGTGACGATCACCTTCCGCAAGGACACCGGCGAGGACCAGCTTGACTACCTGATCTACACGCTGTCCGACGTGCTGATTTCGTCCTACTCGGTCAGTTCGGGCGGCGAGACCCCGACCGAGACGCTGTCGCTCAACTACACGAAGATCAAGGGGCTCTACGTCAAGCAGGCCGACGACCACTCGACGGGCAGCGAGCACGAGTTCGAATACAACCTGCGGACTCAGGTCTGAGTGCACGCCGCCATAAACAGGGCCGGGAGCAATGGCTGATGCAACGCCGATACCGCAATCCCGGACCGAGGCGGTCCAGCCCAGCCTGTGGGACCGCCTCGTAGACGACCTGCCGGGCATCGTCTCGGAAACCGACCGCCAGCGTGCCGACCTGGCAGCGCGGATCGGTCAGGCCAAGCTTGACCGGGTGCTGTCGGACGGCCCGCGCAGCATCGAGGCGGATGGCGATTTCGACCCCGATACTCGCCGCGAACTGCACCTGTTCCTGACCCGCATGGCGCGCCGCGGCTTTCTGGAGGAGCGCGGCATCGTGGTGAACGCCTCGGTCCTGCGCGAAGCCGTCCGCCGCGACATCGAGGCGCTTTTCAACGTCGAACGCTATGAGTCCTCGATCCAGCTGACAGCCCTTGAGGAAAAGTCCTTCGAATCCCCCCAATCGCTCATCGCCGATTTCCCGCATGCGCGGCGGTCCGTGATGAATTACGGCGTCCCGTCCTTTGCCGGGCGGTCGATCACCGACTTTGATCTGACGGCTCTTGCAAAGGAACTGCGTGAGGTCATCGCTGTCTTCGAGCCACGCCTCAAACGCGACACGATCCGGGTCCGCGTTTCCCAGGGGGACCGGGCTGGCATGCGGATCGAGGTCGATGCCATGCTGATGCTGTCGCCGGTGCCCGAACGGTTGCGGCTTTCAACGATGGTCGATCTCGACAACGGCCGCGCCACCACTGCGATCGAGGACGCGTGATGGACCGGAATTTCCTGGCCTATTACGAAGATGAACTCGCCCATATCCGCGAGCTTGCGACCGAGTTTGCCGCCCTGCATCCCACGGTCGCGCGCAACTTGTCGCTCGACTCCGTGCCCTGCCCTGACCCCTATGTGGAACGTCTGCTAGAGGGTGTCGCCTATCTTGCGGCGCGGACCCGGCTGAAGGTCGATGCCGAAAGCAGCCGCTACGTCCGCAATCTGCTGGACGAACTTTACCCCGACCTGGTCTGCCCCGCGCCGGCGATGACGATGGCCGTCCTGCATCCCGGCCCCCAGGTGCAGACCATGCTCGATGGCCATCTTGTCCAGCGCGGCACCCGGTCGGTCGCCGCCTACCGCGAGGGCATTTCGACCCGGGCAACCTATACCACCGCCCAGGACGTGACGCTCTGGCCCATCGCGCTGGACAAGGTCGACTACTTGCAGGACAGGGGCGCGATGAATGCGGCGGGTCTGGACCGGACCGACGCCGAGGCTGCCATCCGCTTCACTCTTGCCCGCGTGGGACCGGGGGCGCTCGCCGATCTGTCGCTGGACCGGCTGGACCTGTGGTTCGTGGGCGGAAGCCGGGGCGGGGCGATCTTTGATGCATTCTTCGGGCACGGTTCGGCCGCCATTGCCCGTGCGCCAAAAGGCCGTCCGCAGACCCTGACCGGACCCTCGCTTGTCGGGATCACCGATGGCGAAGGCCTTCTGCCCCGCGTCCGCCCCTCGTTCGAGGGCTATCGGCTCATGCGCGAGTACTTCCTGATGCCGGACCGGTTCCACTACTTGCGGCTCGACGGTCTGAACCCCGCACTGCGCGCCTGCACCACCGGCCCCTGCGAAGTCGTGGTCTACCTCGACACCGCCCGCCCCGAACTGTCCGACATCGCGGCCAAGGACTTCCGCCTGTTTGCCACGCCCCTGGTCAACCTCTTCGAAAAAGAATGCAACGTGATCGAGATCGACGGCCGCTCTGCCGCCCATGTCGTCCACGCCGACCGGACGCGCCCGCGCGATTTCGAGATCTACCGCCTGTCCAATGTCGAGGATGCCGACAGCGAAGGTCCTGACGCGAAAGTCCAGCCGCTGTACTCGGTCGGCCAGCACCGCGGTTCGGGCCTGGTCTACACCACCGAACGCCGCCCCCGCCGCCCCGGAGAGGATGAGATCCGGCGCGGGAACACCCGGACCACCTATGTCGGGGACGACCTCTTCCTGTCGATTGCGCGGCCCGCCGATGTGACCGTGACCAAGGCGATCCGACGCCTTGACATCCGCGCCCTCTGCACCAACCGCGATCTGCCGATCCTGGACGACAGTCCGAAGCTTTCGCTTGAAACCGGCGACCCCGTCGGCCGGATCGAACTGATCGCCCCCTTCCGCCGCCCCCGCGCCTCGGTCCCCTCGGCCCTGCCGAACGTCGTCTCGGGCGGGGAAAGCCAGCTTGATGATCTGGCCTGGCGGCTGGTGGCGCAGCTGTCCCTCAACCACCTCTCCCTCGCTGAACCCGGCCAGGATGCCGAACCCCTGCGCGCGATGCTTGACCTTTACGGCGGTCGTGGTGACCCCGCGCTGGCCCGCCACGCAAGGTCGATCACCCGTGTCCGCTCACGCCAGGTCGTGGAACGGCTCGGTATCCCGGGACCGATCTGCTTTGGCCATGGCGTCGAGATCACGCTGGACGTGGACGAGAACACCCTCGCCGGGGGCTCCACGCTCCTGCTCTCGGCACTCCTCAACCAGCTTTTTGCCCGCCACGCCGCGATCAATTCCTTCGTGCGCACGAAAACCCATCTCATGCAAAGACAGGAGGACGTGTCGTGGCCGATGACGCCGGGCAACCGCGCCCTGATCTGACCGGGGATGTGCCTGCGCCCGAAACCATGGGCTTTTTCGAGCTTTTGCGCAGGCTCGAACGCGACGGCTCGCGCTTTGGCCGGTCCGGCGGGCCGGCGAAGGAACCCGCGCGCCTGGGCCAGCGCGCGCGGCTGACCTTCGGCACCCGCGACGTCGCCGGCTTCCACCCCGGCACTCCGCCGAGGGTGGATGTCGAGGTTCTGGGCCTTCTTGGCCCCGAAGGCGCGCTTCCCCTGCACATCACGCGCTGGGTCCTTGGCCGCCTGTCGGACCGCTGGTTCACCGACGGCAGCGATGCGGCCTCGGACACGACCTTCCTGGATTTCTGCAACCTCCTGCAGCACCGGATGATGGCGCTTTACTGGCGGGCTTGGGGGGATGCGCGGCCGGAAGTGCAGATCGAACACGACGCCGCCGGTCGCGTCCGCGCCCTTGTCGAAGCGCTGGCTGGCGTGGCCCTGCCGGGCACCAAGCCGCGCATCCCCGATGCGCAGACCCGCCTGAAGCTGCGCCACGCGACGTCGCTTGGCCGCCAGGTCACCAGCGTCGAACGCCTGACCGCCTATCTGTCGGACGTGCTGGAGGCCCCCGTCTCCCTTGTCGAATTCCTCGGCACCTGGACCGAAATCCCTCCCCGCCTGCAATCGCGCCTGGGCCGCCTGCATGCCCAGCTTGGCCGATCCGCGGTCCTCGGCTCCCGCAGCTTCCAGCGCCAGACCCTGGTCGAGCTGCGCGTCGGTCCGCTGTCCCTTGCCCGCTTCGCCCAGTTCCTTGCCGATCCCGAACTGACCCAGCGCCTCCGCCACGCCATCCGCCACGCGATGGGCCGCGAGATGGAGTTCAACCTCCGCCTCGTCCTTGATGCCAAGGACATCCCGGACGCCCGCCTCGGGCATTGCCAGCTTGGCCGCACCTCCTGGCTTTCGCCAAAGCGACAGAGGCACGCCGACGACCTCCGTCTCCATCGCGTCGCCGCAGTGGAGGCCGCATGACCCTTCGCCTGACCATCGAGCACAGCCCCCACCCCCAGGACCGACAGGAGATGCGGCATCCGGGGGGTGAATTCTCTATCGGTCGGGGCGCCGAATGCTCGTGGCAGATCAACGACCCCGACATGTATGTCTCGCGCAAGCACTGCGTGATCACCGGCGAGGCAGGGCAGTTCCTCGTGACCGACGCCAGCCGGGGGGGGCTTTTCATTGACGGAAAGGACCAGCCGCTAGGCCCCGGCAACGCGGCGCGCCTGGAAACCGGGATGCGGCTGCGTCTGGGCGACACAGTGATCCGGGTCGAGATCGAGGCCCCGGTCGCCGCCGGGCCACGGTCGCAGGGCCAGGGGCAACCGCATCGCCAAATGACGCATGACGACTTCTTCGCCACCCCCGTCACGCCGGCGGCGCCGGTCCAGCGCCCGCAGGGCTTGCCCCAACCGTTTGATACCGGACCGACCGACGCCCGCCGTCCTGACAGCGCGCCCGACCGTGCCGCCCCGCCGCCCCTCTTCGACGATCCCTTCACGCTGGACCGCTCTGTCAGCGCCCGCCCGACCGGCAGCGTGCCCGAGCCCATCGCGCCCCGGAAGGACGATTTCGGCTTCGGCTCGTTCTTCGATGAACCCGCGAAACCTCGCGCGCCCGAACCGCCACCAGCCGCCCCCACCGCCGCGCCGCAGGGGAACGACTGGTGGTCGATGCCGCCCGCAGTCGCGGCACCCGAGCCTGCCCTGCCCCCACCCGCCACTTCCGCGCCCGAACCCCTGCGTCTAGTCCCGGATGCGCCCGTGGCCGACGCGGAAAGTCGGACCCGCCAGCGGGGCGACCCTCAGGCAACGCCCCTTCCCCCCGTGGCCCCGCCAGCGGCATCGCCTGCGCCCGCGCTCACCGACAGCACCCTTCGCGAAGCATTCTTTCGTGGCCTCGGTCTCGATCCGTCCGCGACGTCAGATCCCGAAGCCGAGATGGAGGCGATGGGCCAACGCTTCCGCCTCTTGGTCGAGGGGCTGATGCTTATGCTGCGCACGCGGGCCAAGGAAAAGCAGAACGCCCGCGTGGCGCAGACCGTCATCAGCAACACCGACGTCAACCCGTTGAAATTCCTTGCAACCACGGGCGAGGCCGTCGCTGCCCTCGTCACGCCCAAAGGGCCCGGCTACCTTGACCCCGAAACCGCGATAAACGGTGCCTTCCGCGACCTCGCCGACCATCAGGTCCGCTCATGGGTCGGGGTCCAGTCCGCGCTGCGCAGGATGATCGACCGCTTTGATCCGGCGGCGGTGGAAAAGGACCTGGAAGATCTTGGGATGCTGGAAAGCCTTCTGTCGGGCGGGCGCAACGCCAAGCTCTGGAAGGCCTATACCGACCGCTACAAGGACATCGCCCGCGCAGCCGAGGACAGGTTCCTGGGCGAAGTGGGTGCGGATTTCCGCGATGCATATGAAGGCAACAGGGAGAAGACCGATGACTGACGTTTCACGCCGTGCCGTTCTCATCGGGGGCAGTGCGCTCCTGCTCGTGGCCTGCGCCCCTGCGGGTCCCGGGGCGGTGACCATCGTCGCGCAAGGGGCTGCGGGCATGAACCCGGGACCGGACGGGGCTGACCGCCCGCTGACCCTGCAGGTCCTGCAACTGCGCGGTTCAGGCGCCTTTGACGGGGCCGATTTCTTCGGGCTGCAGAATGCCGCAGCCACGCTCGGCGGCGATCTGGTCAAGGCCGACGCCATCACGCTGACCCCCGGCGGCAAGGCGACGAAAACCGTCGCGCTTGAGGCAACCACCGCGATGATCGCGGTCGTCGCAGGCTTCCGCGATCCGGCGGGCAAACAGTTCCGCGCGAAGTCCTCGGTCTCGCCCACCGACTCGGTCACCTTCGCGCTTGACGTGACCGCCAGCGGGGTCAAGCTGACCCCGATGTGATCGCCGGCAAAGCGCAGGAACAGGACGCAAGAATGAGTGACAAGAACAAGGTCGTCTGGTCCGAAGGACTGTTCCTGCGCACCCAGCACCTGCAGCAGCAGGACCGTTATACCGAAGGCCTGGTTCGCGGCGCGTTGCAGGCGGCCCCGATGCAGGCCTGGGGCTTCCGGTCCCTGACGCTGGACAAGCCCGCTCTTGATGCGGGCCGCGTCGCCGTTGCCGCAGCCTCGGGCATTTTTCCCGACGGGACCCCCTTCGCCATCCCCGACACCATGTCCGCCCCCGCGCCCGTGCCGATCAAGGCTGACATGGCGGGCCTGGTCTCGCTGGCAATCCCGCTCGAACGCCCCGGCAGCGCCACCATCGACCCTGCCCATGCCGATCCCGCCGGGTCCCGCTACCGGGGGGTCATCCAGACGGTTCGCGACGCCATCCGCGGCGGGGCGGAACCTGAAGAGATCGAGGTCGCCCGCCTTGCCGCCCGGCTGATCCTGCCGAACGAGGACAGCGCCGGTTACGTCACCCTTCCCGTCGCCCGGGTTGACGGCCTGCGCGCGGAAGGCTCGGTCGCCCTGTCCGAGGGCCACCTTGCCCCCGCGCTTTGCCTGGCTGCCAACGCCTGGTATTCAGGCCTGGCGCAAGAGGTCGTCACCGGCCTTGACCGCATCGCCGAGGCGCATGGCAAGCTGGTCCTTGGTGGCGCGGGTCGGTCGATCGAGAACCTCCTGCTCCTCGAACTCGCCAACACCGCCCGCCCCCGCATCGCGCACATGCTGGGGCAGAACCTGCACCACCCGTCGGAATTCTTCATGGAACTGGCCGGCCTTGCGGGCCGCATGGCGACCTATGGCTCATCCTCGCGGCGGCTTTCCGACCTGCCGAACTACGACCACATGGACCCGCAAGCGGCCTTTGCCGCCCTCGCCGACACCCTGCGGTCATTGATGTTGTCCTTGCGCCATGTGGAACCCAAGTCCCGCGCACTGCAGGTCGCCCGGCATGCCCAGAACATCTGGAAAGTCCGCATCGACAACCCTGACCTTCTGAAGACCAGCCGCATCGTGCTGCGCATCGGGTCCGAGATGTCGGACGAAAGCCTCCGCCGCATCTTCGTGTCCCAAGCCACCGTGGGCGCGGCGGATGCGTTTGAAAAGCTGTGGAAGTCCCGCCTGCCCGGCATTCCGCTGAAGCCTCTCCACTCCCAGCCGCGCGAGATCCCCTATGACGGGGAGCGGCTGTGCCTGGAGCTTGACCAGAAGTCCGAACATTTTGCCCAGCTGACCGACGCGCCCGGCTTTGTCATCGGCGTGTCCGGCGCGTTGGAGCGTGAACCCGAAATCGACTGCTACGCCGTGAACCGATGAGCGACCCGGACGATCCTTTCGGCCTGTCCAATGACGCCGGACGCACCCGCATCCGGCCGGTGAAATCGAATACGCCTGCCACCACGCCACAACCTCCGACCTTTGGTGCGGAACGTCCGGCAGCGCCACCGCAGCAACCATTTGGCGGGCAATCCTTTGGCAGCCAGCAGTATGGCGGCCAGTCCTATGGCCAGGGCTACAACCAGCCCTTCGGAACCCCGCAGGATCAGGGTCAGCGCGCCCCGAAACCGCGCCTTAGCCGCGCGAACCCGAACCCGCTGATCGTCGCCTTCGCCTCGCTTCTGGAACTTGCGCCGGAACTGGAACGCGCGATGCCCCCGGCCAATGCCGAAGGCCTGCGCCTGCGCCTTCAGGACAACCTGATCGACGCCCGCGACAGCGCGGTCGGCATGGGCGTCCCCATGACCCGCGCCAACCAGGCCGCCTGGTTCGTGGCGGCGCTGGTGGACGACATCGCGCTTAACACCCCTTGGGGCGGCCATTCCAGTTGGCCGCGCCAACCGCTTGTCGTAGGCCTCTCGGGCGAAGTCGATGCCGGGACCAAGTTCTTCGACCGGCTGGAAGAGCTTCTCCGCTACCCCAACCGCGACCCCGAAATACTGGAGCTGGGCTTCCACTGCCTGAACCTCGGCTTCCGCGGCAAGTACCGGATCGAGGGACGCACGGGCGATGCAGCACTTCTCGCCATGCGCTCCGCCATTGCACGCGTGATCCGCAACCCCGAGGCCGAGGCCGCCCCCCTTTCTCCGCACTGGCAAGGCGTCGCCGCCCCGGACGAAAAACCCCGCTTTGCCGTGCCGCTCTGGACCATCGGCCTGGCCGCTGTCGCCCTGATCACCGCGATCTACATCGGCCTGGGCATACAGCTGTCCAACAAGGCGACCCAGCTTTACGCGCTGGCGAACCGGCTCCCGCCGCCCAACCGGGCCGAGATCGTCCGCCCTGTCCGCACAAACGCCGAACCCGCCGTGCCCGAGATCAAGATCGAACCGGTGGTGCTGGAACTTGTCCCCGCCTGCCTGGCAAAGGCCCCTGCCGACACCTCCTCGGCGCTTAGCGGCAAGGATGACGTCGGCCTTGCCTTCCTGACCCTGCGCGGCTCGAACCCCGAGGTGTTCCGCAGCGCCAAGGCCGACATCAACGATGTCTACGGCCCCCTCGTCACCGCCTTGGCCCAGTGCATCACCGAAAACATCGAGGTCATCGGCAAGGTCACCATCATCGGCCACACCGACAGCGTCCCCGTCCAGGCCTCGAACCCCTTCGCCTCGAACCAGGGTCTGTCCGAGGCCCGCGCCAAGACTATCGCCGACCTCCTGACCACCGCCGGGGTCCCGCCTGAACTTCTGGTATCGGAAGGTCGCGCCGACAGCGAACCCGTAGGCGACAACGGCACCAAGGCAGGCCGGGCCGAAAACCGCCGCATCGAGATCAAGATCGAGAAGAAGCTCTAGATGAAAGCCCTCAAGTCCATCTTCCGCTTCCTCTTCTCCCGCCGTCTCTGGACCTTCATCGGCGTCGTCCTCCTCTGCGCGCTGATCTGGCTGTTCGGGCCGCTGGTATCCGTCGGCGACATGGTCCCCCTGGCCGATGACCTCGTCCGGATGATCGTGATCGCCGTCATCCTTGTCCTTTGGCTCTTCTCGCTCCTCCTCGCGCAACTCCGGGCTGCGAAGAAGAACCAGCTTTTCGTGACCGAACTCGCCCAGCCGGAAAAGCCCAGGGTCTCGCTTCCTGGTGAGGCCAACGTGGCCGAAATCAACACCAAGTTCGCCCAGATCCTGACCGAGATGAAACGATCCAAACTCGGCGGCAAGAAGTTCCTGCGCGACATGCCCTGGTACGTCATCATCGGCCCCCCCGGCAGCGGCAAGACCACCGCGCTCCGTCAGTCCGGTCTGCACTTCCCCATCGACCTGTCCGACGACCTGAAAGGCGTCGGCGGTACCCGCAACTGCGACTGGTTCTTCACCGAAGACGCCGTCCTTGTGGATACCGCAGGCCGCTACGTCCAGCAGCAAAGCGACCCCGAAATCGACGCGGCGGAATGGCTGGGCTTCCTCGACATGCTGAAAAAGCACCGCGGCAAGCGCGCCCTGAACGGTGTGATCCTGACCCTGTCGCTGAAGGAGCTTCTCGCCGGAGAGGCCGCCGTGCGCGAACATGGCCGCGAGATTCGCAAGCGGCTGGCCGAGCTGCGCGAACGCCTGCAGATCCAGCTGCCGGTCTACCTGATGCTGACCAAGGTCGACCTCGTCCCCGGGTTCGAGAGCTTTTTCGGCAGTCTGCCGACCAAGGACCGCGAGCAGGTCTGGGGCGCGACGCTGCCCACCGACGCCCGCATCGACCGCACCACCATCGAGCGCGAGATCAAGGCACTGCTGGCGAACCTTGAAACCCGCCTCACCACCCGCATGGCCGAAGATGTGCCGCTGGACCAGCGCGCCGAAGTCTTCCGCTTCCCCGCCCAGGTCGAACGCCTGGAAGCGCCCCTGAAACTTCTGATCGACACCGTCTTCGGCGAAAGCCGGTATGAGGAAAGCCCTTGGCTGCGCGGCTTCTACCTCACCTCCGCCACGCAAGAGGGCTCGCCCATCGACCGTCTGGTCGGCGAACTGGCCGGGTCCTTTGGCCTGAACGCCGACCCCGCCCCCCGCCGGGCCTTCGGCGAGAAGCGCTCTTACTTCCTGCGCAACATGCTGACCGACCTCATCTTCCCCGAGGCTGGCCTTGGCACTTTCGACGCCGCCGCCGAGGAACGCCGCAAGTGGATCTGGCGCGGCTCCATTGCGGGGGCCTCGCTTGTCACGCTCCTCGCTGGGCTCCTCTTCCTCTTCAGCTTCCTGCGCTATTCCAGCGGCATCGACGATCAGGAACGGCAACTGGCCGATCTTTCGGCCCGCCTCGCCAATGTCGCCTCGCGTCAGCCTTCGACGGACCCGCTGGACATTGATCACGCCATTGAAGGGATGATCGAGGTCAAGGCCGCCGCCACCGAAATCCCGGCCTCGCCTCTCACCTATATCGGCCCAACGGCGCGGTCGGAATTGACGCAAGCCCAGCGCATCGCCTACGACCGGGCGCTCCGCAACATCCTGGAGCCGCGCATGGTCGCGATGCTGGAAGCCACCATGTGGCGTCAGATCCGCGACCCGGAATACCTCCTTGGCGCGCTCAAGGTCTACTACATGATGACCGGCCTTGCCCCTTATGACCGCGAATTCGCGGCACAGTGGTGGCAGGACCAGCTGCCGCTGAACGCCCCAACCGACCCCTTCCCGACCGAAGCCGCGCTGGAACACCAGCTGGCCGCCATCGACCGGATGGGGGCCGAGGAACAGAAGATCGCCCCCGACCAGGACCTCGTCCAGCAGGCGCTGCAGTCGATCTGCACCATCCCGCTTGCCGCCCGCGCCTACAGCGCCCTGATCTCGGACCCGACCGTCACGGCCCTTCCGGAATGGATCCCGGCGGAAAAGGCCGGTCCCAATGCGACCCGGGTCCTCACGCGGATTTCCGAAAAGACGTTGCGCGTGGGCCTTCCCGGCGCCTTCACCTATGACGGCTTCCACACCACCGTCCTACCGCTCATCCCCGAAGTCGCCGCCACCGCCGCGCTTGACCAGCAGGTTTTCGCCGGCGGGTGCGCCGAAAGCTCCGACGCCTCGGTTGCCACGCTGGAGACCGACATCCTGAAGCTCTACCAGGACGATTTCATCGCCCAATGGAACGGCTTCCTGCGCGACATCCGCCTTGCGCCGATCACAGACCTGCCCACGGCAACCGCCAACATGAAGGACCTCGCCAGCCCCGACAGCACCCTCCGCCGTCTTGTCCGGGCCGTGGTGGACGAGGTCGACCTGACCCGTGTCATCCCGGAAGAAGAAAACGCCGCGGCCGACGGCGTGGTCAAGAAGGCCACCGCCAAGCTGGGCAAGGTCGGCAAGTTGCTGAAGGCGGGCAGCAAGCTTGCCACGTCGACCGGCGGCATCGAAGGCCCCCCCCCCGGCACCGACATCGCGTCGCACTTTGCACCGCTGAAGGCCGCGATCGAGGAAGTCGACGGCCTTCCCCCGCTTCTCGACGACGTGGGCCTGCAGCTGGATGGTCTCGCCAAGGAACTCGCCAGCGCGATGAACTCTCCCGACCCAGAAGCCACCCTGCTCGCCCGTGGCGGGCTGGGGGAACTGACCGGGGCGGTCGCCAATGCCGCAAAGACTCTGCCCGATCCGCTGGATGACTGGGTTGCGGGCATCGCGGGCGACACCATCGCCGTGACCCGCGACGCGGTGATCGCCCAGCTCAACGACCGCTGGCGTGCCGATGTCTACGACTTCTGCATCAAGGCGACCGAAGGCCGCTATCCCTTCGACGAAAGCTCGGCCATCGACGTCAACGTCGCCGACTTCCGCGAGCTGTTCGCCCCCGGCGCCCGGATCGACAAGTTCGTCACCGACAACCTCCTGCCCTACATCGACACCACCGTGAAACCCTGGGCCTGGCGGGCCGACTTCGGCCTCGACGGCTCATTGCTTTCCCCCTTCGAACGCGCCCGGTCGATCCGCGACGGGCTTTTCCCCGGCGGCGCGGGCCCGGTCATGGCTTTCACACTGGAGGCCAAGGACCTGACCCCGAACGCGGCCTCGGTCATGCTGAACGTCGATGGCCAGGTCCTGACCTACCTCAACGCCGCCACCCGCCCCATGCCGATGACCTGGCCCGGACCGGACGGCACCAACCTCATCTCGCTGTCTTTCCAACCGGCTGACGGGACCGGAGAGGTCCTGACCTCGGAAACCGGCGCCTGGGCCTGGCTGCGGCTCATCCGAAAAGGCCGCCTGTCCGGCACTGCCCTTCCCGAGGTCTTCAATCTCAGCCTCGGCCTCTCCGGCTATTCCGCCGCCTTCGAACTGCGCGCGGCCTCGGTCGACAACCCGTTCGATCTGAAGATGTTCGGCAACTTCAAATGCCCGACGAAGTTCTGACGCCCGATCCACAGGACGACGCTCTTCGCCCGGTGGCAGGCTTCTTTGGCAAGATGCCCACCCTCGGCGACTTTGTCTGGCGGGGCCTGCCCGATGCCTTCCGGACGAAATGGGATGCCTGGCTGACGCGTCACGTTGCGCCCCTGGACCGTGCGGGCGGAACGTTTCCGACCGGGGGTCTCCGGTTCAGCCTGCCTTCGGGCGGCTGCCTGGCCGCCGGGGTCATCGTCCGAAGCCACGACAGCGTGGGCCGTCACTTCCCGCTGACGCTCCTGCTTATCGCAGAGGGCACTTTGACGAAAGACCAGATCAATCCCTGGTGCGATGCAGCCCTGGCGCTTGCCCCGGGGACCCTGTCCCCTGACGAACTGTGGCTTGGCCTCGATGCCTTGCCTTTTCCGACGCCAGGCGAACCGGCTGCCGGTCCCATGCATCTCTGGACGCCCGGCGGCCCCTGCATCGCCACCGACCCGAACGACCCTGACAGCGCGCTTCGGACGCTGCTTCAGTCCTGAGGAAGCCCATCAGTTCTGGTGGATGTTCGACCCCTTCATCTTGATGTCGCCATCGGCCTTGACGTTGATCTTGCCCGACCCGGACATGCTGATGTCCTTGCCCTTGATGGTGATCGTGCCGTCCTTCTTCATCGTCACTTCGGCATCGCCGCATTTCAGCGTGATTTCGTCGGCGACCGTCAGCACGAACTTCTTGCCGACGTCATGGCTTTCCGCCCCCGCAACGTTCGTGGCCCGATCCTTCCCGACCGAGACCGACACCCCGCCGCCGACACTTTCCGACTGATCGGCACCGATCGAGATCGACTCGTTCTTGCCGACCGAGACGCTGCGGTTCCCGCCGACGGTCCAGCTGTCGTCCGACCCCACGGAATGGCTTTCCGACGCGCCCACGGTGACATCGCGCGAGGCGCCGATGGTCATCGACTGCGCGGCCCCCACCGTCCGGGTCTCTGAGGCCCCGACGCTGTCCACCCGCGCCGCGCCCACGGTGATCGTCTGTGCCACCGCCACGGTCTGCATGTGATTCAGCCCGATGGTCTCGCTCGAATTCGACCCGATGCTGATCGTCTCGTTCGACCCCACGCTCAGCACCCGGTCCACCCCCACCGTTTCGGTGTCGTTGTTGCCGATGCTGGTGGTCTGGTCGTGCCCCACCGTCACCGACTTGTCGTTGCCGACCGTCTCGGTCCGGTCGTGGCCGATGTCCTGCGTGGCGTCGTGGCCCACATCTTCGGCGAAGTCATTGCCGATGGTGCGGGTCTCGTTGTTCTTGATCAGCTCGTTGTGGTCCTTTTCGGCCTGGAAATAGACCTCTTCCGACCCCTTCTTGTCCTCGAACCGCATCTCGTTCCAGCCGCCCCCCCCGGGCGAGGAGTTCGACTTCCATCCCGACTGCGTCGCATTGGCGGGCAAGCCGTAGGGTGGCATCTGCGCGGCGTTGTAGACCCGACCGGTGATGATCGGCTTGTCCGGGTCACCTTCCAGAAAGTCGACGATCACTTCCTGTCCGATCCGCGGGATCTGGATGAACCCCCAACCCGATCCGGCCCAGACCGAACTGACCCTGACGAAACAGCTGGAGTTTTCGTCCTTTCCCCCCAGCCGGTCCCAGTGGAACTGGACTTTCACCCGGGAATATTCGTCGGTGAAGATCTCCTCGCCGGACGGTCCCACCACGACAGCTGTCTGCGGGCCCGACATCAGCGGCTTCGGCGTCCGCCGCTCGGGCCGAAAGGTCAGGGCCAGCGGCTGCAGTTGCAGGCGGACCCCGAACCCCTCACCCTCGCGCTGCATGCCTGAACGATAGATGTCGTCCCACATCTCGTAGTCGGACCGAAGGACCAGGTATTTCACGTTGTCCGCCTCGCGGTCGAACTCCTCCAGCTGGAAACTGACCCCGGACCAAAGCCCGCGCACCGTCCCCGTCGCGCCGACCCGCACATGCGGCGCCTGCGCCTCTTCCAGACGGATCGCGGCCAGGGGTTCGCCCGCCCCCACTTCCAGATAATCGCCCGGATAGTGATACAACTCGCCCTTCGCCGCCTCATGCGGTTTCGGCGCGTCGGACTTGGTCATCAGGTCCGTCGCGGGCTTCTTGAAATCATAGTCGGTGTGGACATAGCCGCCCGAGCGGACGAAGGCCCGCGGCAGAAGCGTGTTGATCACGTCATCCTCGCCGGCGACGGTCCCCGTCTCGCCCCTGAACTTCACCGCGGCGAAACCTTCGGCATCCTTCACGCTGGCATTGGCGTCGGACAGAACCAGCGTGTGTTCGCCGTCGGCGTGGTCGAAGTGATAGAAGATCCCCTCGTGCTCCAGCAGGCGCTGAACGAAAAACAGGTCGCTTTCGCGGTATTGCACGCAGTATTCGCGCGGAGGGTAGGACTTCTTCAGCCGCTTCTCGACCTTCACATGGGCGTGCGGCTTGAAGACCTCTTCGACGATCTCGACCACGCTCTTGTTCTGGAAGACACGGTTGTCGCTGCGGTAGGTCAGGAACCACAGCCAGGGCCGCAGGACAGCGCGGTAATGGGCATAGTCCTCCCGATATTCCTGAAAGGCGAATTCATCCACGATGCCATGGAAATGGCGCTTGCTGCCTTCCATCCGCACGGTGATCGTCACTGGCGTGCCCAGAAGATCCTCGGCCTTGACGTTGATGTCCTTGCTGACCAGCCCCAGCTCATAGCGAAAGCACTGGCTGATCTCGTCGAACCCGTCCATCCGCGAAAAGAGAAGCGTGTCGCCAAGCGCGGTGTCGACCGAGATTTTGCGACCGTCAGCCATGCTGATCACTCCTGTCCGAACATGCCGTCAAATCGGGACTTGTTGCCAATGGGGGCCAGTCTAGCCGAAATTCGCGCCTGTGGGGCCGAAAAGAGATCACAGCGCGGTGGGGCAAGCCAGACCCTTCAGAAGCTCCCAGCGCGAGAGTGGATTGGCCTCTGTCGCAAGCGTCACCTCCATGAACAGACGGGCGTCGCCCGACTTCAGGTCGATGAGAAAGCGCTTGCCGCCGTCGCGTTCCCGCAGGCGGATGCCCTCCAGGATGCGGAACAGCCCCCATTCCCCCGACGCGGCCAATGTCGCATTTCCGGCCGAGGTGGTGAAGCGCACCTCAGCCCCCGCGGCCGGGTTTGCGCCGGGCCAAGTCAGCCTCAGCGGGTCCAGCGTCGTCTCCACCGGACCGCCTTGCCCGCCGATGGCGACGAAGGTCTTTCCCCGTTCGGCCAGGGCCGCCAGAGTCAGTTCGGTGCCCTGGGCCGAGAATCCGGCCGCAATCGCCTGGGTGCGTTGCAGGAACTCGGCGCTTTTGGGGTCAAGGCCGGTGAACCGCGCATCCGGCTTCCAGCGCCAGGGCGTGATCGAGGTATCCATGTTCGGCTCGGCCCAGCTGCGGTAGAAGCGGTCGATGGCGCCCCCCGGTCCCAAAAGCGCGGCCACGTCCGCGACCGAGGCCTCGCCCCCTTCCGCGAAGGGATAGCGCGCTTCGGTCACCTCCTTGCAAAAGGACAGGACCTCGGTCTGCCAGGCCTTGGTGATCGGGTTCGAAAGCGGGTCCGCCTGTGCCGCGCTGGTCTGGGCCAGCACGTCCTCGACAATCTGCACGACCATCACCGGCGCGGTCCGCAAGGCCGTCAGCGTCGCGCCCCGCGACTTCGCGCTCATCAACCGCTGCAACCCCCGCGCCTCGTCCCGGTCCATCGCGCCCAGCGCGACGTTCAGACTGGCGAAAAGATCGGCGATCTCGGCCATGCGCCCGTCTTCGGAATACTGGATCAACGCCGCAAAGTCCGACGCGATGCGCAGCTGCATGGCATGGGGCCGCGTGCGGTCTAGCCCGCCCACCTGGGCCCAGACTTCGGGCAACAGCTTGGCCAATGGCGAATCCGCGGCAGCCAGACGACCCGAGACCAGCACCGCCGCTTCCGGATCGCCAAAGGGTCGGACCTGGATATCCGCCAGAAAGGCTTTCCACTGCGTCAGCGTCTCGCGTTGCAGGATGTCCAGCACCTGGTCCGGTGCGTCATTTTCCTGCGGGGGGACCTTTTCGAACAGCCGCGCGGCCTCGGTTCGCGCTGTCTGCACCGCCAGGCCCGCCCCGACCTCGCGCGCATAGTCCCAGCCTGCCTGTGTGAACAGCCCGTCAATCGGAGTCTCGACCGGCTGCCCCGATCTGCGTTCAAGCACCACCGAAAACCCCGGCACCGCTTGCTCCGGTATCCAGGGCGTCAACGCCGCCGCTCCGGCTGAACGCAGCAGCTCCAGATAGGCACGCGCCGATTCCGGGGCTTCGGCAGCATAGCTGCGGGCCTGGGCCAGAAGCTCGGCGTCGGGCTGTGGAAGCGGTGCAACAGGCTGGCGCAACCGCGCGATATGCGGGACAAGCGGCTGAAGGTCCGGCATCGCCCGCGACCTGTCGGCCAGCCATCCCGCAAGATAGGCGGGCGTCCAGTCCGCCTGCCCCGACAGGACCGACCAGGCCCGCAGCGTGTCGTACAACGGAAGGCTCTCTCCCTCGCTCGCAAGCGCCGCATCCACCGCCCGCGCAAGCGCCCCGGGCAGGTGCTTCTGCACGGCCGCGTCATGGACCGCATCCGCATGGTCCGCCGCGTCATATCCAAGCACTCCGGCAAACAGCCGGATCGGTGCCTTCTCGGCCGATCGTGCCACCCCCGCCGCCGCCTCGCCCAGCCGGGTCAGCCGCTGCGGCAGATCGGGAAGCACGCCATCGCGGTCAAGACCGATATCCAGTGCCTCTGCATCGAAAAGCCGGGTCAGGTCGCGATGGAACCGCCATTCGACAAAGCCCGCCCATCCCGCCACCATCAGGACGAAGGCCAGCACCAGCACCACCGTGATCCCGGTCCAGCCCGCGCCGAGGTTCCGGTCAAAGGCTGTCCGGCTGCCCTCCAGCACCGCCAGCCGCCGCTCCATAAAGCCCTGAACGCCCGCAAAGTCCGGCCCGGCCTCACGCGCCTTGCGGATGAAGTCGCGGACAGTTGCCAGCGAAATGTCGCGTCCGTCAAAGATCAGCCGATGCGCGCCCGCCCCCCACAATGCCACGTCCACTGCCCGGTTCTTCCGCGCCGCCTGGTCCAGCAGCAGCCCCAGCGCATAGCGCGCGGGCCGTATGGTCGACGGCGCGACCCCGGTTCGCTCAAGTTCGGCGTCGAAACGGTCCAGCGCCTCGGCCGCGCGCTGGACCAGAACCTGGGCCTCGACGCCCCGGATTGCCGTCAGCTGCTCGACCATCCGCAGCACTGGCCCGGCCGCCTGTTCATAGACCTCCGGGTCGGACCGCCGCGCCCCGCGCCTGGGCGGCAGCACGGTGCGTGGGCTGTAAGGATCGGGCTTCATTGCGACGGGATCAGGCCTTCATCGACCCATTTCTTCAAGGTCTCTTCGCCGACCTCGAAATGCATCCCGTCCTCGCGGTTGTAGCCGCCGCCCCAGTACCAGCCCTCGGCATTGAAATGCTCGGCAAGGATCACCAGGCCGATCTGCATCGTCCCGTCCGCGAAGGGGTCAAGCTCGCCCTGCAGGGTGATGTCGATGGCCGTCCCGAAGGAATGGTTCGAGACCGCGCTGCTGGACCCCCGGATCAGCCGCACGCACAGCGCCCCCGCCGTGCCAAGCTTGGCTGCGATGTCGGGTTCGTCCTCCTGCAGCTTTGCGACGATCCGCTGCAGGCTGTCGAGCGCGGGCTTCAGCATGGTGGCCTTGATCGAACCGATCTGCCGGGTCTCGACCAGAGACTTCAGCCGTGGGTTCGTGATTCCCCGGCAATCGGTCCCCAGATCCTCGCGCGGGCGGCCAAGCAGCGCCAGCATCGTCTTGTTGCGCGGTTGCGTTACGCCCTGGTTGAACTTCTTGCGGTTCGCGTTCATCTGCTCGGTCAGCGCCTCGGTCTCCGGCAATTCCTGCGCATCCTCGCCAGAGTTCAGCCCCTCGGCATCCACCACCGGGGCAACAACGGTCTCAGGCGCGACAGGCGCGCGGTTGGCCAGAAGGCTCATGTCATCGCGCAGCCGCGCCAGGTCAGCCTGCAACGTGCCGATCTCGGTTTCCAGCTGCGCGCGCTGCGCGGCTTCGGCATCAAGCGCTTCCTCCACCCGTGTAAGCCGCAGATCGGCACCGCTGTCGGCGGATTCCAAAAGCGTCGTGACCATGGCAAAGGCCACGGCAGCGATGATGACGCCAATGGCCACGATGATGGGCGCGATAAGGTTATTCTGCTGCATGGTCTTGTGCATCCCGGATCTGCACGGTGATCGCCGAGACATTGTCAGGCGCGCCGTTCTCCAGCGCCTCGCGGACCAGCCGTCGACAGGCGTCCTCCGGTCCCGACGCTTGACGCAACAGCGCCTCGACAGTCTGCTCATAGACGCAGCGCGTGAGCCCGTCGCTGCACAGAAGCAGCCGGTCACCCACCGCCAGGGGCACGCTGATCAGGTCGACCTCCAGGTCCTCGGCTCCGCCCACCGCCCGGGTCACCATATGCGCTTCCGGGTGGTCCTCCGCATCCTCGGGCGACAGCTCGCCCCGATCGACCAGTTCTTGCACCACCGAATGGTCCCGCGTCAGCGGCCGCAACCGTCCCCCGCGCAACAGATAGGCCCGGCTGTCCCCCGCCCAGGCCACATAGGCAACCGCCCGCGAGATCAGCATCGCGACCACGGTCGATCCCATGCGACCCATGCCCGGCGCGCTCTGGCGGTCCAGCACCAGGCGGTTCGCCTCCTTCAACCGGGCCACCAGTGCGGGGCCTGGGTCGGCCTCGTCCGAAATCCGCGCCAGGCAGTCGATGACAATGTCGGATGCTACGTCGCCATTGCCGTATCCACCCATCCCGTCGGCAACTGCCCACAATGCCCCCGTCGGGTCCGTCAGGATCGAATCCTCATTCCGCTCCCGGACCACACCGCGATTGGTCAGCCCTGCCCCCGTCGCCACCGGCAGGGATGTATCCGCTACAGGCACCACGGTGATTGGCTCGGTCATGACAAGGCCACGCGCGACGGCGCAGGAACGCTGTGGCCGGTCGATACGTGCAGCATGGCAATTGCCCGCCCAAAGGTGTGGATTGAATGCGACGCCATCATAGCCTACACTTTCGCCGATCATAAATCCGTTTTTTGGAAGGTGCCTTGAACATGCGCAACCTGATTGCAGGCCTCGCTCTCTGCGCCACGCTCGTGCCCGCTGGCGCCTGGGCCCAGGACCTTTCGGAGGCAGAGCTGCTTGAGCTTTTTCTAGCTCAGCGCGACGCCTACAAGGCAGCGGTCGAGGGCAATACTGGCCTGACCCGCGGCCTCAAGCTGGTCACCGCGGACGATGTCCAGATCGCGACCGAGGTGGAAAAGGTTCCTGAACCCGCCACCGGGACGACCGACACGACGGTGGCCACCGCTGCCGAACCGGCCACCGAAACGGTGGTGAAGGCCGCCGAGCCGGTGATCGTCGCGGACATGCCTGACGCTATCAAGGTCGACGTCCGCATCGAGTTCGCCTTCGACAGCGCTGCACTGGACGAGACGCAGAAGCCCAAACTTGCCAAGCTTTGCAACGTGATGCGAACCGCCGACATCCAGCTGTTCCGCATCATCGGGCACACTGACGCCTCGGGATCGGACGACTACAACGAACGTCTTTCCCGCCTGCGTGCCGAAGAGGTGCAGCGCTTCTTCGTCAACGATTGCGGCGTCGAAGCCTCCCGGCTTGAAGCAGTGGGCCTCGGCGAACGCTTCCTCCTCGAAGGCACCGCCCCCGACTCGGACGAGAACCGCCGCGTGGAATTCCAGGCGCTCAGCTGACGGTTTCCCGCCCTGTCAGCGGATGAAGTGTCAAGATCAGGCGATCGTTGCCTGACAATTTGATGTATGGCATGCTCAGTCCTGCATTCGTTTGTCCATACTTCGGTCTGCCGATCCGACCACTTATTCAACTGAAAGGTTCCTTGATGCCCGGCGCGTTGAAGCGTTCCCTGATTCTGACTGCTGCTCTCGGCCTTCTGGGGGCATGCGACCTGCTTGAACCGCCGCAGGAAGCGCCTGCCGCTGCAGCACCCGTGGCTCCCGCTCCGGTCGCCAAAACGGCGCCTGCTAAGACGGCGGCAGCGGCCACGACTAAGGCACCCGTCAAGAAGAAGCCCCCGGTCGTCATCGACTTCGACGATGGCGGGTCGGGCGGCGGCGGCTGGAGCTGATTTTGCGCGCCGGGCGCATCCTCCGGAACGGCTCGGCTGCGGCGCTCTGGCTTTCCGCCGCGACCTCGGTTGCTTTTGCGCAGGACACCGCCCTTGGACCCTTTCCCGAAGGCCATGTCCCGGCAACCACCCGCAAGCTGAGTGATTCCCCCGGCCCGCGCCAGCGCTACGCCATCGTCATCGGCAACCAGGATTACACCCACGCCCCGAAACTGCCGAACGCCTGGAACGACGCATTGGACGTCGCCGACCTTCTGGCCGTCCAGGGTTACGACGTCACCCTGATGAAGGATGCCTCGAAGCGCGATTTCGAGGCGCTGATGCAGCGGGTTCTCTTCGACGTCGACCGCAACACAGAGGTCCTGTTCTACTATGCCGGTCACGGCGTCCAGATCGGGTCCGAGAACTATCTCATCCCGACCGATGCCGACCTCGACCAGGTGGAAGACCTGCCGTTCGAGACCGTGTCGGTGGGCAGCCTGGTCTCGATCGTCGGCGCGCGGGCACGGCTGCAGATCGTCATTCTCGACAGCTGCCGGAACAACCCCTTCGCAGGGGTCAAGCTGCAGGATTCGCTCGGCCCCGACGTCCGCGAGGTCGAGACCGGCTTTGCCTCGCTTGCGGCCCCGGTGAACTCCTACGTGGTCTTCTCGACCTCGCCCGGCGAAGTCGCCCTGGACGGGGCAGGAGAGAACAGCCCCTTTGCCTCGGCCTTCCTGCAGGCGGTATCGCAGGGCCCGGTTCCCGTCGCCGATGTGTTCGAGGACGTCCGCCGCAAGGTCTTCATCGAGACCAAAGGCGTGCAGGTCCCCTGGGACAGTTCGACCATGCTGGAAGAGGCGATCATTTCGCCGGTCAGCGTTGCCGCCGACGCCGCAGCACCGGCAACCGACGGGCGCAGCTCGGTCGCGCGCGGGCTGACGCTGTTCGCAAGCTCGGCCGAGCTCTTGACCGTGGAAAGCGTGCTCCCGATCCCGGACATCAACATCGACGCTGCGCTGGCCCCCGCGGTCCCCATCGGAACGGTGTTGGCGAAAGACCTTGCCCTCGGCCCGACGGACGTGGTGGACCTCGCCGAACCGCCCCGTGGTGGCCGACTGGTCCTGCTGGACGACATCGGGCTTCAGGCTGCCCCGATCTTCCCGCTTTCGACGGCTGACCTGGAACGCCTTGCTTTCGCTTATGTGGGCGGGCCGGTGGTCCAGTTCGGCCAGGATCCCCTCCTGAAGGTCCAGTTCAAGGTCGAACAGAGTGGCTCTCCGAAGGTCGTCCAGGTCAATCTGACGCCCGATCCCTGTGACCTGGCCGCCGCGGATCATCTGGACCCCGAGGGCGTCGGTATCGCGCGCTTCGCCAATGAGATCGAGCCGGAATCCGCATTGCAGGCCTGCGAGGCAGCCGTGCAGCGCGAACCGCAGAACGCGCGGTTCCACTACCAGCTCGGACGCGCGCTCGCTGCCCTTCGCCGCTCTGACGAGGCCCGCGCCGCCTGGGACAAGGCCCGCGCACTCGGCCATTCCCGCGCCTCCTATGCCATCGGCAACTCCATCATGAACGAGGCACGGGAAACCGGCGGTTCCGCCGTCGAGGCTGCTCCGGAAGAAGCGATGGCCTATTTCCGCGAAGGGGTAGAACTTGGCGATCCCTATGCCTTTTACGCTCTGGGTCGCCAGATGGTGCGTTTTGGCAGCACCGGGCAAGAGCGGCTCAGGGGTTATGACCTTCTGATGCGCGCGCTTGAGGTCGGTCATACCTACGCCATGAACGAACTGGGCTATTTCTATCTGGATGCGGAAAGCGAATACCACGACCCGGCACGTGGGCTGCGCTACCTGAATGAAAGCGCGGCGCGCGGCGACATCTACGGGTTCAACAACCTTGGCCTCGTCTACATGAACGGGCTGGGCGGTCAGGAAAAGGACCCGAAGGTCGCTCTCGACTGGTTCACAAAAGCCGCCGACGGCGGCCACCCCAATGCGCCCGGCAACATCGGACAGCTGATCGCCACGGGTGCGCTTGGCAAGAACGCCGACCTGGGCCAGGCGGTCGAATGGTTCGACAAGGGGCTGGAACGCGGCGACGCGAATGCCGGGGCCTATGCCGCCTACTTGATCCTGACCGAAGGTGCGGGCGGGCTATCCCCGACGGATGCCGCCTACCGGGCCGGTCGAGCCGCCGCGTTGCGGGATGCAAAGTCGGTCGAACGCGCCCGCAAGGTCCTGGACGCCCTCCCGCCCGAAGCCGTCGACGAAGCCGCTCAGCGCCTCCTGCAATCTCTCGGTGCCGACCTCACCCCTGACGGGGCATTCGGCGAGGCAAGCCAGGCGGCCTACACGACCATCGCCGAAGCCAACGGCGACACTTCGGTCGAAACCGACCCGATCGAACGCCTGGTCGACATCGCCCGGATCCACTGGTCGACCACGCCGTTCCGTGTGGATCTCTATTGATCAGAACTCCAGCGCAACCGCGACACTTGCCTTGCGCGTGTCGAACCCGCTGCTGACCCGGTACTCACTCTGCGAATACTCGAAGTCCACCGACACATTCTCACGCGCCTGCCATGATCCGAACAAGGCCTCGGCCGAGCCGACAAAGACCGCATCTCCACCAGGCAACACTTCCTGCGACGAATGCGCCGCCCCGAAGGTCAGATCGCCAAAGTTGTAGGACAGCGAAAGGCCTTTATATCTCGTATCATAGGCAGCCGTCAGACCACTGTTCACGATCAGAGGATCGCGGTGAATTCGGTTGAAGACGAGCTTGAAGCCGCCGCTCGTCAAGCCGAAACTGAACGACCGAAACCGGTCGTCCAGCCCCTCGTCATAACCAGCCCCCACGAACAAGGCCGTATTCTCAATTTCGTGGCGCCAGATGGCACCCAGGGCGTCCACTTCAAGCTCGCGACCAAAGGCTGCCTCGCCCTTTGATCGCGAAGCCGAAAAAGTGAACTCACCCAGCTGCCAGTCCAGTCGCAGTGTCTCGAAATCAGGACCCTCGGCAGGGCCGTCGAATGGATAGCCCCGGACACCGGTGCTGCCGGCTGCATCGCCGATGTTCATCCAGACGGCATTGCCACCGTCAACAAGCGATCCGCCCTGATCGATCTCTCGGGTCGCCAGATCGAAGGCCGTTTCCATGTCGCCGTAGCTTAGCGTCACGGTCGACAGCGTGGCATAGACAGCAAGGTCAGTTTCGGACCCCCCGAACTCTGAACCGCTCGTTCCGGTAGGTGCGCCATCGAAAGTCCGGTCGTAACTGGTCTGACTGCCCTGCAGATACGACGTGCGCCCCAGCACACCGAAACGCAGATCTTCCATCGCCAGAATCTCGGCGCGCCCGGTCAGTTCGACCTTAGCCACCGGCCCTTCGTATCGGAAACCGCCAGCAGATGGTCGAGCCGTTTCCTCAATAAGATACCCCAGACCCGCCCGCCCGTCGAAACTGTAGGTGAAGGCCTCCTGCGCCATCGCGACCGAGCCCGCGGCTGATCCGACCAGTACGCATGCAAGCAGATTCCGCATAGCCTAACCTCGCGCAATCAATCTTGCGCGATTGGACCACAATTGCCTTTTTGCATCAATTCGGCTGCAATCCGGCCCCGGACGCCACTCGCGGGCCTGTTGCAGAACCGCACCAGAGGCAGACCCGCATCGCCGTCCCCAAGTTACCCACCCAAAGACTGCCGGAAGCCGTTCCGGGACCGCTCAACGGTTTCGGATGCAACCGGCGACCACTTCGACTTGCGGGATGGCCACTGGCCTGAAGTCTATCGGCAAGACGGACGCAATGCCGTCGTCGCAGGGCTGATTGCAAATGCGCGTCGGATCCCTTTCCGGTCCGCCCTTCAGACCCTCCCTGGCGAACCTGTTGTCCACGGTTAGGCTCTGCCAGGGCCACGTCACCGCCCGCTACGCGGGTCTCTCCGTCGGCAAGGGTTCCGCCGCGACCTTTCGCAAAAGGCCGATCCCCTCGGCGACGATATGGTCGGCTGTCAGCCGTCCCTTTTCCGCTGTCGCAAGATGTGCCTCACCCACCACTCCGGAGGGGTTGAGGTCGCTGGAAATCCAGGCCTGCGCCACCGGGCCGATGGGCGGGATCGGTGCCGTCTCCGCCGTTGACCGGAAGTCGCGCGCCGCCGCCATGTCCACGGTATCGGGCCGGAAGTGAAGGAGCAGCGAGGTCTCCATGTCGCCGCCGTGGATGCCGAAGCGCGTCTCCTGGTCGGAATAGAGGCCTGGCGGCATCCCCATCGCGCCCCAGCCCAGGCGCACGGCCAGCATCCCGGCCTGGACCCGAAGCTCTCGTGCCAGGATGGAAATCAGGTCGGCATTGCCGCCGTGGCTGTTCAGGATCACGATCTTGCGGACGCCTGCCCGGGCGACGGAAAGTCCGATCTCGGTCCAGGCGGCAAGGGCAGTGGCCGCGGACAGGGTCAGCGTGCCGGGGGCCCAGAGGTGCTCGTTCGACTTGCCGACGGCCATGACGGGAAGGATACGCAGGTCGAGGTCGTCGGGCGCCCGTTCCGCCAGCAGACGGCAGAGGTGGGTGTTGATGATCGTGTCGGTGCCGACGGGCAGGTGCGGCCCGTGCTGCTCCACCGCCGCCGTGGGCAGGATCGCGATGGTGCGCATCGGATCGATGGCGGTGAAGTCCGGGGCGCGGAAGTCGGCCCAGTCGCGGGCGGTCATTCGGCAGCCTCGGGTCTTGCGGCAGGGGGTGCGGGGAGCGGAACGGGGACAGGGCGACCGATCAGCCGGTCCATCCGGGCCGAGACGCGGGCAAGGTGGGCACGGCGGCTTTCCGGGGTCGAGCTGTCCATCAGGTAATGCGCCGCAAAGGCCCGGCGGTGGCGGGGCGTCAGCAGGAACCCGACCCCCCGGCGCAGGGTCCGCCGTCCCGGCGCGCCGACGACGAAGGTCAGCCAGCGGCTGGCCCCGCAGGTGGTGAAGACCCCAAGGCGGGTAATGTGGCGCAGGCCGGGGCGGATGGTCTTGTTGGCCCCGTCGGGCATCAGGAAGGCCACGTCGGGCAGCAGCACCCGGTCAAGCCAGCCCTTCAGCATGGCGGGCAGCCCGTACCACCAGGTCGGGTAGACGAAGATCAGCGTGTCGCACCAGCGGATGTCCTCGACTTCACGGGAGACCGGAGCGCAGTTGGTAGGGCAGGTCAGGTAGCCTTCCCATTCCTCGCGGGTCAGGACAGGGGAAAACCCGCTGGCATAAAGATCGTGGAGCCGCACATCGGCCCCTGCGGTCTGGAGTTTGGTCAGCACCAGATCGCGGACAGCGGCGGTGAAGCTGTGCGGGGAGGGGTGGCAATAGACGACAAGGGCGCGCATCAGAACTGCCTCATCTTCCGTTCCACGCGGGCAAGATAGTCCGCGCGCCGGCGCTCGACGGCACGGTTCATGTCGTACAGCGCCATGTAGAGAAAGCTATCCGGTTGGCAGGCATGACGGAAGGCCCGCGACATGATCTTGCGGGGCGGGTCTCCGGCAAAGAAGGCCCGCATACGGTCGGCGCCGTAGGTGGTGACGCTGGCCAGCTTGCGGATATGGGTCATCGCGGGTTTGACCTTGCCGTCCTGCAGGCTGAAGGTGATGCCAGGCAGGAAGACGCGGTCGGTAAAGCCCTTCAGGATCGCCGGGAAGCCGAAGTTCCAGACCGGGTGGACAAAGACCAGCGCCTGGGCGGCGCGCAGGCGATCAACGTGGGACTGCACCGGTCGCGTGTTCGTCGCCGTGTCGTGGTAGCCCCGCCGTTCCTCGGCCCCCATGACCGGGTCGAAGCCTTCGGCATAGAGGTCGCAGAGGTCCACGTCCCAACCGCGATCTGCCAACGTACCGGTCACCGTATCGCGCAGCGCGGCGGCAAAGCTTTCGCCACAGGGATGGGCGTAAAGGACCAGCGCGCGGGTTGTCATCCGGCCTCCCGCATGCCGGGATAGGCGTACATGCGGGAATAATCCCAATCCGGCGCGTCCCAGGCGATCATCTTGCCGGGGTTCAGGATGCCCTTCGGGTCCGCCTGCCGCTTGAAGTCCAGTTGCGTCGCGTCGGTCGATTGCCGCCCGCCTTCTTCCAGCGTATAGCGGTGGGGGTTGAAGACGTGGCAGCCCATCGCCTCGTGCTGGGCGACGATCTCGTCCAGCCGCGCCTCGGTGGTGAACTTGACCAGCGTCAGGCCCGCAAAGCCCATCTGCCCACCCATCCGCATCGCCTCCAGGTGCTGGATCAGCTCCCCGGGGAAGGCCGCGCGGATGGCGGCGATCTTCTCGGCATAGACGCCGGGGGCGTAACCGACCTGCAGGTAGGTGATCGAGGGGTCGATCTTGAGCGCCCGCAGCGTGGTGTGGTTCCAGCCGTATTCGAAGACGGGGCCGGGCTCACGCTCCCACTTGGTCTGGTCGCTGCGGTAGATGAGCGTTGCACCGGGATAGCGGGCGAGGAAGGTCAGGAACCCGTCCATCGACTGCGGCGCGATCATCAGGCCGAGGAGGTTGTCCTCTGCCGTCACATGCGGGGCGACACGCTGGAAATAGGCGCTGGCGGTCGGGGCCTCATAGACCGAGATCAGCTTCTTCAGGATGCCGTCCTGGTGGCCAAGGTCTCCGGCAAGCTGCACGGCGGTGGCGAAGTCGCGGTGGGTGACGAAGATCTCCACCCAGTCATAGGCCGGGGCCAGCGGCATCTCGATTTCGGTGATGATGCCGTTCGTGCCATAGGCGTGGCTGACGCGGTGCAGCTCTTCCCCGGTGAAATCATGGACCTGCGGCACAGCCTCGGCGGTCACAACCCGCAGCCGCAGGATATTGCCCAGGTCGCGCAGGACCCCCCAGGTGCAGGAGCCGACCCCGCCCGACCCGCCGCCAATAAAGCCGCCGATGGTGGCCGTCGACCAGGTGGAGGGGTGCATCCGCAATTCCTGCCCCGAATGCTCCTTCGTCGCGACGTCGAGGTCCTTCAAGAGGCAGCCAGGTTCAACGACCACGCGGCCGGGGTGGATCGCCTTGACCGCCGTCATGTTCTTCATGTGCAGAATGATCCCGCCCTTCAGCGGAATGGCCTGCCCATAGTTCCCGGTCCCCGCCCCCCGCACGGTGACGGGCACGTCATAGGCATGGGCGGCGGCGAGGACTTCGATCACCTCGGCCTCGCTCCGGGGCGAGACGACGAAATCGGCCGTCAGGTGGTCCATGCGGGCCTTCAGGATCGGGGAATACCAGAAGAAGTCGCGGCTCTTGGCACGGACCGAAATCGGGTTTTCGTCGATTTCCAGATGGCTGAGGGCGGCTTTCAGGGTTTCGGTCGTCATGCGGTCCTCATCAGGTCGTCAAGCTCGGCATAGTCGGGGAGTGTGCGGTCGATGGCCCGGCCCCCGCGCAGGACGGTGCGGTCGGATTGGGGGCGGGAGAAGAGCTCGGTCCAGGTCCGGGCGCGGAAGATCACCAGGTCGGCGGGGGCACCGGGGGCTAGGGAGGGTGCGGGGAAGCCGCAGAGGTGCGCGGGCGTGGTCAGGACGGACTGCACCCAGTCGGTCGCGGAATGGTCAAGGTGCGCAATCCGCGTCGCCTCACGCAGAACTTCGACCATGTCGAGATCGCCGTAGGCATAGAACGGGTCGCGGGTGTTGTCGGAGGCAAAGGCGACCGGGATGCCGCGCGCCTTCGCCTCATGCACCAGCGTGATCCCCCGGTTGCGGGGGGTCCGGGCAGGGTGGCGGTCCTGCAGGTAGAGGTTGCACATCGGCAGGCTGACGATGCCGATCCCGGCTTTCGCACACAGATCAAGGGTCCGCAGCGCCTCACCCTCGGGCATGGTGGACAGCGAACAGCAATGCCCGGCGACGATACGGCCCTGAAAGCCCGTCTCCAGCGCCGCCTCGGCGATCTGGGACAGAGTGTTGACCGTGGGGTCCATCGTCTCGTCGGCGTGGAAATCGGTGTCGAGGCCCCGGTCGGCGGCCAGCTGGAAGAAGCGGCGCAGGCGGGCGGGCATGTCGGGCATGGGGAAGGTGAACAGGCCGAGCGTGCCTTTGTGCGCGGCGACCCGGTCGGCGAGGGTCTCGAACGCCGGGTCGAAGACCATGTCGCAACCAGCGAGGGAGGCGGCTTGCAGGTCGATCCTTCCCGCCCATTCGGCGCGGATGTCGGAGAAGAGGGGCCAGGAGATCGCGTCTTGCGGCGGGATGCTGTCGAGATGCGTGCGGATCGCCCGGGTGCCATGGGCGTAAGCGCCGCGCAGGGCGAAATCCATGCGGCGGCGGACGTCTTCGGCTGACCAATGCTTCTCCCGGTCCGCCCCCGCCGCGCCCAGGGCACCCATGAAACTGCCGTCGGGGTTGGGGCTGCGGCCCCAGATCTGACCCTTGTCGAGGTGCGTGTGCATGTCGACAAAGGCGGGCAGGACCATAGCGCCCTTCAGGTCGACTTCGGCCATCCCGGGGGCCGGGGCGACCAGCTTGCCGCCTGCAATCCCCAGGTCGATCCGCAACAGATCCCCTGCCCCACCAACAAGGCAGGCGGGCACGGTCGCGTTGCGCAAGGTGACCGGGCCGTCGGGCAGCGCCAGCGTCATTGCCCGCCCCGCAGCGCGCTTTCGTGCCATTTGCGCAGCAACAGCCAGGAGACGAAGCTGGTCAGCGCGAAGATCGCGACGCCCACCACGGCGATCAGGGCCAGGGCCGCGAACATGCGGGGGATGTTCAGGCGATACGACGCCTCGAGGATGCGGAACGCCAGACCCGACCCCGCGCCGCCGGTTCCGACGACATACTCCGCGACGATCGCACCGATCAGCGCCAGACCCCCGGCGATGCGCAGGCCGCCCAGGAAGTAGGGCATGGCGGAAGGGAGTTGCAGAAAGAGAAGCCGCTGCAACCGACTGGACCCGTAGATGCTGAACAAGTCGCGCAGGTTGTGGTCGGTGGATTTGAGGCCCAGCGTCGTGTTGGACAGTATCGGGAAGAACGCCACGATCCAGGCGCAGATCAGGACCCGCGCGGTCGGCTCTTTCACGTAGATGAAGATCAGGGGCGCGATGGACACGATGGGCGTGACCTGCAAGATCACCGCATAGGGGTAGAAAACCAGCTCGGCAAAGCGGCTCTGGTCGAACAGGATCGCCAACAGCACCCCCCCGATCACCGCAACCGCCAGCGCCATCAGAGTGATCCGCAGGGTGACGAGCAACGCATCACCAAGAATTGCCCGGTCCTCGACCAGTTGCTGCCAGACCCGGACGGGTGAGGGCAGGATGTAATGCGGCACCTCGTTGGCGATCACGAACCACTGCCAGAGGCCGAGCGTCACAAAGACAACGGCGATGGGGACCAGCCAGCGCGCCACGGCCTCGACCCGGGCAGCGCGGGCGCGGGCGCGTTCCTCGGCGTCCCAGACGGCGGCGCGGTCGTCGGCAAGGGTCATGCGGGCTCTCCCATGGCGTGGGATAGCGCCTCGGACACCACCTGCGCATGGGCGGCATAGCTGGCCGAAGTACGGAACTCCATCGTACGCGGATAGGGCGCGTCAACCTGGATTTCCCGCACCACCCGGCCGGGGCGCGGGGCCATGACGACGATCCGGTCCGACAGGAACACGCTTTCAAAGACGGAATGCGTGACGAAGATCACCGTGCAACCGATCTTTTCGCGCATCGCCAGAAGGTCGTTGTTCAGCTTCTGCCGCGTGATCTCGTCCAGCGCCGCAAACGGTTCGTCCATCAGGATCAGCCGCGGCCCTGTGACAAGTGCCCGGGCAATGGAGACGCGCATCTTCATGCCGCCGGACAGCTCACGCGGATAGGCGTCGTGGAAGTTCGCCAGACCCACCAGGTCCAGCGCCTCGGCCACCCGCGACCGCACCGTGTCATACCCCTGCCCGCGCAGGCGAAACGGCAGGTAGACGTTCTGCGCCACCGTCGCCCAGGGCATCAGCGTGGGTTCCTGGAAGACCACCCCAAGGTCGCCCTTCTGCTGCCCGCCCGACCAAAGGATGCGACCCTGCGTTGGTTGCATCAGCCCCGCGATCAGCCGCAGCGCCGTGGACTTCCCACAGCCGGACGGGCCGAGGAGCGACAGGAAATCGCCCTCGTTGACCTCCAGGTTCATCCCCTGCAGGGCGGTGACAGTCCCGTTGAAGACCTTGGCAATCCCCTGCATCTCCAGAAGCTTGCGGCGGGCCCCCAGGGGGCGGATCGAGCGGTGGGCCAGTTCGGTCATGGTTTTTCCCCAAGCGGGGCAAAGGCCGATGGCCCCGGCCCCACCCGGATTGCATCAGTTGGCTGGCTTCAGGTCCATGCCCGTCTTCTTGTTCACGAACTGCAGCGTGTAGCCTTTCCGGATGTCCACACCCTCGGGCAGCACCCCCGCCTTGACCATCGAGGCATAGAATTCGTCCATATGCGCATCCGTCATCGCGCCGATGCCCATGGTCTCGGCATCGCCGCTGTCGACGATCCCCTGCTCTTTCAACGCCGCGATGGAATAAGCGATGGCCTCGTCCGACATGTCGGGGTTGTCGGCCTTGATCAGCTCGATGGCCTTGGTGTTGTCGCCGTAAAGGAAGTTGTACCAGCCGATGGCGGACCCATCGACAAAGCACTGCACCACCTCGGGCCGGTTCGCCACCGTGTCGGCCATCGTCTCGATGATCGTGGAATAGGCGTTGTAGCCCGCATCGGCGATCAGCCAGGCGTCGGGTTTGAAGCCCGCCTCCTTTTCCACGAAGAACGGTTCCGATGTGAGATAGCCCTGCATCCCCCAGGTCTTGTTGGCGATCAGAGGCGCGGCGTTGAAAGTGTAGACCTCGCGCTGTTCCGGCTTGAAGCCATAGGCGCTGATCATCCAGGCCCAGAACGTGGTGACGCCACCGTCCGAGATCAGGACCTTGTCTAGCTTCGCGAGGTCGGCGAACGAAGCTGCCACCCCCGGATGGGTCAGGATGACCTGCGGGTCCTTCTGGAAGCTGGCGGCCACGGTGACGATGGGCAGCCCCTCCACGACCGCGTTGATGGTGTCGAGCGTCGAGCCCCCCATGTTGAAATCGACCTGCCCCGCCAGCATCAGCGCCCGGTTGTTCACCTGCGGCCCGCCGGGCAGGATTTTCACATCCAGCCCGCAGGCGGCATAGGTCCCGTCGGCGACGGCCTGGTAATAGCCCCCATGTTCGGCCTGCGCGACCCAGTTGGTCCCGAAGGTGACCGCGACGTTCTGGGCCGCCGCCGGCAAGGCGGTCAGCGCGGCAATTGTCGTGGCAAGCAAGCAATGCGACTTCACGTGCATGGATCGGCTCTCCTGTTGGTGTATCCCCCGGCGCATTCGACTGGCCGCGGCGTGACGGTAGGGCAATCCTTGCAGAGCGCCAGCGACACAGACAGAGATTCGGCCGTCCTCGGGCCCTGCAGACGCCCAAACTTAGCGCAAGTCCGGGTCTTTGGGGAACCATTGCCCAATATTGCAGCAGCAGACCAAGCCCAGCGACAGGCCAATTGCGGAATCTCTCCGGTCCGGCGCAGGATGTGCCGCAAGCCTTGGAGACCTGCGATGCGCGCCCTGAACCCGCCCACGATCCGGCCCCCTTTTGCCGCCTATGCGCATGGCGTCGAGGTCCCGCCCGGGCTGCGCTGGGTTTGCACCTCGGGCCAGTTGGGTGCCAGGGCCGACGACTCGGTGCCCGACACGTCCTATGCCCAGGCCGTGCAATGCCTGGCCAACTGCGCGGCAATCCTGGCCCAGGCCGGGATGGGTCCCGCCGATGTCGTCCGGATCAACGCCTTCGTCACCGACCGGGCGCATATGGCGGGCTACATGCAGGCGCGCGATGAATGGCTGGCCGGACTTGTCCGCTTGCCAGCATCGACCCTGGTGATCGTATCGGGCTTTACCCGGCCCGAGTTCCTTGTCGAAGTCGAAGTCACGGCAGCAGCGCCCTGATCTGCGACGCCGGCCCGACGCTTCCCGCGCGACCAGGCCCGCAAGATGAACCGAAGATGAATGGCAGCTTTTCTGCACGTTTAACTTGGCTGTTGCACAGTCATCCAAGGGAGTCGCGCCTGCAGAGAACTCCGATGCGTCATCTAGTGGGGAAGAACGATGCTTCGAGTTGGAATTGAGAACGGAAAACTGTTCTTGACCGCGGACTTTCTGGCGCGCGACGCGCTGGATGGTCGGTTGCAGCTATCGCCGCGCAGGGTGACTCCCCGCAAGGATCAGCGATTCGAACCCATCGACGATCTGGTGGCTGCGCTTGACCATCATGCGGCGACGGTCGTCATCGTCTGATTGCCGCAAAGCCCCAGCCCGAAAGGCCGCCCCTCCGGGCGGCTTTTTCTTTGCAACCCGGACGACTGAAACGAAAACGGGCGGCAGAAGGTTCTGCCGCCCGGTTCATGTCACCTGGGCTCAGAGGCCGAGAAGCTTCTTCACAGCCGCCTCGACCGCATCGGTCACCGGCTTGTTCGCCGCAGCCTCCAGCAGCGACCGCTCCTCCTCGGGCTGGTCGGCAAGGTCGGCTTCCAGGTCAGCCACTTCCTGCTCCAGCGCTGCGTAGTCTTCGGCCGCTGCCAGCTCGGCATCGACCGTGACCTTCTCGGCTTCGGCTGCAGCGGCCACGGTACGGGCAGCGTCCAGCGCGGCCTCGATTGCAGGGTCCGCGCCGCCGGCAGCGGCAAGATCCGCCTCAAGCGCCGCCACTATGGCATTCGCTTCGGCAACGGCCACGTTCGCCGCGTCAGCATCCGCCTCGATATCCGCAATCGGACGGGTGGGCGGGGTCAGCCCATCAAGCTCGGCCTGCTTCGCCTCAAGTTCCGCCTCCAGCTCCTGGCCTTCAAGGACGGCGGCCTTGTAGGCTGCGATCTTCCCGACGCGCGAATTGGGCGAAGCGTTCGCCAAAGCGGTCGGCGAGGCATGGGCCGCGTTCAACGCGCCCAGCTCTGACGCGCTGACGCCAAGGTCATCGGCCAGGGACGACTTCTTGGTTTTCTTCGACTTCTTTGTGGTTTCGGACTTTGCGGCCTTGGCCGAGCTCTTCTCGGTCTTCGTCGCGCCCGATCCGCCGGACTTTTCCGACTTGGCGCTGTTGCCGTTGCCGCCGCCGTTGCCGTTGCCGCCGCCGTTGCCGTTTCCGCCGCCGTTGCCGTTACCGTTGCCGCCGCCGTTGCCGCCACCGTTCCCCTTGCCATTGTCGGCAAAGGCAGGCGTCGGCATCGCCGTCGACAGCACCAGTGCAGCCGATCCGGCCAGGGCCAGCGAAAGCGAGCATGCCCGCAGGAGTTTCACCGTCGTATGTTTCATTGTCTGCCTCGTTGCAGTGCAGCCAGGTCAGCCGCGTGGGTTGAAATCGACAGCGGGATGCGAACAGCAAATCCGACTGCCGGGTGCCGACTCAGTAGACAGGAAGTGTGGTTAACTCAGCGGCAACCGGCTATTCATCCTGGGTTCACCTCGCCGGTGCTAGACAGGCCCTATGCGTTCGAAGCTGACCCTTGTTCTTTCACTGCTCCTCGCTCTTGCGGGGACAAGTGCCTATGCCGCGATCCGTGAGATCGGTTCCGCGGACTTGCGCAAAATGGTCAATGCGGGCGAAGCGATCAGCCTCAAATCCGTCGTCGCCTCGGTGGCAGCCTCGACCGGGGCCGAACCGATCGAGGCTCGCGCATTCGAGCTTGACGGCATCTACTACCGGATCGTCCTGAAACGTGCCGATGGATCGCTGGTCAGTGTCATCATCGACGCCGCCACCGGACAACAGGTGAAGTCGGGCTCGCCCGTCGGCAAGCAGGTCAGCGAAGCTGCAGGTAAGTCTGCCGGGAAATCCACCAAGGGCAAAAGTGGATCTGCCGGGTCCAATGGCAAGGGCAATGGCGGCGGCAACGGCAACGGTGGCGGGAACGGCAATGGCGGCGGCAATGGCGGTGGGAACGGCGGCGGGAATGGCAATTCCGGCGGCAACGGCAATGGCGGCGGCAACGGCAACGGTGGCGGGAACGGCAACGGTAAAGGCGGATGAGGGGGATGAATTCCGCCGCAAAGGATGGCAGACTGCGCCAATCCTGGGGCTGACATGCGCATCCTACTTGCCGAAGACGAACCGGTCCTTTGCGACCAGATCAAAAAGCTGCTTGCGGCCGAAGGCAGGATTGTCGACGTGGCCCACGACGGCGAAGAGGCCGGCTTTCTCGGCGCGACCGAACCCTATGACATGATCATCCTCGACATCGGCCTGCCAATTCGCGATGGGACCTCGATCCTCAAGGAATGGCGGGGCAAGGGCATTGATACGCCGGTCCTGATCCTGACAGCCCGCGACGGCTGGTCCGACCGGGTCGACGGGCTGGATGCCGGTGCCGACGACTACATGACGAAACCCTTCCACCTGCCGGAGCTTGCCGCCCGCGTGCGCGCGACCCTGCGGCGCAAGTCCGGGCGCACCAATCCGCTGTTCGAACGCGATGGCGTGGTTTTCGACACCCGCTCGGGCCGTGTGACCCAGGACGGGGTGCCGGTGGACCTGACTGCGCAGGAAGTCGCGGTCCTGTCCTATCTCGTCCACAACACCGGCCGCATCGTGTCGCGCACCGAATTGTCCGAACACATCTACGGCTATGACGGCGACCGCGATTCGAACACCATCGCGGTCTTCATCAACCGGCTGCGGAACAAGCTGGGACCCAACCTGATCCAGACGATGCGCGGTCGGGGATATGTCATCGAACCGTCCTGATGCAGTCCCTCCGCAAGAGAGCCTGGATCAGCGGCGGTCTGTCCGCCCTGGTCGCGGTGACAGTCGGAACGGTGCTCCTCTACTCGTTCCTCGGCCAGAAGGCGCAAGAGCGTTTTGACCGCACCCTCATCGACCGGCACACGCAACTGGTCGTGGCGCTCAGCAATGTGGCCGATGATCCCGACCGCCTTGAGGAATTGATCTTCGACCCAGCCTTCAGCAAGCCGGCATCGGGCCGCTATTGGCAGATGGTCGGACCGGACGGCGCGATCTACACCTCGGCTTCGCTGTTCGAGGCAACGTTGCCGCTGACCACCCCGGACACGGCCCTCACGGTCGGTGATGCCGTCAGCGCCGATGGCGAAAGGTTGCGCATCGCCGCGCAGCAGATCCGGCTTGAGGATGGCAGCATATGGACGGTGGGCGTCGCCGAAAGCCTGGCAGGCCTGGACGCCGACCGCGCCGAAACCCGGCGCAGCCTGGTTCTGGCCTTCGCCCTCGTCGCGGCGATGGGCCTGGCCGGAACGCTGTTCCAGACTGCCGTCATCGTTCAGCCGCTGGAACGGCTTCGCAAGGACGTCACCCGCCGCTGGGAACGGGACGAGACGCTGAATGCCGCCGATTACCCCGAAGAGGTCGCACCCCTGGTCGACGACATCAACACGCTTCTGCAACGCAACCGCGACATCGTCGGCCGGTCGCGTCGACAAGCCGCAGACCTCGCCCACGCGCTCAAGACGCCAAGTGCCATTCTCCGGAACGAGCTTTCGCAGCTTGCCGAAGAAGGGCACGACGTCCAGAAAGCCTACGACGCGCTGGATCGGCTGGATGCGCAGCTTGGGCGCTCGCTGGCCAGGATTCGCCTGTCGAACACCGGCGAAGCGGGTCTCGCGCGCACCGACCTCAGCGCCACCGTGACCCGTTTTGCCAGGGTCTTCGGCAAGATGGCCGAACGCGACGGAAAACGCATCGACCTGGCCTGCGACCCCGATCTATCGGTGCGCGTCGATCCGCAGGACCTCGAGGAGATGCTCGGCAATCTCCTCGACAATGCGCTGAAGTGGTGCCGCGCCGGGGTGCTTCTGTCCGCGCGCCGGGTCCCAGAGGGGATCGCCCTGGTGATCGAGGACGACGGCCCCGGCATTCCCGCCGCAGACCGCGAGGCCGCGATCCAGTCGGGCCGGCGGCTTGATACCTCGAAACCGGGCACCGGGCTTGGCCTGTCGATCGTGTCCGATCTGGTCGGCGTCTACGGCGGTCACCTCGACCTGGGCGAGGGGGTCAGGCTTGGCGGCCTTCAGGTCCGCGTCCTCCTTCCTGCCCTGCCAGAATGAGGGCCGTGGGGCGGGTAACGCCTTAGGACGCGACGTCGAAGGTCGGGGCGTAGTCCACCGGAAAGTTCACCGACCGCGCGATGAAGCAGACCTCGTGGATGCGGTGGTGGATCGCCTCGGCAGCGGCCAGGTCCGTTCCCGGCTTCACCACCACATGCGGCCGCAGGGTCGCCTTGACGAACCGCCCCGCGCCACCACGGCCGACTTCGCCCACCCCCAGCGGGCTGTCGGAATACCCTGTCACCACGATCCCCGCATCGCTGGCATAATGCAGATACCACAGCATGTGACAGGCCGAGAGCGCCGACAAAAGCAGGTCCTCCGGGTTCATCTTCGTCCGGTCCCCGCCCAGCAGCGGATCGTTTGAACAATGGACAACTGCCTTCCCCGGCACTGCGATATCCCAGGTCCGGTCATAAGCCTTGTAATGCGCCGTCCCCTCGCCCCGGTTGCCGGTCCAGAGGATGCGGGTGGTGTAGTCGTGGTTGGGCATTTGGACCTCTGGGTCGAGTAAAAGATAGGACGAGACACACAGCGGAAGTATAGTCGCTGCATTTGAACGACCGGAGTAAAGACGTGATCCTTGGGCTAGACAATGCATTTTGGGACGATGGCGAGTGGATAAGTTGGGAGGATGTGACGTCTGAGGACGTTGAAGACCATTCTCATCTTTCGAGGCTCGAATACGAGGCCAACCTGCGCCTGAGGTTTCCCAAAGCCGACATTTCCCTGATTCCCTACTTCGAAGCTCTGCTGAAACTCGCTGAGACCTACTACTTGGATACAGGGCGGCATCTGCAGGTCTATGGGGACATCGGTGAGCTATTCGGTGCGATCACATATGGCATCGCATTGAACCGGAACTACGCGCCGGGAGCCGACGGTCGGCTGGGCAAAGACCATGTCGAGATCAAGACGATCACGCCGTTTAACAGGCATGACCGGGTGACTTTAAAGCTTGACGGCAATTTCAGCATGCTCTTGCTGGTCAAGATCGACCAAGACTTCAACGTCACTGGTCGACTTGTCGACCGCAAGGCCCTGAAGCGGACCACTGGCAGTCCACTTCGTCTGACTTGGGCTGATCTCGCCGGAAGTCGGCAAGCCGACTGATGCCCCTCACCGCCCCTTCCACACCGGATCGCGCTTCTCGGCGAAAGCCTTCGCGCCCTCCAACTGATCCTCCGACGAATACAGCCGGTCCACCGTCGTCATCTGCCGCTTGGTGATCCGGTTCAGCGCGTCCTGGAACCGCATGTTCTCCGCCTCGCGCACCACTTCCTTGATCGCGGCGTAGACGAGGGGCGGGCCGCTCTCCAAAAGCCGCGCCAGGTCCCAGGTCTTGGCCATCAGCTCTTCCGAAGCGCAGATTTCCTTCACGATCCCCCAACGCTGCGCCTCCTCGGCGTCGAACCAGCGACCCGTCAGCAGAAGGTCCATCGCCACGTGATAGGGAATGCGCTTCGGGAGTTTGATGCTGGCCGCATCCGCCACCGTGCCCGACCGGATCTCCGGCAGCGCAAAGGTCGCGGTGGTCGAACACAGGATCAGGTCCGCCGACAGCGCCAGCTCCAGCCCCCCGCCGCAGCAGATGCCCTGCACCGCCGCAATCACCGGCTTGTTGAGGTTCGGCAGCTCCTGCAAGCCCCCAAAGCCCCCGACCCCATAGTCGCCATCGACCGCATCGCCCTCGGCTGCGGCCTTCAGGTCCCAGCCGGGGCAGAAGAATTTCTCTCCCGCCGCGCGCAGGATACAGACCCGCAAGCTGTCGTCATCCCGGAAGTCGCGGAAAACCAACCCCATCACCCGGCTGGTCTTCAGACTGATTGCGTTGGCCTTCGGCGCATCCAGAGTGACCTCCAGGATCGCCCCTTCCCGGCGCGTCTTCACCGGGCCTTCCGTCCGCATCTGCATTTCCGGCATCACACTCTCCTGACCAAAGCATCCACCGCCACGGCGCCCAATTCGCGGACCATGACCGGGTTGATCTCGATTTCCTCAAGGCTTTCGTCCGCCAGCATCATATCGCCCAGCCGGACCGCCATCGCCGCGACCGCACCCATGTCTGCCTTGGGCCGCCCGCGATAGCCGTCGAGCAAGGGCCAAAGCCGCAGCCGCTGCGCCGCTTCCAGCACCTGCGCCTCGGTCGCGGGCCAGACCAGCGTCACCGTATCGGCCAGCACTTCCGCCGTCACCCCGCCCATCCCCAGCGTAAGCGTCACGCCATAGACCGGGTCACGCCGCAGGCCCAGCAGCACCTCGGCCACCACGCCCGTCACCATTTCCTCGACCAGATAGCCCGACGCCCCCGGCATCTCCGCCTGACCCTCCAGCGTGGCCAGCCCCAGCCGCACCGCCCCCGCCTCGGTCTTGTGGGCAAAGCCCAGTCCCTTCAATGCGTAGGGTGCGCCAAAGCGCACTTTGGCCGCCACCTCGGCCAGCGTCGCCCCGGTCACCGACCCCGGCACCGCCACCCCCGCGCTGGCGAGCAGAGCCTTCCCATCCGCCTCCGTCAGCATACGGGTCTCTCGCACCGGCAGCGTGGCGACAGGCCGCCATCCCGGAACGCCCGGCCGGGTCTGCGCCGCCTTGATCGCCGCCAGCGCCGTCTCCAGCCCCAGAAGCGCACAGACGCCCTCGGCCATCATTGCCTGCACCCGCCCCTCGCCGAAGTTCTCGGCCATCGAGGCGACCGGGAAGGCAATCTTACCCGTCGCCTTCTGCGCATCGACAATCGCCCGGAACGCCGGGTCATAGCCCGAGGGGTCACACCGATCCGCCCGTGGGCTGTCGATGATGTAGATCCCCGCGTCATAGGCATCGAGCATCGCCGAGAAGACCTCGGTCGTCTTCGGCCCGTCGCCCCAGATGAAGGTGTGGTAGTCCAGTGGGTTAGAGATGGTGGGTATCTCGCCCAGCACCGCAAACAGCCGGTCATGCGTGGCCTGCGGCACCGGCGGGAAGTCAATCCCATAGGGCGCGGCAAGGTCCGCCACCAACCCCGCCTCGCCCCCCGAACAGGACAGCGAACACAGCCGCGTCCCGATCTGCGGCCCGTGGACGTGGAAGATCTTCAGCGTCTCGATCAGTTCCGAAGGCGTATTCACCTCCGCCACCCCGATCTGCCGCAGGAAGGCACTCGACGCCGCCCCACCCCCCGCAAGCGAGGCGGTATGCGAGGCCGCCGCCGTCCGCGACAGTTCCGTCTTCCCCGACTTGATCGCCACGACCCCCTTGCCCAAGGCCCGCGCCTTCTCGGCCAGCGCGGCAAAGGCCGGGGCATCGTCGATCCCCTCGATATACAGCCCCACCGCCGTCACCCGCGGATCGTCCAGCAGCGCCCCGGTCAGTTCCGCCAGCCCGACAACGGCGGCATTGCCCAGGCAGGCGACATAGGCCACCGGCAGCCCGCGCTGCTGCATCCCCAGATTGATCACGATGTTCGAAGACTGACTGACCAGCGCTACTCCCCGTGCAACCGGCACCCCACCGTGCTGGTCCGGCCACAGCAGCGCCCCGTCGAGGTAGTTAATCACCCCATAGCAGTTCGGCCCCAGGATCGGCATCCCCCCCGCCGCCGCCACAAGCCTGTCCTGCAACCCCGGCTCCCCCGCCTCGGTCCAACCACTGGCAAAGCAAATCGCCCCGCCCGCCCCCATCGCGGCGAGTTGCGAAACCACATCAATGGTCGCAAACCGGTTCACCCCGATGAACGTCGCGTCCGGCGGCTCGGGCAGGTCTGCCAGCGCAGCGTATGCCCTCAGCCCCCCGATCTCGGCCTTGGTCGGATGCACTGGCCAGACCGGGCCCTTGAAGCCCATCTTCCGGCACTGTTCGATGACATTCAGCGCCCATCCGGCCCCCAGGACGGCGATGTGGCGCGGGCGGAGCAGGCGGTCGAGGCGGCTCATACGCGGCCTCGCTCTGGTGCAACACTCCCGGGGGCTGTCTGCCCCCGGACCCCCGAGGATACTTGTAGACAGAAAATGGGAACACCCCGCCCCGGAACCCGAAGCGAGGTGCCATTTCCTGTCGCGGTCATCGGCGTCCCCGCCTGTACCGCTCTTGCAGAGTCGCGCATTAACGTTAACGCGCGGTTACCAGAGATGAGGGAAGCCTGCATTTTCTGTCCTCAAGTATCCCGGGGGTCCGGGGGCTGGCCCCCGGTCCGACGTGTCATCCCCCGACTGCCCTCAGCAATTCCCGGCTGATGATGTGCCGCTGGATCTCGGACGTGCCCTCCCAGATCCGCTCCACCCGGCTGTCCCGCCAGATGCGCTCCAACGGCAGCTCGTCCATCAGCCCCATCCCGCCGTGGATCTGGATCGCCTCGTCGGCGACCATCGCCAGCACCTCGGTGGCCTTCAGCTTTGCCATCGACATGTCGGCCTCGGTCACCGTGCCCTGGTCGTATTTCCAGGCCGCCTCGCGCGTCAGCAACTCCGCCGCCTTCAGCTCCATCGCCATGTCGGCCAGCTTGAAGCTGACCCCCTGGAACTTGCCGATCTGCTGGCCGAACTGCTTCCGCTCTGCCGCATAGGAGATCGCATGACCCAGCGCCCGCTCCGCCCGACCCAGACAGGTCGAGGCCACCTGTAGCCGCGTGGCACCCAGCCAGGAATTCGCCACCTCGAAACCCTTGTGCACCTCGCCCAGCACATTCTCGGCAGGCACCCGGCAGTCATCGAATTCCAGCACCGCGTTCGTATAGCCGCGATGCGAGACGTTCCGATACCCCTCGCGCACCGTGAAGCCCGGCGTCCCCTTGTCCACGAAGAACGCCGTAATCAGCTTCTTCGGCCCGCGCGGGGTCTGTTCCTCACCCGACGCCATGAAGCAGATCGCAAAGCCCGCCAGATCGGCATGCGAAATGAAGTGCTTCGTCCCGTTCAGCACCCAGTCGCCGCCGTCCTGTCGGGCGCTTGCCTTCATCCCGCGCAAGTCGGACCCCGCCCCGGGTTCGGTCATCGCCAGGCAATCCCAGGTCTCGCCCCGGATGCACGGCATCAGATACCGCTCGCGCTGCTCGGCATTCGCCGCCAGCAGGATGTTCGACGGCCGCGCCACGCAGGTCCAGTGCAGCGCATAGTTCGCCCGGCCAAGCTCTTTCTCGTACAATAGCCACGACAGCGTATCGAGCCCCGCGCCACCGACCTTGACCGGCATGTTCGCCGCATAAAGCCCCGCCGCCATCGCCTTTTGCTGAATCTCCCGGATCAGCTCCAGCGGTAGCACCCCGGTGCGTTCGACCATCTGCTCGTGCGGATACAACTCCGCCTCGACGAAGGCCCGCGTCGTGTCGACGATCATCCGCTGTTCTTCGGTCAGTCCGAAATCCATCACACCCTCCCTCAAGGGTCCACGTTGTAAGTCATACCGTCCACCGCCAGTGCCTGGCCCGAGACCATGCGCGCGCCGTCCGACGCCAGATAGACCGCCATGTCGGCCACATCCTCCGGGTCCGTCAGCCGCTTCAGCGCTGTACCACTGGCATAGCCCTGCCGCACCGCCTCCGGCGTCATCCCCTTCGCAACCGCCTCCGCCTCGATCACCCGGTCGATGCGCGGGCCATTCACCGACCCCGGACAGATCGCATTGGCCCGGATGCCGAACGGCCCCAACTCCATCGCCACCGTCTTCATGAGGCCAATGACGCCCCATTTCGCCGCCACATAAGGCGCGCGGAACGGCGTCCCGTAGAGGCCACTGGTCGAGGAGATGAAGATCATCACCCCCCGCCCCGCCGGTTTCATCAGCCGCGCCGCACCCCTTGCGCACAGCATCGCGCCGTCAAGGTTCACGCCCAGACACTGGTGCCAGCCCTCCAGCGGCATATCCTCGATCGCCGCCGTCGGCCCCTTGATCCCGGCGTTCGCAATGGCGACGTCGAGGCCACCCCAGTCCCGCGCGACCTCGGCAAACAGGAGATCCATCGCCGCCTCGCTGGAGGCATCGCAGACCGTTCCCCGAATGCCCGGAGGCAAGCCCGCCACCGCACCGTCATCCACGTCCGTCACCCAGACCCGGTCGCCCAAGGTGGCGAAAGCCCGGGCCATCACCAGCCCGATCCCGTTCGCGCCCGCGGTGATGAGGACGCGGCGGCTCACTTCTTCTGCCCGACCGCCCGGCCCGCGCCCTCGGGCTGCGGCAGCCCTTCATGCGCCTTCGCCACCGCGTCCAGCCGTGCCCAGACCTCTGCCGAGGCCGGAACCGTCTTCCCCGCCTTCATGTCGACGTGTAGGCACAGCTGCTCCACCGTCGCCACGCACTCATCCCCTTTCATGATCCGCACGAAGGACCGGAACCGCTTCTCGTCCGCCGAAATGATCTGCAACTCTCCGCGCAGCTGGTCGCCCAGCTTCGCCTCGCCCAGGTGCCGGATATGCGTCTCGGCCGAGTAGTAGGAATGCCCCGCCGCCACATACTCCATCCCCGCGCCGATCATCCGCAGGAAGTTGTCCACGGTTTCGGAGTTGGCAAAATAGTAGCGGCTTTCGGTCATATGGCCGTTGTAGTCGATCCAGCCCGGCAGCACCTGGCCCTGCCACATCACCAAGGGGGCCGCCTTCGCCCCGGTGTCCAACCCCTTCTGCATCTCGGCATGGAACACCGCCGCCCGGCGTTCGTCGTGTTCCTTCAGAACCTTCCCCGCACCCCAGTTCCGCTCCTTCAGCGCGCGCAGGAAGCCCACCAGGTTCCGGTCGCGGATGCGCTCCAGTTCCCGGATGCCGTACATCCCGGACTGCGCGTCGGACTGGTTTGCCACCAGATCGACCAGCTCGTCATTGAATTCCGGCACGTCCATCAGCTTGGTCCAGGGCCACTTCAACGCCGGCCCGAACTGCGCCATGAAATGCCGCATCCCGGCTTCCCCGCCCGCGATCCGGTAGGTCTCGAACAGCCCCATCTGCCCCCAGCGCAGGCCAAAGCCCATGCGGATTGCCTCGTCGATCTCCTCGGTCGTGGCGATACCGTCCTTCAGCATCCACAAGGCCTCGCGCCAGACCGCTTCAAGGAAGCGGTTGCCGATGAAGGCGTCGATCTCATGCCGGATCACCAGGGGGAACATCCCGATGTCCTTCATGATCTGCACGGTCTTTTCCACCGTTTCAGGCGTGTTCTTTTCCGACCCCGAGACCTCGGACAGGGGCAGCAGGTAGACCGGGTTGAACGGATGCGCGACGATGATGTTTTCCGGCGCTACGCTCGATTTCTGCAAGTCGCTGGCCTTGAACCCGCTCGTGGACGACCCGATCAGCACGCCGGGGTTCGATTGTTGCAACTGGGCATAGACCTTGTGCTTCAGCTCGATCCGCTCGCTGACTGACTCCTGCACATATTCCGCACCCTCCACCGCCTCACCGATGGTGCCGTGGAACGTCAGCTTCCCCTCGGGCGGCATGGGCACATCGCTGAGGGCAGGCAAAGCCGCGCGGGCGTTCGCCAGCACCGCGGCGATCTTCCGCTCTGCCTCCGGGTCGGGGTCGAACACCCCCACATCCCACCCGTTCAGCAGGAACCGCGCCGCCCAGCCGCCGCCGATAACCCCGCCACCAATGATTGCCGCCTTCCGGTTCATCTCTCTGTTCCTGTCCTCGGTTCAGTTTGTCGTGCCCGGCAAGGCGGTCTGCGCGCCTTTGCCCTGGTCGCGGTAATTGCACGCAAAGCGGCGGTCGATAGTCGAGACGGGTCCAGGCCTCCCCCCGGCCGCTTCGCACCGCGCAACCTCTTCCGGCGTCTCGGCGATGACCCGCGCCAGGCAGATTTCGCGGCCCGTGGGCGCATCGAGCGGCGCGGGGCTGGTGCACTCCACTTTGCCCAGGGGCACGCCTGTCGGCGTGAACCAGGCGCCGTCATCGATGCAGCCTGTGAGGATCAGGCAAGCTGCTCCGACCAGGCCCGGTCCTTGCACGCGCACGCCCCCCAGCCCCTACTTCGCCACCGGCGCCCGCCTCTCCAGCTTCAGCTTCGCCCGCACCTCGGCCGGAGTGATCACCCGCGCCCCAAGGTTTTCCACGATCGTCGCCGCGCGTTCCACCAGCTGCGCGTTGGTCGCCAGGACCCCCTTTTCCAGCCACAGGTTGTCCTCCAACCCCACCCGGACGTTGCCCCCCGCGATGGTCGCCGCCGCGACATAGGCCATCTCGTTCCGCCCAAGGCCAAAGGCCGAGAAGTGCCACCCGTCGGGCACGTTGTTCACCATCGCCATGAAGGTGTTCAGATCATCGGGGGCACCCCACGGCACCCCCATGCACAGCTGCACCAGCACCGGGTCGGGGATCACCCCTTCGGAATGCAGCTGCTTGGCCAGCCACAGATGCCCGGTGTCGAACGCCTCGATCTCGATCCGCACCCCTGCCGCCGTCATCCGCCGCGCCATGTCGCGCAGCATGCCGGGAGTGTTGACCATCACGTAATCGGCCTCGGCAAAGTTCATCGTGCCGCAGTCCAGCGTGCAGATCTCCGGGCGGCATTCGACGATATGGGCCACCCGCTCCTCGGCCCCGCACATGTCGGAAATCGCCGCCATCTCGGTCATCTTCTCGGTGCCGTCGAAATACATGTCGCCGCCCATCCCGGCGGTCAGGTTCAGCACCACGTCCGTGTCGCTGTCCCGGATGCGCTCGGTCACCTCGCGGTAATAGTCCAACCGGCGCGAGGGCTTCCCCGTCTCCGGGTCCCGCACATGGCAATGCACCACCGCCGCCCCCGCCTTCGCCGCCGCAATCGCACTTTCCGCAATCTGCTTCGGCGACCGCGGCACATGCGGCGAACGGTCCTGAGTCCCCCCCGACCCCGTCACGGCGCAGGTGATGAAGACTTCCTTGTTCATGTTCAGCGGCATGGCGTGTCCTCCCAAAATCCCTGCTCCACCATACCCGCCTTGCGCGCCGCCGCTTTGCACTTTACGAAATCCGCATGACGGAAAGTGCCATCTTCCAGCCCTCTCGCGATCCCCTGACCATCGCGCTCCTCGTCTTGCCCCAGGCCTCCATCCTGGAGGTCGCCTCCGCCCTCGACCCCTTGCGAAACGCCAACCGGCACCTCGGCCACGACGCCTACCGCTGGCGCGTCGTCTCGCCGGACGGGGCCCCCGTCCCCCTCACCTGCGGGATCGAACTCCCCTCCTCCGGCCCCCTCTCCCACGCGGTCGGAGCCGACGCCCTGATCGTCATCGCCGGCTACCGCCTGGCCGAAGTTGCCACCCGCCCACTGATCCGCGACCTCCGCCGCATCGCCCCCCGCTTCCAGCTGGTCGGCGGCATCGACGCCGCGCCCTGGGTCATGGCTCGCGCCGGTCTACTCGACGGCCACCGCGCCACCGTCCACTGGGAGGACCTGGAGGACCTCGCCGCCGCCCATCCCGACGTCGACGTCGTTCCTGACCGCTTCGTGATCGACCGCAACCGCGTGACGATCAGCGGGGCGGCCCCGGCGGCGGACTTCATGCTTTACCTGATCCGCGCCCGCCACGGCGCGGCCCTCGCCCGGCAGGTCGCGATGAGCTTTCTCACGCAAGCCCGCCCCGGGTCCGAGCCGCAAACCGCTCCGCTGATCCCCGACCCCGCGCTGGACCCCCGCGTCGCGGCAGCGCTCACGCGGATGGAGGCGAGGATCGATGCCCCGGAATCCGCCACGTCCACCGCCAAAGCCATCGGCCTGTCACCCCGTCGGTTGGAAACGCTCTTCCGCGCCGCCCTGGGAACAACCCCTGCCGCCCATGCGCTCGACCTGCGCCTGCAGGCCGCGCGACGGATGCTGACCGACACGAAACACCCCATCGCCGAGGTCGCGCTCCGTACCGGCTTCTCCAGCCCCTCGACGCTCTCCCGCGCCTTCCGCGCCCGCTTTGGCCAGCCGCCTGGCAGCCTCCGCTAGGAAGCGTCCTCGTTCTCGGCCCGCACCTGCACCACTCGGCGCAAGGGGGTCATGACGATCAGCGTCAGCACCGTCACAAGGCTCAGGATCACAGCGATATCCAGCTGCCCATAACCCACCGCCGCCCCAACAGCCCCCGTCGCCCACAGGCTTGCCGCGGTTGCCGTGCCCTTGGCCCGGTCACCCTGTTTCAGGATCGCGCCCCCACCGATAAAGCCGATCCCGGTCATCAGCCCCTCCATGATGCGCGACTGTTGTTCCGAATCTCCCCCGATGACCTCGATCGCCACCATGACAAAGCCGCAGGCAGCCATCGCCACCAGCGGAAAGGTCCGCAGTCCCGCGCTGCGTTCCTCCTTCTCGCGGTTCCAGCCAATCGGCAGCGCAAGCGCATAGGCCACCAGCAGCATCACCAGATGCGTCACCGCTTCGTCCGTGTTCCAGTTCTCGAACAGCTCCACCCCGCCCCCTTTCAGGCCGCGTCCAGAAGCCCCCGGCCCTTGAGCAGCGCCTCGACCCCCGGCATCCGGCCCCGGAACTTCAGATACAGCGCCTCGGCGTCCTCGGACCCGCCCGCGCTCAGGATGTAACGCTCCAGCCGCGCGGCGGTTTCCGGGTCGAACGCATCCCCCGTCTCCTCAAAGGCCGCAAAGGCATCGGCGTCCATCACTTCCGACCACATATAGCTGTAGTAGCCGCTGGAATAGCCGTCCCCGCTGAAGACATGCGCGAAATGCGGGGTGGCATGTCGCATCCGGATCGCCCGGGGCATCCCAAGGGCTTCCAGCACTTCGGCCTGCTTCTGCATCGGATCGGCCGAGGGTGCCCCGGTGTGGAACTCCAGGTCCACCATCGCGCTGGCTACAAACTCCACCGTGGCAAAGCCCTGGTCATAGGTCCCGGCATCCAACAGCCGCTGCAACATGTCCGCAGGCATCGGCTCGCCCGTCTCATGGTGCCGCGCATGGGCCTCCAGCACCTGCGGCACTTCCAGCCAGTGTTCGTACAACTGGCTCGGCAGTTCCACGAAGTCCCGCGCTACGGATGTCCCGCTGATGAACCCATAGGTCACATCGGACAGCATCTGGTGCAGCGCATGGCCGAACTCGTGGAACAGGGTCCGCGCATCGTCATAGGACAGCAGCGCCGGGTCAGCCTTGGCAAAGTTGCAGACGTTGACGACGATCGGGCGCTGCTCCCCGCCCAGCTTCCGCTGCGACCGCATCGCCGAACACCAGGCCCCCGACCGCTTGGACCCCCGCGCGAAATAATCGCCCAGGAACACCGCCACATGCCGGCCCTGGCGGGTGACTTCCCAGCCCCGGACGTCCGGGTGATAGAACGGCCCCTCGATCGCACGGAATTCCAGCCCGAACAACCGGTTAGCGCAGTCGAACATCGCCCCCAGCATCGCCTCCAGCGACAGGTAGGGCTTCAGCGCCGCCTCATCCAGGTCATGCTCCGCCTTCCGCCGCTTCTCGGAATAGTACCGCCAATCCCAGGGTTCCAGCGGCCCAGGGAACCCGTCCGCCTTCAGCATCGCCTCCAGCACCGCCGCGTCGGCCAGCGCCTTCCCCCGCGCCGGAGCCCAAACCCGCATCAACAGGTCCCGCACCGCGTCCGGGGTCTTGGCCATCTCCGGCTCCAACTTGAACGCCGCGAAGTCCGGATAGCCCAGCAACTGCGCCCGCTCATGTCGCAGCGACAGAATTTCTGCCGCGATGCCCCGGTTGTCCGTCTCGCCCCCGTTTGCCCCCCGAGCAACCCAGGCCTCATAGGCCTTCTCCCTCAGCGCACGGTTCGGCGAAAACTGCAGGAACGGCACGATCAACGACCGGCTCAAGGTGACAACCGGCCCCGTCCCCTTCTCCGCCCCCGCCGCCTTGGCCGCATCCTGGACAAAGCCCGGCAGCGCGGTCAGGTCCTCGGAGGCAAGCTCCATGAACCACGACCGCTCGTCCGCAAGCAGGTTCTGCCCGAACTGCGTCCCCAGCACTGCCAGCCGCGCCTTGACCGCCGTCAACCGCTCCGCCGCCGCCCCTTCCAGCGCCGCGCCAGAACGGACGAACATCTGCCGGTACAACTCCAGCACCCGCCCCTGCTCCGCCGTCAGGCCGAGAGCCTCACGCCCCTGCCACAGCGCCTCGATCTTCGCCCACAGCGCCTTGTTGTTGGTGACCTCGGACGAAAACGCCGACATCTTCGGCGCCAGCTCCCGCATCAGCGCCTCGCGCGCCTCCGTGCTGTCCGCGCCCGCAAGGTTGTAGAACACCCCCGACACCCGGTCGAGGTCCCCTTCGGCCAGTTCCAGCGCCTCGATCACCTCGGCAAAGCTTGTCCCCGGCCCTTCCGCAATCGCCAGGATCGCCGCCCGCGCCCGCGCCAGCGCCCCGTCAAAGGCTGGCCCGAAATCCTCGTCCCTGATCGCGGCAAAGGGCGGCAGCCCGAACGGAGTGTCCCACTTTTCCAGAAGCACGTTCATCGCAGATCTCCTTTGCCTGCAAAGCTAGGCCCGGCCCTGGGGAAGGTCCACCCCAGCTTTCCCTTCCGGAAATATCCCGGGGGTTTGGGGGCAGCGCCCCCATCAACCGAGGAGGAGGCGCAGCCCGACGACGAGACAAAAGCCTTGCGCGTCAGCGCTCAATTCACGACCCGCCCCGCCCGCGCGACCGCATCCGCGCCTCGAACCGCCGCAAAGCCAGCGACAGCCCGATGGTCATCACCAGATACAGAAAGGCCGCGACGTTGTAGGTCTCGAAATAGCGGAAGTTTCCCGCCGCCGTCACCTTGGCCAGCTGCGCCACGTCCGAAATTCCCAGCACCGCGACCAGACTTGAATCTTTCACCATTGCCACAAAATCATTGCCCAGGGGCGGCAGGATCAGCCGGAAGGCTTGTGGAAATCGAACATGCCGGAACCGCTGCCAGCCGTTCAGGCCCAAGGCCTGCGCCGCCTCGATCTGACCCTTGTCCACCGCCTGTAGCCCGGCCCGGAAGATCTCGGCCAGGAAGGCCGAATAGGCCAGCATCAGCGCCAGCACCGCCCGCCACAGCAAGGGGACATCCCGGGTCCGCAGCACATCCTCACCCACCAGCGCGTTCACCCCGGCGACCACGCCCGGCACCAGCACGAAGGCCACATACAGCAAGAGGACGATGATCGGCACGCCCCGCATCACCTCGATGTAAAGCCGCGCCGCCTGCCGCAGGACCACGCGCCGCGACATCCCCATCACCGCCAGCCCCAGCCCGATGGCACAGGCCCCGAGGTAAGCCACCACCGCCACCGCCAGCGTCACCACCAGCCCCTTGGACAGCACCCGCAGCGCGCCCGCATAGAACGGGTCCGCCAGCATCTTGTACAAAAGCCAAAGGCCGGTGACCGCAAGGATCACCAGCCACCAGGGAAAGTCCTTTTCGGGTTCCGCGTTGGGCGCCATCAGGATGCCCCCGGCAACACCGGGGGCCGCCTTTCACTCGCCAAACTTGTAGTCGACGAACCACTTCTGGTTCAGCGCATCCAGCGTTCCGTCCGCCTTCATCGAGGCAATCGCCGCGTTCATCGGCGCCACCAGGTCCGACCCTTTCGGGAAGATGAACCCGAAGTCTTCCGACGCCAGCGGCTCGCCGATGATCTTCAACCCACCGTTCGACGCCGCGACATAGCCGTTCGCCGCCGTCGAATCCGACAGCGTCAGGTCCACGTCGCCCGCCTTCAGCGCCTCAAGCCCCGCCCCGAAGGTCTCGAACTTGATGACACGAGGGTTCTCCTCGTTCCCGTCCAGGATGTTGTAGATCGCCGCATAGAAGGGCGAGGTTCCGGGCTGGGCGCTCACCAGCAGCTCCGGAATCGCCGCAAACGATGCCGCATCGGTGAACCGCGCCTCGTCCCCGCGCACGATCATCAGCATTTCCGACCGCATGTAGGGCTCGCTGAAATCGACCTGCTCCTTGCGCTCGTCCTTGATGGTGATCCCGGTCATGCCGATGTCGTACTGGCCTTCCGACACCGCCGGGATCATCGCATCCCAGCTGGTGTTTTCATACTTCACCGTGATGTTCAGCCGCTTGGCGATCTCGGCCATGGCGTCATATTCCCAGCCAATCGCCGCCCCGTCCTTGTCCAGGAACTGCAGCGGCGGATAGGCGTTCTCGGTGACCACGACGACCTCGCGGCCGGCAAGGTCCGGCAGGTCCTGGGCAAGCGCAGGAAGCGCGGCAAGGGACAGGCCCAAAAGGGCGGCAGCAGTCAGTTTCATGGGTCAGGCTCCCGTTGGATTTATCAAGCGCCGACTATGCCACGCCCAAGGCGCGATGCAAGGCGTCCCACCGACGCGCCGCTATTGCCGGATGCGCCAGCCGCTCCGGAAGATCCACCAGACGACCACAAGGCACAGCGCTGTGAACACCGCAATCGCCAGCAGACTGATCCCGACCGGCACGTCCGCGGTGTCGAAGAACGACCAGCGGAAGACCGACATCAGGTAAACCACCGGATTGAACAGCGCGATGGTCCGCCAGACCCCGGGCAGCATGTCGATGCTGTAGAAGCTTCCGCCCAGGAAGATCAGCGGCGTCAGCACCAAAAGCGGGATCAGCTGCAACTGCTGGAAATCCTTGGCCCAGATGCCGATGATGAAGCCGAACAGCGAAAAGCTGAAGCTCGTCACCGCCAGCAGCACCAGCATCGCGATGGGATGCGCAATCGGCAGGTCGACGAACAGATAGGCCGTCGCCAGGATCACCAGCCCGATCAGGACCGACTTCACCGCCGCCGCACCGACATAGCCGATCACGATCTCCAGATAGTTCACCGGCGCCGACAGAAGCTCGTAGATCGAGCCGACGAACTTCGGGAAATGGATCGCAAAGGACGCGTTCGACACCGATTGGGTCACCACCGTCAGCATGATCAGCCCCGGCACGATGAAGGCGCCATAGGTCACCCCGTCGATGGTCTCGATCCGCCCGCCGATGGCCGCGCCAAAGACGACAAAGTACAGCGAGGTCGAGATGACTGGAGAGATCAGCGATTCCATGATGGTGCGATAGAACCGCGCCATCTCGCGTTGGAAGATCACTACGATTGCCGGAAAATTCATGCTTGCTCCCCGACCAACTGTCCACGCACCAGCCCGACGAAGATGTCCTCAAGGCTGCTTTGCCGTGTCGACAGGTCGGTCATCTGCAACCCGGCTGCGCGCAGGTCGGACAGCAGCGTCACGATCCCTGTCCGCTCGCCCTTGGTGTCATAGGTGTAGACCAGGCTGCGTCCTTCGGGCCCAAGCGCCAGCGGATATCCGGCAAGGGCTGCGGGGATTTCCGCCAGCGGCTCGGCCAGGTCGACATGCAGTTCTTTCTGCCCCAGCTGCCGCATCAGGCTCGCCTTGTCCTCGACCAAGAGGATCTCGCCCTTGTTGATCACGCCCACCCGGTCGGCGATGGCTTCGGCTTCCTCGATGTAATGCGTGGTCAGGATGATGGTCACGCCCTGCGCCTTCAGGTCGGCCACGACGTTCCACATGTCCTTGCGCAGTTCGACATCCACGCCCGCCGAAGGTTCGTCCAGGAACAGGACACGCGGGTCATGCGCGAGGGCCTTCGCGATCAGCACCCGCCGCTTCATTCCCCCCGACAAGGGCATGATCTTGCTGTCTTTCTTGTCCCACAGCGACAGCTGGCGCAGCACCGTCTCGACCCGGGCCGGATCGGGTGCCTTGCCGAACAGCCCGCGTGAAAAGGCGACCGCATTCGCCACGGTCTCGAACGGCTCCAGCGTGATCTCCTGCGGCACAAGGCCGATCAGCCCGCGCGCTGCCCGATAGTCGCGCACCACGTCGTGCCCACCCACGGTGACGCTGCCCGAGGTCGGCTGCACGATCCCGCAGATGGTCGAGATCAGCGTCGTCTTCCCCGCGCCATTGGGGCCGAGAAGCGCAAGGATCTCGCCCTCCTCGATCTCCAGATTGACGGATTTCAAAGCCTGGAACCCGGACTTGTAGGTCTTGGTCAGGTTGCGGACAGAGACGATCGCCGACATGGAAGCCTCGTTCGGGAAGGTGCGGACCCTAACCCGCCGCTTGCAGAAGGCCAAGACCGCACAGCCCAGAAAGTTCCCGCAGTCGTCTGCACATGCCCCGTGCGGCGCGGTGTTTCAGGCCGAAAAGCGGGCGGGGCCACGGGTTAAGATTTCTTAGCCTCTAGAATGGACCGCAACACCTGAGGCTTGGAGAGGGGTTGCGATGGAGAGGCGGGGGCGGCATCTGGACGGTGCGGAGCGGGCGGTGATCTTTGCCGAGCACCGCCGGGGGACGAGCCAACGGGAGATCGGACGGCTCCTCGGTCGGTCGGCGAGCACGATCTGTCGGGAGCTGGCGCGGGGGCGGGTGGGGGCCGGCCCGGGGTCGGGGTACTGCCCGCAGGCTGGCCAGCAGGCCTATGACCGGCGGCGGTTGCGCTGCAGGCCCCGGCGCAAGCTCAGGCCGGGCGCGACGCTGTGGCGCTTCGTCTGGCATCACCTCGTCAGATTCCGCTGGTCGCCCGAGCAGGTTGCCGCGACACTCCGTTCCATGCACCCCGATGACCCGCAGGCCCGCGTGAGCCATGAGACCATCTACGCCATGATCTATGCCCAGCCGCGTGGCGGGCTCAAGGCCGCCCTGATCGAGGCCCTGCGCCAGCACAAGCACCGGCGCGGCCTTGGCCGGGGCATCGGGCGCAAGCCGGGGGGCGGCAGCGCCATCGTCCCGGAAAGCTTGAGGATTCTCCACCGGCCCGAGGAGGTGGATGCGCGCCTTGTGCCCGGGCATTGGGAGGGCGATCTCCTGAAGGGCGCCGCCAACCGCTCCTCCGTGGGCACGCTTGTCGAGCGGAAGACCCGCTTCGTCACCCTGGCGAAGATGGACGGCAATGGGGCGGCGGCGGCGCTGGAAGGCTTCACCCGGCAGATGAAGCACCTGCCTGCCTTTCTGCGCCGGAGCTTGACCCCGGGTCAAGCCCGGGGCAGGCTCTACGACCGGGGCGTCGAGATGGCCTGCCACCCCGAACTCGCGCGTCGCCTGAAGATCGACATCTGGTTTTGCGATCCCCATGCCCCTTGGCAGCGCGGCTCGAACGAGAATACCAACGGCCTTTTGCGCCAGTTCCTGCCCAAGGGGGCCGACCTGCGCCAGTTCTCCCAGCGCGAACTCGACCACATCGCGAGGCTCATGAACGACAGGCCGCGCAAAACACTCGGATGGAAAACCCCCGCCCAGGCCCTCGCCGAAGAAATCGCAATGGCTGC
>OFDC01000125.1_pt1 | contig 81285 bp, 63 predicted proteins | sample 1520941 | NCBI WGS metagenome assembly OFDC01 (sample SAMEA94258168, study PRJEB24077) | hot springs metagenome | biome: Aquatic biome; feature: Water | place: India | collected 2012-12-06 | depth 5 m
TAACTGAAGCCAAAAAATCAAAACCCATCAAATCATGAACAAATTTTATAGAGTTTTATCAGTAGTATCTTTAGCATTATCTGTTACTTTATGGTCTTGTAGAGGAGACCAAGGTCCACAAGGTCCTGCTGGTCCACAAGGTCCTACTGGTGCAAGTGGTACTAATGGCACTAACGGAACTAATGGTACAAATGGTACTAACGGTAAAGATGGTAACGCTAATGTAAAAGGTACTGAAGTAACAGTAAAAGTTGCCGATTGGAAAACTGTTGATGCTGCTGGTATTGGAACTGGAGCAACTGGCAAAACAGGAGCTTACACAGTAACTGACCCTAATGTAAAAGCAACGATGTTCGTAGTAGCCTTCGTAAAAGTAGGTACTCAATTCGTAGCACTACCACGTGTAATTATCAAAGAAACTGACGGTGCAACTGAGCAGGTAAACTTTGGTTATGAAACTGGTAAAGTTACATTCTATTACAGTTCACAAACAGCTGCAATTGGTGGAATTAAAGCTTATGCTCCACAAACAGACCTAACTTTCTCTTATGTAACAATTGAGAAAACAGTAGGCCAGGCGATGCAAGCTGAAGGTGTTAATCTAAGAAGCCGTGATGCTGTAATGAGTTACTTACAAGAACACAAGTATTAATTCGCTAACTATATAGTTTAAGTTACGAAGAAAAAAAGCCTTCCATTTGGGAGGCTTTTTTGCATAATATTTCGTTATCTAAAAAATAACATTCAGTCTTTCATGAAACAACTTTTTTTGATTTTTGTGTTTTGGTTCTATTCCGCAGCTTCTTTTTCACAACTCCTCACCGATAATGAATCTAAGCAACTAATTATCAAAGGCTTAGACAAACTTTATAACTACGAATTTAAAGAAGCCGATTTTAATTTTCATCAAGTAAAAATAAAATACCCCAAGCACCCAGTCACACCATTATTGAGTGCCCTTCAACTACAATGGCAAAATTTGCCAATCGAGCAAAATCCCAAAGCATTAGCTCAGTATCTTGCCTTACTTGAAAAATGTCAATTATCGGCCGAAATGTTATTGCAAGACCCTTCAAAAAAAGCAGAGGCTGTATTTTTTCTATTCGCATCGCACGGATACGTAGCCTTGGTTTTAAATTATAATAAAGAGCAGGTAAAAGCCGCCAACGAAGCCCGTAAGGCATATAGCTATTTTAAAGACAGTAAACAATTAGTTGATAAAAATCCCGAGTTTTTGTTTACTTCAGGGCTATACAATTTTTATCGAATTCAATATCCTGAAACCCATCCTATTGTCAAACCTGTCATGCTTTTTTTTGAAAATGGTAACAAAAAGCTAGGAATTTCACAACTTGAACAAGCTGTTCTGAAATCAGTATTTTCGAGAATTGAATCAGCGTATTATCTGACCAATATATACTTAAAATATGAAATGGCTTACACGAAAGCCTTGCATTACTCAACATGGCTACACGAAAAATATCCTAATAATTTAATCTATACGATGCGTCATACCGAGAGCTTAGTAATGAATGGAAAGATAGATGAAGCAACGCAACTTATACAACATCTTAAGCGTACTAACGATAATGTATATTTATTGGCTGGAACTCTTTTTGAAGGATTAGTTTATGAAAAATACAAAAAAAACGATAAAATTGCCAGTGAACTTTATAGCAATGTACTAAAAATGAAACCTAATGAACGTTATACAAACGATTACTATGCCATGGCTTACGCAGGTTTAGCTCGGATTTCTATTAGGGCAGGAAACAAAGCTAAGGCAGAAGAACTTTATAAAAAATGTTTGGAGTACGCAGAGTATAAATCAACAAGCTTAGAAGCCAATAATTTTTTAAAATAAAGCAAAAATTGTATTTTTAAATTATTCCATTCGAATCCACCTCAATAACCAACAACCCTTAACAAATGATGACTTAAATCTTTTCTCAATGAAACGAGTTTTTACCGTATTACTATTACTTTTTACTTTCTCAGGCATCGCACAAACTTTTCCAGAAACTTTACCAAGTTTAAGTGAATCTCAGAACTTATTTCAACATGAAGAAAAATTCAGAAACTGGCTGAGTGAGCAACCCAAAGGAACTAAAGGATGGAAATGGATGGCTCGCTACGAACATGAACTACTCCGTAGAATAGATACTTCGGGAAATATGCCTACTAGTGATGTCTTACTAAAAAATAATCGAGAAATCGAAAATATAAGGGCTAGTTATCAAAATTCTAGAAAAAAAGCTTCTTCATGGGTTCCCGCAGGTCCTTATGGTAGGTCAGACTTATTTGGCATTGGACGAGTCAACTGTATTGCCTTTCATCCAACCGATAGTTTGACTTTTTATATCGGATTCGGACAAGGAGGCATTTGGAAAACAACGAATGGAGGAGAATCATATACACCGCTAGGCGATAATCTGCCTATATTGAGGGTCAGTGCCATAACAATTGACCCTAATAATCCTGAAATTATATATATTTCTTTAGCCGATTTCGCATATATTGGCTATGACCTTTATACTGCCGATAGAAAAAGAAATACCTACTACGGCGTTGGTGTTTGGAAAAGTACAAATGGCGGGAATAGTTGGCAACAAACAGGGCTAAAAAATCAACTTTCGGAAGCTATTAATTCTATTACTCGCACAATTTGGGTAAACCCTAGTAATTCGAAAGAAGTAATCGTAGTAGGTACAAAGGGAATCTTCAAATCATTCGATGGTGGTGACACGTGGTCTAACAAGGTATTAGATAAAATGTCATCTTCTTTAGTTCAGCACCCAAATAATAGCAAAATTTTATTTGCTACTGCTGTTTTTGTAGGGTCTATCAAACAAGGTGAAGCAGGTATATGGAAATCAGAGGATGCTGGAAATACATGGCGTTTGCTTCCAACGGGTATTGGTAAGACGAGTGTACAGAGAATCGAAGTTGCCATTTCTCCAACAAGTCCAAATCTTATTTATGCAGTGAGTTGCGATGTAAATAATGGATTTGAAGGTTTTTATCGAAGTGCTGATTTTGGAGAAACTTGGCAAAAATCTTCATTCAGAGGTAATTTATTATCTACTTCCTACACCACAGCAGGTGGTCAAGGCTTTTACGACCTTTGCATTATGGTGCATCCTACCAAGCCACAAACCGTATATGTTGGGGGGCTTATTTTAAACGAAACCAATGATGGAGGAAATTCTTGGAGGCAAGCAACAGGTTATTCTACGGTACATCCAGACCAACATGCCCTCAACTACAACCCACTCAATAATACCATTTATCTCTGCAATGATGGTGGAGTTTACACAACCAAAGAAATTATCGCCAATACGACCGTAAATTTATCATGGAAATTTATAGCGAAAGGTATTAATGCCACTTCGTGCTATCGACTTGGTTTATCTGAAGATGGCTCAAAAATCATTACAGGTGCACAAGATAACAATATGTTCTTATTTAAAAATAACAAGGAATGGACCAATGAATTTGAAGGAGATGGAATGGAAGGTGCATTTACCCAAAACTATGTTTATGGCTCATCACAATATGGTTATATCTCATTTTTTAATCTAAATGATGCTTATAAACTTCGAACAAATATCTTTCCTCCCGCTACAAATAATGATGCAGGCGAATGGACAACTCCTTTTGTCATCAATAATAAATCAAATCAAGTAATCATTGCAGGTGGAAATGTACATAAATTAGAGATTGGCCAAGAAAGAAATAGAATAAATACAATCTCGAATTTCAAAACATATAGTCCTACTCGCTTCCCTCAAGTTTCCACAGCTTTAGCTGTGCCTAAAAACAATCCTGAAATTATATATATAGCCAAAAAAGCAACTCCAATTTTAAAACAATCGGCAGAGCTTTGGCGAACAACCAATAATGGTGAATTTTGGGAAAATATCACAAATAATATCTTTAAAGAATCTTACGTGACCTACTTGGCAGTTGATAATAATTTCCCTGAAAGAGTTTGGGCGACCCTTAGCAACTTCGAAGATGGGAAAAAGGTGTATTACTCAAATGATGGCGGCAAAAATTGGGAAAATATAACTTATAATTTACCTAATCTTCCAGCTAATACAATCGTTTACCAGTCAGAAGAAGATACCGACATCTTATATGTAGGTATGGATGTAGGTGTATATTATTTAGTTGAAGGAACAAAAGAATGGAAACCACTGATGGCCAACCTTCCAAATGTAATTATTCACGAACTAGAAATTAATAATAATACAAAAAAACTATTTGCAGCCACTTTTGGTCGAGGTATTTGGTCAACTGATTTGGTATATGAAAAATCACCACAGGCCGACGACTTTTATGGCATGGATGTAAGTATCTACCCGGTACCCAATGATGGGAAATTTACAATAAAAGCAAACTACAATAATATTGAATCAATACAAATTATTGATATCATGGGCAGAGTTCGCTACCAAGAGCAACTACAACCTAAAGCACTGAAATTCAGCAAATACTTCAACATTAATAATCTAAATTCGGGTATCTATTTCGTAAAACTTAATTCAGGAAGTTTGAGTAAAACTATAAGGATTGCAATTAATTAATTGTATTTATATGTGAACATTTTTTCGTAATCATCACTAAAACTGCGGCCAAGTTAATGAATGCGTAAACTGTACGCAGCCCCATATAATTTGCTACAATTGATTAAAGTAAATGGTTTTGTTTCGCTTAACAAGCACACTTTCAACGATAAGAAACTGTGAACAACCATAAAGTATGGCCCATACACCCAAAGCACAGAAAAATTGATGAAAAAGTAGATTGATCGTCAACCAAAGATTGGCGACTATTAAGAAAAAGATACCTAAAAATCCCATGACAAACACTCTAAAAGAAACTGGCCGAAAATAAGCCATCCAAAAAAGTATCATCATTTGGGTTGAATAAACAAAGCTAATAACTAGAAGACTATTGGGAATAAATTTTATAAGTACAAAAACAAACCCTACAATAAACAGAATAGACATCATTATCATCTTCCATTCTTTAAATACAACTGAAACTGCTGGTAAAATACTTCCTTCAGACCTAAAAACACTTATAAACATAAACTGAGTTAGATAAAAACCAATCGTATTGATTAACATCAATATCTCTATATCTTTAAACTCTAAAATAAGTAACCCAGCAGCAATTGTAAATAGCAAAGCTTCAATTAAATACCAATCTATCTGAATAAATTTAAGCTTTTTGTAATCTAAATAATAAAATAACAGAAGTAAATTCACAAGCACTTCCAGTCCCCCTATTTTTTTTAGGAAAATAATTTCATCGTAGCAGTCGCCCCAAATAGCAACTGGTACAACGGAGAAGTACACTAATAGCCAAAGTTTCTTCATAAAAAGCCCCACATACACACCTTTGGGTAGAATGCGTTTATATTTATTCCTGACAAAACAAATTTAGTAATATATACTAAGTTAGGAATAATTATCTGTAAAATTCCATATTTGTTGAAAATTTTACTGGGCGGTTCGGATAGAAGAAAATTATGCCAATAGTTCTTTGCGTTTTAATATTGATTCAAATAATTTTAAATCATGTTCACTATTAAATACCGAGAAGGGGAAACGTAAAAATTGTCCTTTTCCAATAATCAGTAAAAATGAATCTGGCGTGCGTTCGGCCGTTTGGATGCTCTCCCATTTCATGATTCCACCTTCTTTTTGATTAATTTTTACCAAAATCTGGCGACTATCAATTTCATACATAAACTTTTCAAACATTTGTTTATTTTGTTCCATTTGAGAAGCTGCATAAAATTGAGCATACCAGAATAAAACGTATAAACCACCACCGACTACAGATACAACTGGGATCCACCAGTTTTTGTATGTACCCGTAAAATGTAGAATTAATCCTAAAACCAAAACTGCTACTGGAATCAACAACCATTTCCATCCAGTTTTCATGTGGCGTTTAAAAGAAATGCTCACGTAATCTTTTGGGTCTAATGCAAATTTTTTAGTTTTTACTATCATCTTTTTTTTTCATTAAGTATTTCGCTTAGTTGAGTTTTAAGCTTTACTTTTCAATACCTGCTCTGCGTTTTTGTTAATAATTTTTCAGTACTCAGAAATAATTCACAAAAATAGAAAAAGGCTCTGATAATTACAGAGCCTATGCATTATTTTGTTATCAGAATATTCAAAAAATAGTCAAAATTTTATCATCCTTCTCTAAATTGAATTGTATCAATCACGTATTTATTCGCCTCAGCCTTACGAACTAAAATATAAACCAAGAAATCTTTATTACGACTACGATAAGTTCCGACACTATAACGAAGGTGGGCATTTGATGCTCCTTGGTATTCATATTGAAATGTCAACGGTGGATTTTTTTGAAAAAATGATTTAAAGATCTGCTCAGCCTGCTGTGCGGAAATCTTCTGAAAATCTATCTTTTCTGAGTCTATAACCAACTCAACTTGTTGGTTTAGACAACTGGCTAACATTCGTGAATTTCCTGCTCTAAATGACATCCTTATTCTATCTGCTAATTCGTTATCTAATCTTGCATGTGCCTTAATCCCTTCTTTAGAAAGTGTGGCACTTGTAAAAAAGATAAGAATGATAACCGATATAAAGTATTTCATAGACTTCATAATCATTAAGTTTTGAGTATCTTTGTTCATTATTATTATTCAAAAGTCATTTGCACAAACTATGCCAAAAACTTATCGAATGGTATCATTTAGAAACATTTATAAATTTCTGACTTGAGTTATTTTCAATACTTTTGATAATCTAATTATTGAATTATTTAAATCATACGGTAGTGAACAAACACCGTACCATATTAGTCGTTATTTCTATATTATGTCGAATCAATTATTAAACAAAACGCAGACACTTCAAAAAATTCGTCGAATTGCCTATCAGATTTATGAGCAAAACTTTGAAGAGTCGTCGATAATTATTGCCGGAATTAACGGTGAAGGCTACGCTTTTGCTGAAATGTTAGTAAATGAATTAAAACAAATCTCGAATATTGATACATACATCGCTAAAGTTTCTTTCGAAAAACATGCCACAGAACAACCCGAAATAACTATTGAAAGTCAGGTAGATACTTTTCGTAATAAAAATATCGTTTTATGTGATGATGTATTAAATACAGGTAAAACACTTGCTTTTAGCTTACGCCCATTTCTAAGCATTCCGATAAAAAAACTTCAAGTTGCAGTGATGGTTGATAGAAACCACCCGAATTTCCCAATATCGGCCGATTACGTGGGATATTCACTTTCAACAACCCTTAATGAGCATATTCAGGTAATTTTGAGTGAAGAAGAAAAAACCGGTGTTTATTTATTTTAAAACAATTTTTGTTCAGCTTAATAATTTTTGAAGAAAGAATATATGGGGAAAGTACAATTCATAAAGTTAATTATTTTCATTGCATTATTTATCATTTCTTTAAGTTGTAGTCAATCCAATCAGGAATACACGCCCAAACCAAGGGGGTTTAATCGAATTGATTTGCCAGAGCATCAATACCAGCTTTTACCAGATGAGCATCCCTACAGTTTTGAATATTCAAAAGATGCTATCATTCAACTTGATACCTTTAAGGGAGCTGAACCACACTGGATTATTGTTTATTATCCCAAGCTAAACTCACGGATACAATTTACGTACAAAGCCATAAACAATGATATCAGTAGATTACAAAATATGATGATTGATGCATCAAAACTTGCCTTTCACCATGATAAAAAAGCTTATTCAATCACTGATAAGATTTATTTGACCAAAAATGGAAAGAAAGCGGTTATATTTGAATTAGAAGGAGAAGTACCAAGCCCGTACCAGTTTTTTGTAACTGATAGCACCAAACATTACCTTAGAGGAGCTGTTTATCTGATGACAGCTACAGAAAACGACTCACTTCGTCCGATTATTGATTATATGAAAGTAGATACCAAACATATACTCGAAACACTAAAATGGAAGTAAAAGGATGAGCGTGAAGTTCACCCTTTTTAGCTTTTCATTTAAAAATAAGTTTAAACTTAAACTTCATCAAATCTTCAGTTTTTAAGCCAAACAATGATGGTCTTTCTACTTGAAAATCGGTCAGAGAAATATCAAATTTACCTTCAAAAACTAACTTACCCGCAGCTTCTCCACGAGTTGCAGTTATTGTCACTGGCTTGGTAATTCCATGAAAAGTTAAACTTCCCTCTACCGCTACCGTTTCGGCAACAGTCCTAATCTTTGTACTTACAAAAGTAATCTTTGGATATTTTAAAGCCTCAATCACTTCTAAAGCATGCGAATCTCGGTTAGCATTACCACTATCAAATGATTGAGGTTTTAGAGAAACTGCCACTTGTTCAATAGATTTAGTAGCATTATTTAGCACTATTACCGCATTAACATCTTTGCAAACAGCTTCCCAATCGTGCATTGGGTGCTTCATGGCATAGTTAATTGTTGAGATACTTTTATCAGCTAGTAATTTAGAAACATCTTGCTGAGAAAAAGCCCAAAGCGGTAATAGGAATAAAATTGTGAATACATTTCGAAATTTTATCATATCAAAAATATAGTTTAAAACTCAAACTTAATCATGGCAATTGCAGCTAAATAACTACCTACGGCCGTGTAAGCAGCAGCACGATGGTAAGGTTTTAACTTATAATTATTACTAATTTGTGGCCCTAGAATATTAGTCGTAATCATTCCTGTTAGGTGTACATATGATAATAATCGATGGACTTTGATATTACTGATTCCCTTACGATTCAGTAATGGAGGTGGTGCAGTAAATGCCATTAATGCAGTAGTTGCGTAGCCTATATTTACACCCGTTGCTACAGCACTATGGGCTCTTTTTAATTGATCACTGTACGTATCTGGCTTGTAGAGTCTTGAGCCCAAAATACCCTGAGTAATCATACCAGCGGCAGTAATAAAGCCCATCGTTTGATGAATTTTAAACATCGTTCGTCTAATTTTCAACTCTTTTTCTCGGTTTTCTGGCGTGAGTGCAGGAGCCAATCCAATCTTTCGGTAAAGACCATTTTGCCCCCAAAGCAACCTCTGACTCAAGACCATACGATTTGGAAGCAACGCAGACTTTTCTTCAGCTACATCTAAATCGTTCAATAAACTATCCGCTGTATTTTGAGCAAAAGTTTGTTTACTAGAAAAAATAGCCAAAACAATGCATACAATTACTAAAAAATTCTTCATGCTTTTGTGGGTAAAGTTTTCAAACAATTTTCAAATAAAAAAGAAAGCCAAAAGCCTTGGCTTCCTTTATTCATCAAAACACATATTATCCCTAGACAATAATATCTACCTAATTCAAAATAAAATCACTGATGATTTTACATATTATTCGAAATACCTGAATTAATGAATGGTACAAATAATATTTTTCAATTAACAAACAACACTGACACGCTATATCAGGTATAATTTGCACTAATCTCTCTATTTTTTACTATTAGTGTAAGTGAACAATGAAATCTTAATTATTTCGATTAAAGACTTTCCTAAAACACTTTCTAAAATTTTTATCTTTTGTATTCTATGCCTTGATTCTCAAAGAGTTACCATTTGTAGATAGTTCCGTTTTGTAAACAGTAAGAGCCTTTGTTGCAGGGTCTTTTTGAACCGAACCATCAATTTTAAATTCAGAACCATGGTTTGAGCATTTAAAATCATTGGTACCACTTCTAAAATCAATAGTTGTTCCTTGATGTGTACAAATTTTAGATAAAGCTACAAATGCTCCTTTAGCATTCGCAATGATAATATCATCTACATAGGTAAATGAACCTTCTGTTTTTAGCGACTTAAAATTTGAATTAGTCAAATCAATAGTAAAATCAATTGAAGTACCTTTAGATGTACCTGTAATACCAGTATCAGCAGAAGCACTGGTATTTCCACCAGTGGTGGTTCCCGAAGGACTTGTAGTTGGTGCAGGGTCATCAGAGCCCTTTGAACAAGCGGTTAGTCCAGTTCCTAAGCAATAAAACGACATCAAAGCTGCACTGCTAAGGCCGAGTTGTTTCAGAAATTGCCCTCTACTTAATTGTTTAGTTTCCATAATTTAGATTTTGATTTACAAGGTTCTAACATTGGAAATACCAATGCAATTGAAACAATCTCAGAGGTACCGTCAAAGATTCTTTTCAAAAACAGATACGGCAAAAAATAAGAGAAGGTTGCGAAAAAAAAAATTTTTTCTAAAAAACAATATTTTACAGAAGTATATAAAAGCAAAAAGCCTCGAAGATTATTCATCTCCAAGGCTTAAAATTCATTTCATCGAAGCGATATTAGTGACCCTACGGGGAATCGAACCCCGGTTTGATCCGTGAAAGGGACCTGTCCTAACCGCTAGACGATAGGGCCGACTGGTTCCATTTATCGTCTTCGATTATGAATTGTTATGCAAAAGTACTAAAAAAAAGTTACTCTACAAGTATTAGAAATGTAGTACCCCTGCATTAAAAGCAAAAATGCCTAATAGAGTTCTATTAGGCATTAAATTCGTTTCGTCGCAGCGATATTTAGTGACCCTACGGGGAATCGAACCCCGGTTTGATCCGTGAAAGGGACCTGTCCTAACCGCTAGACGATAGGGCCGGCTGGTTCCATTTATCGTCTGCTTCAGCGAATTGTGGTGCAAAAGTAAGGCAAAAAATTTAATCCGCAATAGCTAGCTTTAAAAAATCTACAAAAACTACAAAATTCTTTTAATGATTATATCAAAAATTAGAAATTTCATATTATCGACTACATTTTTAAAATATTTTCATTTTTAACGAAATACTTCACGGAAGCTTCGTAAATAAATCTCTTCTTTCCTATCTTTGGAAAATCATATTTAAACAAACACTTCAAAACATACAGTAGCTAATGAGAAAGATTTATTATTGTTTTTTTCTACTTCTCAATTTTTTGAATTTGTCGGCACAGACAACTAAAACTCCTGAAGAATTTTTAGGCTATAAACTTGGCACGAAATTCAGTTTTCATCACCGAATTGTAGATTATGTGAGGTATGTAGCCACACAGAATCCTACACAAGTAAAAACGGTAGATTATGGTATAACTTTCGAAGGAAGACCTTTGGTAATTGCCATTGTAGCTTCTCCTGAAAATTTAGCAAAAATTGATGAAATCCGCACAAATAACCTCAAAAGTATTGGTTTGATGGAAGGGAAGCCTACGGGGAAAGTTCCAGCCATTGCGTGGTTAAGTTATAATGTTCATGGCAATGAAGCAGTAAGTTCAGAGGCTGTAATGCAGGTATTATATGAATTACTCAATAAAAACAACGCTACAACACAAGCGGTTTTAAAAAATACAGTTGTAATTCTTGACCCTTGTATCAATCCTGATGGGCGTGACCGTTATGCACAATGGTATAATCGTGTTTCGAGAATTGGTGGACAAGGAAACCCAACACCTTTTGCCATTGAACATACAGAACCTTGGCCAGGCGGGCGTTTCAACCATTATTTATTTGACCCCAATCGTGACTGGGCTTGGCAAACTCAAGAGATTTCACAGCAACGCGTGAAACTTTACAACCAATGGATGCCACATCTTCATGCAGATTTTCACGAAATGGGTGTAAATAACCCTTATTATTTCCCACCATCGGCAAAACCTTACCACGAAGACCTAACTAAATGGCAACGTGAATTTCAACAAACATTAGGCGAATACAACAAAAAGTATTTCGACAAGAATTTTTGGTTGTATTTCTCGAAAGAGAATTATGATTTGCTTTATCCAAGCTACGGAGATACCTATCCATCTTATAATGGTGCCATTGGTATGACTTATGAACAAGGCGGCGGTGGCAGAGCTGGTTTGGCTATTGCTAAAGAAGATGGAGATACCCTTACACTTTCACAACGTATTTCGCATCATTTTGCAACAAGTATGGGTACTCTAGAAGCCATTTCTAGTCGTGCCGATAAAACTGTGGAAGAATTTACTAAATTCTTTACTGATAAAACTGCAAATGGCTACGGTACTTACAAATCTTTTGTATTGAAAAGTAAAGGTGATGAAGCTAAGATTCAGGCACTTACAAGCTTACTTGATAAACTACAAATTAGCTACGGATTCGCTTCGAAGGATGCCACTGCGAATGGTTTCGGGTATCAAAGTTTGAAAGATGAGAACTTTAAAATCGAAGCTAATGACCTTATTATCAACACATATCAACCCAAAGGAACGTTCGTTAAGATTTTATTTGAGCCTAAAACAGCCCTTGAAGATTCAGTAACTTATGACCTTACAACTTGGTCTTTGGCTTACGGTTATGGCTTAAAAGCTTATGCAAGCAAAGAAAAATTGGTTGGAACAAATACTCAATTATCAATGGCTAAGCCCGTAGCTACGGTAGAAGGCAAGCCTTATGCGTATGTATCTGCGTGGAAATCTTTTGAAGATGTAAAGTTCTTATCAAAAATAATGGCGGCAGGTATTAAGGTTCGCTTTAATGAAAATCCATTTGAAATTAATAACCGAAAATTCGATGCTGGTTCATTAATCATTACCCGAACCAACAACGAACGCATGGGTGATAAATTTGACAAAACTATTTTAACAGCAGCTAAAGAATTCAATATCAATATTTTACCTACTTATTCAGGAATGGTAAACAGTGGTAATGACTTTGGTTCGGTTTCAGTAAATGTTCTCAAAAACCCACGTGTAGGATTAATTGCGGGCGATGGTGTTTCAGCAACGGCATTTGGTGAGGTTTGGCACTTTTTCGAACAACAAATCAATTACCCGCTTACAGTAATTGAGGGAAATACGTTTTCTCGTGTACCTCTTGAGCAATTAGATGTTTTGGTATTGGTTGATGGTAGCTATGATAGAATTTTTGGCAATGGCGATGTACTCAAAAAATGGATTCAGAATGGTGGAAAAGTAATTGCCATGGAAGGGGCAACCGGTTATTTTGCTGATAAAGATGGCTTTGGACTAAAACGTAAAAAAGATGTTAGTGGAAGTGATAAACCAGAATTGAAAACTTATGGCACACGTGAACGTGAGGCCATCATGGAACAAATTCCAGGTGCAATCTTTAAAGTAGAACTTGATAAAACTCACCCGCTTGGCTACGGAACTGATGGCTTGTATTATGCATTAGTACGTGATGTTTATAACTACGACTATCTGAAAGATGGTTGGAATGTAGGTTACACAAAAGATAATAACCATGTTACAGGCTTTGCAGGAAAAATCGCCAAAGAAAAAATGAAAAATAATTTGATGTTTGGTGTTCATGAATTGGGCCGAGGAAAAATTGTTTACATGGCAGATGACCCACTTTTCAGAGGATTTTGGTATAGTGGCAAATTGATTTTTGGTAATGCATTATTTACAGTAGATTAATTCATTGACAATAGACAAGGGAAATGAGAAATAATTTTCTCGTGTCTCTTGTCTATTATCTTTTATCTCAACCCTATAAAACTATGAACAGCACTCGACGCTCATTTCTAAAGACAGCTCCATTAGCCATCGGAGGAGCAGCATTAGCCAATCCATCAATGGCAGAAATCACGCAACCCAAATCAGCGGCCAGTCGAATCAAACTCAGTGTATCGAGTTATTCTTATTGGCATTTCAAAGGCGATAAATTTCCTATTGAAAAGGTCATTGATGAAGCAGCTAAAATGGGTTTAGATGGCATTGATGTTTTGCACCGCCAAATGGATGGAGAAGATAATGCATATCTTCAAAAATTGAAAAAACATGCTTTTGTAAATGGTATTGCGATGACTTGTCTTTCAATCCATCAAGGTTTTGTTTCGCCTGATAAAGCTGTTTTGAAAGAACACATCGACCACACCAATCATTGTATTGAATTGGCCTATAAAATGGGGATTCCTTGCATGCGTTTAAATACAGGCCGTTGGGGTACGATTAAATCATTCGATGATTTAATGGCCAAACGTGGCATTGAGCCAGCTATTGAAGGTTATACCGAAGATGATGCTTTTAAATGGTGCATTGACAGTATTCATCAATGTATGAAAAAAGCAGAAGCATGTGGCATATTATTGGCACTTGAAAACCATTGGGGGCTAGGTTCTACACCTGAAGGGATGCTTCGAATCAAAAATGCCATTGATTCTCCATGGTTAGGTCTATTGATGGATACTGGAAATTTCTTAGAAAATCCTTATGATAAATTAGAGAAAATTGCCCCTCAAACATGCTTTGTTCAAGCAAAAACTTATTATGGCGGTGGCGAATGGTATTCACTTGATTTAGATTATAAACGAATTGTAAATATTCTTAAAAGTGTAAATTATCAAGGCTATATTTCCATTGAGTTTGAAGGCAAAGAAGACCCTAAAACGGGTGTTCAAAAAAGTGTTGATTTACTTAGAAGTGTATTGTAAACACTAATAAAGTTTATTCATTGGCCGATAATCAGTATATTTGTAAGCTGATTATCGGCTTTTGATTTTAATATTTAGCCGAAAATCCGCTACATTCAATTGAATATGAAAAAAGCTATTTTACTATTTTATCTGAGCATAATTGTTCAAAATATTTTCGCACAAACCCAAAGTGTTAGTTTTCGTTTCATTGATAATACTCAAAAACCTATCATTGGTACGAGCGTAAAGCTAATCAATAAAGCTGATACAAATAAAATTCAATATGGTATTAGTGATACTTCGGGTGTGGCCAAGTTTATTACCAAAGCGGGGCAATATACACTAAAAGCAACATCAATCGGCTACAAAAATCTTGACCGTTTAATTAGTATCAATGCTAAATCAAGCTCTTTTGAATTAGTCATGCAGGATGATGCTAATGCTTTAGCCACCGTGACAGTCGTAGCTCAAAAACCTTTGGTTAGCCAAGAAGATGATAAAACAATTATTGACCCAGAGCCAATTGCCAGTAGTAGTACGAGTGCTTATGAAATCATGGAGAAAACTCCCGGCTTATTTCTCGACCCCGATGGCAATATTTATATCAGTAGCACCTCACCAGCAACTATTTATATCAATGGCCGTGAACAAAAAATGAGTTCGGCTGATATTGCTACTATTTTAAAAACATTACCACCAAGCAGTATCCAAAAAATTGAGATATTACGCTCACCATCAGCCAAATATGATGCTGCAAGTTCTGGTGGAATAGTAAATGTAGTGCTAAAAAAGGGAGTAAAAATCGGTCGAACGGGTAGTGTAGTGACTGGTATGAATCAAGGTCGTTATGGAAATCAATTTCTTAGTCTCAATCTAATGAATAATGATGGGCCTAAAAACTCTTATTTCAATTTAAACCTAACGAATCGTAATTCGTATGACCAAATTGAAACGAATAGAAAACTTAGCGAAAATACATTTTTAGCCCAAAAATCTTATGCCACCTCCCCTGCAAAGATTTTTTATTCTGGCTATGGATTTAGCTATGATTTAACAAAAAAATGGACTATAAATTTTGATGGAAGAGGCTCGTATAACGATAGCAGGTCTGAATCAAGTAACGAAAATTTAATCAAAACTATTGGTACAGAAGCCATTCGCTCACAAAATCAGAATGATGTACGAAACAACACACATAACCTCATCTTTAATCAAGGGTTTTCAACTAAATATAAAATAGATAGCATTGGTTCAGAACTTACCAGTGACTTTTCTTATAATTTTCTCTCGAACCAAAATAAACAAAATTTTAGTAATCAATTTATATCTCCCGCTCAAGAGCCATTCTTTGGCAATGGTGATATTCAAACACAACGCCAGTCATTCATTGGACAAATTGATTTAAAGTTTAAAACAGCTCAAAATATCATTTTTGAAAGTGGACTAAAAACTTCACTCTTATGGTTTAAAAATACAACCGAGTATTTTGCACGCTCAAATGGATTACAAACACTTGATGTGACACGCACGAGTAAATTTGATTATGAAGAGGCCATTCACGCAGGATATGCCCAAGCATCAAAAAATCTTCATTCAATTCAAATAAAAGTTGGTGCAAGAGTTGAAAATACCAATATGTATGGGCATCAAAGAATTCCCAAAGATACTACCTTTAAAATCAATCGTATTGATGTTTTTCCTTATGCTTACTTGAGTAGAAATATTACAAAAATCGCGGGTTTTGACCTAACGGGTTACCTTATTTACAGGCGTTCTATTACCCGACCCGTTTATGATTACCTCAATCCTTCACCAAGATACATTGACCAATTTCTTTATGAAGCAGGCAATCCAAGCTTAAAACCACAATTTACCGAAAACTACGAAGCTAATATTAGCGTCGATAATCGACCTATTTTTGCTTTTGGGAAAAACTATACCCGAGATATTTTCACAAATGTAGTTTACCAAAATTCCGAAAACCCGAGCATTGCCTTTCGAACCTATGATAATTTGGGTAAAAACGAAGAAACTTACTTCCGATTACTGGGAGCTATTCCACCGGGTAAAAAATATTTCTTCGTAGTTGGTACTCAATACAATCATAATAAATACGATGGGCAGTATCAAAATAAACCCTTAGCTTTCAATCGCGGAAGTTGGTCGTTTTTTACATTCCATCAATTAAAATTCAGTGATGTTTCGAGCCTAAGTATGAATGGTTTTATACGTGTAAAAGGTCAATTACAGTTTTATGAATTAAGTAATTTTGGTAATTTGAACCTTAGTTACAATCATTCGTTTTTATCGAAGAAGCTTTTATTGTCATTATCAGTTAATGATATTTTCTTTACGAATAATAATCGTTTTACTCTTAATCAAGGTACAATTTCGGCCAATGGATTCAGAAAATCTGATACTCGTCGTTTTGGTTTCAATTTAAGGTATAATTTTGGCATCAAGAAAAAAGAATCTCAAAATAATATGATGAATTTTGATACATTAGAAAATAATTCAAAGTAAAACTTTAAACAAATGAGTTATAATATTCAAGTTTATACAGCCCAAACAATGGTTGCCGAAATGGAAGCCGAATCGGAAGAGTTTTTTGATAATGATAAAAATTTGATTCCATTTACCGAAAAACAAAAAGCTACGCTCAAAGAACGCTTGATAAAATTTGGATTTGAGTTGGCTAAAGAAGATAAAAAAGGCATCAGTTTCAAAAACGAACAATTTGAAGGAATGAGAGCGATTCTAACCAACGGTGGTTTATACATACGCTCTAGCTTCGATGATGCCTTTGAAATTGGCATGTTGGCCTCAGAATTAACTGATACTGGAGAATTCGCTAAATATGACCCACAAGCCGACGGTTGGGAAGTTTTAGGAGAATAAATTTCAGAACGCTATTGAGATTTCAATGGCGTTTTTTTATTGCTTTTTCCCTAGTCAAGGTTTAGTATCAGACAAGAATATTTCATCAAATCAATTATTCGAATATATTTGTATCTACCCTAAACAATCAATCTACAAATGAAAAGATTTCTTCTTTTATTCTTATCTACTTTGGCTCTCACGGCATTTGGACAACAAGCCAATGAAAAACTAAAAATGGTAATTGATGAATATGAAAATTTTCAAAAAATAGGCTATAATAATAAACCAACCGACTCGCTCGGAACGGGTATTTTAGGAGACGTTTCACTTGAAAAATACGAGAAAAACTACAATGCTTACAAGGGTTTTCTAGCAAAAATCAATCAAATTGAAGTTTCAAAATTAAACCGAACCGAATTAATTAACCTAGAACTTTTGAAGTTCCTACTACTTGAAAATATCAATGAATTTGAATTTGATGCACACTTAAATCCACTTTTGGCAGATGCAGGCTTTCACATGGGCTACGCTTCAATGATGAGAAATGCCTCACCAAGAAATCTACAAGATTATCAAAGACATATTCAAAGGCTACGTGATTTTCCAAGATATGTTCAACAACACATAGATTTAATGCGTTTGGGAATTAAAAAAGGGATTGTACAGGCTCGTGTAATTTTTGATGGATATGATGGAACCTATAAACCTTACATCGTTGATTCGCCCGAAAAAAGTGAGTTTTATGCACCATTTACTAGATTTCCGAGTACTTTTAATGAAAACCTCAAACAAAAACTTACCGCTGACGGAAAAGCAGCTGTAATGGAAGCATCGAAAGGTTTTAAGCTTTTTTCTGATTTTATGGATAAAGAATACATTCCTGCTGCTCGAACTAAAGAAGGGATTTCAAACTGCACGAATGGCAAAGCTTACTACGAAATGTTGGTTAAATATTATTCAACCATGCAAATGAGTGTTGAAGAAGTGCATAAAAAAGGCTTGGAAGAAGTTGCTCGAATTAGAAAAGAAATGGAAGAAGTAAAAGCTCAAACGGGTTTCAAAGGAGATTTTAAAGCATTCCTGACTTTTCTACGAACTGACCCTCAATTTTATGCCAAAACTCCACTCGAATTGATGAAAGAGGCATCATACATTGCCAAACAAGTTGATGGGAAATTACCTGCATATTTTGGCAAACTACCTAGACAATCGTATGGTGTAGAACCTGTTCCTGCCGCAATTGCTCCTAAATATACAGGAGGAAGATACAGCCCCTCATCACCTGAAAGCTACCGAGCGGGGCATTATTGGGTTAATACCTATAATCTTCCGAGCCGACCACTTTATAATTTAGAAGCTCTTACTCTACATGAGGCTGTACCAGGGCATCATTTACAAATAGCTTTGAATTATGAGTTAGAAAACGTACCTGATTTTAGAAAAAGGCTTTATCTCTCGGCATACGGTGAAGGTTGGGCATTATACACTGAGCATTTAGGTGATGAAATGGGTTTTTACAAGAATCCTTACAGTAAATTTGGCAAATTAACCTACGAAATGTGGCGAGCATGTAGATTAGTGGTCGATACTGGCATTCATGCTTATGGCTGGGGGCGTCAAGAGTCAATTGATTATTTAGCCAATAATACAGCTCTTTCGCTTCATGAATGTACAACCGAAACTGACCGCTATATTTCTTGGCCCGGACAAGCTCTATCCTATAAAATTGGTGAACTTAAAATCAGAGAACTAAGAAAAAAAGCCGAAACAGAATTGGGCGAAAAGTTTAATATTCGAGATTTCCACGATACTGTTCTTTCAGAGGGAACGGTTACTCTTCCCCTACTAGAACGCATCATTGATGATTATATTAAGCAAAAGAAGTAATAATTCGTCTTTAAAGAGTAGTAGTCAAACGCTATTACTCTTCGATTCTTAAAACATAAATGTACAGTGAATACTTGTTTGCTGATTAATTCTAGATTCTTTATTTACTAGATTCTGAACAATAGGCTTTTGAAAAATAAAACCTGCTGAATAACGCTTGTAATATAACTCTATACCCATATTAGCCATCATTAACCAACCACCCGTAAATCTATTTTTGACCCCATTCTTGATATCTTGTCCAGAATATTCGACCATTGTACCTACATTGGGCATCATAGTAAATCTACCAAATTTTGCAGCGTAAAAAGCCATCAATGAACCATTCGTTCGATTGGCAAACTTGTAGCCATTCGAATTTCGAGTATTTAATTTGTGACTTGCATCAGCATTTATCCCCCAACTATGGTACCGAAGCGTATAAATAGCATTTAAGACAAAATCAACACTACCTGTTCCTAACTGAAAATTCGCATTTGCTCCTTCTTCGCCTGTATCTTCGTATCTATACTTTCCCGTTGGAAGTTTTAGTCCTCCTCCAATCAATAAGTTTTGATTTACCTGATGTATGGTTGAATCCCAAAAAGTATTGAATACATTATAATGCATTATCATTGAAGCATCGCCCAATCCTTCTATTCGGGCAGTACGGCCACTTAGCGTTGTTTGCTTATTCGAATTATAAGGTAGAAAAACCAATAGCTGGGTTTTCATAAAAGGATAAAAACGCCCCCAAAGTTCAGTGGTCTGATAATGCTCTTTGGTTTTCAAAACCTGACTATTCAAATGAGAGTCAAAGTCTTTCAAACGATAACGTACTCCTACAAATCGCATATTCGATTGAGGCAAAATTCCAAAAAAAGAGCCACTATTGGCACAGCCACACATATCACATGCTGATGCTGGTAAATAACCAATCATCAATACCCAAAATAATATTTTTTTCATTTTTCTGATTTTATATATTGCTGACTATAAACAGATTATATGTATTCTATAAACCTCTTTAGGGACTAAACTTATAGTTTATTGAATACCAAATCGTTTATCTTTCAGAAAATCATTATCTGTTAATGTTTTCAAAAAAGCGATTAACTTCTTTTGTTCATCAGCCGTTGTTTGAATCCCTAATTTTGAGCCATTTTTCAACGAAGTATCTAATGTTGGAGAATCAACAATTCCATCGTTATAATGATTTAACACAGCCTCAAGTGAATAAAAACGTCCATCGTGCATATAAGGGGCCGAAACCTCAATATTTCGTAAACTTGGTACTTTAAAGGTATATTCGTCCTTGCGGTTTTGTGTAATTCTACCTCGACCCATATCATCTAAATTATAAACAGGCAAACCGTTATTCCGATAACTTTGGTCAGTAAATAATTCACCCGAGTGACATGATGCACATTTTTGCTTAAAAATCTCCAATCCTGCCAATTCATCCTCAGTTAAAATTCCTCCTTGCTCTTTTCTTACATATTTATCGTAGCGAGAATTGGCCGAAACCAAAGCATTCATAAATTGTGAAAGAGCCATCAAAAAACGTTCAGTTGTAATCTCCTTACTTCCATAAGCTTTCTGAAAAAGCGTAGCATACTTTTCTTTTTTTCGTAGCTTTTCTAAAACATTGCCTAATTTTTCATCCATTTCTAATGGATTTTCAATGGGTGCGATAGAAAATAAATCCAAATCAAAAACACCGCCATCCCAAAAAAACTCTTTTTGAAATGCCATATTCTGTATCGGCGGAGCATTTCTGACACCTTTCAAATTATCAATTCCATGACTTACATCATGCCCATGATGTGTAAAGGCATAGGCTTGATTATGACAATCAGCACAAGCAATTGAGCCATCTCTTGATAAATCACCATCATTAAAGAGCTCTTTCCCAAGTTCAAATCCAGCAACCGACATTGGATTTTTATCGAAATTATAAACAGGTGCAGGAAAATTGGCAGGTTTAGTAAAAAGTTGTTCTGGGCTAATATCTTGGGAGTTATCGCTGTTACACGCAAATCCCAAATAAACAACGCTACTAACCAACATAGATAAATTCTTAAATTTCATTAGTCGGCATCGTTATGAACATGGTCAACAATATAAGCTTTGGCATAATTTGCCGAAACTGTCAAACCAGCAGCTGGAGCCATAATGACACTTGATTTTGCCAAACTAATGTTGTTTACAGCACTAAACACTTTCGTCACATCAAAAACAACATGAATAGCTGGAGCAATATCTTTACGAACAGTGGCTGGTGAAGGCAAATTAAATGATAAGGATTTTAGATTATTTGGCGTTACTGATGATTTCCCACCGAAACCTCCAATGTGAAATTGATATAATTTCTGCCCCCCTGAATTTGCCGCAGCAGCACTTGAAATACCTTCCATTTTGAAGAAAATATATCCTGAATTCCAAGACCAATACATATTATCAGTGCCATAAGAGGCGGGGTCAAGTACGCCAGTTCGTTGGCTAATATCTGCAATAGATTTTAAGCTATCTACGCCAATAGTGTAAGCTAAGCCTGTATAATTAGCTGCTGGAACATTTTTTAAAGTCACATTCAAAGAATTAGCATCTGCTTGTCGAACCAAGAAATATTGGTCAGGAAACTTCACTACCTCGCCATTATCTTTTGTCAAAGAGAGATTTGAAACAAAATAATTTAGCGTAGTAACAGTAAAGTCTTCGCCAGCAGCATTGGCATATTTAGTTGAGCCTAACACTAATTTTTGGTCACCCATGCGGTTATCAAACTCTATTGTCAATGAATTTTTGTCATTTGGTGCAATTTCGTCTTCTTTTTGACATGAAATAATCAATACGATTATGAATATGGCTAAAAATAATTTTAATATATTTTTCATGATATTGTTTCGGTAAAATTTAGAAAATAGTATTCTATTGATTGTAGTTTTTAGTCACAATCAAGAATAAATAACTGATAATCAGACACTTGTTAAAGCAAGAAAATAGGCATGCTCTTATCTACTCAAAATATTGATAGATAGAGACAAGTAAAAAAACTACTTCAAAATCTGATGAATAGACACGATGAATCATTAAAGCACAAAAAACTGGCTTAGATGATTTCAATAATGATGTAGAAAATTTTAACCGAAACAGGGAGGACGAAAAAGAGAACTAATGAGCGTAGAATAGTGGCTCATCTGATAAAAGAAATTGTTTTGAACAACGTAAGATACACTCCGGAATGTCTGTGTAAATACAAAGTTTTCGTGGTGAAAAGTTTCTTCTAAAAGCTTTTTGAAACTTTGCTCTTGGCGGTCTGCCTCTTTGCTTGCTTTATCTTCGGCTATTTTGTGGAGCTGTTTGGCCAAATAGCATTTACCATTACATTTTAGTTCTGGTTTAAAGCGATTTTCACAGAGATTCTGAATAATGTATTCTTTGTTCAATTCAAAGTCAAGATAAACCACAGGCACTACCAGTATTCTTACACTGGTAAGCAAAAGCAGAAATACTGCTAAGCTGCGTTTTGAACTTGCTATTAAATTCATGCAGCAAAGCTAAGCTTCGAATTATCAATCAGCAATGATTTTCATCATTTTTTAATTGTAGCTACTAAAATTTTATTTTCAAAGACGGTTCCAATCAATAATTTATCACCCCAAACAGCTCCAACACTAGAGCCCGAAACGGGCTTTCCATCATTCAAATAAATGCTTTCAACTGTAAAATCACCTTTTCCACGATACATAATTTTCTTAATTTCAGAAGGTGATAATTTTGAATGGTCTTTCGAGTGCCCTAAAAACGCCAACAATTTTGGATGACAACCAACCCATAAATGGCCATATTCGTCCAATTCAATGTTATCGGCTCCATCAATCATAATTTCATCTGATTCAGTCAGCTTTCCAGTAGAAAAATCTCGGTCATACACTTTAATCTTGCGACCAGAAGTAGCTGCTACAAATATTTGTCGCCCATCTAAACTAGGTGTAATACCATTTGCATAGAGAAATCCATCGGCCACAATTTTGGCACGCTGCCCATCATAGTAACAAACATTACCCATTGGCACTTGAAGCAAATCTTTTTTATCACGCCACGATGATTTAGGCTCGTCATGGTCGTTTGTTACATAAAATGCGTGTTCTCCAACTACAGTAACATCATTTGGGCTCACAAACAACGAACTCGATATACTTTCTAAATGATTAAGTGTGGAATCTGTAAAATCAAAAACTTCAATATAATTGCCTTTCTGACGATGATTCACCACAAATAAACGTTTTTGTCCATCAATAGACTTATATAAACTTATGCCATGAGGATGAAAATCAAAGCCTAATTTATCAGTAAGATTAATAGGTTTGGGATTTGCCTCTTTTAGATTTAGTAAGAAAATAGCCCCTCTTTTAGAAGCATCTCTAAAATTATTTGAAGAAATTAAAGCTAAACCTTTTGAGTCATCAATAGTAATATCTTCAGCTCCAGTAAATCCATTAACTTCAGCTATGACACCGTTGAAATGAGGTTCAATGGCTTTAAATGCACCTGCATTGTAAAGCGTCTTTCCAATAAAAACAATAAGAATAGCAAAAAGACCTAGTGAAATTTTAAGCCAAAGTTTCATAATTTGTGGTAATCAGTTGAGGACATCTCTTATCAAACAAAATTTTGACAAGAAGTTATCAGGTTTATAAGTTTAATAACAGGTAATTCTTTTAATTTCAAAAGTATCTCATGAAATCTAAAGACACGAAAATAATTGACAATGTTGCATGAGTATTTTTAAACATCACAAATACTTACACCTTGCTTTAATGAAGCCAACTTATCTGCTCTTACTGGAATAAACTCTTGAGCAACGAATCCCTTAAAACCAGTATCTACGATAGCATTCATAATAGCAGGATAATAAATTTCTTGCGTTTCATCTATTTCATGTCTTCCCGGAACACCACCTGTATGGTAATGGGCGATGTATTGATAATTCTCACGAATTCGGCGGATAATATCACCTTCCATAATTTGCATGTGATAAATATCGTATAGTAGTTTAAAATTATCAGAATCTATTTTTTTGCATAATTCCACGCCCCAATCAGTGTGGTCACACATATAATCAGGATGGTCAATTCTGCTATTCAATAACTCCATTACGAGCGTCACTTTTTTCTTTTCGGCATAATGTAAGATTTTCTTTAAACCTTTTGCACAGTTTTTTAAACCATCCTCATCATCTAGATTTTTTTCACGATTTCCCGAAAAGCAAATTAAATTCTTAAATCCAGCTTTGGCAGTTTCGTCAATCAAATATTTATACCAATCTTCAAGGCCTTCGTGATTTTCTTTTTTATTCCATCCCTTCGTAATTCCCCAATCTTTTCCGATACCCGATACCATCGCACAGGTGAGGTTATACTTTTTGAATGTAGCAAATTCTTCAACCGTAAGTAATTCTACTGAGTGTAAACCAATATTTTTCGCAGCTTTACAAAGTGCATCTAATTCAAATGTATTATAACACCAACGACAAACCGAATGATTAATTCGACCTTTCAGGACAGCCCCCATAGCTTCGTCAGCAGCATTTAATCTTGAATTTATTGCACCGCTTAGGGCAACTGTAGTAGCAGCACCAAATATTTTTCTCATAGCATTTCTACGTGAAGTTGGGTTTTCCATTAATGTAAAAAACCTATATTAAGGGAGGATTTATAAGTAAATAACCTTTTTCACAAATTGTCTGTAATTTAAGCAAAAAAAAGATTAAAACTTATGAAAACATAATATTTTTTCAAGTTATACGTATAAGCTACTGACATAGGAATTTTCCTAAATTATCTCCCAAAACACTTTCATACAATGAAAAACTATTCAAAAATCATTGCTTTGCTGTTGACTATTTCGTTGGTTACCACCTCTTGTTTCAAGAAAATTAAAGAAGAACTACTACCATCTGGTTCAGCTACACTCATCGCCAATGGTACATCAGTGGATTTAGGTACTCCTACCGCTATTACTGCACTTGGAGTAGTTACGATTGAAGCCAATAAAAATAAAAGTGGCTATACCATTCTACTAAATAAAACCGATATTAAAGCAGGAAAAGTGTATGATTTAAAGAGTTCGACTGGCGTTTTTACCTTTTTTCATGAAGGCACTTACTATTCGCCCAGTACAGGCAATTTAGAAATCACCAAATTCACTGATAATAAGGTAGTTGAAGGTAAATTTAGTTTTGATGGAAATGCAGTTGGTAATACCAGTAAAAAAATGACTGCTAGTGGCTACTTTAGCATAAACATTATCTTTTAAATCTTTAAAAAATCATAAAGTAAGGTCTAACACCTAAATTAATGCCTTAACTTAAGTTGCTAAATCAAGAAATATAATGCACCAATTTACCAAATAAATTTTCTTGGGAGTTGAACGGTGCTACAAGTTTAGGTGTTATCTTTCTGACAATAATAATTATGATGCTCATGAATAAAGAATTTTTCCAGCATATCTTCGATAAACACCAACAAGCTGAGCCAGTACCTCCAACTAAAGAAATTGCAGCGTGGGCTTTGCGAATTATTCGTTTATTGTTTCCTGAGCAAACTAAAGAATATTTTCGTTCGGGTGAAGAAATTGAAATTCAGTTTAAAAACCTTGAACTTGAATTAAGAAATATCCTGCTTTCAACATATCAATGCAAAGATTGCAATGCAGAGTGGAAAGCTCATGAGTTTATCGAAAGAATTCCAGAAGTTTATCGACTCTTAAAGACTGATATTCAGGCGATTATTGAAGGTGACCCTGCCGCTAAAAGTGAATTTGAGGTAGTTAGAGCCTATCCGGGTTTTTATGCTATTTCATTTTTCAGACTCGCTCATGAACTACATAAACTTGGCATTTCGCTTTTGCCTCGTATTCTTACCGAATATGCCCACTCAAAAACGGGTATTGACATTCATCCCGGAGCCGAAATTGATGAATATTTCTTTATTGACCACGGTACGGGTATTGTAATTGGCGAAAGTTGTGTGATTGGTAAACACGTAAAACTTTATCAAGGAGTAACGCTTGGAGCATTAAGTGTTGAAAAAACCTTGGCAAATACCAAACGCCATCCCACAGTAAAAGACCACGTGGTTATTTATTCTGGAGCAACTATTTTGGGGGGAAATACCATCATTGGTGAACATTCAATTATTGGTGGTAATGTTTGGGTAACTAAGTCAGTTCCCGCCTACTCTACTGTTTATCATAAACCAGAAATAAAAGTTGTTGAGCGTGTAATGGAGTAATATTTCAGTCAACAGTTTTTAGTTGGCAATCAATTGTAGAGCATTTTAAATTATAAATTTTCATTAACCATTAGAAATGGCCACAATTATTGACCTTGTGGGTAATACCCCACTCGTTGAATTACAAAAACTAAATCCAAATCCAAAAGTAAAGATTTACGGAAAACTTGAGGGAAATAATCCAGCAGGAAGTGTAAAAGACCGCCCTGCATTGAATATGATTAGAAGTGCCGTGGAGCGTGGTGATATCAAACCTGGCATGAAACTCGTAGAAGCTACCAGCGGAAATACTGGTATTGCTTTAGCCATGATTGCTCGTTTATTTGATTTGGAAATTGAACTTGTGATGCCTGCAAACTCTACTCGTGAGCGAACATTGACGATGGAAGCTTTTGGGGCAAAAGTTGTATTGCTTGAAAATATTGAAAAATGCCGCGATTATGCCGAAGAAAAAGGAGCATCGGGTGAATACTATTTATTGAATCAATTTGCCAATCCTGATAATTATTTAGCTCATTATAAAACAACTGGCCCAGAAATTTGGAATGATACCGACCAAAAAGTGACACATTTTGTGAGTTCGATGGGTACAACTGGTACAATTATGGGCACTTCTATGTTCTTGAAGGAAGTAAATCCTGCTATCCAAATTGTGGGTTGTCAACCAACTGAAGGTTCTTCTATTCCGGGTATCCGTCGTTGGCCAACCGAATACTTACCCAAAATTTTCGATCCAAGTAGGGTTGACAGAGTAATGGATATTTCGGAAGCTGAAGCTACCGCAATGGCACAAAAATTAGCTAAAACAGAAGGCATTTTTGCTGGCATGAGTTCGGGGGGAGCCGCTGCGGCAGCAATCAAATTGGCTCAAGAATTAGAGTCGGGCGTAATTGTATTTATTTGCTGCGACCGTGGCGATAGATATTTATCAAGTAATTTGTTTGGGTAAAACCCTGTAAATAAATATAAAATCCCGAAGAGAAGATATTTTAAACGATATCATTTCTTCGGGATTTTTTTGGTTTCTGTATTTATGCTTACTCACATTTAACCTTTAGCAAGGTTTCTTTAAACTGAGCTTTTGCTGGGTCTTTCATAATCAATTTTCCATCTTTTCCTTCCACCAATTCTCCATCTTTAATCAATAATTTATCTCCATCTAATTTGAAAATCTTTTCCTCAGATTGACTACTACCTTCAATTTCATAATTATAATCTGCCACAATTTCTCCGTCTACAACTTTACCTTTCAATGTTCCGATTGCTCCATCTTTTTCCCAAGGGAGCCACTGCATTTCGCCCGAAACCTCATCTCCGTTGATAACTAATTTTACAGCAGTAACATCCTGTCCATCTTTCAGTTCAAAACAAAGTGCTTCGGAAGCTGGTTGAGCCGTTGCAGCGGCAACTGTATCAGCAACTACGGTCGTTGAATCGGTAGTTTCAGTTTTATTTGATTGGCAAGCAGCTAATGCCAAAAGAGCAATCAATGAAATTTTCTTCATGTTAGGTTTATTTATGGTTGTTTGACAATTAGACAAATGTAGTATTTTTTCACAATTCAAAAAAATAGTCCTTTTTTACCATTAAAGTATATTTTTAGCCGCTTATACCTAATTTTCAATATTTTCATCTCTTTTCCGTCATCGAATCAAACAGTAAATGTTTAGTACTTAATGAATACAACCGAACAAAATAAAGAACTACAACAAACCATCAACGGCGAGCGTCAGCGACTGTTGGGCTTTATCCGACAGCGGGTACCTTCGTTGGCCGATGCCGAAGATGTGATGCAAGATGTTTTTTATGAATTGGTAGAAATGTATCGACTTACTAAACCTATCGACCAGACAGTTTCTTGGCTTTTTACTGTTGCACGAAATAAAATAAATGATTTTTACCGTCAAAAAAAGACAGATGCTATTGAAGAAATGGTACAAAGTATCAACGATGACAACGAACAGATTTCATTATTTGAGTTACTTCCTGATGCTTCTACCCAAGACCCAATGATGCGAGAAACAATCTTAGAAGCTTTGGGAAATGCTCTTGAAGAGCTTCCTGCACATCAAAGGTTGGTTTTTGAAATGCACGAATTGGAAGATAAATCTTTCAAAGAAATTTCAGAAATCACGGGGGTAAAAGTAAATGTTTTAATTTCGGAAAAGAGGCAAGCCATATTATTTCTAAGAGATAAGTTAAGGTATTTGTACGAAGATTTATTTGAATAACATAAACATAAAAATGACAGCAACATGGATTTTAGGCGGAATTGCTATCGGAGTTGTAGCACTAGCCATCGTAAGTTTAGTAGTAATGTATTTGTGGAATTGGTTGGCACCAAGAGTTTTTAAATTACCAACCATTCAGTTTAAACACGCCTTGGGCTTATTGATTTTGAGCAAAATTTTGTTCGGTGGCTTTGGCGGTTGGCACGGTGGACATCATGGTTTTCACCATGGCATGAAAACTGAACAATGCAAAACGTGGCAAATAAACCACGATAAAAAAGATTTATTAATTAAATAACACAATAATAAAATATTAGAAATGAAAAAGTTTTGGTTTTTTAAAGGCTTTTTAGCCATCGTAGGTTTTACAATTATTGGGGGTTTGGTAGTAATGGGCTTATGGAATTGGCTGATTCCAAGTATTTTTGGACTAACAAGCATCACTTGGATACAAGCTTTAGGCTTATTAGTTTTATCAAAGATTTTGTTTGGTGGTTTCAGAGGTGGTGGCTGTGGTGGAATCGGCGGTTTTGGCCGTCATCAGTTTTGGAAACACAAAATGGCTGAAAAAATGGCGAATATGACACCCGAAGAAAAAGAACAATTCAAAAATAAAATGATGAATCGTTGGGGAAAAGGAAAAGAGAAAAGTGAAGAGGGTATCTAAGAAAACTTATCCCACTGGAAGTATATTTCAGTGGGATTTTATTTATATTTTTCTATTTGACTGTTGAACAGTAACAATAGATTTACATAGTCCGTAAGACTAAAGGTTCGAGTAATTTGATGAGAAAACTATCAAATCTTATCCTTTATCTTGTAGCTTACTAAACACGCTATGATTCCTAAAATAAACGCAGCAAATGTAAAAGCACTCCCAAGCAAAAGAAAGAAAGCACTTCCTGTTAATGATTTATGATAAACGTTCATCATACTTCTTGCAATTACATTTGCACTTATAAATACAGCTATAAATGGCGTAAAAGCACCAATAACAACGCTTGCAATAACAGTGGCTACGGTAAACCAAAAGTTATGCTTCAAATACTTATAAGCTAAACAAATCAACAATAAAGGAATACTTACAATTAAGAGAGGTAAAATTATACCACCTAAAATATTCATCTTTTAAGCAACGTTTATTACTTCATTCGATGATAAATATACAATCATCATCGCTACTTTTTCATAACCCATTTGTTGGTAGAGTTTACCGTAATTTCTCACTTGACGGGCATTGCATTCGTGGCGTTGTGTATCATGACTACTACCTGTTTGATAATCAATTATATATACAACGCCATCTTTCATTACTACACGGTCAGGGCATTGGGCTTCTGCTCCATTCAATAAAATTTCTCGTTGGTTCTCAACCTGCAAACCATCTTCAAACAAGGGTTTTAATTCAGGCAAAGAAATTATTTTCTCAATATTTTCTTTGATACTTTCACTTTCTTTAGGACTTATAACTCCCTCAAATTCAAGCAATTGAATTGCTTTAGAAATATCTTTTCGAGTTTTGATTTTGACAAATGCTTCGTGCAATTTATTCACTCGGTCTTTAGTTTTATCAAGAGTTTCGGGGTCGAAGATTTTTTCCGAAATTCTTCGTAATCTCAGTCTATGACTTCTATCTTCGCTCACAACTTTGGGCATGTGAATGACATCTAATATTTCTGTTTTTGGCTCTTCTTTTTTAATAAATCTCCCTTCATAGACCACAAATTGATTTTGTTCGGGCACAAATAATTCGGCTGCTGAAAGAAATCCGTACATTAAATCGCCTACTCCTTGGATTTTTTGGTGATGATTTTTACCAGAAATAACAAATAATTTATCAACTGCTCGCGTAAAAGCCACATAAAGCATATTGAGATTTTCAAGGAAAGTAGCTTCAAGCTCTCTTGCGTACTGCGGCCCCAATTCCGTCATTTCGAGCATACCATTTATTTTAATTGGAGCTGAAGCCAATTGAGCAAATCCATCTTGCTTCTCTGTTTTAAACTCTTCATAATCAACATCTTCTAAGTTTGCCCAAAGTTCAGAATAATGATTTGGACGGGTATCCCATTGTGCATAAGGAATGATAACAACTGGATATTCTAAGCCCTTAGAACGGTGAATGGTGGTAATTGTAATGGCTTGTTCTTCTGATGGCGATTTAACCGAAAGGGAAGAAGAGTTCTTTTTCTCATCCCAATATTTTAGGAAATCTTGTAGGTGATTACTTTCTTTCAGACTAAAATTAAGCACCACATCTAAAAATCTAAATATATAGGATTTTCGGTCGGTTCGTTCAAATAATTTAAAGATATGAATAATCTTTTCGGCCAATTCGTAGATACCAGCTTTGGTCAGGCTCACAATATCTAATTCAAACCCATGCTGCGTAAAAAGTGTATAGAAATCAACAATTTGGGGAGCATCAACTGCCTCAGAAATTAAGTCATTTGCTTGATTATCAGGAATTTGACCCAAAATTATTTGATAAAACAAATATGCCACTTCCGACTTTGCTAAACGGTTATCGGGCTGGTTCACTACTCGCATGAAGGCAACCAAAAGCCTTACAATCGGTGAATTTTTGAGTAAAAGTGAATCACGAGAAATAATTTTATAATTAGCCTCAGTTAAAAAATTAGCAATCTCAGCAGATTCTTTATTTTTTCTACACAAAATCGCAATATCTCCCATTGAATAGCCTTCAGCTAAAACTTTTTCAATTATTTCAACAGTTCGGCTCAACATTAAATCTTCGCCCTTTACATAATTAAGAAATTCAATTTGGACATGGCCGCCCGATTTGGCATTTTCTGGAATTTCCTGACGAAAATCCGAATAAACATCAGGCAAAAATTTATAAATTTGTTGATAATCGTTAAGAACTGTCTCAAAAAAACGGTTATTAAATTCGATAATTTCTCGACTACTTCGGTAGTTAGTCGTAAGGTTTTTTGAGGTAATATAATTTGAAACCGTCAAGAATTGCTCAATTTGAAATTCTTGAATCAAAGGATTCTGAATCAATGGCTCGATATCTTTCTTAAAAAGTTGCACAATCAAATCCATTTTTCCACCACGCCACCTGTAGATTGCTTGCTTGGCATCGCCCACAATGAGATTAAAATGGTTGTTGGCCAAAGAGTTTTCGATGAGCGGCAGCAAATTATAAAACTGCATATCTGAAGTATCTTGGAACTCATCAATCAATAAGTGATTGAAGCGTTCGCCAATTCGTTCATAAATAAATGGTACAGGCTCGGAAAGGATAATTTTCAGAATTTTTCGATTAAACTCCGAAATAAAAACCTGATTTTTCGATTCTAGTACTTCATCAAACTCTTTCTTGATTTTCTTTAGTAGAGAAAGCTTTCGAAGATTAGGTTTGAGCAAGGTAAAAAGTGTAAATTTCGACAAATGATTATCACGAAATTCCTGCATTTCATTGAAAATATTAATCAAATCATCTTTGATAGAATCAATTGCTACTTTTACAGGAGTTGGTGTTTTGGCACTATACCATTTATCGTCATTGATAGCCGCCCAATGATAGGAATTGGGAGATTTGTCTTTTTTTACGAAATATTCATTCTCAAAATCATCTCGCATATTATAAAAATACCCACCGATACCCTTATTTTTCTGCGTAAAATCGTCAACACTAAGTCCTTGATTTTCAATAAATTGAATGGCATTATTCGCTAATCCCACAATAGAATCTTCAAACCATTGTAAATAAGCATAAATATTATTTGAAATCGACCAAAAATCATGTGGGTCAAGTGAATCAAGTTTCACTAATGAAGAATAATATTGGTCGTTTATGAGGTGATTACCAAAATTAGCCAGTTCTTCAGTAACCAAATTCCAACTTTTCCCATCCGAAACTTTCTCTTCAATGAAACGTTCTAAAACCTTTGTAATATCCTGATACTCCTCGACTCCTGCCTTTTCAATGAGGCGTTCAACCGCCTCAGTCATGACAGAGTTTTTATCTAAAACAATTTCATAATTGTAGGGAAGACCAAGGTCTTCGGTAAAAGCACTAACTAATTGATTAACAAAGCTATCAATAGTTTTTACTGAAAAATCGGAATATTCTTGAATAATATTATTGAAAACTGCCCCTGCTCGAATTTGTAGAATTTCGTCCGATAAACTGATATCATCGGCAATCATTCTAAACATTTTCCAGAACTTAGATTTTTCATTAAAATTCTGAACATCAGAAATTTCTTTGAGGGCATCTAAGATACGTTGCTTCATTTCCGAAGCAGCATCATTGGTAAACGTAATGGCTAAAATACGCTTGTAATAATATGACTTATCGCTTCCGAGAGCGAGTTTTAAATATTCTTTTGCTAGTGTAAAAGTTTTTCCCGACCCCGCAGATGAACTATAAATATTAAACTTTGACATGTCTTAAAGGTTGCTGATTTGATTTTTCAACGTATTTAATTGCTCTTGCCATACCATAAATTATCATACCTCTTGAGATAACTGTAATGGTTCGTATGACTGGATAACCCCAAGGTACTTTCTCTAAGAATGTATGGTAAGCATTCATGATATTGGCAACCACCAATAATGTGATACCTATGATAATAAAAAGGCGTTTGTTTTCATTGATTGGTAAAAAAACCGATAAAATACCAGTATATGAAAAAATCAAAACGTATATAAAGACAATAATTGCGTAAATTCCTGATAAAGCGTTGTATAACACGAAAAAGTAGAAAACAAAAGGAAAAATAAAAAAAGCAGGGAAAATTTTGTTAAAAGTATCGTTGGAATCTTTAAAATTGATTTTTGCTCCCAATTTTTTAAAACAATAAATCAAAATACCAAGCATAGTCAGATTAACCGTAATGTTTATTATAATTGCATACTTTTCTAACATTAAATACATGGTTAGAGAAATAACAATTGGCAATAGAATGCTTACCAACATCCATTTTTCGGGTGTATAAAAGCTACTTTTTTGCATTTGATAATACCAAGCCGCCAAGATTAAGCTGGAGATAATTCTTAGGTTATTTGACCAAAAAGAGGCCGCTACTGGTTCAATTAAATCATGAACTAAACACTCTACCAGCAAAGCTATTAGTGTTAGGCCAAGGTAAAATAAATTTACTTTCATATTTGTGGGGCTGAGAATCAAAAGTTTGGAGCTTTTTGAATAAACAAAAAGCTCCTTATTGTCGTATTTTCGTAGAAGTATTATTATTAGTGTGATTCTCGCTTAACAATATTGCCTGAGCTACCCACCAAGAAATCCAAATCTGCTCCTTTATCTGCTTGCATAACCGTATTGATATATAATTGAGTATAACCACGGTCATATCCTAAATCTATTGGCTGCCAATTTTTACGTCTTTCAGCCAATTCCTCGTCCGAAACGTGTAAATGAATTTTACGATTAGGCACATCTACTTCAATCAAATCTCCATTTTGCACTAAACCCAAAGTTCCACCCACTGCCGATTCGGGAGAAGCATGCAAGAATACTGTACCATAAGCAGTTCCACTCATACGAGCATCAGAAATACGCACCATATCAGTGATTCCTTTTTCAAGTATTTTCTTAGGAAGCTGCATATTTCCTACTTCTGGCATACCTGGATAGCCTTTAGGACCCACATTTTTGAGTACCATTACAGAAGTTTCATCAATTTCGAGATTTGGGTCATCGATTCGAGCATGGTAATCTTCGATTGTTTCAAAAACAACGGCTTTTCCTTTATGTTGCATCAAATGAGGTGAAGCCGCTGATGGTTTAATAACAGCTCCATTTTCACAGAGATTTCCTTTAACAACTGCAATACCTCCTTCTTTTAAAATCGGGTTGTCGGCTGTGGCTATCACGTCTTCATTCCAAATTTTTGCTCCTTTTGAATTTTCAACTAAACTTTTACCATTGACCGTTATAGCATCACGATGTAAATAACGCTCCATTTCTTTAATCACCGCTGGAAGGCCTCCTGCATAGTAAAAATCTTCCATAAGATATTTACCCGACGGCATGAGGTTTAATAAAAAAGGCATTTTACTACCTACTTTATCAAAATCTTCAAGGTTTATATCTACCCCTATACGGCCAGCAATAGCCAATAAATGGAGCACCAAATTAGTAGAACCTCCAACCGCTGCATTCATCATGATAGCATTTTCGAAGGCTTCACGTGTTAATATTTTAGACATTGTCAGATTTTCTTTCACTAATTCAACTGCACGCATACCCGACATGTGAGCCAATACTTTTTTTCTAGAATCGGCGGCTGGAATGGCAGATGCCCCTGGTAATGTTAAACCTAATGCTTCAACCATAACAGCCATGGTTGAAGCCGTTCCCATCGTTGAACAATGCCCCACACTTCTACTCATACAAGATTCAGCCTCTTCAAACTCTTCGGGTGTCATTTTACCAGTTTTTAAATCATCAGCAAATCTCCACACATCAGTACCTGAACCGATGGCTTTACCTTGAAAACGACCATTGAGCATTGGCCCCCCGGGTACTACAATAGTTGGGAGGTCATTACTAGCAGCCCCCATAACCAAGGAAGGAGTTGTTTTATCACAGCCCGTAAGCAATACGATGGCATCAAACGGGTTACCTCTTATACTTTCCTCTACACTCATGGCCGCTAAGTTTCGATAAAGCATGGCGGTTGGACGAATGATGGTTTCTCCAAGCGACATCACAGGAAATTCGAGTGGAAAGCCACCTGCTTCATAAACACCATTTTTTACCGATTGTGCCAATTCCCTAAAATGTCCATTGCATGGTGTAACCTCAGACCAAGTATTACATATACCGATTACTGGCTTACCCTTAAATTGGTGAGCAGGATAACCTTGGTTTTTTATCCAACTTCGATAGATAAATCCATCTTTTCCTTCTTTCCCAAACCAATCATGGCTACGTAATTTTTCATTTTCTTGCTTAGACATAGTTAAAATTTACTGTTTTGAAAGTCAAATTAATACTGACTTTGGTCGATAGATGTAATTAATAATGTATAAAAACTATATAAAATTTGTATTATATTTCAATTGATAATCAAATGTTTATTTTGAATGATATTTATCACAAAGTAATGGTTTTCCATAAAACTTATGATGCTTGTCAATAAAAAGGTGAGAATTTTCTAATAAAAATCCGTAATTTTGTGTTGTTTTGCACCAAATTATAAATTTTGCTGAAAACTATTGCCAATTTTTAAATAAAAATAAACTTATGAACTTATTTGATACGTTGAACGAGGCTCTGACTGAAGAAGTGGTATCAAAAATTGCCAAACTTTCTGATGAAGAGCCAGCGAAAACAAGAAAAGCATTAGATGGAATATTTTATACTTTAGTAGCGGGGTTGGTTCGTCGTACGGGTAGTATGATGAGTGTAAATATGCTTTTCAATCAAATTCAGAAGGGCAATCAAGGTGGTGAATTAATCGGGGATATTTCTTCCTATCTGAATAAAAAAGAAAAACTAGATAATATACTAAAGATAGGTGATGGACTAATTAGCCAAATTTTCCCTGCGTATAAGAGTCCATTGGTCAGTATGATTGGTATTTACGCTGGCATCAAGAAAAACTCTTCAACTATGTATTCGAGCCTTGCTGCTCCGATACTAATTGATGCTGTTAGCAGAGAAATGAGTACAAATAAACTTGATGTTGATGGCCTAATTACTTTTTTGAGCGACCACCATGAGCCACTTTTCAAATTAGTTCCTGAAGACTTATTAGAGAAAATGATTCCTCAATTAGGTCTGCAAGAATTGCTTTCACCGAAATTTTCTTCGGCTAAAAGAGCAGTTTCTGTAAAACCTGCTGCGATAAAAAGTAAAAGCAATGCTGAGGAAACCATAATCAATAAACCAAGTCCGACAACTCCTGAACCAGATAATGAAGAAGAAGAATCTTCGGCTTCACCATCTTCTATCAAATGGGTAGTTGTAGGATTAGTGGCAATCGTATTACTTGGTGGAGGGTATTATTGGTATAAAAATTATTATGAGCCTTCACAAGGTATTCAGGGTGAAGAACAAATCGAAATGGATTCTAGTGCTATTCAACCCGATACGATTACTAAGGCCATCATTGATTCAGTAGCAATTAAGGATTCGTTGAATGCTGCCATGGCAACTCCTGCTTCAAGTGCCACCGAGCCAACTAATACATTAGAGGCAAGTTTAGATACCTATATTTCTGATAAAACTAAACCAGTTGGACAGATTTTCCCTATGACCAATCTTGCTTTTATTAAAGGTTCTCAAGCACTAGATTCAAAGTCTGAATCAATTATTGACGCGTTGGCTGCTCTACTTAATAAATACCCTAAATTACAGATACAAATTCAAGGACATTCTAACGATGCCGTTGGTATGGATAACAAAACCATGGCTACTAAAAGGGCATTTGCTATTAAGAAAAGACTACTATCGAAAGGAATTACTGATACCCGTATTGATGCAATTGGTAATAGTGGAAGTAGTAATAGTGCTGATATTAAAGTTGTTTCGAAATAATTCTGATACATCAAAATGAAAAGGGCGTGAAAATATTTTCACGCCCTTTTCATTTTGAAACTATTTGATGACTAAAGAATATATTGACTTAAATCTCGATTCTTTATTAAGCCAGATAGACGTAATGAAACTAACTCTTTTGTAATAGTGATTGATGAACTACTGATGATATTATCTGGCACATCAAACATAATTTCATTTAAGAGATGACTCATTACTGTTTGAAGGCGACGAGCTCCGATATTTTCTACTTCGCTATTAGCTTCAAATGCTATTTTGGCAATTTCACGTAATGCATCATCTTCAAAAATTAAGTTTACTCCTTCTGCTTCGAGCATTGCTATGTATTGTTTCGTCAGGGCATTTTTAGGAGCCTTTAATATCTGATAGAAATTGTCTTCAGTTAAACTTTCTAATTCTACCCTAATAGGAAAACGCCCTTGTAATTCAGGTATCAAATCGGAAGGTTTAGACACGTGAAATGCACCCGCCGCAACAAATAAAATATGGTCAGTTTTAATGGTACCATGCTTGGTATTCACGGCACTTCCTTCTACAATTGGGAGAAGGTCTCGTTGAACTCCTTCACGACTCACATCTGCTCCACCACCCGACTTTCCAGTACTAGCAATCTTATCTATTTCATCAATAAAAATAATTCCAAGATTTTCAGCTTTCCAAATAGCTTCTTCTTTCACCTCATCCATATCAATTAGCTTAGATGCTTCTTCATCTAACAAAATTTTTCGAGCCTCTGCGATGGTTAACTTTCTCTTTTTACCCTTTTTGGGCATCATCCCCCCTAACATTTCCTGAATATTGAGCATTGACATATCGTCAATCGGCCCACCCATTACTCCGATATTAGGCATTGAAGAAGATTGAATGTCTATTTCAATTTTTCGATGGTCAAGCTCTCCATTACGGAGTTTTGTTCGGAAAGCTTCACGTGTTTTTTCATTCAATAACGATTCAGTGTATTCTTCAATTTCTTTTTTGTCTTCTTCAATCACAAAGCCTGTTTCTTTTTTATCTTTTACAGGTGGTATCAGAATATCAAGTAGATTATCTTCGACTACATCTAAAGCTTTGGCTTTTACTTCTTCTTTTTTAGCCAACTTTACCATATTTACAGATTGTTCGACCAGGTCTCGTACCATACTTTCACAGTCACGGCCAACATAGCCTACTTCAGTAAATTTTGAAGCTTCTACTTTTACAAAAGGGGCATCTGCAATTTTTGCTAAACGACGAGCAATTTCTGTTTTTCCAACCCCCGTTGAACCAATCATTAAAATATTATTAGGGATAATCTCGGCCACCATTTCGGGAGAAGCATTCATCCTTCTCCAACGATTACGTAAGGCAATGGCTACATTTCGTTTGGCTTCTTTTTGTCCGATTATATATTTATCGAGTTCGTTTACGATTTGCTGTGGTGTAAGGTTTTCTATCTTTTTCGACATTCTAGTTCTTTTATTTTACTTACGTTTAAGTATTGTATTGCAAAGGTAATTTAAGCAATGAAAAAACAAAAAACAGAAACCACAAATGTAGTTTCTGTTTCTTCTGATTGAATATAATATAAATAAATATACGACTCAAAAAGTATCTATTTTAATAATTTAACTAATAAAAATCACAAAGCTACATGGCTAAGCTTGATAATATTTTTTTTATTTGATTGCTTGACCTCATAGGCTGTAAGTATCTGATTACCAACACTTAATGCTACCATATTAGTTGCATTAGCAGAACCTTCAACCCACAAAATTTCCGATAAATTATCATTATTAACTTTACGATAAGCAATTCTCGACACACTATTTTCGGTATTTTGCTCCCATAGCAAAACTCCAGCCTTAAAGGTTTCAACCAAATAAGGATTCTTGGCAGTAACATCTTCTAAAACTAAAAGTTTTTTACCTTCTCTTGTTGTCAAACGAATACCAGATTCGTTTTCTACTCCTGAAAACCAAGCAACTAAAGCCGATTTCCCATAAGTACTCGACACGGCTCCGCTATGAGGACAACCATTGATTTTCCACCCATCATTATGTATGATTTCTGGCTTTGAAAAAGTTAGACCATTATCAGTTGAAATCATCCTTGCCATGTCTCTAATATTCTCATTATTATCTCTATAAATAATATTCAGAAATCCGTCGGTATCTACGAGCATATTAATTGGACAACAATCACAAACTACAGGGTCAATTAATTTTTCTGGTTGCATTTTACCATTATTGGTTAAAACTAAGCGTAAATCACGTTCCTCAAACTTTGTGCTATTAGCAACATCTTTCAGATAAACTACAGCAACTTCGTCATTGGGTAGAACTATCGCATCAAAAAAGCCACGAACAACACCTTGTTTTGGGTCAGAATCAACTGGTAAAGGAGCTGACCAAGTTAATCCATCTTTTGAAACACAATAAACAATGTTTGATGAACGCCCGCCACGTCCACCATTACTTGATGAAGAAGTTGTACTATTAGTAAAAACTGCCATTAAAGTACCATCTTTTTTAGCCAATACTTTTGCACGCATCATACGACTATTTCCGATTCCAGTTCCGCTAAAAATTGTACTTTTCTCAGAAAAAGTCTTCCCATTATCTTTTGAAAATGCCATGCAAAAGGAAGTGATACCTTGTTTATCTTTTTCAGTCCATGAAAGAATTATATCACCTTTGGCGGTTTTATTCAATAAAGGCATTGAATAGGCCTTACTTGTATCATTTTCAAAAATATTTTCAACTTGAACCTTATCTAAAGAAGGTATATAAGCATCAATTGTAGAAATGCCACACATGGTCATTTCATTACCATGCTTTGGAAGAGTTGTCGAACTAAAATTAATCAACCAACTAATAAATAAAAGAGGTAAAGTGAAGATTAAACGTATCATAGGAATATTGTTTAGCATAAAGTTTATGTACAAACTTAGATATCTATTCCTAATTCATTCCGTAAAATATACTCTTCCCTATAAATACTCGACCGATAGAAAAAAGTTTTTTTTTCTATCGACCAATAAGATATTTTTATCGACAACTCGGTAAATTACTTTTTCCAAATAAGACTAAACGACGTATGGCCTTTGGCAGAAAGAAAAGCATGAGAAAAGCAAAAATCAATTTTTTTCAGGCGAAGATTAGCTCCAAATGAAAACCCAGAAGCACCACCCAATCCATTGACAACTAACTCTTTGCGTATTAAAAAATTATACCCAATAAGAAGATTAAAGTTTTTATGAAATAACAATTCCGCCCCAGTGATAAAATGTCGCGAAATCTTATCGGCAACAGAATAACTCTTTGGCACTTTATTTCCTTGTTCGTCAAACTTGAAATTTAGATTTGGATTATTATTGATAATATTAAAGGTATATAAATGATGCCCAGTGAAGGAAAATCTTACTGGCATATACTTAGGTTTGAATGATGTACCAATTTGCAAATCAAATGGTAAATCAGGACGAATATTACCATAACTTTTCAAGACATATCCTACGTTTTTAGCAACTAATCCTATTGTAAAATCGTGAATTGGATGCTTAAAAATGCCTCCCCAATCAGTAAGAAAAGCCAATGAACTATATGATTCAAGTATAGAACCAACCATTTTAGCAGTAGTTCCGAAAGTAATGTTATTGATTTGTCTAGCGTATGTTGTGGTAAGAGCAAAATCATTAGCCGAAAATTCATTGGTTAGATTTCCAATAGCGTCAGTTCCTTGAAAAGTACCATAACTAAGATTTTGAATACTAAATGCCCATGTGCCCGCTGTTTTGAATTTTGGAGAATAATTGGCAACTAATAAATGACTTTGAGCTAAATATGGCGAATAAGTTAGTCCAATTTGCCCTTTCAAAGAAGAATCTAAAAGTGCAGGGTTAGAATTGATAAAATTTATGTCTTGACTTGCCAACGAAACGTTTATTCCTCCTAGACCATTGACACGTGCGTGTGTAGGAATATTCAAAAATGAAAAACTATTTTGGGCATTGAGCGAAAGACAAAACAGAGATAACACACTTATTTTTAAGGTATTAGAAAAAAGCATAACCCAATCTAATTCCCAACAAAGCGTAGGAAATATTATTAGTTTAATCTTTTGAGCCAAAATTACCAATCCATTCTTCATTATAAAATTATACGACAATTCATCTTTGTATATTGTCTCATTGAAGGTCAATTATTACTCGTCTCAAATCCAAACTAATACAAAAATCAAATACGAAGTTAGTTTTTTGTATCATCTTTATAACTCATCAGTTATAGATTACACACAATTCAAGGCAATATTAAGTAAAAATAGCGATGGTTTTTCATAAAAAAGTCACGGTAGTTTCAAAGATTCTCTACCATGACCCTAAAGAAAAAGTATAGCCCAGCATTACTTTTGATTTTTCAAATAAGCAATGACTGCCTTGCGAATATCATTTCTAACATCATTATCAGGGAAATTATCAACAACAGAAATCACATCTGGATTTTGCTTAGTAAAAAAACCTAAGTTTCTTTCCTTTCCCGAAAATAAGAAATCGCTAGTAACAATCGTATAATCTTGATTGACATCTAATAATTTGCCATCAATTTTCCATTCTTTTTTCACCTCATCATAAGCAATCTTTTCCCATTGTAAATACCCCCCGCTACCTTTATTTTCAAGGCCAGTTTGAAGTACTTTCTCTAATAAACGTCCACGAAGTTTAATCTCTACTAATTTCCCTCCAAAAGGCAAAATACGTAATACATCAAGCTGCGTAAGTTTGCCAGAAATATTATCATCAACGCGAATTGAACCACCATTGAAAAAAGCACAATCGGGCGACTTCGGAGCTGATGCATAGATAGCTTTAGCAATCATATTACCCATACTTCCTTGTGCATTACGTACTGCACTCTCGTGTCCATCAAGAGGTTCTTTCAAGTCGGCCACTACTTCATCTTTATTTAAACCCAATGCTTTAAAAGCACCATCTTGAATATCTTCCCATTTCTTTACTACGGCAGCGGTGGTGGGCTCTTCAGCAATCGTATCATCAATTTTCTTAAGCTCAGAAGTTAGTTTCACTTCTTTTGTTTTAGTATTATATACAAATCGGTGAATATATACAGTTTTAGCATTTGCGTCGGCTTTAGCCATGATAACGTTTCCAATTTTTTCACGCATATTATCGTGGTCATGTCCACCCATTAATAGCTTAACATCTGGAAGCATTTCGGCTAACTTGAGGTCTTCTACTTTGTTGATGTGTGTGAGAGCTACTACAAAATCACATTTAGGTTTTAGCTCCACATAGGCTTTCTTTGCTGCTTCATAAAAATCTTCGTAAAGCACAAAATCTTTTTTATTTGAAGGCAAAAGAATACCAAACATACCTACCTTTACCTCTTCACCTGAAGCATTTTTAAAATTCAAAATAGTTGTTTTTAAAAATGGAACTTTTGTACCATTGATAACTTTTCCAAATGGAACATATTCACCGTTAATTTTCTCTAAAGCGTTCGTATTCAACCAATTGAACTTTGATTCATTAATTCTTTCTTGTAAATCTTTTTGGTCTAAATCAAATTCATGATTGCCTAAACAAACCCAATCAACGCCCACAGTATTCATGGCATCAACCATTTGTTTGCCTTTGATAGATTTTCCTTCATAACGAAGAGTTCCGATAACAGATGGACTCAAGAAATCACCAGAAAGAACAGTAATTGTATTGGGATTTTCCTTTAATAAATTTTGACGAACCGTAGCCACACGAGCCATTCCACCTATTTTTCCATTATCTAAAGGCGATATTTCGTACACATCATTCATGTGTAAAAATGTAACAGCCACTTCATTTTGTGTTTGTTGGGTAGTTTTGGAGGTTCTACAAGCAACCGATACCAAAACCAATAATAGGTAAAGCGATATTTTTTTCATGGAATGATTTTTATTAAATAAACAAGTGTAATTACTTATGCAAAAATAGGACAAAAGAATTATAATACCTTAAATATCTGGTATTGGACAGATTCGTTAATAAAATAGCTTTAACCATCTATCATAGGTTAAAGCTACTTAATTTTTGATGCTTAACTATCTAATTACTTTAATTTCATCAAACTAATTGCACACCCCCCTCCATTTGCGAGGCTTACATTTAACACATCCTTATTGGTTAGAATTTTCTTATCAATCTTATATGCTTCAGGATTTTTCTTCCAATCGGCATCTGCTGCATCTTGATAAATAGTTACTTCATAACGAGCATTATTATCTAAAAAATCAAGGTTTATGGTAGTTTTTCGGCCATTTTCGTCGGTAATTGCCCCCACGAACCAATTATCTTTCCCTTTTTGTTTACGAGCAATGGTTATATAATCACCTGGTTCGGCTTCTAAGATTTTAGTATCATCCCAATCAACAGGCACATCTTTGATAAACTGAAAAGCATCTAAATGTTTGTCAAAATTCTCAGGAAAATCACCAGCCATTTGTAATGGACTATACATAGTTACATACAAAGCTAACTGTTTAGCCAAAGTTGTTTTCACGCGTGTGGTTCGGCTAGCATCATATTGATTAAGTTGAAAATGAAAAAATCCTGGGGTATAATCCATCGGACCACCCATCAATCGTGTGAAAGGAAGAATGGTTTCATGCTCAGGTACAAGGCCCAGATTTGGTGCGTTGTTAAACTCATTCCCACGAGCAGCTTCATTTGCTAACCAATTAGGATAAGTACGATGCAAACCAGTCGGGTGCACTGGCTCATGAGCCTCGACCATAATTTTATATTCTGCCGCTTTTTCGGCTACACGCTGATAATGATTTACCATCCATTGGCTATCATGGTGTTCGCCACGTGGAATGATTCGACCAACATAACCTGTTTTTACCGTGTTCATTTCATGGTCTTTCATGAATTGATAGGCTTTATCGAAATGTCTTTCATAATTCGTAGCAGAACCAGAAGTTTCGTGGTGCATGATAATTTTTACACCTTTAGCCTTAGCATAAGCCGTCAATTCATCAATATTATAATCGCTATAAGGTGTTACAAAATCAAAAACATTTTCTTTCCAATTTCCAAACCAATCCTCCCAACCTTCATTCCAACCTTCCACTAATACGCCATCAAAACCGTGTTTAGCGGCATAATCAATGTATTTTTTTACATTTTCGGTGTTTGCCCCATGCTTACCCCCTTCTTTATACCAATTTGATTTTCCAACGTGCATTTCCCACCACATTCCAATAAATTTCTGAGGCTTTATCCAAGAAACATCAGCAATTTTTGAAGGTTCATTCAAATTCAAAATTAATTTAGAGGAAAGTATTTCGGTGGCTTTATCACTCACTACAATCGTCCGCCAAGGCGTTTGGAAAGGCGTTTGTAAGTACGCTTTATTACCCACAGCATCGGGAACCAAATGCGAAGTAAATGTAAAAGTAGATTTATCTAGTGTAATATTCATTGCAGGATAATTCAGCAATGCTGCTTCATGAATATTGATATAAACTCCATCAGCAGTTTTCATCATCAAAGGTGTTTGAACGGTATTTACTCCGATGACTGCCTGTAATGCAATATCCGTTTCTTTTTTGGCTGCTTTTACGGCATCAATTTCGCTCAATTTAGTCGTATTATAAAGATACTCGTTTGTATCATAATCGCCCGGAATCCAAAAAGCCTTATGATTTCCTGCCAAATTAAATTGAGTTAATTCATCTTTTACGATAAAATGTTTGATAGCTGATTCCTTCGGAAAATCATATCTAAATCCAATACCATCATCAAATACTCTAAAAATAATATTCAATAGATAATCAGGCTTAGAACTATCTTTCAACTTAACTATCAACTGATTATAATTATTTCTAATACTTTTCACTTCGCCCAATACTGGTTTCCAAGTTTCATCAAAACTACTTGAATCTACACCAACTATCTGAAACCTATTAAGCAATACTTCTGGCTTTTTAAAAGAAAAACCAAGCGTTGAAGGCTCAATAATAGTTTTCTTTTTGTAAGAAACTTGATAGGCTAAGCTTCCATTTTCGGTCAGAACTACCTTTAATGTAATCTGCTTATTGGGCGAAGAAATAAACGAGTTTTTTTGAGCAAATAGTGCTACACTAAAGCACGAAAACAAAATTAAAAATGCAATTTTTGAGATTTTCATAGGTTTTAAAGCAGAGCAATTTTCTAAATTGCTATTGAGGTAAAGCAATTTAGAAAATTGCTCTACGTGAACATAGGTTTAAAGCATAAACAAACTAAAGGTAAAATGAGGAATTTTGCAATGAATATGTCTAAAAAAGTAAAGCCATTGCCACAATAGAAGTACAAACTATTCTATTATGATAACGGCTCTACAAATATTATTTATGATGACTCTAAACAGCCTCTCCCTTCAAATGCTTAGGTGTAAGCCATTCTGGTTTGGTGGTTTTTATTTCAGCTTTCAAATCATTCAAAATTGTATAAAGTCCAAAATAAGTTCGATTTACATACAATCCATGTTGCGAACCACGAGCGGCTTTCGATTGTTTCAATTCGGGCAATTTTGCTACATAATCAAAGAATCCATAAATTTCATCTACGTACCCTTCTTGACCAAAATCGAAAGTATGTGAATTAAACGGCCTGCCCAATAGACGAATCATTTGCTTGAATAAATCAGAGAAAAATACACGATTTTTCGGCGAATCTTCTTCTACGATGAATTCTAATTTCCAAAAAATTCTTTGAATTTCATCTTCATCTTCTAAAGTATCAGGATTAATTAAAGCAAAGTAATTATCGTAATAATCATCAGGAATCACCTTCACACAACCAAAATCAAGCACTCCCAATTTACCGTCGGAAGTCATCAAGAAATTTCCTGGGTGCGGGTCAGCATGAACTTGACGAAGCGTATGAATTTGGTAATCATAAAAATCCCATAGAGCTTGACCTATTCGATTTCTAATTTCTTGTGAGGGATTTGTCTCTAAAAATTCTTTCAAATGCATACCATCAAGCCAATCCATTGTTAAGATTCGCTTAGAAGAGTATTCTGGGTAATATTTCGGAAAAAACAAATCTGGAATATGACTACAAGCCTTCGTAATTTCTACTGAACGACGTAGTTCGAGTTCATAATCTGATTCCTCCAAGAGCTTTTCTTCTACTTCCTTAAAATAACGGTCAACTTCGGCATCATTCAAATTTAATAATTGAACTGCCAGCGGGCGAGCCATTTTTAAATCAGAACTAATGCTATCGGCTACTCCGGGGTACTGAATTTTCACCGCCATTCTCTTGCCAGCTTTTTCGGCACGGTGTACTTGACCAATAGAGGCCGCATTTTCGGCTTGCAAATTAAACTTATCGAATAATTCAGAAGGAGATTTATCAAAGTACTTTTTGAATGTCTTGATTACCAAGGGAGCTGAAAGTGGCGGAGCGGAATACTGCGACATGGCAAACTTTTCAGTATATGCTCTTGGCAATAAGTTTTTATCCATACTCATCATTTGAGCAACTTTCAGAGCACTTCCTTTCAAATTACTCAATGTTTCATATACATCGGTAGCATTTTCTTGGTGTAATTGCTCTTTGGTAAGCGAGGGGTCAAAAAGTTTCTTACCGTAATGTTTGATATAGTTACCCCCTACTTTCACACTAGCCTTTGCAAATTGCGTAGCACGAGCAACTTTCGATGTGGGAATACTTTCTTGTGAATTCATATTGCGATAACAAGTTAAAAACTTGTTGTTACTTGCTGTTTTGAAAAATAAACTTTCCTAAATCAAATAAAGAATCGAGTGGCGAACGGCCCAATAAGTCAAAAGCGGTATTAACCGTTTTTTCAATCATTGTATCGGTCTTCTCGAAAGACTTACTGGTATCATTCACCCAAAAATCAAGAATAAAAAGAGTTTTTGACCAAAATAAGTCTGGATAACGCTGCATTAACTGCGGAATTGGACGTTGTTCAACCTCGCGAGTCTCACGGGCTTCATGCAATAATTCATTGATATAATCATAGAAAGATGTTTTGAAATCAACCAATTCAACATTTTTTTTCATAAAAATTGGTTTATCAAAGCCTTCATATGACTTTAAAATATAACTACGATTATTCTTCAAAACCTCAATCCAAGTATAGTAAAAGGCCAAAAGTTTTTCACGTACCGAATACCCTTGATAAACCTCTTCTCTTTCAGCTGAAGCACGAGCTTGGATAAACATATTTTTCCAAATTTCAGCTTCAATTTGTGGGAAAGCAGAATATTCCTCATAAAAATCAACTTCTTTGATTTTCAATTTCTTACAAAATGCATAAACCGACTCAGGCTGCTTACCATGCTCAAGAATGTATTCAGTATATGCTTGTCTTATTTTTTCTTGTGTCATATCTTGTAGGACAGGTTTCTAACCTGTCAATTAAAGCGATAAAGTTTTTGGACCTAAACTTAATTATGTAGAAAACTTATACTACTAATTAAAATACTTTCGACATCAAAGCCGAAGTAGTATTATATACTTTCAACAAAGTGTTTGAGATATTTGTTTCGCTAATTTTAAGCATTTTGGCATATTTTTCACCAAGCAAAAAACGAGATTGAGCTTGCAATAAATCGGCAGTTAAATTATTAGGGGCAAACGAACGAACTACTTTCAATAATGATGCGGTTAACGCTTGGCCTTCCAATGATTCACGAAATTGATGTTCTGCAATAGCTTTATCAATCTTCACTGCTTCAACATAAGTTTTAGGCTTTAGGCTTTCCTCAACGCCTAATAAATACCCAATTACATTCCAAGTATTCAAATAAGCGTCTTCATAAACTTTATCTACTGTAAAACCTAATCTTTCCATCCCTCGTAAAACAATCAATGAAAAAGCAAGATTTGTACCCAGCATATCTTCCTGGTTAATTGGATAACCCCACGCCATTTCCCATTTATTACTATGAATCGTAAAGTATCTAATAGAGGCATGTAATAACCTGACTTTCAGACAAATAATGAATATTTTTTTATTCTGCCAATTATCATAATTCATCACTGCTTTCAAGAAATTACCAGTTTCTGTCAGGCGTTTAAGTGTATCATTTTTGATTCTCTCCGATAAATACAAAACCTTTGCTCCATCAGCCCCCAAATAACAATAAGGGAGCGAATAAAGACCTAAAATTAGTCCGATATGCTCTTGGTTTTCTTGGTAAAAATCAGTTGCACGAATGAGTTTCTTTTTATCGTAGAAATCTGGGAAGGAAGAGTTTTCTGTTAAAAATGCTTCAACAATAGCTGGATATGCATCAATATCAAGGTTTTGATAATCGGAAAAGGAAGAAATAAGTGACCGAAGTTTAGAAATACCTTCATTTTCGACCAGCTGTTTAATAATTTCATCTGCCTCTTTATCTCCGATTTTACGATAAATTTCCAACTGTTCTTTGGTAATCATATACTTTATATCTGAATAAATCTTTAACAGTTAGAGAAGCTAAAGTGTTTATTTTTAGTATAAATAGTTAATTAATTTTAAGTATTGAGATAATTGGCAAGTTTATTGTTAGACACTTAATAGCAAAACAATAAATTATTATTGCGTTTGTTAGTTTAAAATAGCCACTATAAATTCAAAAAAGCCATACTAATGTTTTCTACAAGTAATAAATATGCACTTTTATTCAGCTTACTGACAACAGTTTGTTTGCTTTCATGTGGCGATAAAGAAATTCAACTTTTAATCAGACCAAACTCATCAACAGAAACAACAACTCAGAATATATGCTACCTAAAAGCCGCCGACAATGGGCATGGAATTAATTATAACTTCAACTATAATACTGATAACCAGCTTATTAAAATCGACGGCTTTCCAGATTTCAACCAAATTAGTTACGAAAATAATTTACCTAAGAAAGTAAACAGTACATTCGATGATACCTATTATGTGGAGTATAGCTATGATAACCAAGGGACGCTTACTATGATTAATTTTATTGGAAAAGATAGTAGAAATAAGCCTTTTCAACTCAAAAGTAAAGTTTATACAAACTCACAAAAACAAGCCGAACGAATTGATTTGAATTTACCAGTTTTCGACCAAATAATTGTCACAAAAATCGAATATGATGGTAATGGTAATATCCGTAAAATCAACATCGTTGAAAACAATACAAGTAAAGTAATATTAGAAAATCTTGAGTTTGATAATCACAAATCGCCATACATTAATGCCTCACTTGCCAATACAATGCTTTATTTTACAATATTTTCAGCAATTACGGGTGGAGAAAATACTACTTACTTTCAAAATCAGAACAATCCAACTTTAAGTAAAATTTATACGGATAACGGAGAAGTTACTTATAGCTATAATTATGAATATACTTCAGAGGAGTATCCATCTAAAATTAAGGTTATAAGAAAGCAAAATAATGTAGAAGAAAAGTATGAAGAAAACTTAATTTACAACTGCATTAAAACAAACCTAAGTAAGTAAAGCATTCATAGTTAGACACTTACAAAATCATTGCAAAAAGTTATAAAAGTTTAGTTCAGAGAATCCACCAAAATTCCGTAACTTTGTATCCCGTTAATCAAAGACCAAAAACTCATGTCAGTAAACGGGCCCAAACGCAACCCAAAGTATATTTTTGTAACGGGTGGCGTAACATCTTCACTCGGCAAAGGCATTATTGCCTCCTCTCTTGCCAAACTCTTGCAAGCTAGAGGACTTTCAGTAACTATCCAAAAATTTGACCCGTATATCAACGTTGACCCGGGCACTCTTAATCCTTACGAACACGGCGAATGCTATGTAACCGACGACGGTGCAGAAACTGACCTTGACTTAGGCCACTACGAACGTTTTTTAAATGTACCAACTTCACAAGCTAATAATGTGACCACAGGACGCATTTATTATAACGTAATTACCAACGAGCGTCGAGGCAACTATTTGGGCAAAACTGTACAAGTAATTCCGCACATTACCGACGAAATTAAGCGTAATATTCTACAATTAGGCGAAACTGGCGAGTATGACATCGTAATCACTGAGTTGGGTGGTTGTGTGGGTGATATCGAATCATTGCCATTTGTGGAAGCCGTACGCCAACTTAAATGGGATTTGGGTTCTGACAATCTTCTTACCATTCACCTAACATTAGTTCCTTATTTAAGTTCTGCGGGTGAATTAAAAACTAAACCTACGCAACACTCAGTAAAAATGTTGCAAGAATCGGGCGTTCAACCAGACATCATCGTTTGTCGTACAGAACATCCATTGCCATCTGACATTCGCAGAAAAATTGCACTTTTCTGTAATGTTGAGCAAAGTTCGGTTATCGAAGCTATTGATGCTGAAACGATTTATGATGTACCCGTTTTGATGCAAAAAGAGCGTCTTGACCAACGTGTACTTTATATGCTCGATATTTACAACGACCAAGACGCCGACTTAGCTTCTTGGAAAGAATTCTTGAATAGATATAAAAATCCAGAAGAAAATGTAAAAATTGGTTTAGTAGGTAAATATGTAGAGTTAAAAGATGCCTACAAATCAATCATCGAATCATTTATTCATGCTGGAGCAGCCAATAAATGCAAGGTAACTATCGAGTGGATTCACTCAGAAAGTCTTAAAGTAGATAATATAGCAAATAAATTCAAGGGGCTTGATGGGGTTTTAGTAGCCCCAGGGTTCGGAGAACGTGGTATTGAAGGCAAAATTGCGGCTGTAAAATATGTTCGTGAAAACAATATTCCATTCTTCGGTATTTGTTTAGGCATGCAAATGGCTTGTATTGAATTTGCCCGCAACGTAATTGGTTTACCAGAAGCCCATTCAACTGAAATGTGCCCAGAAACACAATTTCCTGTAATTGATTTAATGGAAGAACAAAAAAGTGTTACCGATAAAGGTGGTACAATGCGTTTAGGAGCCTATGGATGTAAAATAAAAGATAAAACGCTTGCTCGTAAAATTTATGGCAAAGCCAATATCAGCGAACGTCATCGCCATCGTTGGGAATTTAACAACAAATACTTAAAAGACTACGAAGCCTCAGGAATGGTAATTTCAGGAATAAATCCAGATAGTGGTTTAGTAGAAATCGTTGAGTTACCGAATCATCCTTATTTTATAGGTGTACAATTTCACCCAGAACTAAAAAGTACGGTGATGAATCCTCATCCACTTTTTGTAAACTTCGTGAAAGCCGCCATCGATTATTCAAAATTGAAAAAATAATCTAGACTTTTGCTCGTTAAATTTCATTATTAAAATGTAAAATTTACTTGCATTATCTAAGAAAATATACCTAATAGCCTTATGACTCAATTGTTTTTTTGATGTTATAAGGCTATTTTATGATTAACGGTCTAAGTGTCAGATACTTGATTAGGATTTATAACTAAACTTTGCGAATTTTGTGAAACAAAACGGCAATCTAATTATTGCCATCATATTTTTTTACGCATTTATAAACTTTAATGGAAAAATTAGTAGATAAAAACCAGCTGATTGGTATCGTGTTGTTGATGTGTATGTGGGCAGGCTACATGTATTTTATGCCACAAACCCCACCCGAACAACCTGCGAAGGTCGCTCAAAAAACAGAGGCTAAAACAATTGCTACCCCAAATGTATCGAATGATACCACTGCACTCAAAGCCGCTTTCGGCGATTTTGCCAGTGCGGCAGTAGGCACAGCTCAAGATATTGTTATCGAAAACCAAGATGCAAAATTTACATTTAACACGCTTGGTGGCTCAATTAAAGAAGCAGTATTGAAGAATTATTCAACGTATGCTGATTTTCAGAAAGGAACTAAAAATCCTTTAGTATTATTTGATAGCAAAAGCTCAAATATGAGTTTGGAAGTACAGACCAATAAAGGGAAAGTAGATTTAAAGAAATTATACTTTACTTCAGACTCAAAGCCAACAATTGTAAAAGAGGGCGACTCAACAAAAGTTTCTTTCCGTTTAAATTTAGGCCAAAATCAATACATTGAGCAAGTTTACACCATCAAAGGCCAAGGCTATACAATAGATTATGACCTCAATTTTGTAGGCGTTGATGCTTTAGTACAAAATCAGCCAGTAAGATTCTTTTGGCAAGATAATTTAAAAGTATTAGAACATGATATTGCTGAAAACCGCAAGTCTGCTCAAATCAACTATTGGAATGCCAAAGAAGATGACTTTGATGATTTAGGTGCAAACTCGGCAGGAAATGCTGATGTGACCCTAGAAGACCCAATCAAATGGTTTTCATTCAAGCAAAAATATTTTGTTACAGGTTTTGTATCAAAAAACCAACCACTTTCAGGAGCGAAGCTTAGAGCATTAACTCCAGAAAATAGCCAAGACGTAGTAAAAACTGTTGAAATTGATGCAAATTTAGCTGTATCAGACCTAAAAACAGGTAAAGGAAATTTCCGCTTCTACTTCGGCCCTAATGATTATGATTTAGTAAAAGTTGTAGCCGATGGTTTCCATCGAAACGTTTACTTGGGTTATGATTTTGTCAAACCTATCAACCGTTTCATTTTCGTACCACTTTTTAAACTTGCTGAATCGTTTATTAGCAACTATGGTTTGTTGATTATCGTAGTAGTATTGGTTCTAAAAACAATCCTTACGCCTTTAATTTACAAATCGTATATTAGTTCCGCTAAAATGCGTATATTGGCTCCTGAGTTGGCCATTATCAAAGAAAAAGTTGGCGATGACCAAGTAAAAATGCAACAAGAGCAAATGAAGCTCTATCAGCAAGTTGGTGTGAATCCGCTTAGTGGTTGTGTACCAATGCTTTTACAAATGCCAATTTTGATGTCGGTGTTTTTCTTGTTCCCGAACATGGTTATGTTCCGTCAGAAAAATTTCTTATGGGCATCCGACCTTTCAACGTATGACTACCCAATTAGTTGGGCAACAAACTTGCCATTGATTGGTAACCACATTAGTTTATTTGTAGTATTAATGACTATTTCAAGTTTAGCATTTACGTATTACAATAATCAAATTACACCTGACCAACCAGGGCCAATTGATATGAAGAAAATGAGCTACGTATTTCCGCTTGTATTTTTCTTTGTATTAAATAGTTTTCCTGCGGCATTAAGTTTTTATTATTTGGTTTCAAACGTAGTGACAATTGCCCAACAACAAATTGTACGTCGCTTCGTTGATGAAGATAAGATTCGTAAAATCTTAGATGAAAACCGAACTAAATTTAAGTCAAACCCACCTAAAAAGGGTAAGTTTGCTCAGTTTATGGAAAATCAGGTAAAAATGGCAGAGGAGAATCGTAAAGGACAAAACGAAGATAAGAAAAAGAAAAAGTAATAACCTCACCCCAAGCCCTCTCTAATAAAAAGAGAGGGCTTTTAAGGGCTTCTAAACAACAATTTAACCTATGAAAAGGTGCTATTGTCTTTTCATTTTTTTGCTCCTATCCAAGGCATTGTTGGCCCAACAAGCTACGCTTTCGGAGAGAGAATATGCCCTAAAATACAAGAAGGCCGTACAACTCTACGCAAGCCAACAATACATTGAGGCACAAAATGAGCTAACTCCACTCACACATCGAAAATATAACAATGCGATGGTGCCATACGCCCATTTCTACCACGCTTTATGTTCTTTCAAACAAAATAAATTCTTCGAATCTAGAGTCTATCTTCGTCAATTATTTGAACGCTATCCAGATTGGGATAAAATTGATGAAGCTTATTATCTATACGCCAATGCCTCCTTTTCTGATAATAATATAGATGAAGGTATGCAATATGTAAATCGGATAACTGCCCCAATTTTTAAGAAAGACCTAGATAATATGCTTTACTATCATTTTAGTAAAGTTTCTGATAGAACGCAACTTAAATTATTGAATCAAAAATTCCCCAACAATCCAATAATTGCTCAGCTTTTAGTTGATAATATTCAAAAAAGCAAAAACGTAAACAAAGAAGATTTAGAACTTTCTGACCGACTTACCAACCGCTTTAGTTTAGGCGAAAACGCTAATTCTGCTAAGAAAAATGCTGCCAAACGCGAAAATAAAGGAGTGGTTAATGTGGCTATTTTATTACCGTTTCGCTTAAATGATTTTGACCCCGCAAAGGCTAATCGTACTAATCAATATATCTATGATTTATATGCTGGTATGAAATTGGCAAAAAGCAAACTCGAATCAGAACAAATAAATGTAAATTTATTAACGTTTGATATTGACCGTGATGCGAACTCGATTTCATCAATAGTAGATGAAAGTCAATTCTCTCAAGTTGATTTACTTATAGGACCGCTTTATCCTGAAGCTAATAAAATTGCTAATAACTATGCAAAATCTAATGATGTAATTCAAGTTCATCCGCTTTCAAACAATCAACAGCTAATCACTAATGAGAAAAATACCTTTCTAGCGTCACCCTCTTTTGAAACACAAGCGGCCAAAGCATTAGAATATGTAAAAAATCAATCAATCGGACGTACGGTAGCTATTTATTTCGGGAATACTCGGAAGGATTCTACATTTGCATATGCCTATCGCGATAAAGCTATTAGTGCAGGAATAGAAGTGATTACAATAAAGAAATTTTTAAACGCTGAAGATATTGATACTCGTCGTAGGCCTAGTCATGTTTTCGTATCTGGGAGTGAAGAAACTTTTGGCGGGAAAATTATTAGTGCTCTAGATAAGAAGAAAATCAACTCACCAATTATTGCCACCTCATCAGCCTTTGATTTTGAAGGAGCATCGTTGAATATATTTAATCGAGACCTTTATTTGATAAAGTTAGATTATGTAAACCGTGATAAAGAAGAAGTAAAAAATTTTAGAAGCATTTACTTTAATGAACAAAATATTGCTCCTTCGTTTTATAGCTACTGGGGTTATGATATATTATTGTTTTATGGAAGAATGCTCCATACAGGTAAAAACTACTTAAGAACTCATCTTAATGCCATTGAATATACGCAAGGCTACACTTTAGATGGATTTGATTATACTAATGGTTCAAACGAAAATCAGATAGTACCTATTATCAAATACCAAGATGGAAAGTTTGTAGAGGTAATGAGATAAAAGAAGGCTGCAATTTAAATTGCAGCCTTTTTAATTATCATTCAAACAACTTATCATACTGATTACCAGATGATTTACTTGATGAACCACTTCCGCCAGAAAGTAATGCTTTTTTATCATCGCCGAGTAATAAGGATACCCCCTCATTCTCCCACTTTTCAAGCATTTTCAAACCATCTTCTTCAAATACACCATTTTGGAGGTCTATCGAATCCATGAAATTCGCTGATACTTCCATGAAACGCTGCATTTCTCCTACTTTTTGACTCACATCATCAGTTATTGATTCCATGGCCATATCAAACATTTGACGTTGGTCTTTATTACCATTCATGATATTCATCGCCGAACGCATCGCTGAATGACTCGCACGGATGGCTTTTCGTTCTTGTTCTTTTACCACTACTTGGTCTTTAATATCTTCAAGCATGATTTCTGAGTTTTCATACATTTTACCCAATACTCTGTAAAGAATTTCCATTTTCTTATACAAATCATCGAGTTTCATATTCGACTCCTGCAAACGGCCTGCTTTACGTGCTTTCAGCACCATCATAGCTTGTTTATCAGTTTCTTTGGCTTTACTCGCCAAGCTTAAATCATTTTGAATTTGTTTCTTATTATTTTCAATAATTGTCTTCAAATTAATCATTTGACCTTTAAGCTTCGAAATCTGTTGATTCATTTTACCAAGATTTCCTTGCAACTCATCGATGTATGTTTTTAGAACGCCGATAGGGTCAATTTGTATAAAAAGTCCTGTAACCCAACGCATGATACTCTTATATATATAAAAAATCAGATTACGCATTTTAGGGTCAAGAATCATGTAAATCAAGGCTGCTAACACAATTAAAATACCTGCTAAATAAAGCGTATTAGAGGCCAAAGTAATTAAAAAGGGTAATGCTTGGTACAATAAATAACCACCACCCAGAGTTAGTCCAGCCGCAAATAACATTCCTGTAGTGCCCTCTGGACGATTCCAAAATGATTTCGGTTTTGTATCTTGTAATTCCATTGTTTTGTTTCCTCCTTGCCCAACAGGAGTTTTATTATTTGATGATTGATAACCATGAAAAGAATGGGCGATTCTCTTTTGGTTTAGGTATTTCTTTGATAATTTACTTTAAATATTTTTTAATTTTCTCTACATCTTCTCCAATCTGTCCTACCAAATCGCTGTAAGTTGCATGAAAATCACTTAAGGTAGTCTCTATTTTCACTACAGCATCAGAAATTTCTGCTTTCATTTTAGACATATCTTCCTGATGTGCTGCTATTTCTTGCGTAAGCTTGGCAATTTGTTCGCCTTTGGCTTTAATGGTAGCATCAAGGTCAGCAATGGCTTTTTCTTTACTTCCAATCTGTTTTTGTCGCTGTTGATTAACCGATTCTTGAAATTTTGCATCTTCCGCTTTTAGGATATTCAGATAAAACTGTGCAGAATCATTCAACTGCTGATTAGAAACTCCCATCGCTTGAGCCGCCGCATAAGCCGAGCTATAACGAGTAGCTTCATCCATTGGCATTTTAGCCAAAGTCTGCAATGACTTTTTGAACTCTAAATAATCAAATCCGGGTTGATTATTCGTTTCCATTGCACCAAAAAGAATCTCGTAAAACTTGTCTGAAACCTTCCCAGTTGCTGCAACTGGAGCAGTTGCAAGAGTGGCTGGAGCTGTCTGTGATGTATTGTTGGCGGTAGGCTTATTGTCAGTCGAATTGACTTGTTGTTCGGCTGGAGTAGTTACGATAAAAAGCCCTTTCAGTTTTGATAAAAAATCGCTCATGGTTGATGTTTTTGATTGTTTAATGATTTCGAAATGTTTTTATTCATCCGAAATACGAAGCAAATTTTTGGGGTTTCCTACATTCCTACAATCCAATTCATGTCATCCAAGGAAAAGATGGTGTCGAATGGTTAAATTTAATGATGATATTTTGGAATTTAATTTTTCTAATGAAAAAAATATATGTTTTTCTTACGAAAACTGTAAATTTGTAAAGCTTCACCCGCTTATTAAATAAAACTATGAAATCCTCGACCATTATCATTGGTGGCCTTAGTATAGCTGTTATAGTTGGCACTATGGCTTTTAGCTTCAATCCGTTTAGTGATGATGTTGACTTTAATACTGAAATCAAGCCAATTCTAAATAAACATTGCGTGGCCTGCCACGGCGGAGTAAAAAAAGCTGCTAATCTAAGCTTTTTATTTCCACACGAGGCACTCAATACGAAAGGAAAATCGGGTAAAATTGCCATTATTCCGGGAGATGCTGAAAATTCAGAATTCTATAAAAGACTCATTTCCAGTGATATTGATGAGCGAATGCCCAAAAATGAAGAACCTCTCAAAACAGAAGAAATCCAATTACTCAAAAAATGGATTGATAATGGAGCTAAATGGGGTGAACATTGGGCATATCAGAAACCTGAAAAACCCGATGTACCTTCAGTTGGCGGATTTTTTGCAAGAATTGGTCTTTTCAAGGACGATGAAACAAGATTTGCCAAAAATGAAATCGACCATTTTGTTTTGGATAAACTAAAAAAAGAAGGACTAACCCATTCGTCAGAAGCAGAAAAAGGGACTTTACTCAGAAGAGTTTATTTAGATTTAACGGGCCTTCCTCCTACAGAAAAACAGCTACAAGAATTTTTGCAAGATGAGTCAGAGAATGCCTACGAAAAAGTAGTTGATAAATTATTATCTTCATCGGCTTATGGTGAAAGATGGGCAGCCATGTGGCTTGATTTAGCCCGCTATGCTGATACTAAAGGTTATGAGCGAGATGTTTACCGAAATATTTGGCGTTATAGAGATTATGTAATAAAAGCTTTCAACGAAGATAAGCCTTTCGACCAATTTACGATTGAACAACTGGCGGGCGATTTATTGCCAAATCCAACTGATAATCAATTAGTTGCCACTGGTTTCCATAGAAATACAATGACCAACGATGAAGGTGGAACAGTAGATGAAGAATTTAGGGTTGCGGCTCAAATCGACCGAGTGAATACCACTTTTGACGTTTGGCAAGGAACAACAATGGCCTGTGTACAATGCCATACCCATCCTTATGACCCTTTCGTACATGAAGAATATTATAAATCAATGGCGTTCTTCAATAATACCCGTGATGAAGATGTGGTGAGCGAAACCCCTTATTTGAGATTTTATAAAAAAGAAGATTCGACCAAAATTCAAGAAATAAAAAGATGGCTTTTGAGTAAAACTTCAACACAAAAAGTCAATGAATTTGAAAAATTCGTAAAGGTTTTAGAACCTAAGTTTAACTCGCATGATATTGAGCAACTTTCACCAGTAACTTCTACCCTTCTCGATGCCAAATATTTAGGTTTACAGCATACTGGTTATGGAAGACTAAAGAACGTAACGCTTACGAACAAAAACCGTATGCTCATGACATTCAATACCGGAAATGAAAAGGGGACACTCCTCATCCGTGACAATGCCTTAAATGGTAAAGTACTGCTAACGATTCCTATTTTTAAAACACGTGATACGGTGATGATTTATAACCTACCAAAATTGGAGGGTAAACATGACTTGTATTTTGTTTTTACAAACCCTAAAACACCGAAAGAATGGTTACAAATTAAATGGGTTGCCTTCCAAGAAACATTTACAGAAACACCTGATTATCAATTATTTGAATCAAAATACAAAGAAATACTAAATGCTAAAGCAGATTACAGTCCGATTTTAATTGAAGGAAGTGGTGATTTAGCCAGAAAACAACATATTTTTGAAAGAGGCAATTGGCTTGTAAAGGGGAAAGAAGTGAAACCTGATGTACCAAAATACCTATCACCAATGCCTAAAGATTATCCTAAAAATCGTTTAGGATTTGCCAAATGGCTGGTAGATGGCCGAAACCCGCTTACCTCAAGAGTCATAGTAAACCGTTTTTGGGAACAACTTTTTGGGGCAGGAATTGTGGAAACAGTCGAAGATTTTGGAACACAAGGCTTTTCACCTACACACCCTGAACTACTCGATTATTTGGCTATAACATTTCAAGAAGATATGAAATGGAGTGTCAAGAAACTCTTAAAAATGATGGTAATGTCAGGTACATATAGACAGTCTTCGGAAGTAACACCAAATTTACTTGAAAAAGACCCAAGCAATAAGCTTTTGGCTAGAGGACCCAGAATCCGCCTAACTGCCGAACAAGTACGCGACCAAGCATTACTAGTAAGTGGCTTACTTTCTAAGAAAATGTACGGTAAAAGTGTTATGCCATACCAGCCCGATGGACTTTGGCAATCGCCTTGGAGTGGAGAATCTTGGAATACTTCCAATGGCGAAGATAAACATCGCCGAGCAATTTATACATTTTGGAAACGAACTTCTCCTTACCCTTCAATGATGTCGTTTGATGCACCAACACGCGAGTTTTGTCAATCAAGGAGATTAAGAACCAATACGCCTTTACAAGCACTTGTTACTCTCAACGACCCAGTTTATGTTGAAGCGGCTCAAGAATTGGCTAAAAGTATGATAAAGAAAGGGAAAAGTCCCGAACAACAAATTCAAGCGGGTTTTAATACCATCATGATGCGAGATATTGATGGTAAAGAATTAGAGATTTTGACTAAACTTTATCGCCAAACCGAGCAACTATATAAGAAAAATCCAATTGAAGCCTATAAATTCTTTGGACGCTCAGATACCTCCCCTTCATTAGCGGCAATGGCAGTAACCGCCAATGCTATGATGAATTTAGATGAGGTAGTAACGAAGGAGTAAGATTTCTACTAAAATTCATTGCCGTTTACTTTAGCTGACGGATAATAGTAAAATTAAAATCGTTCCAAATTTAGACCAAGACATTTGACTAAAATCTATTCATTGGTCTCATTTTCAACCGTAAGCTAAAGCAGACAGCAATCAATGATAAACTTAGTCTCATAATCAATTTCTATTATTGATAAATTAGCTTTTATATTTCAGATTGAATTAGTGGTGAAACATAAATAGCTTATCAAACAAACATTTGCTACGATGGTCGATGAAAAAGAATTAATTGTCTTAGATATTCCTGATGAATATCAATTTATGAGCGAAGAATTAGTAGATTTAATCAAACTTTAGGTTTTGCCCTATTTATAAAATTCGTACATTTAAAATTCAATCTATATAATACCTACGACAAACTATGGAAAGAAGAGAATTTCTTCAAAAAGGTGCATTAGCATTGGCTGGCACTGCCGCTTTTTCAAGCGATTTATTTGCCAACAAAAAAGCAAAACATGTGGTGGGTGTCCAACTCTATTCAATTAGAGAGGACATGAAAAAAGACCCACTTGGTAGTTTAAAGAAATTGGCTGAAATGGGCTATACCCACGTAGAACATGCCAATTATATCGACCGTAAATTTTATGGTTATACTGCTAAAGAATTCCGTAAAATCTTAGATGACTTAGGCCTAAAAATGCCAAGTGGTCATACCGTAATGGGCAAGCAACACTGGGATGAAGGTAAAGGTGAATTTACTGACCTTTGGAAATATACAATAGAAGATGCTGCCATTTGCGGACAAAAATATGTCGTTAGTCCTTGGTTAGATGTAAGCTTACGCAAAAATTTCGATGATTTGAAACGCTTCATGGAGGTGTTTAATAAATCTGGTGAATTGTGTAAAAAATCAGGAATGAAATTTGGTTATCACAACCATGATTTTGAATTTAGCTTGAAGTTGAGTAGTGTAAAAGTGTATGACATTATGCTTCAAAATACCGACCCAAGTTTAGTGGCTCAACAATTGGATATTGGTAATATGTATGGTGGTGGTGGACGTGCCGCTGAATTATTGAAACAATATCCGGGCAGATTTGAATTGATGCACGTGAAAGACGAAATCAAGAGCGAAAAAGAACATGGCGGTTGGGAAAGTGCGATTCTCGGAACAGGCGTAATCGGTGTGAAAGAAATTATTGATATGGGTAAAAAATCGGGAGGTACAACTCAATTTATCATTGAACAAGAATCTTATCAAGGCAAAGCTCCATTAGATTGTATGAAAGAAGATTTAGCAATCATGAAAAAATGGGGATATTGATCAAGCATAAATTTAAACAAAGCCAATAAACTTTAGTTTAATGATAAAGTACACAAAGTAACCCTTTGTGTACTTTGTGTTTTTAATCGAATATTAAACCAAAATTTATGAAATATTTTAGTTTTAGTAATGGTGATAAAATCCCTGCATTAGGCTTGGGCACATGGAAATCGGCCAAAGGAGAAGTTTATAAAGCGGTTCGAGAAGCCATAACGATTGGTTACAGACATTTTGACTGTGCTTTTATCTATGGCAATGAAGCAGAAATTGGTCAAGCTTTTGCCGATGCCATACAAAATGGAGAAGTTACGAGAGAAGAACTTTGGATAACTTCAAAACTTTGGAATAATAGACACAGAAAAGAAGATATTCAAGGAGCTATCGAAATTACGCTTCGTGATTTACAGTTGGATTATCTCGACCTGTATCTGATACACTGGCCAATTGTACTCAGAAATGATATTGATTATCCTCAAAACGGAGAGCACTTGGTAAGTCTCAACGAAGTTTCACTCACAGAAACTTGGATAGGAATGATTGATTTGCAAACCAAAGGCTTAACCAAGCACATTGGTGTTTCAAATTTTAGTATCAAGAAAATTAAACAAATTACCGACGATACTGGAGTTTGCCCAGAAGTTTTACAGCTTGAACTTCACCCATTTCTCCAACAAAAAGCTATTCTAAATTTTGCTAACGAAAATAATATCTTCCTTACTGGCTATTGTCCACTTGGTTCGGCAGATAGACCTGCCAGTAGGATTTCAGTGGGAGAACCAAAACTATTTGAGAATCAAACAATCATCTCTATTGCTTCCGAAATTGGTTGCTCACCGGCACAGGTAATGCTTGCATGGGCCGTTTGTAGAGGAACTTCAGTTATTCCTAAATCGGTTAATCCTCAACGTTTAGCTGAAAATTTAGCCGCTGCTGATATTGAACTCAACACTGCCCAGTTGGCAGCTATGAGCGATTTAGATAAACATTATCGCTATATCAAAGGAGATTTCTGGTGTTTAGCAGGAAGTGACTACACCGTGGCAAATCTTTGGGATGAGTAATAAAACAAGAGTCATCCGTAATTTTGAAATAAACATCACTGATTTAAGTTTTGTGCTTATAATTCTGGATGACTCCTGCTTCTATGAAGTCTCTTACTTGACCAACTTTCTGTAAAGTTCGGTCTTTGAAGGGTCAACTGCCGATAATAATTGAAATGCTTTTTGTTTTTCGTCTTTGGTTGCTTCAGAAAAGATGTTTACCAATTCTTGGTTTTTAGCGTTCAAAAAACTCGTTATTAATACCGAATTAGCCTTTAATTGTTGCATAGTTTTGATTGAAGAGAGCATATCCATCACCTGCTTCCGTCCACCAACGGGGTCGGTAGTAAAGTTATCTAAAGCCAAACGATGATAATTATACATACCATCTCTGAATGGAGCTAATTGTTGATTTTGCAAGTTTTCTACCAACCAATAACGATTACGTTGGTCACCCGATTGTTCCCAACCACTCTGCCCAGCACTCGCTGCTAAATTGGCGATGTTATAAGCACGTGTTAAATATGGATTTCCCCCTAATTTACCGAATGAATCATAATCAACTGTTAGAGCAATTAATGAATAAAATCCTAAAATTGAGGTGAGGTTATTTGTAAAATTCAACTCATTAAAATTCATTTGTCGGTCTTCTGGTGTAAACGAAACATTGAAGTTTCGGTCAACGTAACTTAAAAGGATTGTCTCATAAGTAGTATTAAACACTGGACGAATGACCTGAAATTGGGCATTACCTTGATAGACATTTTGTTGAGGCGACTTCGTAAATGTAATAATCAAATTACATTTAATTCGCTCTTCTTGGCTATAAATATCGTTTGTCCATCTTTTACCATTCATAAAATCGCTGATTGCAGTTTTCATATCTACAAAAACCTGTTTTTCAGCCGACTGTTGAGATTGCAACTGGTCAGACACAATAGTTACATTACAATTCAGTTCTTGGGCAATACTTCCCGTAAAACTTGCCATTAAGGCCCAAAATATTAGTTTTTTCATTGAATTTTTAAACAGATTATCGCTAAATTACTCGAATTTCACTATAATTTTTGTAATATGGTTGCGATAATATCTTGTGCTACTTCCTTTTTAGATTTTAGTTCAAAATCATATATATTACCTTCACGGTCAATGATTTTTATTTTGTTTGTATCATAACGAAATCCAGCTCCACTATCTTGTAAAGAATTTAAAACAACGAAATCAAAATTCTTACGTTCGAGTTTTCCTTTGGCATTTTCAAACTCATTATCTGTTTCAAGAGCAAAGCCTACAATTATCTGACCAGCTTTTTTTTGCATACCTAATGTTGCAGCTATGTCGGTAGTTTTTGTAAGTTCGATATTGAAAACATCTTCCTTTTTCTTGATTTTTTTGTCGGCTACGTGAAGCGGTGTATAATCAGCCACGGCCGCCGAAAGTATTATAATTTCACTTTCTGCAAAATATTTAGTGGTTGCTTCAAACATCTGCTGAGCCGATTGTGCTTTTTCAAGTTTTACTCCTTTGGGTGCTGGAATAGCAACTGGCCCACTCACAAGGGTTACATCAGCACCTGCCATTTCAAAAGCTTCGGCAATCGCAAACCCCATTTTACCAGAAGAATGATTACTAATAAATCGAACAGGGTCAATTGGTTCTTGAGTAGGACCTGCTGTAATAAGTACTTTTTTGCCTTTCAAAATAGCAATTCCTGCAAAATAGCGACTAAGTTCATGTACAATTTGCTCTGGTTCTGCTAATCGGCCTTCTCCAACCAAACCACTTGCTAATTCTCCGAACTCTGCATTAATAATTTGATTACCATAAGATTCAAGCTTCTTTAAATTCTCAAGCGTACTCTGGTGTTTGTACATATCTAAATCCATTGCTGGAGCAAAAAACACTTTGCACTTAGCAGATAAATACGTGGCTATCAATAAATTATCAGCGATTCCGTGGGCACATTTTGCTAAAGTATTCGCCGAAGCGGGAGCAATAATCATTACATCGGCCCACAAACCTAACTCTACATGGTTATTCCATTCACCAGTATTACCTTTTGTAAAACTGGATAAAACTGGTTTTTTTGAGAGTGTAGATAAAGTTAGCGGTGTGATAAAATCTTTGGCAGCTTCGGTCATGATTACTTTTACTTCTGCACCTTCTTTTACCAAAAGTCTCACCAATAAAGCAGATTTATACGCAGCGATGCTTCCCGATACTCCTAATATGACTTTTTTGTTTTTTAAGCTCAATTTCTTTAAAAGTTTAATGTTTTTTTACTGGCATAGTTTTTTTGACTTTATAAAAGCTACACAAAAGTGTAATATTTTCGAAATAAAATCAAAAAGTTCATGCGAAGAGCGGTTATTCTTCGTTAAAAATACGTATTTTGAGTTAAATTTGTGTTGATGAAACGATTGCTCCACATAATAGGATGGATATTAGTTGGGATTTTTCTTCTCGTCGGTGGAATATTTTTATATTTGCAATCACCTACTGGGCAAGATTTTCTGACGAAAGAAATCGTTTCGTACTTACGAAACAAACTTCAGACAAAAGTTGAAATTGGAAAGGTTCGTTTTGATATCCCCGACTGGATTTCTCTCGAAAATGTCTATATCGAAGACCTAAGTAAAGACACATTAGTTTCAGGAAAACGGCTTTATCTTGACATCGACATGATGGCGTTGCTCAGCAATGAAGCAAATATTAATCAAATTGAACTTGAAGGCATTAGATTAAAGTTAAACCGAACGCTGCCCGATACCACTTTCAATTTTAGCTTTATATTAAAAGCCTTCGATTCTGGGAATACAGGTACTAAAGCAACTCCGTTTAATATGGGTATGCGGAAAGTCAAACTCACAAACGTACACCTTACCTACAAAGATGCAGTTATAGGCACCGATGCCGATGTGAATATTGGCAAGTTCGAAAGCAGTTTCGATAAATTTAGCCTTCTTAAATCTCAATATCATTTAGGTAATGCAAATGCAGAAAATACCTCATTCATTGTCAATCTTTACGAACCTGCCCAGAAATCGTCTCCAGCAGATACCCAAACAAAATTAGTTGCTGATACTTTAGACATTAATTTTCGAAAACTTAATTTAAAAAATATCAATTGGTTATTCTCAAGTAAAACTGATGGAATCAAGAGTGGAGGAAATATTGATTTAATAAAAGTAGAGGGTAAAAAGATATATTTATCGAGTCAGCAAATTTCATTGTCTAAAATTTCTATCAATAATGCCGTTGCTTTTGTTGAATTTGAAAAGAAAGTCCAAGTTGAAAATCCAAGCAAAACTCCATCAGATTCGGCAATATCTAAACCATGGATTGTAAATCTTGGTGAATTCGCTGTAAAAAATACTAATATTCGTTACGATGATAATAATGCAGCAAGGCAAACGAAAGGCCTTGACCCCTCCCATATAAATCTTTCAGGGATAGACCTTCAACTGAACAAATTTATCTTCAGTGACCAACAAATTTCAGGTGAATTAAAAAATTCTACCTTTAAAGAACAAAGCGGTCTGTGGCTTCAAAATATCTCTTCAAATTTTAGCTATACCAACAAAGCCATAACATTAAAAAAATTACTTATTAAAACCCCTCATACGCTTCTTCAAAACGAACTACAAATGCAATATGGCTCTATTGAAGATTTCAGTAAAAACTTGGGAAACATCGGTATCAAGCTCAATTTAAAACAAAGCCAAATTGCAATCAGTGATTTATTGACTTTAGTTCCTGATTTAGCTAATAATCAAGCTTTTAAGAAAAAAGACAACGAAATAATCAAAGCCGATGGGATAATTAGTGGTAAAGTAAATGACCTTGACATTTCAAAAATGGTGGTTGAAGGATTTGGGGAAGCTCGTTTACAGGCAAAAGGTAAAATTAAAGGTTTGCCAAATACTGATAAACTAGCCGTCGATATTGAATTAGGAGAATTAAGCCTAACAAAAAATGATATTCTGAGAGTAGCCGGCGATAGTACGATTCCTAAAAGTATTGAACTCCCACAATTTGTGCGTTTAGAAGGAAAAATTAAAGGTGGAATACAAAACCTTCAACTCGATGCTTCATTAGATTCGGATTTAGGAGGAGGTGCATTTAAAGGCATATTGAAAAACATTACTGCCGATAAAAATCAAAGCTATGATGGTCGAATCATCCTTCAAGAGTTTGACTTTGGAAAACTTACTAAACAACCCGAAAACGTAGGTAAACTTACGCTCGATGCAACTGTTAAAGGCAATGGTTTCGACCCTAAAACAATGAATGCAATCATTGATGGTACAGCACAAAAAGCCGTTATCAAAGGTTATGAGTATAATAATTTAAGCATTAAGGGTTCGGTAAAAGATAAAATAGCCAATTTTAATGCTTCGCTCAAAGATGAAAATGCTAAAATTGTTCTAAATACACGAGTCAACTTAACAGAAGAGTACCCTGCTATTCAAGGAAGTGTCAATATTGCAGAACTTGATTTAAAAAAACTCAATCTTTACACAGAACCACTACGAATCAAAGGCGATATTCAAATGAATATGTCGTCAACAAACCCAGAAAATCCTTTGGGTCAAATCTCGATTCATAACGCAATCATAGAAAAAAATGGCAAGAATATTCCTTTAGATGCTATCGACTTTGACATTCGCAATACGAATGGCCAAAGGGATATCACGCTTATATCTCCATTTTTAAATGCTCAAATTGATGGACAGTTCATTTATACGCAATTAAGTGATATTCTTTTCACGGAAGTCAATAAATACTTCACATTGCCCGATATTTCTTATAAGCCAATTACAACACCCTACAATTTCAGTATCAATGCCAAGCTTAACAATCACCCAATTATTAAGAGTTTTGTAGATGGTATAAGCCAATTAGATACTATTAGTTTTCAGGCTCAGATAAATAATTTAAAAGATACGACGCTTCAAGCCAATCTTTTTATTCCCAAAGTAGCATACGATACTTCAAGTGTAGAAAATGCTCGATTTAAGATTATTGGAGCCAATAATAAAGGTGAATACGAAGGAAATGTCGCTCAATTAATTTATGGTGATTATCGTTTTCGAAGAATTTTTATTAGAGGAAAAGTAGCAGATAATATACTGGGAATCAATCTCCTGACGAAAGATTCGCTCAACAATAATCGTTATGGTTTGGGAGCAAATCTTCGTTCTATTGATAAAAAGCTAAGATTATATTTAGCCGAAAAAGGCACATTGATCGACTATAAACCATGGGAAACAGATTCAAGTGGGTATTTGGAATATAGCTCCAAAGGTATTTACACGAATAACCTAAGGCTTATGCAAGGCAAGCAAAGCATTGCAATTAACAGCCAAAGTATAGAACCAAATTCTCCATTGAATATAAAAATTGATAGCCTTGAAATTAAGCCATTTGTAACCATTGCCACCCAAGATTCAAGCCTAGCAGGCGGAAAACTCAACGGAATTTTTATATTAACAGACTATACGAATTCGCCAGAATTTACGGGTGATTTAGGAATTAAGAACTTTGTCTTTACTCAAATCCCGATTGGTGACTTAAAGGTAAATGCCGCCAACGAAACTTCTGGAAAAATCAATGTTTTAGCTTCTATTTTAAATAATAATAATGATATAAAAGTCAATGGAAGCTATTTCTTAAAGCAAAAGAAACCGCTTGATTTTAAAATAAATATTCAAAGAATCGGGGCAAAAACCGTTGAAGCCTTTAGTTTTGGTCAACTTAAAAATGCCCGTGGAAATTTGAAAGGTTTACTTTCACTTAGGGGCGAACCAAGTAAACCTACACTCGATGGGCAAATTAAATTCGATACCGTTTCGTTTAGTCTCACTCAACTAGGGGCTATTTATCGAATCCAAAATCAGGCAATGGCTTTTAATAATTCTGTCATTAATTTCAATAAATTCATAATTGCCGATTCGCTTGGGCAAAAAATGAATGTTAATGGTACGCTTTCGCTGCAAAACATTCCAGATTTTAATTACAAACTAAATATCGACACCAAGAACTTCATGGTGTTAAATGGTAGTAGAAAAGATAATGATTTCTTTTATGGAAAAGCATTCGTAGATGCAAACCTCAACATCAAAGGTGCAGGTACAAAACCAGCAGTTGAAGGGAGCGTTAAAGTGAAGCAAGGAAGCGATATTACAGTACTTCTCCCCGACCGAGAAATAGATAAAGCCGAAACTGACGGTATTGTTGAATTTGTCAACCTCAAAAATTCAAAAGTTGAGGAAAAAGAAAAAACTGATTCAGTTGCAACAACAACTACCTACGATTTTGTAGAAGAAATTTCACTCAATGTTGAAGTAGATGACAAGTCTCAATTAACAATAATCGTTGACGAACTCAATGGCGATAATATTAAAGTTAAAGGGAATGCACAGCTCAACACGGGTATTACACCTAATGGACAACCTTATGTACTTGGCCTTTATGAACTAAATTCTGGAAGCTACGACTTATCGTTTCAGTTTTTGAAAAAAGAATTTAACATCAAAAAAGGTAGCACACTCCTATGGACAGGCGACCCAATGCAGGCCCAAGTTGATATTACAGCAGTATATAAAATTGAAGCGGAGGTACCTCGAACTCCAACCAGTACCAAAGTGGTTGGCAAAATACCTTTAGAGGTACAATTATCAATGAGTGGAAATTTATCAAATCCTACGATTGATTTCAAAATTGAAGTAGCAGAAAATGCCCCTTCAGAAGCTATCACTGAAATTGAAAAAGATGGTTATCTCAAAAACCTCTCTCAAAATCCAGTTGATATGAACAAGCAAGTATTTGCTTTGCTTGTTTTAAATAAGTTTTTGGGTGAACAATCAAGCGATTTTTTCTCAGGCATTAATCCAGAAGCCATTGCCCGACAAAGTGTTAGTAAATTATTAACCGACCAACTTAATCTTTTAGCTGGTGATTTAATTAAGGGCATTAAACTTGATTTTAACCTCAACTCAACTTCATTCAACACAGATGCGGGTAATAAGGCTCGTACAGATTTGAATGTGGGTTTAAGCAAGGCATTCTTAAACGACCGCCTAAAAATTGCTATCGGTAGAAATTTCCAGCTTGAAAATACAACTGGTTCAACGGCCGCTTCAACTGAAATTGTCGATAATATCGCCCTAAATTATAGTTTAAGTAAAGATGGCCGCTATTTATTTAGTGCTTATCGTAAAAACCAATATCAAGCGATTCTTGATGGCTTTGTAGTAGAAACGGGCGTAGCATTCACACTAACGCTCGACTATGAGTATTTTAAAGAACTATTTGAAAAGAAGAAATGAGAACAAAGCAGATAGAAAATAACTTTGTAAAAAAGCCCAAAAACATATTCTTTTATACTAAAAGTATATGTTTTTGGGGACTTATTTTCTTGCTTTCTTCTTGTTCGGTGAATAAATATATTCCCGAAGGCGAAAGTCTTTATACAGGTGCTAAAGTAAAAACGATTGCCGATTCGAGCCTCAATAGCAAACAAGTTAAATTTCTGAATGAGCAATTAATAACCATCATTCGGCCAGTGCCGAATAGCACCATCATGGGTTTTCCTTACAAATTATGGCTTTATTCAGTTATTGGAAAACCCAAATCAGAGAAAGGTTTTCGTCAGTGGTTTAGAAAACGTTTTGGTGAAGCCCCTGTATTGGCCAGTAAAAGAGCCGTGACAATTAACACCGATATTATTAGTAATTATCTCAACAATGAAGGTTATTTTCGTTCAACGGCTACTGGAGAGTTAGTAATCAAAGGAAAGAAATCTGAAGCTGTCTATATAGCCCATGTAAAACCACGCTACACCATTGATAAAGTTGAATTTGTAAAGAAAGATAGTTCCATCTTTTCTCTAAATCTGCTAAAAACTAAGGAAAATAGTCTATTAAAAGTTGGTGAGCCTTATCGCTTTGAGCTAGTTAAGTTGGAAAGAGATCGCATTGATAAAGTGCTAAAGACCAATGGCTATTACTATTTTCGTCCAGACTTCTTAATTGTAAAAGCAGATACCAATCAAAACAAGTGTAAAGTTGATTTATACGTCGAACTAAAGCCTAATATTCTTCAAACTTCGCTCAAACAATATTCGATTAAAGATATACAAGTGTACATTGATACGCCCGATAGTTCTGGGAAATTGATACAAATTCGTAAAGGTTTAAAAGTTTTCCAACCAAAATATTCTTATAATCCAAAAGTATTTAACGATGCCATTGGCTTCAGAAGTGGCCGATTATACAGTAGCCAAACACACGATGCTTCTCTTTCGAGATTGATAAATTTGCGAAATTTCAAATTCGTAAAAAATCGCTTTGAAATGGTCAATCGTTCGGATTCAGCACAAATAAATGTAATCTATGACCTAACCTCGCTTAAAAAGAAATCTTTGCAGGCGGAAACAAACTTCCTAACTCGCTCAAATAATTTGGCGGGGACGCAGTTAGGTATCAACTGGCTAAATAGAAACCTATTTAAAAGAGCCGAAATTCTTAAATTAGGTATCAATACTGGTTATGACTTTCAGTTGGCTAGTAAACAGCTAAATACTCAACTAAACAATTACTTCAGAATTGCTGGTGATGCTGACCTGACATTTCCGAGATTTCTTTTACCGTTCTATCAAGTTCGTGCTGGTAGGAATCAAGCTTTGCCTAAAACCAATATCAATATCGGATACGAAAGATTAGTACAAAAAGGGGTAGGTATCAATATTGACAGCTCGAAATATAGATATAATCAATATACCATCACTTCCCTCCGAGGTTCAATAAGTTATAGCCTTCGCAAGAGTGCTGCCATTGAACATAATTTTTCACCTTTATCTATAAATCTTATCAGACCCAAAAATATCAGTGAAGAATTTGTCAATAAAATTTTTAATAGTACAAATATTCAAGATTTACTTCGTTATGACCAAATCTTAAATACTCGGTTAATTTTAGGTGGGCAATATAACATTGTTTATACACCCGTACAACCCATTGGAAGCAGGCATTATTTTTATCTGAATGCTGGGGTAGATATGGCGGGAAATATGTCGGGCTTGGTCCGAAAAAAATTGGAAGATGGTTCTAAGCGAATACTCAATACAGTTTTTGAACAATATGTTCGTTTCGACCTTGAAACACGTTATTACCTTGACCTCTCCCCTAGCATTCGTTGGGCTAATAGAGCCATTTTAGGTTATGGATTTTCTTATGGAAATTCAAAAAGTTTACCCAATCAAGTTAAGCAATATTCGATTGGCGGAAGCAATAGTATTAGAGCGTTCAGAGCTAGGTCTATTGGACCCGGAGATTTTAATATAACGGGGGATAGTACGGCCATTTTTACTAATGCCTATGGCGATGTAAAGCTTGAGTTAAATAGCGAACTTCGTATAAAATTCAGTCAAATCATTAATTTAGCCGCCTTTGTTGATGCAGGAAATATATGGATGGCCAAATATAATGAAGCCTTGGGTTATCCAACCAGTAGTACTTTTGGAAAAGATTTTTATAAACAATTAGCCGTAGGGGGAGGATTGGGACTTCGACTTGACTTTACTTATGTAAAACTCCGACTCGACCTTGCTACGCCTTTTCGTAAGCCTTGGTTAGCGGAAAAAGAACGTTGGGTCATTCAAGAAATCAAACCATTTGAAAGAGCTTGGCGTAAGCAAAACTTAATTTTAAATATTGCGGTAGATTATCCGTTTTAAGAATTACCTTAAACCAAAAAAGCAGCCAGAGTTTTCTGACTGCTTGAGTATTTTAATCGAAAGCTTTAGACCTACTTTCTTAGATTATTCAGCATCTTTAAAGCGATACTCAACCTTATCTTCAAAGAACTCTTCTAAAGAAACTGAAGTTGGTTTTGGTTGACGCTCATAGAATTTAGAAATTTCGATTTGCTCACGGTTTTCAAAAATTTCTTCCAAATTGTCGATATTTGAAGCAAATTCACCCAATTTCTGAGTCAATTCTTCTTTAGTTTTAACTGCAATTTGGCGAGCTCTTTGAGAAGCAACATATACAGACTCATAAATATTGCCTGTCTTTGCTGCAAGTTTATCTACATCTCTTGCAATGATTGAAGGATTTACTGCCATATTCTTTGTGTTTTCTCTTCTATCTTCCAGAAGAGTTTATTTTTTGATGTAATACTAATCTATTTTCAAATAACCAAAATCGGGAGATTATGGTTTGCTATCGCCTGGTTTTTCTTCTTTTTTAGAGGCTTCTTCTTTTTCTTTGGCTACTCTCGCCGCTTCTTTGGCTTTCAATTCTTTCACTTCCTGCTCATACTTAACTGCTTTTTCTAATCCTTTTGTTGAGCCTTCGTAAATCTTTTCAGCCTGTTTTAAATATTTACTCTTCGGGAATTTATCAACAAATTCCTCTTGAAATTTCAAAGCATCAGTAAAACGTTCTTTTTGTTTATTCTCAAAACTAACGCTTGCTAAATCATACTGCGATTGAACTTTCAAGAATGATAATTCTTCGATATATTCAGAATCAGGAAAATCCTTTTGAAAATTATCAATGGCAACAACTGCTGCTTTGAAATTAGCAATTGTTACTCCACTAGTTTTGTAATAAAGCTTAGCTTTTTCGTAAGCTTTCTGCTCTAAACGATGACGTAAATCCTTTAAATCTGCTACACAGTTTTCGGCATATTTACTATCTGGGAATGAATTAATAAATGTCTGTAAAGCGTCGATGGCCGTTATTGTACTCGACTGGTCGAGGTTAAAATTAGGGGCATCTTTATACATCGAATTTGCATACATATAAAATGCTTCTTCAGCTTTGGGGCTATTGGCATAAGTAGCATAAAAGCTCTTAAACAAATAAGCACTCATGCTGTATTGTCTTTGCTGGTATTGTGAATAAGCATTATAAAACTGTGCTATTTCGGCAAGTGAGTCACCTTTGAGCAAAGGAACAATTTCTTCAAAAAGAGTGCCTGCTTTATAGTAGTCACCTTTCTTGTAGTATTCGTTCGCAGCTTTGTATTTTTCGTCGGTAGTACCTTTCTTTTGAAGTTTCATGAACTTGCTCGAACAAGCAGAAAGTAACAAAATACTTACAAACAATAGGGCGATATGTGGTCTTTTCAAAAACATGGGTGCAAAGATAATAAAAATGCTACGTTTTTGTAACGAATTTTACAGCTTAATTATTTCTAAAATGCAAAAGATAAGCAATTTTTAGTTTATTGAGGCCAATTCTACCGATACTTGCATCTCATTCAAATATACAAATCCAAAATGTGTAGCAAAAGCTACATCACTTGCATCACGACCATGAGCCAAAACTAATCGATTTCCTTTGGGTTCAGGCTGGGTGGCATCAAAAGTGTACCATTGATTTTCGAGGTACACCTCATACCATGCATGTAAATCCATCGGCTCAAGTTGGTACAAATAGCCCACTACCATTCGAGCTGGAATATTAATAGCACGGCAAAGTGAAATGCCTAAATGAGAAAAATCACGGCAAACCCCCACCCCACTCTGATTTACACTACACGCCGTAGATGAGGAATTACTAAACCCATATTGATAGCTAATATTATTGTAAACCCATTCACGTATGGCTTCAGCTTTTTGGTATCCCGTTTGGTACTCTTGGGTAATTTCTACTGCCATACTCAAAAAAAGGTCAGATTCACAATAGCGGCTCGGTAAAAGATAAATTAAAGTTTCTTCGGGTAAGTTTTCAACTGGAATTATCTCAGCATCGAAGTTTACATCAACAGACTCATTTGTTTCAGCTATTACAATCGATTCAACTTGAAAATCGCCAATTGGACTCAAAAATCGTTGGCAAGCATTTCCAAATGAATCAACATATTCGGTTAAATTAATCGCAGGAGAGAGTTGAAAAGTTTCTTCGATAATTTGTTGCCCAATACCGCTTTTCGGGCGAAGCATCATAATGAACGGAACATTATTTGGTGCATTGTATTTGAGTTGACAAATAGTTTTCACTCTCATGTTGAAAGGCTTTTTTCTTAAAAGTAGCTTATTTTTATGATAAGTAAAACCAAAACTAATATTCGGCCTAAATTCATTAGAATTATACAGTTTTATGTTAAATTATTATTAATTTCTTGAATTTCACGCCATTTTTAACTTATTTCGCAGAATACATTTTGTTGTCGAGCGATGGAAGATAGTACCAAAAATACTCCAAATGATAAAGGCTCTAAAAGTAGCCTTTTTTCTTTTCTGAACGGTTTAGTACCTAATAATAAAACTACCGAAAATAAAGGAATCTCTGAAGATTCTAAGATAAATCGGTATGCAGATAGTATCGAACAATCTAACTATCTCAGCCGAGATTTAAGTTGGCTTAAATTCAATGAGCGTGTACTCGACCAAGCACGTGAAAAAGACTTAAATTTATTTGAACGACTGAAGTTTCTAGCCATTACGGCTTCAAATCTAGATGAGTTCTTCACGATTCGTTTGGGTAGTTTGTATAATTATTTGGATTTCAATAAAGAAAGAATTGATTATTCGGGTCTGCGTGAAATACCTTTTAGAAAAGCATTGATGCTCTCGGTTAAGCAATTTTGCCAAGAACAAGACCGTGTTTTTAAAGAAGAACTTGTACCAAAATTTGCAGAATACAAGTTTAGAATCATTAAAATCAATGATTTAACTCCACATGAACTAGAAGAGGCAATAGCATATTTCGATAATACTATTTATCCGATGCTTACGCCTATGCTCTTCGACCATACACACGCTTTTCCAGTACTTATTGCCAAAACGCTCATTTTTGGGGTGGTGACAGATGCCACACGCTCAACACTTTTCCCAGAAGATAGCGAAAACAAAAAACTTTCTTTTGTACAAATTCCGAGCAATTTACCACGCTTTTATACCATTGAGCGAGGTGAAGAAGTATTGTTTTTACCGATTGAAGAAATTGTCAGACACGAGATAAAAAAACTGTACCGTAATGTAGAAATACAATCGGTTAATCTATTTCGAATAGTGCGAAATGGAGATTTCACCCTTGAAGAGTCTGATGATATTGACTCTGATTTCATTGACGAAATTAAGCAAAAAATTAAAAGTCGCCGTTTAGGAAGAGTTGTTCACATGGAAATTGAACCAAACTCAAATGAATGGATGCTCACAATTTTGCAAAAACGCTTTGAAATTGATAAATACAATATATTTTTCGATGAATACCTAATTGATTATACTTGTTTATGGCAAATCATTCGCCATCCTGAGTTTCAAGAAGATATTAGCCCTGTTCATCCACCGATTACGCCCGCGAGACTTAAAGATAAAAACTCGGATATTTTTGAGGTAATTCGAGAAAAAGACATATTACTGCATCATCCGTATAATAATTTTGAACCGGTACTCCAGCTCATCGAACAGGCTGCCGAAGACCCTGATGTATTGGCTATTAAACTAACCATTTATCGTTTAGCCAAACGCTCTCGTGTGACGCAGGCTTTGCTAAAAGCGGCAGAAAATGGCAAGCACGTTTCAGTGCTTTTCGAGATAAAAGCACGCTTTGATGAAGAAAATAATATCAGAGAGGCTGACCGCCTGCAAAGAGCGGGTTGCTTTGTAATTTATGGAATTGGTTGGTATAAAACCCATACCAAATTGATGCTCATCGTAAGAAAAGAGGGAAATAAAGTCACCCAATATGCTCACTTGGCCAGTGGCAACTATAATGAAGATACCGCTCGTCTTTATACAGATATTGGGATTCTCACAAGTAATCCAAACTATACAAGGGATATCTCAGAATTCTTCAATGTAATTACAGGACATTCTCAGCCTGCTGAGTATAATAATCTCATTACTTCTCCACGTGATATGCGTGATAAACTTATTGAGATGATTAGAAATGAAGCAGAAAATGCTAAAAAAGGATTACCAAGCGGAATTTGCATCAAACTCAATTCAATGGAAGACCAAAGAATTATTGATGAGATGTATAAAGCATCTCAAGCTGGTGTAAAAATCAAATTAATTATCCGTGGAATTTGCTGCTTACGTCCGGGAAGAAAAGGATTAAGTGAAAATATTACAGTTCGTTCAATTGTTGGACTTTTCCTCGAGCACGCACGTATTTTTTACTTCCACAACAATAATAATCCTAAGATTTATGGTGGAAGTGCTGATATTATGGTGCGTAGTTTTGATAAACGCATAGAATCACTGTTTGAAATTGTAGATTCAGATATTAAATATCAAATGATGCATATTCTTGATTATAACCTCCGTGATAATGTCAATGCCTATGAGCTGCAAGAAGATGGAACTTATAAAAGAGTCGTATGTTCATTGGGTTCAGACGAACAGCCATTTGATATTCATCAAAAGTTTTTTGAAGTTCGAGAAAGCGATAATGAGCCAATTGTACTTTTTGAACCTGAAGAAAATCAACAGATAAATACGCTAGAAGCAATATAAAACAACAATAGGATTCAAAATTTTGAATCCTAATTGTTATTAATGGATAATCAACTTTGTACCAACCACGATTTCTTCATAAGGTGGCATTTCGTTCTTAGGATTTTCGATAATATCTATTAAAAGGTCAGTTGCTTTCACACCCATATTATAAGCAAATTGCTCAACCGATGCCAAAGGTGGATTATCCATATAGAAAGTCATTGGTAAATTAGCAAAGCTAACGAATAAAACATCTTTGTTGGGTATTAGTCCTTTTTGTTTACAAACCTGCATGGCGTATAAAGCCACGTAGTCGTTGAAAGTTAGAATAGCCTCAGGTGGTTCTTCTAAGCTGAGAAGTTCTTGCATTTTACCAATTGTATCATCTTTCGATAAATCACAAGCTTTGATATATTTTGGAGAAGTAGGTACATTAAATTTTTGAACAGCTGTCAAATACCCGTTCAATCGTTCATCACATACTTCAAGATTAGATGGACCATTAAGCAGTGCAATACGATTAACCCCTTTATTAACTAAATACTCAATAGCTTCAAAAGCACCATCTGTGATACTACAACGTACTTTATTTGCCTCTAAATTACGTGGCACTCTATCAAAAAAAACCAGTGGCGTACCAAAGTTTTCTACTTCTTTAAAATGGCTATAATTATTTGTTTCGGCTGCTACTGAGGCAATTACGCCATCTACTCTACTACTTAAAAAAGATTTTAGAGCTTTTTCTTCTCTATCGAATTTATCACGAGATTGGCTCACAACCACGTTGTAGCCTCTTTCTAAGGCCACATCTTCGATGCCCGAGATTGCCATTGAAAAAAACTCTTCTTGTAGGTATGGTAATAAAACGCCAATCGTGAAAGTTCGGTTTTTCTTCAAAAAAATGGCTGCGGGATTAGGAACATAGTGCATAGATTTAGCTAATTCCCATACTCTCTCACGCGTACGCAGACCTATTCGAGTATTATTTTGTAAAGCTCGTGAAACGGTGGAAATAGAGACACCCAACTTCTGTGCAATTTCTTTAATGGTAGCCTGATGTCGTTGCATAAAAGCAAGTTTTCAAATATTAAGGTTGTAGAATTTTAATTTTTATCTTTTCTTCCGCCAAAAGTACAGAGCAATTCCAACAAGTGCAAAGGCAATCAGAAACCATTTTAAAAGTGTTAATTTACTAGTATGAGTTTCTTCTGTAACAGTAACAAGCTGATTTACTTTCTGATTTTTTAGTGTTTGTTTATATCCGCCCGTCCAATAAACAATGATTTCATCAATTTGTGTAGCGTTTCCTACTCCAAAATGGGCATAAGTAGCATTTTGCGAAAGATGACTTGAGCCCCCACCATCAATCTCACGGTATTGGTGCTTATCTCCTACTACAATTTCTACTTTCGAGGCCAAACCATGAGTTTCTGATTCAACCCCCTTCAAAGCAATTTTTATCCAATTACCCTTAGCAGAATCATTCCGAAAAAGTTTTGTAGTAGATTCAACAGGATAACCCGCTAAAATTGGATTTTGATTTACCACTAAAATATCTAAATCTCCATCATTTTCTAAATCAAATACTACTGAGCCACGACCAATTCCATAGTCACCTACCCCTTTCAAACGACCAACTTCATTAAACTTCCCACCCACATTATCAAAATAATAATTGGCAATAGGGGTACAATTTGGATTCAAATCGCCATTCACTACATAAAGGTCTAGGTCTCCATCTTGGTCAAAATCAGCAAAATTAGCTCCCCAGCTAATGGTCATATAACCCAAACCCAATTCACGCGATTTTTCTACAAATGGCTTACCAGCTCCCATATTCACCATAAATTTATTAAAGCGAATATTTGTCACGAAATAATCCATCAAGCCATCATTATTATAATCTCCAACTGCCGAAGCCATCGAATTAATTTTCAAATCCATGCCCGACTCCTTACTCACATCTTTGAACGAACCCCATGGATATTCATTTTTTAGCAAAATGTCAGGCGTTCTTTTATAGCCAAAATCATGGTTAATAAAAAGGTCTTGGTCGCCATCGTTATCATAATCGGTAAAAACACCACCAAAACCAAAGCCCTTATGAGTTAGACCATAATCCTTGTAAACATTTTTAAAGGATTTCCCTTTTTCATTGAGCAATAAATAGCCTTCCGTAATTTGGTTGGCACTAACAATCATATTATCGTTTACAGTACTTAAATCGCCCGGATATTCAGTGAAATAATTACCAACATAGAGGTCTGGGTATCCATCCGCATTAAAATCTCCAAAACTGGCCCCCGTACTAAATGAATTAAGCTTTCCTAAACCAAACTCGGTGGTAGCATCACGAAATGTATTATTGCCATTATTGATATAAAGTAAATTAATGGCTCTCGGAATTACCTTTTTTTGGCCTTTTGAAGTAATCGTTGTAATGTATAAATCAACAAAACCATCTCGATTTACATCCGCAGCAACCGCTCCTTGAGTAATGAACTTTTTAGTACCTGTAAGTCCTGATTTTTCGTAGATATTCAAAAAACCACCTTTTTTATTGTTCAAATAGAGAACATCATCAGCCATGCCTCCAGCAATAAAAATATCATCAAAGCCATCGTTATTTATGTCAAAAACACACGCTCCACCACCTAAAAAACCTTCAAAAACTTTAAATTGATGCTTGATACCAGCCTGTTCGGTAATATCGGTAAAAGGGGTTTGAGCCCAAATAATTTGGTTGAAAAATAATAGATAGGTATAGATTGAAATTTGTAGAAATCTATACCCAAAGTGTAAGTAAAATGGCTTTTTTCTCATTTCTTCCATTGCAAACGAATAATATTTTGAGCTACTTCTTTACCTTTTTCTAAACCTGCGGCATTGTCTTGCGGCACGTGGATTCCTCCATAAAAACGTGAATTGGCTGTTTCTTCAGCTACCTGCCAAAATGACTCAAAATGACGTGCCTTAAAATCAACATTTCGTAGTTCATCTCGCTTTCTACCCACATGGGCATCATCAGTAAATGAAAATTTTTCTCCGTATAAACTACTCAATATTGTAGCTGTTGTAGCTGCCTGGATGGCATGCCCCGAAGGAAACGCAGGAAAAGGTGGGTCGGGCCAGAAAGACTCCCAAAATTTATCAATATACTTCGGAATGAAGGTATTAGGTCTTTCTGTAAAAAATTTATACTTCCACTTCCAACAATTTGTGAAAGCATCAGCCACACCTATACCTACTTTTGCATAAGTTTCTACGCATTTCATTAGGCTTGGTTTAGCTTTTTTGATTACTAAAGTGGCAAGATAATAAGAGTGTCCCGGAGGCGTAAAAGTCTCGTCGGGGTCATCTCCCCACCAAATGGCAGCTTCTTTTTGTTCTTGTGTGAGTGTTTTTTCTTTTTGATAAACTGCTAAAAATTGCTTGTAATAAGCCGAATTGGGTAGTGTATCGTAAGGAATGATGGCAGGATCGGAAATTTGGTGATTAGCTGCCAAAAAAGTACGATTTTCGCCCCAATGCGGTTGAAGCGGATAATGGCTAAATGATTGACCATAAAGGGGTGGTTGCCAAGAACCTAAGCGACTCGGGTACTTCATTTTTTTATCGAAGTTTCGCAAATAGCCACGATGCCCTCCATCTGTTTTCGACCATTCAAAGATAGTTTGGGCAATAGATTTTCCGTAAGATACAGACCTATCTATCAATGCTTTATCAGAATTTTGTTCGGTATAATATTCAAGAAAAGTTTTTTCTAGCGAATCAATTTTTGCTTTATTGAGGTCTGAGGTTTGATTATAAATATTTTTTAAGATGGTAGCTTGTGCAGCATTGAGCGAAAGTCGCCAATCATATTTTTTATCTTTTTCAGGCAAAGGCAAAATAGCTAAACTATCTAATTGACCAGCCAAAGAAGTATAGGTCGGGTCGGAATGAACAAATGATTCATACATTGTCAAACCGATATATCCTAAACAACGAGAAGCATAATTAGGTGAATTAGAAGGCGTATTTTTAGTAATGTAGAGTGTCATATCGGCCCATTTCAAGGCCAAATCTTGCTCAGTTAGTGTTTCTTTAGGTTTACAACTGATACTGATTCCCCCCACTACAATTGTCAATAACAATAATGTAAGTATTTGTTTTTTCATCGGAGGTTTTAAAGGTAGTCAAATAGGTTAGGAAAAGGTTCGAACAATTTTCAATATTATAAATTTTTTACCCAATAAGTTTAATAGTATATCAAATTTTTCTTGAAAATTCATACTTTCTAAATTTACACATTGAACTTGTTTAAGATTTTATTTTAGTGGATATTTTTCGCAGGAAACACACTA